>FSZR01001682.1_pt1 | contig 17234 bp, 14 predicted proteins | sample 1638781 | NCBI WGS metagenome assembly FSZR01 (sample SAMEA3914813, study PRJEB12502) | metagenome | biome: forest; material: soil | place: Canada | collected 2011-07-07 | depth 0.3 m | reverse complement strand
TCCCGTTCCCGATTCGTCGTTCATGACCCAGGTCAGCACCACCGAGATTCCCGGCAGCTCCACGCGGCCTTACCTGATCCGTGCGCTGCACGACTGGTGTACCGACAACGGCTTCACGCCCTATCTGGCCGTCCACGTCGACCGCTCGGTCCAGGTGCCGATGGAGTACGTCAAGAACAACGAGATCGTGCTCAACGTCGGCTTCGAGGCCACCAGTGGCCTGAAGCTCGGCAACGATTTCATCGAATTCCGCGCCCGCTTCGGCGGCATGGCGCGCGACATCCTGGTGCCCATCGACCACGTCGTGGCCATCTACGCCCGCGAGAACGGCCAAGGCATGGCCTTCCCGATGCCCACCGGCGAGGGCGAGGCCCCCGTCGGCGACAACAGCGGCCCGGTGAGCCACTCCACGGCCCCGGCCGCCGATGCCGGTCCGCGCGGCCTGCGCCTGGCTCCCGCCAGCGCCCAGTCCGACGAAGGCACGCCCGAGGCGCCCGCCGACGACGACACGGATCCGCCGGACGCCCCCACGCCCGCGCCCACCAGCCCGCGCCCGGCGCTCAAGCGCATCAAGTAAAGTCCTGCCGGGGCGCCGCATGCGCGGCGCCTCGCACGCCGACTTAGCTCAGTTGGTAGAGCATCCGCCTTGTAAGCGGGAGGTCATCCGTTCGATTCGGATAGTCGGCACCAATCCATGATCGGACTCCCGGGAGCGCGCGGGCCGGTCGATGGCCGGTCGATGGCCGGCCGATGATGACGCGGCGACCATGCAATCAGTCGCGCCAGTAGCCGGGACCCTCCTCCTGGGCGCCTGCCTTCGCGGGATCGGCCCTGAACCGGCGGGCGAGGCGCTCGACGATCTGCACGATGAGCTGCCTGTCGGCCGACGACAGGCCCTTGATCGCGCGGTCGATGAGTTCGAGCTGTTCCGTCACTCGCCGGCTTCCCTCGATCACGAAGGTCTCGACACCGCAGTCGAACAAGTCGGCAAGTTCGAACAGGCGGTAGGCGCTGGCGCCGGCGATGCCGCGCTCAAGGCGCGAGAGCGCTTCCTTGCCGATGTCGAGGCGCTCCGCGACCTGGTCCTGCGTGAAGCCCGCCGCCTTTCGGCGTCTCGCGATCGTCTTTCCCAGACGCTCGTTCACCAGGCCTTCCTTCGTCTTCCTCACGAATGCTCCACGTTGATCATCAACGTGAATAGTCGATCAATGCATCGTCAAAAGTAACACTTCTACTTGATATTTGACAGTTGAAAAGGTTGATGAAGTAGACTCTTCACGCCTTTAGAAGGCGTTTTGAGCCAGCAAGGAAACCTCGATGACCGGGACGGGAGCGCGATCCGAGCGTATCGAAGCCGCCCTCAGGGACTGGCTGCAGCGCCCGCTGTGCCGGCGTTACGCCCTGGCCATGTTCGACCTCGCCGCGGTGCGGGTCCGCGAGGCGAAGGACTTGCGCGACGGTTCGGTGCCGTGGGCGCTCGGTTGGCTGATCGATGGGCAGTGCGAGCCGTTGGGCGCCTGGGCGGAGCCGGAGACCGCGTCCGAGGGCGCGCTGCGGGTCGTTGGCGACCTGAAGGCCCGCGGCGTCGAGCGTCTTTCGTACGTGGCGGGCATCGCGTGCCTGCGCGATCCCGTGAACCTCGCGTTCAGTGGCACGGTGATCCGTTCGGCCGCAGCGCCGAGCGCTTCGGAGGCGAGCGCCGCATCGGTGCGGCTCGGCTTGCCGTCGCCCGAGCGCCTGGCCGATGAAATTCGCGAGGGCCTGGCCCGCGCCCTTCGGCGCCGCGGCAGTTTCGAAACACCGACCGCGGCGCTAGACTTCGTGGCAGGCGCTCTGCAACGTACGGAGCGCCATCTCGACCGCGGGGGTGAGATCGCGAAGTCGCGTGCCCGGCATCCGGACGCGCAGATGGCCTCGCCAAGCTTCTGAAAACGCGATGGAGCGCGCTTCCTGGGGTCAAGGATGATCGACGACTGGACAAGCGTATTCTCGCGGGTCAAGGCCGCGCTGAGGCGCCGTGGCCGCTCGGATCATGACGCGGACGACCTGGTGCAGGAGGCGTTCCTCAGGCTGGCTTCGTATGAACGCGACCAGCCCGTCGAGAAGCCGGAGGCGTTTTTGATGAAGACCGCTCTCAATTTGTCGATCGACGCCTATCGGACCGGGGCCGGCCGGGGAGAACAGGTGCTGCTCGACGACGTGGTGATCGTCGATACCGCACCCGGTATCGAGGACGTGCTGCTGTCGCGCGAGCGCATGCGTCGCTTGAGCGAGTGCGTGGCGCGCATGAACGACAAGACACGCGCGATCTTCCTCGCCCATCGTCTCGACGGCATGAGCTATCAGGAGATCGCACGGATCCACGGCTTGAGCATCAGCGGCGTCGAGAAGCACGTGGCCAAGGCCGTGCTCCTGGTCACCGGATGGATGGAGGGTTGGTACCCATGACGGCGTCACCTGCCGCGGCCCCGGAAGGGACGGGCGCGGAGGGCCGTCCGGACGTGACGCAGGAGATCGCGGCGGAAGCGGCCGTGTGGATCGCGCGCCTGCACGGGCCCAGCCGCACGCAGCAGATGGAACAGGAGTTCCGCGCCTGGCAAGCGATCTCGCCGGCGCATCGGGAGGCGTTCGAGCGCTGCACCGACGCCTGGCAGGACGTCGCCCGCATCGATCTCGCGACGGCGTATCGAACCTTGGGATCCGGACACGCCTCATCGGCACGTTCGAAAGGACGGCGGCGCGAGGCGCTGCGGCGCTGGATGACCGCGTCGTCGGTCGCCGCCGTGGTGGCCGTCGGCGTCGTGCTCCTGGCTGAATGGCATGGCCAAAACGCCTACGCCACCAAGGTCGGCGAGCAGCGGCTGGTGGTGCTGGAGGACGGCAGCCGCATGCTGCTGAACACCGACACCCGGCTGCGCGTCGATTTCGCGGCGGCCCAGCGGACGATCGACGTCAGCAGCGGGGAGGCGTTCTTCGAGGTGGCCAAGGATGCGCGGCGCCCGTTCGTCGTGCGCATCGCCGGCACCGAGGTCGTGGCCGTGGGCACGGCTTTCTCCGTGCGCTACGCACCGGGCGCGCAAGCCTCCGACGAACTGGCGGTGACCCTCGTCGAGGGCCAGGTGAAGGTGCGCGCCGCCAGCGACAGGGCCGGTGCGGCACTCGCGCCCGAGCGCACGGTGTTGATGAAGGCCGGGGAGCGCCTGCTGCTGGATCGTCAGCCGCTCGACGCCCGCGCGCCGGTCGTCGCACGGGTCGACCATCCCGACGTCGAGCGCGTCATGGCCTGGAAGAGCAATGAAGCCGTGTTCGACGACACGCCCCTGGTCGAGGCCGTCGACGAGATGAACCGCTACAACCGAACGCCCATCGTGTTGCTCGATGGACTGGCGTCGGGCGGACTCCGCGTCAGCGGCCCCTACCGCGTCGACGACAGCGCCGGATTCGCCAACGCCGTCGCGGCCTTGCACGGTTTGAAGGTGCGCGAAGAGGATGGACGTCTGGAGCTCACGAAGCCTCATTAGGGCAAGCACTGCGAGAAGTTTTCTTGACCCGTTCGTCATCTCCTTGTCATTCATCCAAAAATGAAACAAGGACTCCAGATGCTCCCCAAGAAGACGATTCCGACCCGGTGCCAGATGGCCTTGCTGCCCGTGCTCATGGCGTTGCTGCTGGCGCGCTCCGACGCGGCGACGGCGGCAGAGGCGGCGCCGGGGGCGCAGCACAACATCGAGCAGCCCGCGCGACCCGTCGCCGACTCGCTGATGGCCATCGCGCGCCAGACCGACACGTCGGTGCTGTTCGACGCCGCGACCGTGCATGGCAGGGTGGCCCACGCCGTCTCCGGCCACCTGTCGGCCTACGAGGCCATCACGGCGGCGTTGCAGGGCACCGGCCTGGTGGCCGTGTCGGTGAACGACGGCAGCGCCGTCGTCGTGCGCGCCGCCCCGGCGCCGGCGTCCGCCGTCCCGGCAAGCGCGGCTTCCGCCACCGCGCCGGCCGCGGCGGCGACGCGCGACGGCGCGGCCCATCTGGCCGCGCAGGAGAGCGGGGAGGGCGGCGCGACCCCGACCTCGCAGGCGACGAGCGCCGACGGCGAAGTGGTGAAGGTCGAGATCACCGGTTCGCGGCTGAAGCGCGTGGAGGCGGAGGGGCCGGTGCCGGTGAACGTGTATACGGCCAAGGATATCGAGCAGAGCGGGCAACCCACGCTGGAGCGGTTTCTGGCCGGACTCAACGAGGTTTCGGCATCGGCGGGGGAGGGCGGCCTCAGCACCCTGCTGGGCCAGAGTTCCGTCCAGCTTCGTGGCCTGCCGCTCGGATCCACGTTGGTGCTGATCAACGGCCGTCGCATGGAGGCGGTGGGGTCATCGTCGGCCAACTACTTCAACCTGAACCTGATCCCGATGGCGGCGATCGAGCGCGTCGAGATCGTGCCTGAGGGTTCTTCCGCGGTCTACGGTGGCGATGCACTGGCCGGCGTGGTGAACGTGATCCTGAAGAAGTCCATCGACGGCGTCTCCCTGGCGGCAAACCTGGGCGCGGGCCGCGGCCTGGGCGACGGCGGCCTGTCGCTGGCCACCGGCGGCCACGACGAGGCGGGAAGCTTCATGGTGCTGGGTGCGTTCAGCCGGGCCACGCCGCTCTACGAGTCGCAGCGGGGTTTCTTCGAGAACGCCGACTACCGTCGCTACGGCGGCGTGGACGCTCGCTCGCGCAGCTGCACGCCCGGCACCGTCAGCAGCGTCTCCGGCGCCAATCTGCCGGGCCTGAATTCGAGTTTCGCGGCCATTCCGGCACTGCCCGGGGGACAGGCGCCGCAGGTGTCCGACTTCGCCGCGACCGCGGGCACTGCCAACCTGTGCGATCTCTACGCCAACGGCGAGGGCTATCCGCTCGTCTACGGTGAGGAAACGCTGTCGCTGCACGCCATGGGCGAACACCGGATCGCCGGATCGTGGTCCGGCTTCGGCGAGGTCACCCTCGCGAGAGACCTGCTGCGAGCCAACAGCATCGGGCTGACGCTCAGCAACGTCACGGTGCCGGCCAGCAACGTGTACAACCCGTTCGGCCAGGACGTGAAGGTCACCACCATCCTCGGCCCGGACAACGGCAACCAGAGTTTCGCGCGCCAGACCACGTTTGCCCGCGCGGTGGCCGGGGTGCGCGGTGAACTGGTCCGCGACTGGGAGGCGGAACTGACGGTCTCCAGCACACGCGACAACGGCGGTTCGCAGACGGCCGATGCCACCGTCAACACCGCGGCGCGCAATGCGGCGCTTGCGGCCTCCTCGCCTGCCGCTGCGCTCGATCCGTTCACCACGGGCAGTGCTGCCAGCGACACGGTGCTGCGAGGCATCTGGAGCGACGTCGATCGATCGAGCCACGGCCGCAAGGACCAGATCGCCGGATTCGTGCGTGGCAGCGCGCTCCAGCTGCCGGCCGGCCCCCTCGAAGCCATCGTGGGCGCGGAGGCGGCCCACGACCGCTACGACGTGTCGATTCCCGCGCAGTCCAACGAGGTCGATGCCGGTCGCCACGAAGCGGCCGCCTATACCGAACTCCGGGCACCCTTGCTGGAAGCGGGGACCCCCGAGCACCGCTGGAACCTGGCGGCCCTGACGTTGGCGGCGCGGCGCGACCGCTACAGCGACTTCGGCGCGGCCAACACGTATCAGACCGGACTCGAAGTCCGCCCGCTGCGTACGCTGCTGCTTCGCGGGTCGACGGCCACCTCGTTCAAGCCGCCGACGATGGTCGAAACCAATGTGCCGGAGACGGACTTCGCGGCGAACCTCTTCGGCCTCGTGGATCCGGAGCGTGGCGGGGAGGCCATCACCTCCGGCACGGTGGTGAGCGATACGAACAAGAACCTGAAGCCGGAACACGGGCGGGCCAGCAGCTTCGGCGCGATGTGGGAGCCCGAAGGCGACCTGGGCGCGCGGCTGGGCGCCACGTATTGGCAGATGCACGTCAAGGGACTCATCGCGACGCTGCAGCCCCAGGCGATCCTGGACAACGAGGCCCTGTTCCCCGATGCGGTGGTGCGCGGGCCGTCCGTCGGCGGGCAGCCGGGGCCGGTCACGAGCATCCTTCTGGCCTACACCAATTTCGGCAGCGTGGACGTCGCCGGCACGGACATGGAAGCGGCCTATGCCTGGCGCGGCCTCCTGGGGCGCTGGACGGCCTCGGCGAGCGCCACGCGCACGAGCGACTATCAAGTCGCGCTCACCCCCGGCGCCGCGAAGCAGAACAGGTTGGGCCGGCGCTTCACCGACTTCTGGGCTCCGCGCTGGAAGGACCGCCTGTCGATCCAGCTCGATCAGGGCGTCTGGAGCCTGGGCCTGACGGGACGCTACCTTGGCCAGTACGACGATGCGGGCACCAGCCAGCGGCGGCTTGGGGCGTATTGGATGGAGGACCTGGCCGGCAGCGTCGACCTGAAGAAGCTGTCGCCAAACCTGGCGAGCGCCGTGAAGGCGGCATCGTTGTCGCTGAGCGTCGCCAACCTCGCCAATCGCCAGCCGCAGTTCGTCGAGACCTTTCCCTACTACGACGTCACGCAAGCGGACTGGCGCGGACGCTACGTCACCACGAAGGTCTCCATCGACTGGTAGGCCGTCCGGCGGCAGCGGCATCTCCGCCTCGTCCCGCTCCCCTTTCACATCGTCTGACCGTCGGCATTCGAGCCGACGGTCACCCACTTCTTTCGCCTGGAATTTTCAGTCTTGCATAAGCTCCCTCCCGTTTTCACGGGCATTCTTCTCTGTGCCGCGGCCACGGTGGCGGCCGCGGCGCCCGCCACCGGCCCCGGCGTCCGCGAAGTCGTCGAATTCACCCAGCTCGTGCAGCCCCTCAACCAGAGCGACGATCTGCTGCGCGAACAGGTCTCGCCGGACGGCACGCAGGCCTTCATCGTCACCCGCAAGGCGGATGTCGCCAGCGACCGCAACCGCTACGAGATCCAGTTGCTGGATGTGAGGCCCGAGCACCTGGTCGCGGCGCGCGCGCCGGCCCCCGTGACCATCTTCGCCATGGCGACCGGGGACGACAACAACCACATCGACCATGCCGTGCAGGACGTCCACTGGGCAGGCAACGGGACGCTCGTGTTCCTGGCGCGGCTGAGCGGCAGGCCATCACAGGTCTACCGACTGGACGTGCGGGATCATCGACTGCGCCAGTTGACGCACGAACCCAACCTGATCGTGTCGTACGCAGCTTCGCAGGACCTGCGGCGCATCGTGTATGCCGTCCAGTTGCCCAATCCGCCGCAACACGATGGCGAGCACGACGTGGTCGTGGGCAACCAGACGTTCTGGAGCGTGAAATTCGGCCAGCAGGACAAGGGCAGTCAACAGCGCATCTTCCAGTATTTCGTCGCGGACACGGCGTCGCCCGGGCCGTCGCGCGCCCTGGGGCGGCCCTTGCCTCTTGCCAACTTCGCGCCGCCGATCGCCAGCATCTCGCCGGATGGCCGCTGGGCCTTGCTGCCGCGTTACGAACCGGAACGCCTGTCCTCCTGGAAGGCGCGGTATCCGATGGTCGCTGAGGCCTCGGTGGTGTTGCCTCAGGTGGATCCGCTGGGTTACTACCTGCGTTCCGATGGCTACGCGCCGCGCAGGATGACCGCGTGGCGACTGGACGACGGTCGGGAGCAGACGGTGGTGGATGCGCCAGACGATGCGCTTTCGGGATCGCTCCAGTTTCGACGCGACCGTCTCTGGCAGGGGACGGGGACGTCGGTGGTACTGGGCGGCACGCATCTTCCGGTCGTCGATGGAGGTGGGGCGCCGTCCTCGCATGTCATCGAGTACTGGCCGGCGCAGGATCGCTGGGTCGACATCGCGACGTTGCAGGGCCGCCTCGGTGGACTCTACGCCCTCGCGGACGGCTTCCTGGTCGTCGACGGTGAAAAGCGGCGCGAGTTCCGGCGCATGGCGGGGGGCGGCTGGCGCGAGACGGCCGGGGCCGCCCAGGCCGCGGCGTCCGGGAGCGGCCCTGCCTGGAACTTGCACGTGGTCCAGGGCCTGAACCAGCCGCCCGATGTCCAGGCCTTCGGGCCGGCCGGCCGACGGGTGAGCCTGACCCGGTTGAACCCACAATTCGATGCGGACACCTGGGGATCGATGCAACCCTACGCCTGGCGCGACGCGGCGGGCGGCGAATGGGAAGGCGGCCTGATGTCGGGCAGCGGCATGGATTCGCACGAGCCGCATCCACTGCTGATCCAGACCTACGGATTTGCGCCGGACCGGTTCTATCTGGACGGCACCAACACCCTCGATGGAGCCAGCAGCGCCTTCGCCGGGCGCGCCTTCCTGCGTGACGGCATCCTGGTGCTCGCGTTGCCCCAGCACGCGAAGAACGCGCCGGTGGGACTCGACGGGCGCGCGGCGATCGAGGCCTTCAACGAAGGCGTGCGCGGCGCCGTCGACGCGCTGGTGAAGGCGGGGCGGGTGGATCCATCGAGAGTCGGCATCATGGGATGGAGCGCCACCGGCGAGAAGGTATTGAACCTCGTCACGTTCGGCGACGTCCCGATCCGGGCGGCCACGATGGCCGACGGGGATGCGAACACCCTCTTCTCGTATACGGTGACCTATGGCTTCACGTCGTTCACCTGGGCACACAAGGAACGCTACAACGAGGGTCGCCCCTTCGGCGACGGACTGGCCGCATGGGTTCGAAACGATCCGTCCCTGCACACCGACTGCATCCATGCCGCCATGCGGATCGAGACCTACGGTACCACGGTGCACAACAACTGGGACGTGTACAGCGTGCTCCGGCGCCAATACAAGGCCGCGGACATGATCGTGATCCCGAGCGGGCGTCACTCGCTCGGCCTGCCCGGCGACCGGATGGCATCGTTGCAGGGCAACGTGGACTGGTACGGCTTCTGGCTGGCGGGCCGGGTGCGCACCGAGCCCCTGCTCGCCTCCGAGACGACGGCGTCGGTGGCCGCGCGGTTCGCGGACTGGCGGCAGATGGAGACATTGAAGGCGGCCGACGACGCCCGGCCGGGCTGCGCGCGTTGACCGCGGCGCGGTCAGTCACCGGCGCCCGCCTGTTGGCGCCACATCTCCGCGTAGAGGCCGCCCTTCGCGAGCAGCGCGCGATGGCTGCCGCGCTCGCGCACGCGGCCCTCGTCCAGCACGACGATCTGATCGGCGTCCACGATCGTGGACAGGCGATGCGCGATCACGATCGTCGTCGCGCCACCGGAGCGCGCGCGCAGCGCGGCCTGGATCTCTCGCTCGGTATGGCTGTCCAGCATCGAGGTGGGCTCGTCCAGCACGTAGAGGCGGGGCCGCCTCAGCAACGCCCGCGCGATGCCGACGCGCTGGCGTTCGCCGCCCGACAATTGCAATCCGCGTTCACCGACCGACGTATCGAGTCCGTTGGGAAGGGCGTCGACGAGCGCCGCCAACTGCGCGTCGCGGGCCGCCAACTGGATCTCTGCCAGGGTCGCCTCCGGTGACCCGAGAGCGATGTTGTCTGCGATCGTCTCGTGCAGGAGCGCAGTCTCCTGGGGAACGAGGCCGACCAGCGTGCCTCGCAGGGTCGCCGCGTCGATCGATCCGATCGCGTGGCCGTCCAGCAGGATGCGACCCTGCTGCGGGGCGTACAGGCGCAGCAGGAGCCGCGCCACCGAGGACTTGCCCGATCCGCTGCGACCCACGATGGCCGTGGTGCTGCCTGCCGGCACGTCGAGATCCAGTCCGCGGATGACCGGCCTGTCCGCGTCGTAGCCGAAGTGCAGGTTTTCGATGCGCACCGATGCCGCGCCGCGGTGCGTCGCCGCCGAAGCCGGCACGCCGGCGAAGGTTCCCGTAGCTTCGGGCGACGCGGGCTGGGCGAGCAGGTCGAGCAGCGGTCGAAGGTAGCCCAGCGTCCGCGACAGATCCCGCGCGGCGGTCCCCAGCGTCTCCAGCGGCCGCGCCATCTGCAGCATGTAGACCGTCGTCAGCACGAATCCGCCGACGGTCATCGTGTGCCGGGCGACGGCGTCCGCGCCTGCATAAAGGCACGCGGCAGTTGCAACCGCGAAATTCATGGAGGCGGCGAACGCGATTCCGAGGTTCAGCCGGTCCAGCCGTCGCCACTGGTGCTCCAACGCGGCTCCAGCCGATCGAAGACGCCGGCGGAATTGTTCCTCGGCGGCGAAGCAGCGCAACGTCTCGAGATGTGCGAGGCCTTCACCGAGCAACGCGTAAGCCTCGAGACTGCACGTGGAGACCTCGCGCGCCGCGCCTGCCATTCGGCGCGCGCCGGCCGAGAAGATGGCAAGGTAGATCAGGGCCGCGCCGCCGAAGACCGCGACCAGGGCTGGCTGCCGGAGATTGACCAGGATGCAGGTCATCGTGACGAGTTCGACCAGCACCGGCAGCAGGCTCCCGGTGAGGTGCCCGACCGCGAGTTGCGAGCCCGCGGACGCGAGGGCTAGGACGTGCTGCATCTCGCCGCTTCGGCGCTTGAGCAGATCGCCCGTCGGCAGCCGCAGCACATGATCGAAGAACCGATGTGTCAGCCGGCTGTGCAGGCGCTGGTTGATCGCCCCGCTCAGCAGCGGACGGAGGTCGGCCAGCGCGCGTCCGGCGATCAGCGCCAGCAGGTAGGCGAGGCCGCATCGCAGCACGGCATTCCGCGAAATGTCGATGGCGGTGTGTGGCGAGGCAGCGACCGCGTCGACCAGCGATTTGAGCAGCAGGGGTGAAAGCGCGGACAGCACGCCGCAGGCGATGACGATCCCCGTGATGCCCAGCGCGTGACCGAGGATCCGTCGGTCTGCTTCGGAGCGGAGAAGGCCGACGGCCTGTCGAATGTCTTGGCGGCCAGATGCCGGAGGTGTTGGCATGGCCGCGCTCATGCCGCAAGCGCGCCGGTTGCGCGCGGGAGTCGCCGGACCCAGGCCTCGACAGCCAGGCCATCGTGGATCTCGGCGGGATATGCGCCTGCCGTCGCCGGCCCGGCCGCCAGCGCCGCTTCCACCTTCTGTCGGTCGAGCAGACCCTGGCGAACCAGTTGTCCGTCGAGCAGCAGTTCGCGCGCCAGCGGCAAATTGCGGCGGAGCACCGTGGCGACGTGGGCCTCCATGCCGCCCTTGGACCGGCGAGTGGCGATCTCGCGCGGCATGTCGTCGGCAAACGCGTGTCTTGCCAGCGCCCGGCCGCGACCGCCGTGCGTGAGCAGCCAGGTGGGCAGCGCCAGGCACAGTTCGATGACCGGCTGCGACAGCAGCGGGTTGATCAGTTCCGGCGCGGCCTCGCGGAGGTAGGGATCGTAATAGCCGGAGGAATGGATCAACGCCCGGACCTGATGGAACTTGCCGATCGGCAGATCCGCGGGCTGCAAGAGATCGGGGTGGACGTATCGATCGAGGCGTCGCATCCCGTCGGTTGCGTCCTCCCGCAGCAGCGTGGCGAATCCCTTCGCACTGTCCCACGGGCTGGAGCGATGGTGTCGGTCGGCCAGCGCGCATCGCATCGATCGCCAAAGCGACACGCGGCCCAGGCGCGCCGCGTGCAGCGACGCGTGGACGAATCCGCGGCCGAGGCCGTGTCGGCGCAGGTAGTCGGCGGCCGGCCAAGTGCAGCGGATCTGGAAAAACAACTGATCGCCGCCAGCGCCGGTGAACAAGGCTCGCGCGCCGTGAGCCGCGGCGACCTCGGCGTCGATGCGGCCCGTGCCCATCCTGCCCACGTAGCTCTCCGGCGTCGGGGTCAGGCCCACCGCCAGGATGTCCTCCAGGCGGAAATCGGCGTTCCGGGCCTTCTCGACGAGTTCCACGCCGGCGCGGGCGGCGGCAAGGCGGGCGTAGCCACGCTCGTCGCTATCCGCGCCCGGCGAGTGGTAGTTGAGGCAGGTGATCCGGCTCGCGGCGACTCTCGAGCGCAGGCTGCCCAGGAGGATGGCCGAATCGACGCCGCCTGAAAGCCGCAACAGGATGGCGTCATGACAGCAGGACCATGCATGCACGCTGTCGACCACGGCCTGCCTGAGCAGAGCGGCGGCGGGCGCCAGTTCCTCGTCGATGGCGTCCCTGGCAACGGCGGCGGCACTCCACAGGGTCGTCGAAGACGCGATGCCTTCGTCCAGGGACGTCAGTCGGCCTGGCAGGATCTGCGAGACGCCTTGCAGCGCGGTCGCTTCCCCGCCGAGCGTTCCCAGCGCCAGGCGTGCCGCGATAGCGTCCCAGTCGACGCGCAGGGCCACCGCCGGCGCGTGCGCGGGCAGGTCCTCCAGCCAGGACAGGACAACCGTCGCTCCGCCGACGTCGATGCGATGGCAGGGCAGCGTGCCGGTCGGGTCGCGCAGCACGCGCGTGCCGCCCTGGCCCGGTCGAAGAATCGCCACGTACCGACCCCAGTACTTCTCGATGAGCGCCCGTCCTCCGGACTTCAGGATGCGTTCGCCATCGTCGGCGGAGAGCGCGATGTCCCCGGACAGAGTGCCCTGTTCGTGACGCCGGAAGATGCGACCGAGAACGACACCCTGGTTCCCCGGCAGCACGTAGGCGCTGTTCACGCCGGGACGACTGCCGATCGTGTAGACGCGAAGTCCCGCGGTCGAGAACGCCAGCCGCCAGCCGGCCGTGCGTCCGATCGATGCTTCGAGAAGGTTCGCGAAGGCGACCTGTGCCGGCGCGGCCGGCTGCCAGTTGAAGGCGATGTAGCGGAACATGGGGAGTGCTCGCTCAGACGACCAGGATGGGCCGGTACCCACGGACGCGCTCTGGAAGATCGTTGAGGACGATGTCACCGTCCTGCACCCACGAGTGCGCACCGAACGGACCGACGCGCACGCCCACGACCCAGCGCGGAAACAGGCCCTGCTTCGCCAGGAAAAGGATGAGCGTCAGGGAGTCGGCGAGGCATCGATCCTGGGCGGTCAGCGCGAACGGTCGCAGGTATGCATAACGTGCCGACTCGATCCGCATCGTGTCCCGCGCCACATCGTCGGTGCGACGCGAATGGCGGCGGCGAAGCGCTGCAACGCGTTCGGCGATCTGGCCAAGGCTGTGCCGGCGTCGCCATCGCGAAGCCACCAGCGTGGCGTGCCACAGGCGCCCGAGGTCGCGCCAGGCTTCGTCCGCGGCGCGATCCTCGTCTTCCATCGTCAGACCGTCGACGGGCTCCTCGACCTGCGCCGGCGCGCGTGGCGGCGCGGTGTGCGGCGTGTCGGATAGCCACTGCTGCCGGCTCAGGCGGTGAATCCAGGCGTCTGGCAGGCGGGGGCTTGACGGCTGGCCGGCGATGGCCGCGGCCAATGCCGGCAGATGGGCGCCGCCGATCGTGACGTACTTGTCGCGACGCAGGTCGAGAAGAATCATCTGGTCGCCGATGTGGCATGCGCGCACGTGGTCGGCTAACCGGATCGGGGCGTGAGGTTGTGACATGGCAGGTTCCTCCCGAGGGCGCGGCATGCGGGAAACGAACCCGCACGCCGCGCCAGGCCGTCAGTGAATCAGTCGGATTCGCGGAACGGGAAGGTCTCGTTGTCCTCGATATCCGGCCCGGATGGGAGGCCCTTGGTCTCTTGCTTGGCGTCGCCCAGTTCGACGATCTCCATTTCCATTTCCAGTTCTTCGTTCATGACGATCTCCTTAGTGCAGGTTGAGGTAGGAAACGCCCTCGGCGTTGCGCTTCGGGCAAGGAAAAGATAGGCCTGGGGGTATCCACGCCGCAATCGAAATTTCCGGCAAGGGCTCGCGTTCGGTCTGCCGCCGAGAGGCTCGAACCGTGGCGGGACGGGCCGCGCGGCCTGGATCGCGCATCCGCTCCGTCGTCGCAACGTCGCTGTTTCCGTTCGGTTCGGTGCGATCGATGGCTTGCCGCAGGCGCAGACCGAACGTGGCGCGCGTTGTTACGCAGATCGTGTTGAGGGTTTTCGCCCACGGAACGTCATAGGGTCATGGGGAACTCCGACTCGACTCCGGCGCGCTCGGTCACCTGGCACATCGTCTGGCAGGCCGTGGAGGGGCGTGATCTCCTGGTCAGTCCGGCGCTGGCCGATCGAATCCGGCGGCGCCTGCTGGACGCGCATCGGCAGCCGGATCGCGTGCTCCTGCACTACCTGCTTGTCCCGACGGAGATTCACCTGCTGTCACGGCTGCCGGTGGGACAATCGCCGCGCGATGTCGCGCGCACGATCGGCAACATCGTCGCGCGATGGGTACGCCAGACCCGGGGCGTTCCAGGCGTCGTCTTCGCCGGGCGTTATCGGGCCTATGCGATCGAGTCGGACGAGGCCGCGCGAGGCGAGTTCAGGATGCTGGCCTGGCGTCCCGTGGCCCTGGGGCTGTGCAGGGCGCCGACGCACCATGCGCAGTCGTCGCTGCGGGCGACGCTCGGCCTGAAGCGGCCCATGGGCTTCGAGACACTCGTGTCGCTTCACTTGTTCGGCACGTCCGTGCCGGAGGCGCGAAGCGCGTTGCGCGGCATGATTGCCAGGCGCCCGAGTGCCATCGAGCAGCGGCAATGGGAGCTCACCCGCGGCATGGTGCTGGCTTTGGGGGATGCCGAAACCTTCCCGCTCATGGGCCGGCCGGTCCACAAGTTGGCGGCGGCGTTGGTGGCCGCCGGCCGCCCGCAAGGCATCGACGGGGCGCTGCAGCTTCTCGAGCGATGGGTCCTGTTGAAACTCGGGCATCGAGACGCGGCTGGCCTGGCGGCACTGGCCTCGCCGGAAGGCGCCAGGGGCAGGGCGCTGGTCGCGAGTCTGGCGGTACGACTGGAGCTCTGTTCCGCGGCCTCGGTGGCACGCCACTTCGGGCGAGCCAAGGCGACGCTCAGCGAGCGCATGGCGGCCTGCCGCCATCGACCGGAAGACCGAATGATTCTCGGAACGGCGCTGGAGCGTGTCGTCGAGGAAGCCGTCGGACTGCGGCATCCCGCGTAGCGTGGTGCCGCGAGCCGCGGGTCTCGTCCGCCAGGCTCGTCGCCGCGTCTCGGCCGATAAAACGATGTCGATGGACGTTCCAGGTTGATTCAATCGACTCGCCGTCATTGCTGTTGGCGGGTCGATGTGTTACGTCTTCCGAGGCATTGATCAACCATCCACGTTGACGATCAACGTGAGTAATGCGTGACGAAGACGAATGAAGAACTGGTGAACGAGCGTCTGGGAAAGACCATTGCCAGGCGACGCAAGGCGGCCGGCTTCACGCAGGACGAGGTCGCGGAGCGGCTGGACATCGGCAAGGAATCGCTCTCGCGCCTCGAGCGCGGCATCGCCGGCGCCAGCGTCTACCGCCTCTTCGAACTCGCCGACCTGTTCGAGTGCGGCGTCGATGCATTCCTGATCGAAGGAAGCCGGCGAGTGACGGAACAGGTCGACCTCATCGACCGTTTCATCAAGGGACTGTCCACGGCCGACAGGCAACTCATCGTCCAGATCGTCGAGCGCCTCGCCCGCAGGTTGAGGGAAGATGGCAGGAAGGGCCGAGCCGAGGAAGAGGGGCCGGGCTACTGGTTCGAATGATCGGGTGTTCGCGCGGCATCCATGGGCCCACGACCTGACGCAGGCGCTCGAGTGGCCGCTCGGGACAGCGCAGAGGAGCATCGGACGGTTGCGCTATCCTGACCGCGCCCACGTTCGCGAAAGCCTCCGCCATGACCAGCCCCCTCAACGAGATCTTCGAGAAGCAGCGCATCGAGAACGCGCGGCTGTCCGGCCAGATCGTGGCGCTCGAGATGGCCGTCAAGCTGTTGTTCATCCAGCACCCGAACCCGACCGCGCTGGGGGCGTTCTATTCGAAGGCGATCGATGGCCTGCTCGACATCACGCTGGCCACGCGCATGCCCGAGGAAATGCGCGACGCGCTGGACCTGGCGCGCAACGGCCTCCTGGAGGCGCTGCGCCAGCAGCCAACGCTGGGCTGATCAGCGCGCGCCGCCGGCCTGCAGCTCGATGCGCGTGGCCAGGAACAGGTTGGTGACGATGGCGCGCTGGCGTTCGTCGATCAGCGCGTCGAGCTTGTCGAAGTTGGCCTTCAGATCGGACAGGGCCTGCTGGCGGTCTTCGCCTTCGTCGACCTCCGCGGCGATGTAGGTTCTCAGCGGCGCGGCCGCGCTCACCGTGCTGGCGCTGTGCGAGAAGATGCGTTGCAGCCGGCGTTCGTTGTGCTCGCCGACCTCGGCGAGGCTGTCGACGAAATGGCGCCATGCGTCCTGCTGCGGCGGCGCCAGCGCGAGTTCGGGCACGCCTTCGTGCAGGCGCATCGCGAGCGCGGCGACGAGATCGCGCGGCGGCCCGGCTTCGGGGACTTCCTTGGTGTCTTTCGCATCCTTGTCCGGCGGCGCGGGCGGCTGCTGCCCGTGCCGGTGGCCGCCACCGCCGCCCATCTGCGCCATGGCCGGGCCGCCGACCGCGGCGAGGCCGAACAGCGCGGCGAGGGTCGCGCGGCGGCGCGTGGCGACGGGGTCGGACAGGAAGTCGGGGTTCACGGCGCGGTCGCGGAGGCTGAAGTCGCGCCATGCTGCGCGGCCATCGTTGCTGCGGTGTGTGGATGCCGCGTTGGCGCCGACACACGCGGGTCAGTGCAGCTTGACCAGCGGCCGCGCCCGTTTCACCAGGAAGCGCGCCATCGCCAGCACCGCCGTGCGCATCGTGCCCATCACCGCGCGGTGGTGCATCAGGTGCAGGCTGACATAGACCATGCGCGCGAACAGGCCCTCGACGAACCAGGTCGTCGACTTGAACAGGTTGCCCATCAGGCTGCCGACGGTCGCGCTCGAGCCGAGCGAGACGAGCGAGCCGTGGTCGTGGAACAGGTACGGCGGCTGCGCGCCCAGGTCGGTGCCGGCGGGTTGCTGCAGCAGCGCGTAGAGATAGTCCGACTGCTGGTGCGCCGACTGCGCGCGCGGCGGCACGGCCTTGCCATCGGGCTGCGGACACCACGCGCAATCGCCGAAGGCGAACACGTTCGGCACGCCGTCGACTCGCAACTGCCCGTCCACCTTCACCTGGCCGCTCCTGGTCACCGGCAGTCCCACCTCGGCCAGCAGCGGCGGCGCCTTGATGCCGGCGGCCCACACGCACAGGTCGGCCGGATAGACGTTGCCCTCGGCATCGGTCACCCGGTTCGAATCGATGCGCACCACGCGGCACGAGGTGTTGACGTCGACATGGCGCTGGCCCAGCAGCCGCGTGGCGGCTGCCGACACGTTCTCGGCCAGCGGCGCCAGCAGGCGCGGCGCGCCTTCGAGGATGCGGATGCGCACGTCGCGCGC
>FSZR01001614.1_pt1 | contig 17446 bp, 17 predicted proteins | sample 1638781 | NCBI WGS metagenome assembly FSZR01 (sample SAMEA3914813, study PRJEB12502) | metagenome | biome: forest; material: soil | place: Canada | collected 2011-07-07 | depth 0.3 m | reverse complement strand
CTGGCGACGGCGCCGCCCACGCGGCCCAGCCCCAGCACGCCCAGCGTCTTGCCGGCCAGGCCGACGCCCAGGCCCTGTTGCCAGGCGCCGCGCCGGAACGCGAGGTTCTCGGCGACGATGTGACGCGAGGCGGCGAGGATCAGCGCCCACGTCATCTCGATGGTCGGCGCCGAGGTATAGCCGGTGAAGGCCACCGCGACGCCGCGCTCGGCGGCGGCCGTCACGTCGATGGCGGCGTTGCGCGCGCCGGTGGACACGATCAGCTTCAGGTTGGGCAGGCGCTCGAGCGTGGCGCGCGGCAGCGGCGTGCGCTCGCGCATGACGCACACCACGTCGAAGTCCTTCAGGCGCTCGACGACGGCGTCGGTGTCGGCCAGGTGGTCGTCGAACACGGTGACGGCGGCGCGGCCGTCCAGCACCGACCAGTCGGCCAGGCGCAGGGCCACGTTCTGGTAGTCGTCCAGCACCGCGACGGTGACGGTCTTGTCGTTCGAAGCCATGGGGTTCTCCTGCCTGCGTTGTCCGGCCCACTGTAGTCGCTGCGCGGCGGCCGTGCCCGGCCACGGAATTGCCGCAAGCGGGGTCGCCCTGCACACCACGTGCCCGTGCGGGACAGGGCACGCCGTTTGCCATGGCGGGTCAGTCCAACTCATCACCAACGAAGGCCAGCCATGTCCGATAAAGCCAGCGCCCAGCGCACGCCCCTGAAGCTAGACCAGGGCGCCCTCGATGCCGCGAAGAACAACATCGAGCAAGGCGCCATCACGCCGGCCTACGGCCCGTGGCGCGACGACATCGTCAAGCTGCTCAACGACTCGCTCGCCACCGAGCTCGTGTGCATCCTGCGCTACAAGCGCCATCACTTCACGGCCAAGGGCCTGGCCTCGCCGGCCATCGCCGAGGAGTTCCTCGTGCACGCCAACGAGGAGACCGAGCACGCCGACATGATCGCCGAGCGCATCGTGCAACTGGGCGGCGAGCCCGACTTCAACCCGGCCTCGCTGCTGGAGCGCAGCCACGCGGACTACGACGAGTCGACGGACCTGAAGGCCATGATCCGCGCCAACCTGGTGGCCGAACGCGTGGCCATCGAGGCCTACTCGCAGATGGTGCGCCTGATCGGCGACAAGGATTCGACGACGCGCCGCATCGTCGAGCACATCCTGTCGCAGGAGCAGGAGCACGCCGAGGAGCTGAGCGACTGGCTGGACAAGTAAGCTCGGCGGCAACGCTTTCGAAGGGGCCCTGCGGGGCCCTTTTCGTCGTCGGCACCGCAGCGTCAGACTCTTCTGGAGATCGCCAGTGACGCATCGGTTCTCGAGCAGGCCGGGGGCGCGATCGCAAGGACAGTCCTGACGCTTGTCCGCTGCAAACAAAAGAAAGGCCCCGCCATCCGAAGATGAACGGGGCCTCGTTCCTGTCGGGACGGAAGGCGGCATCGGGGCCGCTCACGTCACCAGGGAACTCAGCGCGTCGTGGCGTTGATGTCCTGCACTTCCTGCTTATGGATCAGCTTGGCATCGGCCTTGTCCTTCTTCTCGGCGGCACGGGCGTCGGCCTTGCAGGCGCGTTCGACGGCGCCGTCCGAGTTCACCTTGCAGTCGCCCTTGGCCAGGTCGTGGTTGGCCTCGGCGATGTTCTTGCGCGCCTTGTAGTCGTACTTCGACTCCGTCTTCAGGTCCTTGGCCTCGGACTTCGAGACCGTGGGCGCCGGCACCAACTTCGTCTCGACCGTGTCGGTGGTCACGGTCGTGGTCGTCGTGGTGGTGCCCGGCGTGCCGGGTGCCGGCTGGCTGTCCTGGGCGTAGGCGCCCATGCTGAAGCCGGCGGCGGCGGCGGTGACCAGAAGCGTGGTGAGGGACTTGTTCATTGTGGGTTCTCCAAATCAGTAAAACGACGTGGAGAGTCAGGCAATCGATGGACCCGCCGGAGCCTGGCCTTGCATCAAGTCACGACCCGGACGGCGAGCGAGGACACCGCGTCGTCGACGCTGCCCGCTTCGAGCAACGTCGACGGCTGCCCGACCATCGCGGCCTGCAGCAGCGCTAGCACCGGGTCCTTCAGGCGCGCGAGCACCGTCGCGCGGCCGGCCGCCGCCTGTTCCGCGGTGAACGCGGTGAGCGCCTCGATGGTGGTGCCGTCGAGGTCGGGCGTCTCCTCCAGGCTCAACACGAAGGCGCGTGGCGCGTTGTCGGCGATGCGCTGGCGCATCTCGCCCAGCATGCGCTCCACGTTGGCGAAGAACAGTGGCGCCTCGGGTCGCAGGATCAGCACGCCCGGCACCTTGGCCACGCCGTCGTGCCGCAGGCCCAGGTAGTCGTGGCCGTCGCGGCGCCGGCCCAGCTCGCTCATGCGCGGCTCCGACAGCCCGCGCAACGTCAGCCCCAAGCTGATGGCGATGCCCAGCAACAGGCCGTTCAACACGCCGAACGCCACAACGGCGACGGCCGCGACCACCACCGAGAAGCGGTCGCGCCGCCACGCGAAATATGGCCGGAACGCCTCCAGCGACAGGGTGTGCGACACCGCGTGGATGACGACGGCCGCCAGCACCGGCTCGGGCGTCAGCTCGATCCACGGCAGGCAAAGCGCCACCAGCGCCAGCACCACGCCGCCCGCGATCCAGGCCGCCACGCGGCTGGCCGCGCCGGCCGCCTCGTTGGCCGCGGTGGCCGAGAAGCCCGCGCCCACCGGCATGCCGTTGACCAGCCCCGCCAGCAGGTTGGACGCGCCCAGCGCCAGCAGGTCGCGGTTGGGGTCGACGGCGTCGCCGTGCTTGAGCGCCATCGTGCGGATCGCGCCGTAGCTCTCGGCGAACACCAGCAGCACCAGCGCGAGCGACAGCTCGGCCAGGCTCGTCCACTGGCCTTGCGTGAGGCGCGGCAGCGACGGTGCGGCCAGCGCGAGATCGATGTGGCCCACCACCGCGACGCCGTGCGCGCCCAGTTGCAGGACCTGCGCCGCCACGATGCCCGCGGCGATGACGAGCAACGCGCCCGGCAACCGCGGCAGCCGCTTGGCGAGCGCGAGCGCCGCCAGCGCCGCGGCGCCCAGCGCGAACGCACGCCAGTTCCACTGCGGCAGCGCCTCGAGCAGCTGCCACGCCATCGCCCCGGTGGCATCTGCCGTCGGGTGCACACCCGTGAGCTTGGGCAACTGCTTGACGATGATCACCAGCGCGAGCCCGAACGAGAATCCGCGCAGCACCGGTTTGGAGATGAAGCTGCAGATGCCGCCCAGCCGCATCGCGCCCGCCGCCAGGAACGCGGCGCCGGTGGCCAGCACCAGGCCCGCGGCCAGCGCGGCGCGCAGCGCGGCGTCGTGCGCCGCCATCGCCAACGTGGCCGCGCCCAGCACGGCGGCCGACGACGACGTCGCCGACACCACCGCAAAGCGCGACCGCCCGATGAACCCGTACACCAGCAGCCCCGCGAACAAGGCCAGCACGCCGGCCTGCGGCGGCATGCCCGCGATGCCCGAGTACGCGACGGCCTCGGGCAGCAGCAGCCCGGCCATCGACACGCCGGCCACGAGGTCGGCGACGAACGTCGCGCGCGATGGCGTGCCCGGCGCGTTCATCGATGCAGGTCGGCCAGCGGCACCGTCACGCCCGACCATCCGGGCAGGTAGCGCGCGAGCGGGCTCTTGGCCAGGCCTTGCGCCTCGCGCAGCGCCAGCGCGAGGTCCTTGCGGATCTGCGCGCGCGTGACGTGCGGCCGCAGGTAGTCGGCCCACAGGAATTCGGCGAACGGCGACGAGTCCTTGGCATAGCCGCCGGCCGTGCGCAGCATGCCGGCGAGGCTGCGGTACGGGTCGTCGCGCAGGTCAGTGAGGCACGTGGGGATGTCGACGTACGGGCGACGCTCGCCCTTGTCGTCGAACGGATGCACCCAGTTGCGCTGCTCCATCACGCGCCAGAAGATGGTCGGCGCCAGGTAGCTCAGGTCGTCCAGCACCATCAGCTTGACGGACGTGACGCCCTCCTCGTGCAGCGCGAGGCCCAGGTGGTGGTGGTCGACGATGAAGCTGCGGCCGCGCGGGCCGAGCACTGCGGGAAACCAGTGGGAGTCCAGCAGCCGCCGGCGATCCTTCTTCGAGAGGGCCGCCCATTCGCGGCGCTTGAGCGCGACCTCCGCGAACCCCGCGGTCATCTGCGTGGGACGCAGCGCCAGCAGCTCGGACTCGACGAAGTGATGGTGCGTGGCAGGCGTCATGGCGGCGGGGGCCGTGTCGCCATCGGCTATCTGGCGCTGCGGCCCCGGAGGTTGCGGGGCTTCGATTGTGTCGCCGTTGCCGCGCGCCGCGCGCGCAGGCGGCTTGCGGGCGCCTGACGCGCGGCCCCACGCGTGCGAAGGCGCACGCGCGCGCGGCGCGTCGACGTCAGCCGAAGAAGATGTGGAAGATGTCCGGCTCGCGCACCTCGCGCACCGACAGGCCCGGCAGCAATTCCTGGAACGGCCCGGACGGCTCCAGCAGGTCCATCTCCGACGGCACCGTCTCCATCCACGCCGGCTGCGAGCGCGGGCGGCGCTTGCCGAGCATGTTCAACAGCGAGGGCAGCAGTTCCCATTCGACGCGGGCGGCGGGTGTGGTGTGCGTTTGCATGATGGTGTGGGGAGAGCGAGATGGCTGGGGGCCGGTGAGCCGTTATCGTCGCGCCCCTGCCGAGCTGTAACGAAATGCAGACGAGGCTGTGACATCTGCCCACTCACTGGCCCGCGCAGTCGCCGCGTCAATCTGGCTTCAGCTTCGCCGGCAATGTGGCCATCAAGGTGAGTCACGCGACGACCGATCACGGTGGATCCCCTTTTCCAGGAGCCATCGATGATGATCTCGTCGCCCACCGCGGGCGCCCCTTCCATGGCGCCGGCGGCGCTCGATCGCGCCGCGCCACCCGCCCCGCCCGATGCCTCGGACGCCCCGTCGCCCGACGACGCGAGCCCCGACGTCATCGTGAGCCTGGGCGGCGCCAAGCCGCCCTCCATGACGTACGACGCCACCGGCCGCCTGCCGGGCGGACCCTCGTTGAACGAAATGGGTGCGAACGGCCCGAAGTCACTGGCGAACGCGAGCGAAGCCCTCGCGGCGCCCGACGATGCCCAGGCGTCCGACGCGTCGGATGCGCCCGCGACCGAGGACGCCGTCGCCGCCTGAGCGATCGACCGCGTCCGTCGGAAGCCGCGTCGCCTCAGGCGCGCGAAGGCATCGCGATCAGGCGCCGCAGCACCGCGGTGATCATGTTCGGGTCGAGCGGCTTGCTGAAATAGCGCACGTCGTGACGAGCCATCATGTCGGCGATGTCGGAGACGACGTCGCCGCGTTCGTTGCGGGCCGTGAAGATCGCGATGGGGCAGCGCGCGTCGGCGGCGCGCACGCGTGCGACAAGTGCCCCCACGGTCTGGCCGCCGACCATCCAGTCGAGCACGTAGCCGTCGTAGGGCTGCGCGTCGGCCGACTGCTGCAGCGACTCGATGGCGTGGAACGCGTCGGCCCGGAAGCCGGACTGGCGCAAGAAGGCGCACAGCGGCTCGGTGACGCCAGGCTCGTCGCCGAGCACCGCGATGCGCGCGCCGTATGTGGCGTTGGGCTCCATCAGCAACTGGCGGATCTCGTACATCGGGCCGGGCACGTCGCCGCTGGCCGCCACCACCGTCCAGCGCGCGCCGTCGCGGGTCGCGACGAGCTCGCCCTGCGCGGGCTGGTTGGTCTGGTCGCCCACCCACAGCTGCACCTTCACTCGCAGGTCGCCCGCCACCAGGGTCGCGGAGTCGGCACGCATCTTCGCCGCGGCCAGGAAGACCTCGTCGAGCGTCTCGCCGAAGTGCGCGGCCAAGGCCTCCAGTTCCTCGATCGTCCACGACGCCTTGCCGCGCACGCGCCGGTGCGCGGCGCTGTAGGCCAGCTGCAGGATGCGCTCGACGAGCCGGGAGCGTTCGCTGTGCGGCACGCCGTGGCGGTCGAACACGGTCCGCGCGTAGAAGGCGCCGCCGGTCAACGCTGCTGCCGGGGCGGCGGAGGCAGACGCTATCTCCGCGTCGCGATCATCCGACTCACTCATGTTCCGGCTGGGAATCTTCGACGGCATCTGGATTGCAGAAATTGACGAACTGGGGATATCGAAGGCTTGCAAAGACCATCACAAGCTGCTAAATTTCTTCAAAAGAACAAGGCAATAACTTTTATTGCCTCAGAAAGAACATCGAAGACGGCTCCGATCAAGGATCTGATCTTCCAGGGAAGACACCGCGCATCTGGCCGTCCGTGCCAGTGCCTGCGCAACGCACCAGCGCCTCGCGCCCTGCGTGCCCGAATCCGGTCCATGCACCGGACCCCGCATTCCGAACTCTCGCCACTCTTTCGAACGAAAGCGTGCGCGCGAGCGCGGAAGCCTGGGCGGACACGCCCAGCTCCCTGCCGCTTCGGCGGTTTATCAACTGGTATTGAAGGAGGTTACATGCAACAGGAACTCATGATCGATGACCTGGACACGAAGGTCGATCCCGCCGGCTCTGTCGAGATCTCGCGCATCAGCATCGCAGTGGTGAGGGCCGTCATCAAGGCGATCTCCGACATCGTCATCTCGAGCACCAACCACATCCCCACCTGACGCACTGTTGGCGGGCCGAGCTGCAGATCGGCCCATTTTGTCATCAACTGAACATCACTCGCGGCGGAAAACCATGCCATTCATCGACATCATGACCCAAGGGTCGCCCGAGCTCGACACGTTCGCGCGACAGGTCGGCCACACACTCGAGGGCGCCGATCTTCGCACGGCGTTCTGGCGCTGCAGCGACGCGTTCGAGGCCCTCGTGGCCAGCGGCTTCCTGCGACAGGTCGCCCACGGCTTCATGCAGCGCATGCTGGCAGCGCCCACCGATGCCAGCGGCCAATGGCAGATGCAGCATGCCGTGCTGATGCAGCACTCGTCCCATGCGCTACGCGCCATCTGGAACGTCATCGACGTCCCGCCGGACACCACCATTCCCAGCCACCCGTCGCACTGCATGCTCCACACCGTGGGCATCGAGCCGACGATCATCGACATGTACCGCCTGCCCGCGATCGACCGCGAGGTGTTCGAGACGGGCGCGATCCTCGAGTACTCGCACCAAGTCGTCCTCGCGCCTGGCCAGACGCTGGAGATCGATGGCGAGCACTGGGTGGCCGACCCGCAATCGGGCACGTGCAACTGCCTCATCAGCTTCAACTCGGCGCCCCTCGGCAGCCAGGTGTGGTCGTTCGACCGCGTCACGAAGCAGTCGTGGGCCGTGTCCGCAGCGTCGCCAGAAGACACGCAGATCAAGGAGACGCTGGGCATCCTGCGCCGGTTCGGGCTGAAGGAGGCGGCGCCCACGGTCGAACGGCTGTGCGCGCACCCGCACCACGACATCCGGTGGGAGGCCATCAAGACGCTGGGCGTGCTCGACGCGGCGCTGGCGCTCGAGCGGCTGCGCCAGGCGCGCTCCGACGCGCATCCGCACGTGCGGGCCTCGGCCGCACGCACGCTGTCCACGCTGCAGGCGGGCTGAACCATGGCACTCACCTTCCATCCCACCGACCGCGAGATCCTGGGGCTCGCGGAGTACATCGACACCGTGAAGAACCTGGTCGACTCCAGCGACATCGACAGCGTGGCGGCCACCGCGCCACTGCTGAAGCGTCTCGGCAACAACCGCACGTTCATCGTCGAGCAGCTCAACGAGAAGTTGAAGTGCTGGCCCGCCAACGCGCTGCCGTTCTATTCGGTGCAGTCGGGCATCCTCGCCGGCGAGGGGGCCGTGTCCGTCCGCATGAACATCTGGCCGACGATCGCGAGCGACGCGCGCCGACGCAAGGTGCAGTCCAACGTCTATTCGTACTACGACACCCACGACCACAACTTCACGTTCATGACAGTGGGGTACTACGGCGCGGGCTACGGCACGCGCCTGTACGAGTACGACCAGTCGCAGGTGATCGGCTATCCGGGCGAGAAAGTGGACATCCGCTTCATCGAGGAGACCACGCTGCCCGTCGGCAAGGTGATGCTCTATCGGCCCGGCCGCGACATCCACACGCAGCTGCCCCCGAGCGAATTCAGCATGTCGCTGAACCTGATGGTGACCGACACGCATCGCGAAACGCTGCGCGACCAGTACTACTTCGACATCGAGCGATCCTGCATCTCGTCGTACGTCGAATCGACCTCGTCCAAGCGCGTCTCGCAGATCGAGATGATGCGATTCATCGGCGACGACAACTCGGTCGACATCCTGTGGACGCTGGCGCAGCGCCACCCGTGCGCGCGCACGCGCCTGGCCGCGCTCGAGAGCCTCGTCGCCATCCGGCCCAGCGAAGCGGAAGGCGCATGGCGTCGCGGCGCGGCCGACGAAAGCGAACTCGTGCGGCGCGTCTGCCGGCAGCGCGTCGACGCACAGCCGGAGGCCACCGCATGACCGCGCTGAGCGTGCAGCACGTCTCCAAGCGCTTCCAGTCGCGCGCCGCGTCGGTGGAGGCGTTGCGGGGCGTCTCCCTGTCCGTCCGCAAGGGCGCGGTCCTGGCGCTGCTGGGCGAGAACGGCGCCGGCAAGAGCACGCTCATGCGTTTGTGCGCCGGCCTGCTGCTGCCCGACACGGGGGACATCCGTTTCGGCGCCGGCGATCGTCAGGCCCGGTCGACCGGATGCCTGCTGGAAGGCAGCCGCAACCTCTACTGGCGACTCACGCCGATGGAGAACCTGGCCTACTTCGGCGGCCTGAAGGGTCTCGGCCGGCAACAGGTGAAGGACCGCGCCCTCGACCTGCTGGCGCGCTTCGGCCTGTTCGACAAGCGCGCCGAGCCCGTGCAGACGCTCTCGCGCGGCATGCAGCAGCGCCTGTCGGTTCTGTGCAGCCTGATCCACGAACCCGCGGTGCTGCTCCTGGACGAGCCCACGCTGGGTCTGGATCACGAGTCGTCCGAGCGCATCCTGCAGATCATCCGCGACGTGGCGGCCGAAGGCGTCGCGGTCGTCATCACCAGCCACCAGATCGACCTGATGCAGGCGGTGGCGTCCGACGTGGTCATCCTCAAGCGCGGCCGGGTCATCGTGTCCGCGCCCACGGCGTCGCTGCTGCAGGATCGGCAATCGCTGTTCGACGTGCACGTGGCCACGTCCCTCAACGCCGGCCAGCGGGCCGACCTGCTCGCCGAGTTCCCCACGCTGCGCATCGCCGGCTCGCGCATCACGGTGGAGGACAGCGGCGACGCGCTCACGCGGCTGCTGGGCCGGCTGCGCGGCTGTTCGCTGGTCTCGGTCACGCGCGGTTGCTCGACGCTCGCAGACGTGTTCCAGCACGCCGTCCTCGACCACGTGCCGGCCTCGGCAAGCGAGGTCCAACATGCGTGAATTCGCAACCACCCTCGCGCGACTGGTGGGCCTCGAACTGCGGCGTTCGTGGATCCTCACGCTGCGATATCGCACCGAGGCCGCCCTGTCGATCGCGTTCCTCGTGGCGCTGTTCTACGGCCTGCTGTTCGGCGCGCAAGCGACGGCGCTCAAGCCGTTCGCCATCGGCAACGGCACCGAGGGCCTGCTGCTCGGGTTCATCTGCTGGGTGCTGTGCACCAGCGGCGTCTCGCAAGTGGCGCACGACATCGAGGAAGAAGCCAAGACCGGCACGCTGGAGCCGCTGTTCCTGGCGCACCCCGGGCCCGGCGCGCTCTTCGCGGCCCGCAACCTCGCGGCGCTGATCTCGGGCGTGCCGATGCTGTTGATGGTCGCCACCGCGCTGGCCCTCGCCACGCACAGCGCCTTCCTCGTGTCGCCGGAGGCCGTCGTGCCCGTGCTCGCCCTCGACCTCGCGGCATCCGGCATCGGCTTCGCGCTGGGCGCCCTGGCCATTCTCGTCAAGCGCGTCCGACTCGCGGTCATCGCCGGGCAGTTGCTGGTGGCGTTCGTGATGGTCGCCAACGTCGACCTGCCCGGTGGCCGATCCCTGGTCGCGCTGCTGCCCCTCGTGCCCGCGGTCGACTCGCTGCGAGGCCTGATGCTGTCCGGTGCGCCGGTGGGCGTCGGGGGGTGCGTCCTGCTCGCGTTGAACGGCGCGGGCTGGTTCGGCGCCGGCTTCGCGGCCTTCCTGCTGGCCATCCGTCGCGCACGTCGATTGGGATTGCTGGCCCAGCAGTAAGCGCGTCGCTTGCGTCCCCCACGAACCATCGCGCACGCTCGCAGGCGTGCGCGCCTCGACCACCCGGTCTGGCCGGCGGCATCCCGTCGACCGCCGGCCATTGCCACCGACTGACCCATGTGCCCTTCCCGCCGGCCGCCGCTTGCGTGCGCGCTGCTTCTCTCCGCGACGGCGTTGTGCGCCTGCGTCGATCTCGCGCCGACCTACCAGCGGCCGGCGGCGCCGATTCCCGACGCATGGCCCACGCCGTCCGCCACGGCCACCGGTGACGCGGTCGATCCCGCGGACATCGGCTGGGCCCGCTTCATCCAGGACGACCGGCTGCGCCAGGTGGTCGGCCTGGCCATCGCCCACAGCCGCGACCTGAGCCTCGCGCTGCTGCGGGTGCAGGACGCCCGCGCGCAGTACCGGATCCAGGATGCGGCCACGCACCCGGCGTTGGGCGTCGACGCGAGCCTCACGCGCGCATCGACCGGGGGCGTGGCGAGCAACACCGCGACGGTGGGCCTCGGCCTGGCGGCCTGGGAGATCGACCTGTTCAGCCGCGTGAAGAACGCCAGCGACGCCGCGCTGCACCAGTACCTCGCGACGTCCGAGGGCGCCCGCGCGGCGCGCATCGTGCTCGTCGCCGCCGTGGCCGACGCCTGGCTCACGCTGGCCGCGGACGAGGCAAGCCAGCGACTGAACCTCGAGACGCTGGCGCTGGACGCCCGCAGCCTGGACCTGAACCGGCGCATGCACACGCTCGGCGCGATCCCGGCCTTGCCCGTCTCTCAGGCCGAGGCCGCCCTCGCGTCGACGCAGGGCGCGGTGGCCGCGGGCCGGGCCACGCTCCAGCAGGATCGCGACGCCTTGACGCTGCTGGTGGGTGCCGAGGTGCCCGACAGCGGGCTGCCGTCGATGGCCACGGCCGACGATGCGGCGGTGCTGGTCGACGCGCCGCCCGGGCTGCCCGCGCGCGTGCTGCAGCAGCGTCCGGACGTACTCGCCGCCGAACACGATCTCGAGGCCACGCAACTCGGGATCGGCGTCGCCAGAGCCGCGTACTTCCCGGCCATCACACTGGCCGCCAGCGCCGGCCGTACGAGCGACCGCCTCGCCGGTCTCTTGGGCAGCGACGCGCGCGCGTGGAGCATCGGGCCGTCGATCTCGCTGCCCGTCCTCGACGGCGGCGCGCTGGCCGCCGGCCTCGATGCCGCCCGTTCGCAGCGCGACATCGCACTCGCGTCGTACGAGAAGGCGCTGCAGACCGCCTTCACGGAGGTCGCCGACGCCCTGGCCGTGCGCGCCAGCCTCGCCGAGCGCCTGCAGTCCCAGGCGACCCAGCGCCGCGCCGCCGAGCGCGCCCTGGACGACGCCGACGCGTCCTATCGACATGGCGGCAGCGGCTTCCTGCCGGTGCTGGACGCGCAGCGCTCGCTGCACGCCGCGCTGCAGTCGGGCATCGCCCTGAACCTCCTGGAACAACAGAACCGCATCGCGCTCTACAAGGCGCTCGGGGGCGGTTGGAAGGATTCGAATTGAACGCTCTCCGAAGACTCGCGCGCCCGCGCGTGCTCGTCACGCTCGCGCTGCTGGCGCTGCTCGCGCTCGCGGCCCGCGGCTGCGGCAGCCATCGCACGCCGGCGGAGTTCACGTCCAGCGCCGTCCTCCGCGGTCCGCTGGAGGTGACCGTGCTGGCCACCGGCACCATCGAGGCGGCCCGGCTGGTGAGCGTGGGCACGCAGGCCACCGGCGAGGTCAAGCGACTCCACGTGGCGCTGGGCGACGTGCTCAAGAAGGGCGACCTGATCGCGGAGATCGACGCCGAGCAGCAGGACAACGAACTGCAGCGAGCGACCGCCGCGCTGCGCAGCGCCCGGGCCGACCTGGCCGCGCGCCAGGCCGTGGCCGTGCAGGCCGGCCTCGCGCTGACGCGGCTGCGCGAGCTCGTGGCCATCGCCACCGCCTCGCACGCCGATCTCGAGACAGCCGAGGCCAACGCGGCGACCGCGCGCGCCAACGTGATCGTCGCCGAGGCCGCGATCACGCAGGCCCGGCTCGCGCAGGACGCGGCGCGTCTCAACGTGGGCTACGCGCGCGTGGTGGCGCCGATGGCCGGCACGGTGGTTGCCATCGTCACCGAGCAGGGGCAGACGGTGAACTCGGCCCAGATGTCGCCCACCATCATCAAGCTCGCGCGCCTGGACACGATGACCGTGCGCGCGCAGATCTCCGAGGCCGACGTCCCGAAGGTGAAGGTGGGCATGCCCGTGCGCTTCACCCTGCTGGGCGATCCCGAGACCCGCTACGAGGCCGTCCTGCGCGCCATCGAGCCCGGCCCCACCACCATCGCGGGCGACGCCTCGGCCACCACCGCGGCCCTCGGCGGCGGCGCGAGCCCCGTCTACTACAACGGGCTCTTCGACATCCCGAATCCCGGTGGCGCGCTTCGGATCGCGATGACGGCGCAGGCCACCATCGTCACCCGGCGCGTCGACGACGCCGTGCTCGTCCCGATCGCCGCGCTGGGGAGCGCCGGCAAGGACGGACGCACCACGGTGCGCGTGGTGTCCGACGCCCCGGCCGACACGGCCGCCGCGCCGCCGCAGGAGCGCCAGGTGCGCATCGGCCTGAACAACCGCACGCAGGCCCAGGTGCTCGAGGGGCTTCGCGTCGGCGAACGCGTCGTCACCAGCATGGCCACGCCCGCCTCGCCCGCCGCCAGCGCCGCGGCCAGCGCGGACAGCGCCTCGCAGCCATGAGCCCGATGATCGAGCTCCGCGGCATCGGGCGCGACTACCCATCGGGCGAGGACCGCATCGCCGCGCTGCGCGACGTCGACCTGTGCATCGCGGCCGGCGAGATGGTGGCGATAGTCGGGCAGTCCGGGTCGGGCAAGTCCACGCTGATGAACATCCTCGGCTGCCTCGACCGCCCCACGCGGGGACGCTACGCATTCGGCGGTCGGGAGATCAGCCGGATGGGCCCCGACGACCTGGCCCGGCTGCGGCGCGAACACTTCGGGTTCGTGTTCCAGCGCTACCAGCTGCTTGGCGGGATGTCCGCGATCGCCAACGTCGAGATGCCCGCCGTCTACGCGGGCGCGCCCGCGCCTGCGCGTCACGAGCGGGCGCGCGAGCTGCTCGAGGGCCTCGGGCTCGGATCGCGTGCGGACCACACGCCGGGGCAGTTGTCCGGCGGCCAGCAGCAGCGCGTCAGCATCGCCCGCGCGCTGATGAATGGCGGCGACGTGATTCTCGCCGACGAGCCCACCGGCGCGCTCGACCGGCGCAGCGGCCACGAGGTGATGGCCATCCTGAAGGCGCTGCACGCGCAGGGCCACACCGTCATCCTGGTCACGCACGACGCGCAGGTGGCGGCGCACGCCGATCGCGTCATCGAGCTCTCCGACGGACGCGTCGTGCGGGACGAGCGCACCGCTGGCAACGCCCCGGCCTCAGCGCCCGCGCGCCCGGGCCGGGAACGGCCTCACCCGCTCGCCGACCTCGTCGGCCGCCTCGTCGAGGCCGCGCACATGGCCGTGCGAGCGATGGCCGCACATCGCCTGCGAACACTGCTCACGATGCTGGGCATCATCATCGGCATCGCGTCGGTGGTCATCATCGTCGCCCTCGGTGCGGGCTCGCAGGAGCGGCTGGAGGGCGAGCTCAGCAGCCTGGGCACCGACACCATCGGCCTGTATCCCGGCGCGAGCGTCGGCGACCCCGGGAATGCGAAGGTGCTCAGCATGACCATCGGCGACGCGCAGGCCCTGGAGCGCCTGCCCTACGTCGATGCCGTCACGCCCGGCTACGCCATGGACGTGACGCTGCGGCGCGGCAACGTCGCCGTCACGGCCACCGTCAACGGCGTGGGCGACGCGTACTTCCGCGTGCACGGCACCACGTTCGCCGCGGGCGGCCCCTTCGGTCGCGAGGCGGTCGACGCGCAGTCGCCGGTGGCCGTCATCGACGACAACGTGCGCAAGGCCTTGTTCAAGGGCGTCGCCAACCCGCTCGACCAGGTCATCCTGCTTGGCAACGTGCCGGTGCAGGTGGTCGGCGCCACCGCGCGGGAGCACGGGCTGTTCCAGGAGGCGCACGGCCTGCAGGTGTGGATGCCGTACACGGCCGCCACCACACGGTTGATCGGCCAGGAGCCGCTGCGCGAGATCAACGTCCGCATCAAGGACAGCGCCTCGATGGCGGCCGCCGAGGCGGGCATCGTCCGGCTGATGACGCAGCGCCACGGCACGCAGGACTTCTTCGCGCTGCGCTCCGACGCCCTGCGCAAGCAGCTCGACACCACCACGTCCACCATCACGCTGCTGATCTCGTGCATCGCGCTCATCGCGCTGCTGGTGGGCGGCATCGGCGTGATGAACATCATGCTGGTGTCCGTCACCGAGCGCACCCGCGAGATCGGCGTGCGCATGGCCGTGGGCGCGCGCCAGGCCGACATCCTGCGGCAGTTCCTGATCGAGGCCGTGCTGGTGTGCCTGGTGGGCGGCGGCCTCGGCGTGGCCTTCGCGCTCGCGGCCGGCAGCGTCTTCAACAGCCTGGATGTCGGGATCCGGATGATCTTCTCGGGCGCGTCCATCGTCGGCGCCTGCGTCGTCTCGTCGACCATCGGCGTGGTCTTCGGCTTCGTGCCGGCGCGCAACGCGGCGCGGCTCGATCCGGTGGTGGCGCTGGCGCGCGAGTGAGCGCGCGGGCCATACCATCGCGGCGTCGGCGACCTGCACCGCGGCGGCGCCCAGAAAGGAAAAAGGCCCGCAAGTCGTCGGACTTGCAGGCCTTTGTCTGGTGGGTGGTACAGGGATTGAACCTGTGACCCTTGCCGTGTGAAGGCAATGCTCTACCGCTGAGCTAACCACCCGGAAAACCGGTTTGCCCTCTCGTCAGGGCAGCCTTGGATTATGCCACAGCTTTTTCGGCTTGTGCGCGCCAGATTGTCTTTCCGCCGCTCGCCTTGTCGATCTCGCCCAACACCCGCTCGTGGTCGGCGAGCTCGGACTCGCTCGCGACCAGCACAGGCAGCACGAAGACCGCGAGGTCGATGGCGCCACCGAGGTCGCCGGCGCCGCCGCCGCTGTCCTCGGTCATGTCCATCACCAGGGAATCCTGGCCGCGCGTGAGGCGGATGTAGACCTCGGCCAGCAGGTTGGCGTCGATCAGCGCGCCGTGCAGCGTGCGGTTGCTGTTGTCCACCTCGAGGCGCCTGCACAGCGCGTCGAGCGAGTTGGCCTTGCCCGGGAACATCTCGCGCGCCATCAGCAGCGTGTCGGTGATGCCCGAGACGTGGGTGGCGAACTTTTCGCGGCCGCAACGGCGCAGTTCCTCGTTGAGGAAGCCGACGTCGAACGCCGCGTTGTGGATGATGATCTCGGCGCCGCCGAGGAACTCCAGCACTTCGTCGACGACGTGCGCGAACAGCGGCTTGTCGGACAGGAACTCGTCGGTCAGGCCGTGCACGGCTACCGCGCCCTCGCCGTTCTTGCGCTGCGGGTTCAGGTAGAAGTGCAGGTGCCGGCCGGTGAGCCGGCGGTTGTCCATCTCGATGCAGCCGATCTCGACCATGCGGTCGCCGCTGTCGGGGCTGAGGCCGGTGGTTTCGGTGTCGAGGAAGATCTGGCGCATGGCGTGATTCTCGCAGGAGTTCGGACGGACCCCGCGTGGAATCCGCCCGGCAAATCAGGCCGCCAGCGGCGCGCCGCCGCGCGGCTGGCGCGAACCCCACCAGAACATCACGATGCCGGCGATCACCATCGGCACGCACAGCCACTGTCCCATGCTCAGGCCCAGCGCCAGCAGGCCCAGGAAGTCGTCGGGCTCGCGATAGTGCTCGGCGGCGAAGCGCAGCACGCCGTAGCCGATCAGGAACAGCCCCGACACCTGCCCGCGGCCATGTTCCTTCTTGCCGAAGATCCACAGCATGATGAACAGCAGCACGCCCTCGCCCAGGAACTGGTAGACCTGCGACGGATGGCGCGGCAGGCGGTCGGGCGCGTTCGGGAAGATCATCGCCCACGGCAGCGACGGGTCGGCCACGCGCCCCCACAGCTCGCCGTTGATGAAGTTGCCCACGCGCCCGCTCGCCAGGCCCAGCGGCACGCATGGCGCGATGAGGTCGGTCACCTGCAGGAACGGGCGCTTGCGCTGCCACGCGAACACCGCCATGGCGGCGATCACGCCCAGCATGCCGCCGTGGAAGGACATGCCGCCGCTCCAGACCGCCGGGATCTCCAGCAGATGAGTCGAGTAGTAGGCCGGCTTGTAGAACATCACGTAGCCCAGCCGTCCTCCGAGCACGACCCCGAGCACCCCGTAGAACAACAGGTCCTCGACGTCCCGCCGGACCCACCCTTCCCGCGCGAACCATTCGTATTGCGCGCGCTTGCCCGCCAGCCACACGAACAGGCCGAACGCGACCATGTAGGTGAGCCCGTACCAGTGGATGGCCGGCGCGAAGTCGTGGCCAAGGACATGCCAGTGGCCGAGCGACACGGCAACGGGATCGAAATTCGGATGTGTGAGTGCCATCGGCAACGACTCCAGGAACAGCCGGCGATTGTCGCCGTTTCGCGCGACGGCCTGGTCGCCGGTCCGCGCGACCGCCGCGCGACGCCCGCCCGCGCACGGGCGCGCCCTCGCGTCACGCGCCCGCGCGAGGCCGCGCCCGCATGCCCGCGGCACGTCGATGGCCTCCGACGGCCGCGTTGGACAGCGCACGAGCCCACGCCGATACTGCCCCGAGCCACTGCCCAGGAGCCTGCCATGTCCGCCGCCAACCGCCGCTCGAAGAACATCACCGAGGGCGTCGCCCGCGCGCCCAACCGCTCGATGTACTACGCGATGGGCTACCAGGAGACCGACTTCGGCAAGTCCATGATCGGCGTCGCCAACGGCCATTCCACGATCACGCCGTGCAACTCCGGGCTGCAGCCGCTGGCCGACGCGGCCGTCGATGCGCTGAAGGCCGCGGGCGCCAACGCGCAGCTGTTTGGCACGCCCACCATCTCGGACGGCATGGCCATGGGCACCGAGGGCATGAAGTACAGCCTCGTGTCGCGCGAGGTCATCTCCGACTGCGTGGAGACCTGCGTCGGCGGCCAGTGGATGGACGGCGTGATGGTGATCGGCGGCTGCGACAAGAACATGCCCGGCGGCATGATGGGCATGTTGCGCGCAAACGTGCCGGCCATCTACGTGTACGGCGGCACCATCCTGCCGGGCCACTACAAGGGCCAGGACCTCAACATCGTGAGCGTGTTCGAGGCCGTGGGCCAGTTCTCGGCCGGCAAGATGAGCGAG
>FSZR01001727.1_pt1 | contig 17652 bp, 15 predicted proteins | sample 1638781 | NCBI WGS metagenome assembly FSZR01 (sample SAMEA3914813, study PRJEB12502) | metagenome | biome: forest; material: soil | place: Canada | collected 2011-07-07 | depth 0.3 m | reverse complement strand
GTTGGTCTGCGGATAGAGCGCGAGCTGCTGCGTGCCCCACACCGCGGTGGCGCCGAGCTCCTCGTTGACGCCCGGCTGGAACACGATGTTCTGCGCGGCGAGGTGCTTCTTCGCGGACCACAGTGCCTGGTCGTAGCCACCGAGCGGGGAACCGCGGTATCCGCTGATGAACCCCGCGGTGTTCAGGCCCGCCAGCGCGTCGCGCGTGCGTTGCAGCATCGGCAGGCGCACGAGCGCCTGCACGCCGCTCATGAAGGCCCGCCCGGTGTCGAGCGCGTATTTGTCGTCCAGCGTCACCGTCTCGAGGGCTTTGCGGATGCTGTCGGGCAAGGGGGCGTTCATGGGCGCGTCTCCTGGGGTTCAGGACGTCAAGGAAGGGGGACGGGTGTTCGTCGCGTGGACGGTGCGAAACGCATTCCGGTGCGGCTTGCGGCCGGTTGGAAGCAGGGCAACGAACCCGTTCAGTGTAGGGAAAAGCCACAGCGATGTGCTTGCTTTGTGCTTGTCCTGCGGCCACCTATGAGAAACAATGTTGCTGCAGAAGTCGATCTGGAGAACCAGCCTTGCCAAGAAGCGAGAAGTCGGGAAAAACGAGCGCCAAGACGCCGCGGTCGCCGTCGCCTCCGCGTGACGCCGAGGCGCGCGAGGCGCGCGACGGCGGCGGCCTCGACCGCTACGACATCGCGCTGCTGGGCGAGTTGCAGCGCGACGCGCGCCAGTCGAACGCCGACCTCGCCGCCCGCATCGGGCTGTCGCCGGCGCCCACCTGGCGTCGTGTGCGCCGCCTGGAGGAACTGGGCATCATCACCGGCTACCGGGCCGAGATCGACCGCCGCAAGATCGGCCTGGGCGTGCTGGCCTTCGTGCGCGTCGATGCCGAGCGCGACAACGCCGACGCCACGCGCGTGCTGGAAGACGCCATCCGCGGGCTGCCCGAGGTCATCTCCTGCCACTACATCAGCGGCGCGGGCACGTTCGAGCTGCAGGTGCTGGTGACCGACCTCGACGCCTACTCGCGCTGGACGATGGAGACCCTGTTCCGGCTGCCCAACGTGAAAGACCTGCACACCAGCTTCTCGCTGGGCGAGATCAAGGCGAGCGCGGCGCTGCCTCTGGGCCACCTCGGAACGAGCCGATGATGGGCGAGAAGGCGGCGAACGGACGGGTTAATCCCAGACACGAACGCGGCGTTTGCGGAGAGCATCGCAACAGTGCGGACAACGAGGGCGCCGTGCCGTGGATCGCCGACCTTCGGCGGGCCGGCGTCTTCCATACGAGATGGGCAAGCATTGAATCGTCGTGACGTCATCGCGCGGATGGGCACGGCCCTGGCGGGCCTATCGGCCGCTGGCGTGGCCGAACGGGCCATGGCGGTGCCCGACACGCTCCTGACGGCGGAGGAGCAGGCCTGGGTCGCCAAGCACCCGGTGTTGCTGTTCGCCCCCGAGCGCGACTTCCCGCCCTTCAGCTTCGTCGACAGCCAGGGACAGCACCGCGGGCTGTCCGCCGACGTGCTGGACCTGGTGCAGGAGCACACCGGGCTGAAGTTCCAGGCGGTGGCCGCAGGCGACCGCTCCAGCAACGTCGACCGCCTCAAGCGGCACGAGGTCGACCTGCTCACGTCGTTGCGGCCGACGGCCGAGCGCGAGCAGTACATCGCCTTCACCAGCGCCTACGTGAGCTCGCCGGCCGTGGTGCTGCGCCGGCGCGCCGATCACCGCGCCGGTGACCTGTCCAGGATGGGCGGCCAGCGCGTGGCGGTGGACCGCAACTCCGCGGCCGAGGACTTCGTGCGCCGCACCTATCCGGACGTCGTCCTGGTGGAGGTGGACTTCGCAGCGCAAGGCCTGCGCGACCTCGTCACCGGTGACGTCGACGCCTGCGCGGTCAACCTGGCCACGGCGTCGTACGTGATCGAGCGCGACCGCCTCGGCGGCCTGCGCGTGGCCGGCGAGACGGGCTACTTCTCCACGTTGACGTTGGGCTACCGCAAGGACTGGCCGATGCTCGGGCGCGTGCTGGAAAAGGGCCTGGCCCAGATCAGCGAGGCAGAGCGCGCGACCATGATCGCGCGCTGGATCCCGCTGTCGGACGTCGCCTGGTGGCAGCGCCCCGAGGTGCAGCGCGTGCTGGGTGCCGCGGCGATCGGCACCGGGCTGCTGATGGGCGGCCTGCTGCTGTGGAACCGCGCGCTGCGGCGCGCCGTGTCGCAGCGCACCGACGCGCTCCAGAAGGAACTTGCCGAGCGCCAGCGCCTCGAGACGCGGCTGCGCACGCTGGCCGAGCACGACACGCTCACCGGCCTGATGAACCGCGCCGCGCTCACCGAGGCGCTGCGCCGTTCGCTGGCGCTGGCCACGCGCCAGAAGTGGTCGGTGGCCGTCGTGTTCATCGACCTCGACAAGTTCAAGGCGGTCAACGACTCGATGGGCCACGCGGCCGGCGACGAACTGCTGCGCCAGATCGCCGCGCGGCTGCAGGGCTGCCTGCGCGAGAGCGACCTGCTGGGCCGCCTGGGCGGCGACGAGTTCATCGTGGTGGCGGAGGCCTTGCACGACGGGCCCCGCAATGCGATCGAGCTCACCGACAAGCTGCTGATGCAGATGAAGCGCCCGTTCCTGGTCGAGGGCCAATCGCTCGCGATGGGCTTTTCCGCCGGCATCGCGATCTACCCGGGCGACGGCGACACGCCGGAGGCGCTGGTCGCCAACGCCGATGCGGCCATGTACCGGGCCAAGGAGCAGGGACGCTTCCGTGCGGCGCTGTTCCACGCCGGCGGGTCGGCGCCGGCCACGGGCGAGGTGTCGGCATGAGGCGCGTCCTCGTCCTCGCCGGAGCGCTGGCCGCGTTGGCGTCGGCCCGATCCGGCGTCGCCGCGGAGTCGGTGACGGCGGGGTTCCATGCCGTCGGCGCCGCTTCGGCCGTGACGCCCGTGCGGCGCGCCGCGCGGCCGGCGTTGCCGGCGGCCAACTTCCTCGTCGAGTGGCGCGTGCAGCCCGCGGCCGACAGGCCGTCCGCGCGCGGCGACGTCGTGATCACCTCGGGCAGCGCTGCCACCGGCACCAGCGGCTTCGGGCCGGGCGCCGTCGTGGTGGGCACCGCGAAGCCGCCTGCGCCGCTGGCGCTGCGCGTGGCCAACGGCAAGGAAGGGGCGATCCGCTTCGACCGCTCGGAGACGCACACGGTCTACGACATGGCCTGGACGGCCGGCGCGAGCGCGAGTTCGAGCACCGACGGCTCGCTGCAGATCGTCACCGGCGCGGCGTCCAGCGTCGCCGTCGGCGGCGCGTCGAGCTCGGGCTACCAGTCGCAGGAGCGCGGCGTGCAGGGCCACGAGGTGGTGGTGCACCGGGTCGACGGCCTGCGCGTGACGCCGCACTGGACGCGCGGCGACACGCTGGAGCTCGACCTGGCGCTGACGCACGTTGCCCCGGCGGGCGTCTCGCGCGGCGCGACCGCGGGCGCGCGCGCCAGTCGCGACGTGGACTTCCACTCGACCGTGCAGGCCAGCTTCGACGAATGGCTCAGCGTGGCCACCGTGGGCGAGGGAGGCGACGAGTTGCAGATCCGGGTGAGCTGGCGTTGACCTATCGATCCGGATTCGGGCCCGGGCGTGAACCATGTCACTCCGGCACCGCGCGCGAGACGCTCGTGCGTGATTTAAGACATTGACCGGCCTGCGGCCCTCGCGAATGATCGAGTCCATGCTGCAAGGCTGATTGTGAGAGGGAAACCGGCGACCATGTTTCGTCGGTTCGCGAGGTAAGCGCCGCGGCCCGGCCGGAAGGTTTCCGGTCGGGCCCGTTGGCCCATCGCCGCACCGCATCGAACCGCCCGGATGTGACGAGCGTGATCAAAGTCACTGTCCTCGCTGCAATGCTGCGAACACAAGGGTTTACCCGCATCAAGTCCTGAAGCTCGCTTGCGAACATGCGAATCAGCGTTTCGTAACCGTGTGTTACGAGTGCATGCGGGAGGCCCAAGGGAGCGCCTCTCGTCAGGTCGCGTCGCACCTTCGTGCGCGGACCCAAGAGGGAACCCGATGATCAAGAACATCCTCGCCGTGGCCGTCATCGGCGCAGCGGCCATGGGCGCCCAGGCGGCGCCCGTCAATCTGGTGAGCAACGGCTCGCTGGACAGCACCTACACCGACGGCAGCTACACGTACAACGGCGTGCCGGCGTCGGTCGTGGCCAACTACTGCTGCAGCGTGCCGAGCACGCCGGGCACGGTGAGCGGCTGGGACGGCAGCTTCGTCAGCATCGCCAGCGGCAGCGGCCCGTGGAACACGCCCAGCAGCCTGGCGCACTTCAACGCGGCCACGCAAGGCGGCTTCGTGGCCGGCATCCAGGCCGACGGCGTCCTCGAGCAGTCCTTCACGGACCTGGCCGCGGGCACGTACCTGCTGACCTGGATCGACGCCAATCGCGGCGACAACCAGAACTACACCGTCGCCTTCACCGGCGGCAGCGTCGACTACTTCGGCGCGACCCAATTCTCGACCACCACCAGCGCCGGCTGGAAGGTGGAGGAACTGGTGTTCACGACCACCGGCGGCGCCGGCACGCTGAGCTTCACCGGCGGCACCATCTGGGGCCAGGTGGACGCCACCAGCCTGATCGACAACGTGCAACTGCTGGCCGTGCCCGAACCCACGTCGCTGCTGATGATGGCGCTCGCCACCCTGGGCCTGCTGGCCTGGCGCCGTCGCTCGCAGGTCTGAGCCTCTCGACATCGTCGCGGGCCGCGCGCGGCCTGCGGCGCCAAGGGCCGCAATCGCGGCCCTTTTGCATTCAGGCGCGCGGCCAGAGCACCCACATGCGCAGCGGCTGCTTCATGCGGCCGGCCTGCGCCTCGGCGTCGTCGCCCCAGCCCCAGAAGAAGTCGGCGCGCACCGGGCCGACGATGGCCGAGCCGGTGTCCTGCGCCATCACCGTGCGTTGAAGCACGCGCGCGGACAGCGGCTCCGTGGTGTCCAGCCACACCGGGCTGCCATAGGGCACCGCGGCGGGGTCGACCGCGATCGAGCGCCCGGGGGTCAACGGCGCGCCCTGGGCGCCACGCGGGCCCACCCGCGCGTCGGGCAGCGTCTCCTCGCGGAACCACACCACGCGCGGGTTGGACCACAGCAGTTCCTGCACGCGTTGCGGATTGCGCCGCGCCCAGTCCTTGATGGCCGGCCACGAGGCGTCGGTCAGCCGCAGCTCGCCCAGGTCGACCAGGGTGCGGCCCACCGACTTGTAGGGCTGCTCGTTGTTGCCCGCGAAGGCCAGGCGCACGACGCGTGCGCTGCCGTCGGCCTCGACGACGTGCAGCCGCCCGGAGCCCTGCACCTGCAGCAGCAGTGCGTCGAGCGGATCGGCCACCCACGCGATCTCGCGCCCGCGCACGGAGGCCTGCGCCTCGGGCAGCGTGTCGATCTCCTGGCGCGTCCACGTGGGCTTGTGCGCGACGAAGCCGGCCGGCAGCCCCCACAGCGGCGTCCGGAACGCGCCGGCGGGCTTGCGCCGGGCCTCCACCAGCGGTTCGAAGTAGCCCGTGGCCAGGCCCGTAGCCTCGCCTTCGGCCGACTCGAGGCGGAACACCTCCAGGCGCTGCTCGAGCCAGCGGCGTGCCTCGGCGTCGTCGCGCGGCGTGAAGCGCAACGCCTCTGCGCACAGCGCGGCCCAGCGCGGCGCCGGCACGCCGCAGCCCTGGCGCAGGGCGGGCCACAACTCCAGCGTGCGGTCGTCGCGCCAGCCGGGCAGCTCCGTGAACGCCGCGGGGACCCAGCGTGCATGCGGGTGCTCGGGCTCGCCAGCCAGCGGCGCCAACGGCGGCAGCGGCCTGGCCGCGACCGGCGCCGGCACGGGCGCCGACGCCGCGCCGACCGGGGTGCGCGACTCCACCGGCGCGCTGGTGCGCGGCGCGTACGAGGAGCATGCCGCCAGCGTCCCTAGAATCAGGCCCTGGGCAACGACGGCGAAACGGGATCTCATGGGCTGGATTGTGTTCGAGGCACTGCTCGCACTGGCGGTGATGCTGGCGGTGGTGTGGTGGACGTTCCGCGGCCGCGCCGATGACGAGGCCGACGAGCCGGACGCCGACGAGCGCCAGGGCCCGTGAAAAGGCCCTAGTGCAAGGCCTGAGCGATCGCCAGCGCGAACGCTTCGACGGGCGCCTCGAAGGCCTCGGCCTGGTCCGTCATGCAGTAGAGCTCGCCGCGCATGCTGCCGCGCGGCGTGGTGATGCGGGTCCAGCTGGTGTACTCGAACTGCTCGCCCGGCTTGAGCAGCGGCTGCTGGCCCACCACGCCCAGGCCGCGCACCTCCTCCACCTGGCCGCTGCCATGGTGGATGACCCAGTGGCGCCCGATCACCTGCGCGGTCACCTCGCCGGTGTTGCGGATGGTGATGGTGTACGCGAAGGCATAGATCTCCTCGTGCGCGGACGACTGGTCGGGCAGGAATCGCGTGGCGACGCTGCAGCTGAGTTCGGGGCGTGGCATCGGCGCATTTTGATGCATAAGCCCCGAACGGCGGGCGACGGCGTGCCGCGGCGTGCTCGCGAACCCTAAAATCGCGCCTTCGCCAGCCGATCCCGTCAGCCCAGCATGAAGCCCACCTACCGCATCGCCCCGTCCATCCTCTCCGCCGATTTCGCCCACCTCGGGCAGGAGTTCACCGACGTGATCGCGGCCGGCGCCGACTGGATCCACTTCGACGTGATGGACAACCACTACGTGCCCAACCTCAGCTTCGGGCCGATGATCTGCCAGGCGCTGAAGAAGCATTCGGTGCGCGCCGACGGCGTGGCGGTGCCCATCGACGTGCACCTGATGGTGCAGCCGGTGGACGCGCTCGCGCAGGCCTTCGCCAAGGCCGGCGCCGACCTGGTCAGCTTCCATCCCGACGCCAGCACGCACGTCGACCGCACGCTGCAGCTGATCAAGGCCGAGGGCTGCAAGGCCGGCCTCGTGTTCAATCCGGCCGCGCCCATCGACATCCTGGAATGGGTCATCGACAAGGTGGACCTGGTGCTCGTGATGAGCGTCAACCCCGGCTTCGGCGGCCAGAGCTTCATCCCCTCGGCGCTGCGCAAGATCGAGAAGCTGCGCAAGGTGATCGACGCCTCGGGCCGCGACATCCGCCTGGAGGTCGATGGCGGCATCAAGGCCGACAACATCCGCGCCGCGGCCGACGCCGGCGCCGACACCTTCGTGGCGGGCAGCGCGATCTTCGGCCAGAAGGACTACGCGAAGGCGATCGCGGAGATGCGCTCGGCCCTGGCGGCCTAAGGACTGTTCCAGCCGGGCAGCTTCGCAGCCTGGTCCAGCCAGTCGACCAGCTGCGCCACGTCGATCTCGTCGTCCTCGCGCAGGTCGAGATAGCGCACGTTGGGCAGCTTCGAGGTGCCGGGCGGCAAGGGCTTCAGCCCGACCCCGCGGAAGAAGGCCAGCCGAACGAACTTCGCGTAGCAATGGAAGCTGAGGAACCAGCCGCGGCCGGCGAGGCCGTAGAACGGCGAGTTCCACTTCACTGCCTTGGCGGCGTCTGGGACGGTGCGCATGACAAGCGCGTCGACCTCGCGGCCGACGGCCTGCTTCCAGCCGGGCATCGCGGCGATGTAGTCCTGCACCGGCGCGTCGCCGTCGCCCTTGGCGATCTGCGGGTTGCCGCCGGACAGCAGCTTCGTCGGCCGGGTCGTCATGGCGCCATTGTCTCTAGCCGATCGCCCGGCGCGCAAGTGCCTCAACCGTGTGCCGATGTGGGCGCCCGCTCGCGTGACGCGGCCGGCGCACGCCCGCGCGACGACTGTAAGGTTTGCCGACCTTCGTTCGACTGAACCGAAGGTTGCGCTGTGTCCGTTGCAATGGCCCCTGGTGCCCCAATGGTTGAGGCAAGGGTGTCGCGAGCACGGCTCGGCGTTTGCCCATAGCATGGCCCTCCCGGCCTTGCGGCCGAGGCCGGCGCCCGTCAGCGCCTGGCTCCTTCGCACTCCCGCGGCACCCGTCGCACCTTTCTGCCTTGATGACGATGACGCCTTCGATCGATGCCTATCGTCACGTGCGCGCGGCCACGCTGCGCCTCGTCGACGGTCTCGGGGATGCGGACCTCACGCCGCAATCCGCCGAGTTCGCGAGCCCGGGCAAGTGGCATCTCGCGCACACGACCTGGTTCTTCGAGGAGTTCGTGCTGGCGGCGCATGGCACCGCCTATCGCCGCTTCGACGAGCGCTTCGGCTACCTGTTCAACTCGTACTACAACGCGGTCGGCGCGCGCCATGAACGGCCGCGGCGCGGGCTGCTGACGCGCCCGACGCTCGCCGAGGTACTGGCCTTCCGTGCCCATGTCGATCACGCGATGGCCGACCTCCTGGGCGCTCACGTGGCGGACGACGTGGGCGCGCTGGTCGAGCTCGGGCTGCACCACGAACAGCAGCACCAGGAACTGATCCTCACAGACCTGCTGCACCTGTTCGCGCAGAACCCGTTGCGCCCGGCCGTGCGCGCGTTCGAGCCCGAGCCGGCGACCGCGCCGTCGGCGCCGGAGTGGGTGGGCTTCGACGGCGGCAACGTCGAGACCGGACATGCGGGGCCGGGCTTCGCGTTTGACAACGAGCAGCCTCGCCACGTCGTGGCGCTGCGGCCGTTCCGTCTCGCCGCGCGGCCCGTGACCAACCGCGAGTGGATCGCGTTCGTCGAGGCCGGCGGCTACGCCGATCCGGCGCTGTGGCTGTCCGACGGCTGGGACACCGTGCAGGCGCAGCGTTGGCAGGCGCCGCTGTACTGGGAGTTCGCCGCGGACGGCAGGACGCGCCTGCAGATGACCTTGGCCGGCCTGCGGCCGCTGGCGCCGGACGCGCCCGTCTCGCACGTGAGCTTCTTCGAGGCCGACGCCTACGCGCGCTGGGCCGGCAAGCGGCTGCCCACGGAGTTCGAATGGGAGCGCGCGGCGCTTGACTTGCCGGTCGAAGGCAACTTCGTCGAGCGACAGCTCTGGCGACCGGCCGCGGCGATGGGCGGCGCGGGCCTGCGGCAGATGTTCGGCGACGTGTGGGAGTGGACGGCCAGCCCCTACGTCGCCTATCCGGGCTTCCGCACCGCGCCGGGCGCGGTCGGTGAATACAACGGCAAGTTCATGAACGGCCAGTACGTGCTGCGCGGCGGCTCGTGCGCCTCGCCGCGCAGCCACCTGCGTGCTGGCTATCGCAATTTCTTTCAACCCGGGCAGCGCTGGCAGTTCAGCGGCCTGCGCCTCGCGGAGGACGCATGAAACCAGACATCCAGTGGGCGAACGCCCAGCATGCTGCCGAGGTGTCAACGCGCTACAACGTGACCCCGCTCACCCCGGCCTTCCGGGTCGATCCGCAGTTCGAGGCCGACGTGCTCGAGGGGCTCGACGACGACCCGAAGCACCTGCCCAGCATCTGGCTGTACGACCGCCGCGGCTCCGAGCTGTTCGAGGAGATCACCGAGGTCGCCGAGTACTACCCCACGCGCACCGAGACGCGCCTGCTCGCCGGCCTCGCGCCGCAGCTCGAGAGCGAGGTCGGCGGCGTGCACACGCTCGTCGAGATCGGCAGCGGCTCCAGCCGCAAGACCCGGCTGCTGCTCTCGGCGATGCACTCGCTGCGGCGCTACGTGCCGGTCGACATTTCCGCCGATTTCCTGCACGACGCGGCCGCCGGGCTGGCGCGCGACTTTGCGCATCTTGCGGTGCTGCCCATGGTCGCCGACTTCACGGCGCCGTTCGCGCTTCCCGGGTCCACCGTGGGCGCGCCGCGGGACGACAGCGCGGGCAACCTCGGCTTCTTCCCGGGCTCGACCATCGGCAACTTCACACCGGACGCCGCCGTGGCGTTGATGACACAACTGGGCCGCACGCTGGGCCCGCGTTCGCGGCTGCTGATTGGTGTGGACACGACGCAGGATCCGGCGCTGCTGATCCCGGCCTACGACGACGCCGCCGGCGTGACGGCCGAGTTCAACCTGAACCTGCTCGCGCGCATCAACCGCGAGCTCGACGGCGACTTCGACCGCCGCAACTTCCGGCACGTGGCGCGCCACGACCCGCAGCAGGGTCGCATCGAGATGCACCTGGTGAGCCAGCGCGCACAGGAGGTGCACGTGCGCGGGCGCACGTTCACGTTCGCCGAAGGCGAGACGATCCACACCGAGAACTGCTACAAGTACTCGCCGTCGCAGTTCCTGCACATGGCCCACGCGGCGCACTGGCGCTGCGAGCGCTCATGGCAGGACGGCGGACGAACCGGTTTCACGGTTTACCTGCTGCGCCGGGAACCCTGAACTCCTGTCGGGATTGGCTGGCTTCAACTCGCAGCTGCGCGAGGCGGCGTTGCATGGGCGCTTGAGAAGAGGGTTATATGGCTTGACACACCGTGGCCAACGGAGTGAACTGAGTCGTGTTGTCCTGGACAAGGTCCGGCCGAAGAGCCGATGCCTGGACCCGGCAAGGCAGGGAGAACCCAGTTGATGAGCGAACCGGACGGCCGAGCGGCCGAAGACGGCGCATTCCGCCGTGTGATCGAGCAAGTTGCCGCCGGGGTCGCCGTCCTGCAGGACGGCCGCATCGCCTATGTGAACGCCTGTGCGGCCAAGATGCTCGGACGCGCGCCGTCGGCGCTGCTCGGCGGCGAGTTGGCGCCACTGCTGTCCGAGGCGGAGCGCCACCGTCCCGCCGAGTCGTTCGACGCGCTGGTCTCGGGACGCGTCGACGAGGACTACGGCGAGTACCGCATCGAGTTGCCGGACGGTCGCGTTCGCCAGCTCGCAGTCTCGGCCACGCGCACCGACTGGCGCGGCCGGCCGGCCATGCTGGGCGTCATCCACGACATCTCGCGCCAGCGCGCCGCGATGGCGGCGCTGCGCGGCAGCGAGGAACGCTATCGCACGATGATCGAATCGCTCAACGAGGGCGTGATGATCTTCGACGGCGCCGCGCGCCTGAAGGGCGTCAACGTCGCCGCGGAACGCCTGCTGGGCGCAACTTTCGAACAACTGCGGCGCAACGAGCTCGGCGACTGGCAGCCGATCGACGTCGCGGGCGTCACGATTCCGCCCGAGCGCCTGCCGATCGCCATGGTGCTGGCCAATGGCAAGGCGGTGCGCGACGCGCTGCTGGGCATGTCCCTGGCCGATGGCGAGACGCGCTGGCTGGCCGTCAACTGCGAACCCCTCGTCGACGCGACGAACGGCCGGGTCAACGGGGGCGTTCTGTCGATGACCGACGTGACCGAATCGCGCCGGGTGGCCAAGGCGTTGCGCGTCAGCGAGAACACCAACCGCACGCTGATGGACGCGCTGGCCGACGGCGTGTTCGTGGCCCAGGACTTCCGCTTCGTCTACGCCAATCGGCTGCTGCTGGACCGCCTGGGCTATTCACGCGAGGAGTTCGAAGGGCTGCCGTTCGAGCGCGTGATCGCCCCCGGCCTGCTGCCGCTGTGGAACCAGCGCTTCCGCGGCCGCGTCGGCGCCGGTGTGGAGCCCGTGCACACCTACGAGGTGCAGTTCCTGCGCAAGGACGGCCAGATCGCCGAGTTCGAGCTCGTGGCCAACCGCACCGCCTACCAGGACCAGCCTGCGGTGCTGGGCGTGTTGCGCGACGTCACGGAGCGCAAGCGCGCCGCCGCCGAGCTCGAGCGCCATCGCGAGCGCCTGGAGGAACTGGTGCACGAGCGCACGCGCGAGCTCGAGACCGCAGTGGCCGCGCGCATCCAGTCCGAGAACTTCGCCCAGACGATGACCGACCACCAGCCAACGCTGCTGGCCTACGTCGACCGCCAGCGCAAGGTGCGGTTCGCCAACCGCGCGTGGCTCGACTGGTTCGGCAAGACGCGCGAGGAGGTGCTGGGGCGCGACGGTCGCGAGTCGGTGGGCGACGCGATGCTCCAGTCCCACGAGGACGTGATCACCAAGGTGCTGCACGGCGAGGCGATGGGCACGCCGGCCGAGATGCGCGGCGCGGACGGCCGCGTCGGCACCTTCTGGATCTACCGCCTGCCCGACATCGTCGACGGCGACATCCGCGGCTACTTCTTCATCGCGACCGACGTCACCGAGGTGCGACGCAGCGAGCGCCGGCTGCAGGAGCTCAACACCAAGCTGATCCTGGCCGAGTCGTTCACGCGCGGCATCGCCGACAACCTGCCGGTGCGGGTCGCGTACTGGGACAGCGACGAGCGCTGCCGCTTCGCCAACCGCGTCTACTGCGAATGGTTCGGCAAGACCCTCGACCAGGTGCTCGGCAAGACGCACGTCGAGATCTTCGGGGCGGAACTCACTCCCGACCGGAGCGACTATTCGCGGCTGGCGCTGACAGGCGCGCCACAGAAGTTCGAGAGCGAGGAGCTGAGTGCCGACGGTCGCCACGGCATCTGGGAAGTGCAGTTCATCCCCGACCTCCAGCGCGGCGAGGTGCGCGGCTATTTCAAGCTCGCCTCCGACATCACGGCCTCCAAGCGCGCCCAGGCCGACCTGCAGAGCCTCAACCTCGAGTTGGTCTCCGCGCGCGACCTGGCCGAGGACGCCGCGCAGGCCAAGTCGGCCTTCCTCGCCAACATGAGCCACGAGATCCGCACGCCGATGAACGTGATCATCGGGCTCACCCACCTGATGCAGCGCGACGCGCACGAGCCGGTCACGTCCGATCGCCTCGCCAAGGTGGGCGACGCGGCGATGCACCTGCTCGACATCATCAACGACATCCTCGACCTGTCCAAGATCGACGCCGGCAAGCTGTCGCTCGCGCCGGTCGACTTCTCGGTCGACGCGCTGCTGGCGCGCGCCACCGCGATGGTGGCCGACGGCGCGCGGCGCAAGGGACTGGCGCTGACCGTCGATCGCGGCGACCTGCCGCAGGCCCTGCGCGGCGACGCCCTGCGGCTGTCGCAGGTGCTGGTCAACCTGCTGAGCAACGCCGTGAAGTTCACGACGCGCGGCAGCGTCGTGCTGCGCTGCGACGTGCTGGCGCAGGTCGGCTCGGAACGGACGGTTCGCTTCTCGGTGCGCGACACCGGCGTGGGCATCGCGCCGGAGGCGCGCGACCGCCTGTTCACGCCGTTCGAGCAGGCCGACGGATCGACCACGCGGCGCTTCGGCGGCACCGGCCTGGGCCTGTCGATCGCGCGCGAGCTGGCGCAGCTCATGGGCGGCGATATCGGCGTCGAGAGCGAGCCGGGGCGCGGCAGCGTGTTCTGGTTCACGGCCAGGCTGCAGGCCGCCGGGGCGACCGAGCAACGCGCGCCGAGCCCGCACGAGGCCGTCGTCGCGAGCCGTGGCGTGGAGCTGGCGCTCCAGGAGCGCCATCACGGCGCCCGCGTGTTGATCGCCGACGACAACCGCATCAACCAGGAGCTCGCCACGGAGCTGCTGCGCCTGGTCGACCTGAAGGTGGAGGTGGCCGACAACGGCCGCATCGCCGTGGACATGGCGCGCCGCGGCGGCTACGACCTGATCCTGATGGACATGCAGATGCCCGAGATGGATGGCCTGGAGGCCACGAGCGCAATCCGCAGGGTGCCCGAGCTCGACTCGACCCCCATCGTGGCGATGACCGCCAGCGCGTTCGGCGCCGACCGCGACGCGTGCCTGGCCGCCGGCATGAACGACCACATCGGCAAGCCCGTGAACCCGGCCACGCTGTACGAGAAGATGCTGCGCTGGCTCGACGAGTCGCGCAAGACGTCGCGCGCCGCGCCCGCCGATCCCCCCGCGCGGCCGGCCGCGCGCCCGCTCGAACCGAAGGCCACCGATGTGCTCGAGGGCATCGAAGCGCTCGACGTCGTGCGCGGCATGAGCCTGTTCGCCGGCCAGCACGCGCTCTACCTGCAGGCGCTGGGCTACTTCGTCGACCTCTACAGCGACGGGCTGGCGGCGGTCGAGCGTTTCATCAACGGGGCGCCCGGCGCCACCCGCGAGGCGGCGGGCCGCGAGATCCACTCCATGGGCGGCGCCGCGGCGGCACTCGGGGCGGTCGAGCTCGAGAATGCGGCGCACCATATCGACACGCTGGTGCGCGGCGAGCCAGTTCGCCAGGCCGGCGACGACGCGTTGCGGGCCGAACTCGCGCTGCTGCGCGACGACCTGGCCGACCTGGTCGCGCGCTTGCGCCAGGCGCTGGGCCCGCGCTCGAAGCCGGCTATCTGACCGGGATCACCGTGCCGCGATCGACGGGGACGGCGGTCACCGCGTTTTGCGGCGAGCCGTCGACGAGGCGGTCGGAGTAGGTCAGGTAGACCAGCGTGTTGCGGGTGCGATCCACCATGCGCACGATGCGCAGGCGCTTGAACAGCAGGCTCAGCCGCTCGCTGAACACCTCCTCCTGCTGCGGCAGTGGCTGCTTGATGGCGACCGGCCCCACCTGGCGGCAGGCGATCGAGGCCTCGGCCTTGTCCACCGCGAGGCCCAGCGCCCCCTTGACGCCGCCGGTCTTGGCGCGCGACACGTAGCAGGTGACGCCCTGCACCTTGGGGTCGTCGTAGGCCTCCACGACGATCTTGTGGTCGGGGCCGATCCACTGGAAGGCCGTGTTGACGTCGCCGATCGGCTCGGCGTGGGCGACGGCGGCGACGGCCAGGGCGAGCGCGATGGCGATCGGGGCGGCGACGGGGCGGGGCGACGGGCGCATGCGGTTCCTCGAAACGGGAGTGCGAAGACCTGCACTCTATGCGCTGGCGGGCCATGCGGAATAATCGCGCTCAACTCTCCTGCCGGCGCCACACCTTGTCACTTGCCCTTGCTCGCGTTTCGGCAGCCATCATCGACCTCGACGGCACGCTGGTCGACACCGTCGGCGATTTCGAGCAGGCGCTCGCGCGCACGTTGGACGAGCTCGCGCTGCCGCCGGTCGACCGCGCGTTCATCGCGCGCACCGTGGGGCGCGGCAGCATGCACCTGCTTGCGCGGACCTTGGCGCAGGCGGGCGGCGCGCCCGAGCTGCTGGAGTCCGCGTGGGCGCACTACCAGCGCCACTACGCCGAGGTCAACGGGCGCCACGCCGACGTCTATCCCGGCGTGCGCGAAGGCCTGGCCGCGATGCGTGCGCGCGGTTGGCGCCTGGCCTGCGTCACCAACAAGCCGCGCGCGTTCGCACTCGCGCTGCTGGAGGCCAAGGACCTGGCGACGTCGTTCGAGCACGTGTTCGGCGGCGACTCGTTCGCCCGCCAGAAGCCCGACCCGTTGCCGTTGATCAAGGCCTGCGAGGCCCTGGGCACGCTGCCGGCGAACACGCTGATGGTGGGCGACTCGCGCAACGACTGCGAGGCGGCGCGCGCCGCGGGGTGCCCCGTGGTGCTCGTGAGCTACGGCTACAACCATGGCGAGCCGGTGGCCGATGCGCGACCCGACCGGGTCATCGACGGGCTCGACGCGCTGGCCTGAGCGGGGCGCGCGCAGCGAAGAGCCAAAAAAAGGCGGCCCGCAGGCCGCCTCGTTCCTGCGCCCGACGGGCTCAGGTGTCGAGATTGAAGGCCAGGTCGACCATCGCCGTGTGGCCCTTGGGCGTCGGCTTGAAGCGCCACTGGCGTACGGCCTCGACGGCCGCGTTGTTCAGGCTGGGGCTGGTGGTCTTCATCACGGTGACGACGTCGACGACGCCGTCCGGGCCCACCTCGAACTTCACCTCGACCTCGCCCTTGCGCAGGCGGCGCATGGTGGTCATCGGGAATTGGGGGTCGGCCGACTTGATCATGATCAGGCCCGGATCGGGCTCTTCCTCGGCGACGGGCACGTCGATCGAGGCCGGGGCGACCGTCGGCGCAGCGAGCGCGCCGCCGAGACTGCCCGACGCCGTGCCGGCGTCGATGCCGCCCGACGTCATCGCGGAATTCTTGCCGACGGCGGGCGTGCCCGTCGTGGCACCGGTGGCGGAGGCCAGCGACGGCGCGGTGGCGGCCGGCGCCGCGGCGACGACCACCGACGCCGGCGCGGCGTTGGCGGCATCGACGGCGCTCTGTGTCGATGCGGGCGCAGGCGAGGCGACGGCGACCTTCGCGCGTTCGGGAGCGGCGGCGACCTTGGGCGCGGGAGCAGCGGCGGGGGCCGGCGCAGCGGCGACGGGCTTGGGGGCGGCGGGCTTGGCGGCGGGCGTCGCCGCGAGCACGCGGATCCAGTACATCGTCCGGTCGGTTTCCTTCTGCGCCTTTTCGGCGGCAGCCGATGCGGCGGCGGACGGTGCTATCACCTGGGCCGGCGTGACCGTGCTGGCGGCGGCGCCGCCCAGCATCAGGACGCAGCGCGCGATGATTCTCAAATCAGTCATGGCGGTCGTGCTCAGGGGACACGTCGTGGTCGCAGCGACGGGAAGATCGGTCGTCGTGCTTGATGGAAACGGAGATTTTCACTGCTTCCCAACGATTGAAACGGCAGTAAGAGGGGCAAGTTTAGCGACAAGTAACGACATGCAAGGGCCATGCCCGGGAAAAGGGATTGCCAAACCCCTCCAAATGCGCAATACGTCACTAAGCCACGACACGGGGCAGCTCCGCACCTCGGGTGAACCCTTAGCCCTGGACCAGTGGCGCGGCTTCGCAAAGGCCGAAGCCGTGCCGTCGCAACGGCGTCGCCTGCGCGCTGGCGGCACGCCGGATCCTTGGGCTAAACTGGCTCGCATGTCCGATGGCCTCTTCCTCTCCTGCACCGCCGCGAAAGCCTGCGCGGTGCGGTCGCACGACCAGGGAGCCTGGGTCTGGCGACGCCGTTCGTGACGAACGCGTGCGCCCGTCGCCGCTGACCTGCCCGCACCGGGCACCGTCGCGGGGCGCGGGCGCCGCACCGCGGTGGCGCAGGCCCCGCGTGTGCACCATGGACGACGTCACGCCTGCGCCCGCCGCAGCGTCGTCGAGAATCTTCGCCGCACCGTACCGCGACCAGGCCGTCGACGCCGTCGCCGCGCGGTCGGCCACCGGAGTCCTCACCACGTGATCACCGAACTCGAATTCAAGAGCCTGGCCGCCCAGGGTTTCAACCGCATCCCGCTGATCTTCGAGGCGTTCGCCGACCTCGAGACGCCCCTGTCGCTGTACCTCAAGCTGGCCGGCGGCCAGCCGCAAAGCTTCCTGCTGGAGTCCGTCGTCGGCGGCGAGCGCTTCGGACGCTATTCCTTCATCGGCCTGCCGGCGCGCACGCGGGTACAGAGCACGGGCCTGCGCACCGAGGTCGTCACCGACGGCCAGGTGGTGGAGACGCACGAGGGCAACCCGCTCGACTTCATCGAGGCGTTCCAGCAGCGCTTCAAGGTGGCGCTGCGGCCGGGCCTGCCGCGTTTTTGCGGAGGCCTCGCCGGCTACTTCGGCTACGACGCCGTGCGCTACATCGAGCCGAAGCTGGCCGGCACGTCCAAGCCGGGCGGCCTCGACACGCCCGACATCCTGCTGCTGCAGACCGAGGAACTGGCCGTCATCGACAACCTGTCGGGACGCCTCTACCTGATCGTCTACGCCGATCCCACGAAGCCGGATGCGTTCTTCGCCACCAAGCGGCGCCTCAACGAACTGGCCGACAAGCTGCGCTATTCGGTCACCGCGCCGGCCGTCAAGCGCGGCCCGTCGTACGCGGTGCAGCGCGAGTTCTCGAAGGAGGCCTACATCGAGGCCGTGCTCAAGGCCAAGGAGTACATCGCCGCCGGCGACATGATGCAGGTGCAGGTGGGCCAG
>FSZR01000431.1_pt1 | contig 17722 bp, 12 predicted proteins | sample 1638781 | NCBI WGS metagenome assembly FSZR01 (sample SAMEA3914813, study PRJEB12502) | metagenome | biome: forest; material: soil | place: Canada | collected 2011-07-07 | depth 0.3 m | reverse complement strand
TTGCATATAATGGCAGGCTTGGCGCTTTAGCTCAGCCGGTTAGAGCGACGGAATCATAATCCGCAGGTCCGGGGTTCGAATCCCTGAAGCGCCACCAGTACCCAGAAGGCTTGCAAGTCAACGACTTGCAAGCCTTTTTCTATTCCGGGGGTGCCACTTGGGGGTACCACATGGGCGCTGTCTCCACACCGCGTCCGTACCGGAAATCCTGCGGAACCTACTTTTTGCCAGACCTTGCGCTGTTGTAGACACAGCCGTTCCAGCGCACGTTCAAGCAGGCTTTTCAGGTGGCGAAGATGCTTCGCCTCACCGCATTTGTCATTCGATCCAGGTAAAGATAGATCACCGGGGTCGTGAACAGCGTCAGCACTTGCGAGACCAGCAGGCCGCCTACCAGTGCCACGCCCACGGGCGCTCGCAACTCGTAACCAGCGCCGTGCTCGAGCGCAAGCGGCAGTGCACCGAACAAGGCAGCGCCTGTGGTCATCATGATGGGACGAAAGCGCAGCTTGCACGCGTGATGAATGGCCGCCTTCGGATCACGGTCGACGGTACGCTCAAGTTCCAGCGCGACGTCCACCATCATGATGGCGTTCTTCTTCACGATGCCGATCAGCAGGATGATGCCGATCATCGAGATCACGTTGAGTTCGTAGTGGAAGAGCCAAAGCGCCAGCAGCGCGCCAAGGCCGGCAGACGGCAGCGTGCTCAGGATCGTCAAGGGATGGATGTAGCTCTCGTAGAGGATGCCCAGCACCACGTAGACCGCCAGGATGGCTCCCAGGATCAGCCAGGGCTGGCTGTCCGTGGAGGCCCTGAACGCCTTGGCGTTGCCCTGGAAACTGCCTTGCAGCGTCGGCGGAAGTTCCATCCGCGCGATCGCGTGATCGACCTCGTCGACGGCGTCTCCCAGCGCCACTCCCGGCGCCAGGTTGAACGACAGTGTGACCGCCGGAAACTGGCCCTGGTGGTTGATCAGGAGCGGCGAGCTGCCCTCTTCGACATGCGCAAATGCCTTTAGAGCAACGAGCGTGCCGTTGCTCGACGGCACGCGAATCCGTTCGAGCGCCGACGCGTCGAGGCGATGCTCCGGGGCGAGCTCGAGCACGACGTGGTACTGGTCGATCTCCGTGAAGATGGTCGCGACCTCGCGTTGGCCGAACGCGTCGTAGAGCGTGTCGTCGATGAGTTGCGGCGTGATCCCGAACTGGCCTGCCCGCTCGCGGTCGATGACCACAGTGGCCCGCGGGGCGGCGTTTTCGAGGTCGCTGGTGACGTCGCTCAACCCGGGCAACTTGCGCAGTTCGGCCAGGATGCGCGGAATCGCGCCGGTCAGTTCGCGGAAATCGGTGTCCTGCAAGGTGTACTGGAATTGCGTGGCGCTGCTGCGCCCGCCGACCTGCAGCTCTTGCCGCGTCCGCAAATGGAGCTCGATACCCGGGACGTTTGCCACCGCCTTCTTCAGGCGAGCCATGATGCGGCCCGCATCGTCGACGCGTTCTCCGAACGGCCTCAAATTGATCACCAGCCGGCCCTGGTTCAGCGGCGATGGGTCGATCCAGCTGTAGACGTTGGCGACCGCAGGATCGCCCACGATGCGCTCGACGAGCGCGAGCTGCCGCGCCGCCATCGCGGGCGCGGAGATGTCGGTGGGCGCCTCGCTGGCACCGACGATCTGCCCGGTATCCTGCTGCGGGAAGAAGCCCTTGGGAATCAGCCAGAAAAGCGCGATCGTCAGGGCCAGCACCCCGACCGCGGTGGCGAGAGTGACGGCCGGGTGCTGCAGCACGTGGACCAGGGCGCGATCGTACGCATCCGCCAGCCTCTCGAACGAACTTTCCGCAGCCCGGCTGAACCGACCGGGCCGACGCCCGCGATCCAGTCGCAGGAAGACGCTGCACAACATCGGCGTCGCGGTCAGAGACACGACGGCAGAGACGAGGAGCGCGACACTCACCGTCACGGAGAATTCGCGAAACAGCCGTCCCACGACACCGCCCATGAACAACAGCGGGATCAATGCGGCGATCAGCGATGCCGTCATCGACACGACGGTGAATGCCACCTGTCGAGACCCCTGGAGCGCCGCGGGAAGCACCGACTCACCGGACTCCACGCGCCGGATGATGTTCTCGATCACGACGATGGCGTCGTCGACGACGAAGCCGACGGCGATCGTGATGCCCATGAGGGACAGGTTGTCGATGCTGAAGCCAGCCAGCGCCAGCACGCCGAAGGTGCCTGCGATGGACAGCGGGATTGCCAGCGCCGGAATGAGCGTCGCCCAGAAGCCTCGCAGGAAAAGGAACACCACAGCCACGACCAGCCCGACAGTCAGCATCAACGTGCGCTGGACATCCACCAGGCTCGCGCGGATGGTCTGCGTGCGGTCGTTGACCACTTCCGCCTTGACCGAGGCCGGCAGCGAGCGCTCCAGCGCGGGCAGCGCGCGCTTGATGGCATCCACCGTGTCGACGACGTTGCCGCCGGGTTGTTTGTGGATGTCCACGATGATGGCGCGTCGCCCCTGGATCCAGGCGGCCTGCTTCACGTCCTGTGGCCCCGACACGGCCTGTCCGATGTCGCGCACTCGTACTGGCGCGCCGTTATGCCAGGCGAGGATGAGGTCGTTGTACTCGCGCGCCTGGGTCAACTGGTCGGTGGCGTCGATCGCGACGGATCGCTTCGGGCCATCGAGCGTTCCCTTGGGTGCGTTGGCGGTGGCCGTGCCCAGCACCGCGCGCACCTGCTCAAGACTGAGTCCCAAGGCGTCGAGCTTGCCGGGGTCCACCTGCACCCTGATGGCTGGCTTCTGTTCACCATGCAGGTCGATCAGCCCCACCCCGGGAATCCGCGACAGCTGCTGGGCGATGTACGAATCGGCGAAGACGTCCACCTCCTGCAGGGGCAAGGTGTCCGACGACACGGCAATGGACATGATCTGGAAGTCCGCCGGATTGGCCTTCTCCCAAGACGGCGGGTTGGGCAACGTCCTGGGCAGCAGGCCGCTCGCGCCGTTGATGGCGGCCTGGACGTCCTGCGCCGCGGCATCGATGCTGCGGCCCAGATCAAACTGGACGGTGATGGAGGTGCCACCAGACGCGCTTGTCGAAGTCATGTCCGTCACGCCCGGGATCAGGGCGAGCTGGCGCTCGAGCGGCGTCGCCACCGCCGTCGCCATGACCTCGGCGCTGGCGCCCGGCAGGTCTGCCGAGACGTTGATCGTGGGTAGGTCGAGCTGCGGGAGCGCAGCCAGCGGCATCAAGGCATAGCCTGCGGCGCCGAACAGCACCAGCACCAGGATGAGCAGCGAGGTCGCAATCGGGCGCTGGATGAAGGGGGCCGACGGGTTCATCGAGTGCCGCCCGCGCTGGCGGCCATCCCCTGTATCGTCACGCGGGCCTGGTTGTGCAGACGAGCCTGGCCGGCTGTCACGACGCGCTCGCCTTCGACGACGCCGGAACGGATGACGCGGTAGCCCCCCGCCTCGACGCCAGCGTCGACCTTTCGAATGACGACGGTCGAATCGGGCTTCACGACGAACAGGTATTCACCGTCAGCGCCGTTTTCCACCGCCGCCGCTGGCACGCTGAGCATGTTGTCGAGGGATCCGATGCGCACGCGCACGCGCGCGAACTGTCCCGGCGTGACGAGGCCACCCGGATTGCCGAAGATGGCCTTGACGGTGATGGCGCCCGTCGTTGGATCGACTGCGTTGTCGATGAAGGCGATCCTGCCGGAGATCGGCGTGGCGAGCCCGTCGATCGAGGCGCTGACCGGCACTTCGCCGCGCGCCAGCGCCTGTTTGAGCGGCGCAAGTTCACCTTCGGACAGAGAAAAAGTGACGTAGACCGGATCGACCTGATTGATGACCAGCAGTGTGGTGGTGTTGGCCTTCGCCCCACCGCCGCGCGGCAGTTGAAGCACGCCGGCCACGCCATCGATGGGAGCGATGATTCGGGTGTATTCGACCTGCAGTCGCGCATCGTCGAGCGCGGCCTCATCCGACTTGAGCGTGGCCTGCGTCGCTTTCAGGTCCGACTCCGACTGGCTCAGCCCGCCGGCGGAGATGAAGCCCTGGGCCGAGAGCGACTTGTTGCGGTCGAAATCGGCGCTCAGGCGAGCCAACTGAGCCTGGTCGCGCGCGACGACTCCTTCGGCTTGGCGCCGCAGCGCATCGAGAGCCGCACTGTCCATGCGCACGAGAAGCTGCCCCCGGTGAACGGGCTGGCCCTCCTTGAACTCCACCTCGGCGACCTGGCCATCGACACGCGAGGTGACCGCAACCGATGTCTTCGCCTCGGCGCGGCCCACGGCGTCAGTGGTCAGCGACAGGACGCGGCGCTGCGCAGTGTCGACCGACACCGCAGCGGCTGCCTCCGGTGCCAAGTCGATCTTTTCAGAGTGCTGCCGAGTGGACCGCACCCATGCGATTCCGGTCAGCACCAGTACCAGGCAGGAGAGCGTGGCCGACCACAGGGGGATTCTTCGAATCATTGAGTAAATTGGCGAACGTCATGGACTGCGAGAACAGGACGGGCTCGCCTGGCCGTGCCGCCGGGACGCGGCTGATCGCTCGCAACCAGCGATTTCACCCACGGATTGTTAGGGGGTTGTTAGCCTGGTGCTGACCCTCGCCCGAACCGACAACGCAATGCAGGCGATAGGCACGTCTATCCTCGCTGTTGCTGGGCAGGCAACCCGCTCACGCCGCGTTTCCCGGCGCGCCCTTCGCCAACCCCTGTCGTCGCGCCCTGAACCACTGGATGCCCACTGGCACCAGAGAGATGGCGACGATCGCCACCGACAGCAACGACAGGTGCTGGCTCACCCATTCGATACGCCCCAGCCAGTAGCCGCCCAGCACCATCAGCGCCGACCACAGCAGGCCGCCGGCGACATTGAAGGTCACGAAGCGGCGCAGGTTCATGCCGCTCATGCCCGCCACGAACGGGGCGATCGTGCGCACCACCGGCACGAACCGGCCGATGGTGATGGTGGACGCTCCATAGCGCTGGAAGTAGTTCTTGGTCTGCGTGAGATGCGCGTCGCTGATCCATTTGCGACCCAGCAGCCATCGGCCCACCGCCGACCGACCGATGGCGAAATTCGCGCCGTCGCCGGCAATCGCGGCCATTGCCATCACCCCTAGCGGCAGCCAGGGCGAATGCCCGGCCAGGCCGATGAAGGCGCCCGCGGCAAACAGGATCGAGTCGCCCGGCAGGAATGGCAGCAGCACCAGGCCTGTCTCGCAGAAGATGACCGCAGCCACGAGGAGCAACGCCTGCCATTCGTTGGCCTGCAGCATGGCCATCAGTGCCTTCTGATCCGTGAGCCAGCTGAAAATGCCAAGCGTCATGCGACGGCTCCGTCACGCGGGACACCACGGCATGCGAGGAGAGAGCGATCGTCGGGCATGCGGGACTTCGTCGGTTGCACAGACCCGCTTCAGGGCAAGCGGTGCGCCTCAGGCGGAGGCCAGGGCCTGGAGTGCTATGCGGCGGCGTGTCGTGAAGGAGATTGGCTTCATCGTGAACTCCTCTTGAAGGATTCGACGCCGACCAGGGTGGCGGTCAGCGCCATCCACCCGCGCCGCACCACCTCGATCGTCAGAACCGATGCAGCATGCCGACCTGCACGCCATTGATGCGCCGGCCGTTGACGTCGTTCGGGCTCGTGAAGTTGCTGTGCAGCGCGGCCGACCCGGCGGGCCGGAAGCCGCCGTTCGTCTCGTTGCGGATCGTGTCGATCAGCGCCAGCAAGGTGGTGCGCTTCGAGAGAAGCGTAGTACGCGCCCACGGAGCCGCCATCGGCGCCCTGGTCGCGGCCGGGGGTGTCGACGATCCTGCCCCACAGCGCGCCGACGCGCAGCTGCGGTGTCACGTTGTAGTCGCCCGAGACCTGCCAGATGTTGTAGAAGTGCGCGAGGTCGGGGTTGGTGCCGGCGTTGTAGCCGCCGACATTGGGCAGGATGGTGCCCGCCGTCTTGCTGACCGCGCTGGCCGTGATGTTGTTGCTGTGCACGAAGGCGAGGTAGATCGTGCCCGTGCCGTACTTCCAGTCGGCGTAGACGTGGTCGTACTCGACGTCCTTGTTGATCAACGCATTCGTGGGCGGCAACGCATGCAGCATGGCAGCGCCGGCGACGATGGTGTCTCCGATGTAGTCCAGGCTCGCCTGCAGCACCAGCGGATGGTTGCCCACCGGGCTTTCGGGCAGCGACACGTGCGCCTCGAACTGCAGCTTGTTCGAACGCGGGCTGAGATAGGCGACGTCGTTGTCGAAGCGCGCGGGCACGCCGAAGTTGTTGATGACCGAGCCCAGGGTGCGGCGCGTGAAGTCGACGTAGTCGCCGTGCGAGAAGATCGGGCCGTTCTGCCGGCCGATGCGGAACTCGTCGTAGTCGTGCTCACCCGCCGTACCGCGCAAAAAGCCTCGCCGGCAGGAAACCAGCGGCAGGCCGTGCAGGCGGCCCGGCGCGGGGGCTGGCGCTCCGGGCCGCCCTCCGATGCGGCCGAGGCCCTGGATCTGCACGCGTTGGGCATCGCCGTGAGTGCGTGGTACATCGACAGGCGCCCGATACATCGCCCTTGCCTCAACGCCCCGGCGTGATCAGGATCCTCTCGTCGACATTGGCGATCTTCGTGTGCCCGCAGAACGCCATCGTGATGTCGAGTTCCTTGTGCAGGATCTCGAGCGCGCGGGTCACGCCTGCTTCGCCCATCGCACCCAGGCCGTAGACCATCGCGCGGCCGATCATCGTGCCGCGGGCGCCCAGCGCCCACGCCTTGAGCACGTCCTGTCCGGAGCGGATGCCGCCGTCCATCCAGACCTCGCACCGGTCGCCCACCGCCGCCACGATGGCGGGCAGCGCGGCGATGGACGACGGAGCGCCGTCGAGCTGGCGGCCGCCGTGGTTGCTCACGACGATCGCATCGGCGCCGGCGGCGACCGCCAGGCGCGCGTCCTCTGGATCCATGATGCCCTTGAGGATCAGCTTGCCGCCCCATTGCTCCTTGACCCAGGCGACGTCCGGCCACGCGAGGCGCGGGTCGAACTGCTCGTTGGTCCAGGCGGACAGCGAGTTCATGTCGCTCACGCCCTGCACGTGGCCCACCAGGTTGCCGAACGTGTGGCGCTTCGTGCCCAGCATGCCCAGGCACCAGCGCGGCTTGGTGGCGAGGTTCACCAGGTTGCGCAGCGTGGGGCGCGGCGGCGCGGTCAGGCCGTTCTTGAGATCCTTGTGGCGCTGGCCGATCACCTGCAGGTCGAGCGTGAGGACGAGCGCACTGCAGCGCGCGGCCTTGGCGCGCGCGATCATCCGCTTCATCGCGTCGCGGTCGCGCATCATGTAGAGCTGGAACCAGAACGGCGCCTGCGTGTTCCCGGCGATGTCCTCGATGGAGCAGATGCTCATGGTGGACAGGGTGAAGGGAATGCCGAACTTCTCGGCGGCACGCGCCGCATGGATCTCGCCGTCGGCGTGCTGCATGCCCGTGAGGCCGACGGGGGCGATCGCGACCGGCATCTTCGCGGCCTGGCCGACCATCGTGGTGGCGGTGGACCGATTGGCCATGTCGACCGCCACGCGCTGGCGCAGCAGCAGGCGCGCGAAGTCGCTCTCGTTGGCGCGGTAGGTCGACTCCGTCCACGAGCCCGAGTCGGCATAGTCGTAGAACATGCGCGGCACGCGTTTTTGCGCGAGCACTCGCAAGTCCTCGATGTTGGTGATGACTGTCATGGCGCCTCTCCCGGGAGATCGAAAGGTCGCCATCCTAGGTCGACACGATCGCCCGCGGGCGGAGTTCTTTTCAGCGCTGACCGGAAATCAAGTCCAGTCCGGCCAGCGCCGCACGCTCGCAGGTGCCCGCCAGCCAGGCGTCGAACGCGTCGGCGGCCGAGCTCCTGGCATGCGGCAACAGCTGATAGCAGCCCGCAGCGGGGACGCGCAGGTCGAACGGCGCGCGCAGCCTGCCGTCGCGCAGCCAGGCACGCGCCAACGACGGCCGCGCCAGCGCCACGCCGAGGCCGGCGGCGGCGGCCTCGAGCAGGAGCCCGAGATCGATCAGCTTCGGTCCGGTGTCGGGTTCCGGCCAATCCAGGCCGGCCGCTCGAAACCACGGCGCCCACGGGTCGATGGGCGTGCGCAGCAGTGGCAGCTCGCTCAGGCCGGCCGGCGTGCGCAATTGCGGATGGCGTTCGAACAGGGCCGGCGCGGCCAGCGGCACCAGCACGTCGTCCATCAGCGGACGCCCGCCCAGCGCCTCCTGCGAGCCGCCGTGGCAGATCTCCACGTCGGCGTCGGCGCCGGGCTCGCCCACATACGGCAGCGACAGCCCGAACTCCAGGTCGACCCAGGGATGGTCGGACGTGAACGAGGCCAGCTCCGGAATGATGACCTGGCGCGAGAAGGTGGGCGGCGCGATGACCCGCAGGCGCTCACGGCCCGTCGCGCGGCGGCGGTGCTGCGGCATGGCGCTGAGCAGCGCGAGCGCCGAGCGCACCTGCTCGAGGTACTCGCGTCCGCTCGCGGTCAGCGCCAGCGCACGGCCCGTGCGCGCGAAGATCGGCGATCCGATCATCTCTTCGATGGCCGCGATCCGCTTGCCGATGGCGCTTGCCGTGACGGCCAGCTCGTCGGCGGCCTTCTCGAAGGTGCCGAGGCGGGCGGCCGCCTCGAAGGCCCTCAGCCCGTCCATGGACGGCAGGCGCACGTCCAGCGGCGCCGTCACCGGGTCTCCCGTTGCGCGGCCGGGCCGGTACGGCAAACGTGGAAGCCAGCGAAGTTCGCCTTCGAATACACCACCGGGGTCTTCCTGATGTGCGCGCAGAGTCGATGATCACGTCGGCCTGCCGGGTCACGCCTTCGAGAAGGCGCGACCGACAGGTCCGAGCGTCGATTCTCTCGCAATCCCCGCAGGGGACATCAGTACAGCGGTACGTCTCCGTCGATCACCCGCGGCGCGCCGAAGTCGAGCACGAAGTTGTCGAAAGGCTGCGTGGCGGCGACGCCCAGCACGCCGGCGGCAAAGGTGCCGGAGGCGGCCACCTCGTCGCCGGCGGCGATGGCCGTCGCGCTGTGGTGCAGGAAGTGCACCGCGCTGGCGATCGCGCTCACGGACACGCCGTCGACCGAGAACGTGGTGGGCGAGCTCACCGAGCCGGCCACCGGCGCCGGCGTCGCGTCGACCGGGCCGGCAACCTCGCTGAACGTCGACGCCTGCCAGATCGCCAACGACAGGGCCTGCAGCGTGCCGCTGCTGTCCTTGGCCGCCTTCACCGCCACGTGCTGCGACGCGCTGGCCGCCAGGTAGGTCTGGAACGTGTCGATGTTGAACGGGTTGCTCTGCGGGTCATGGTCGAACCAGTGCCACGACTGACGGTCGGACAGCCGCGTCTGGTCGCTGACGACGATGGTCTGGCCCAGCACGGTCACGTTGAACGTGCCGCTCACGGTGCCGGCAGCCACCGCCGTGACGTCGCCCGCGAACGCATAGCTGACGCTGCGCGCGGCATGCAGGATGCGGATCGCGCTGGCGGTCACCGACAGGCCGTCGCTCGACACGGTGCCCGTGACGCGCACCAGGTCGCCCACGGCAGGCAGCGAGGTGCCGGCCGGCAGCGCCGAGGTGTCGACGGTCACGCCGCGCACCACGAACGTGGCGGCCATGCCGCCCGCGGCCGGCGTCGAGGCCGAGACGCGGCCGTCGAACTCCACCGCCGCGCCGGCGGTCTGCACCGGCAGGTGACGGCGCTCGATGGCCACGGTGGCGGTGAACGCGGTGGCCGGCAGCGCCGGCGCCGTGGCGGAGAACACCGACACGACCTCGCCCGACGCGAACGCACCGGCGCAGGCCGCGGAATGGCCGTCGACGCGGCAGGTGGCGGTGCTCAGGTCGACGGCCAGGCCGCCGATGGTCAGGCCCGCGCTGCTGGCGGTGGACGTGGTGGTGCCCACCACGCCTTCCACCTTGAACGCGGCGCCGAAGCCGGCGCCGGGCGTGTCGTGCACGGAGACCAGCGTCGCCACGATCTGCGCCGAGCCCGCGGCGCTGCTGAACAGGTACCCGTCGACGCTCACGTACGAGCCCGGCGTGGTGGTGCCGCCGGCCGCGGCGGTGGCCGTCAGGCCCGTCGCGTCCGTGACGGCGGTGCAGGGATTGGTGGCGGCGCCCACGCAGGCGCGGTGGTCGGAGAACTGCGTGCCGCTGTCCAGGCTCACGACCTGGCCCATCACGGAGATCGTGTTGGCCGTGGTGTCGGAAGCGTCGACGTAGCCGCGCGCCAGCGGGTGCACGTGCAGCCATTGCGCCACCGGGTTGGCGCCGGTGCTGGCGCTCGTGGGCTGCACGTCCACCACCTGGCCCACCTCGAGCGCGGACACCATGCCGGAGGTGTCGCCAGTGTCGTCGTCCATCACCTGGGCCGAACCGGTGGCGAACTCGTGTCCGTTGACGAACACGCTGCCGAACGCGGTGATGGCGCCCGACGAGGTGGGCGACGTCGTCGAGCCGCTGGGGCCTGAATTCGGGCCGCCGGAATTGTCGCCTCCTCCGCCGCCGCCGCAGCCGGCGAGCGCCAGGGCGAGCGCGACGGGAATTGCCAGGGTGAAGGGTGCGTGTCTCATGGTCTTCTCCGTTCCTAGTGCGCTCTTCGGTGGCGCGGTGCCGCCTACTTTGCGCTTCCGCACAGGAAACAGTGTGAAGCTTGGTAAACCGACAACCTGTCCTCAGAAGAACGACAGACTGGGGTCGCGCAACGTAACGTCACTGCGGCATGTGTATCAAGCGGATTCGGGCGCTTCGCCGCGGTCAGGACGCCTCGCGGCCGGCGCGCCGGCGCCTCTCAGTGCACGGCCCAGGCCACCTGCAGGACCATCACCGCGGCAACCTCCAGCGCGTCGCCCACGCCGTGCGCGATCATCGGCGCGACGAGGCTGCGCGAGCGCTCCATCAGCCAGACGTAGATCAGGCCGAAGGCGAACGCGTAGAGCTGCTGCGCGACCGCCATCCACAGCGGGTCGACGAGGAACGAGTTGTAGTGGGCGAGCCCGAACAGCACGGCCACCACCAGGCCCGAGAACGGGAAGTCGAATCGGCCGACGCGCACGCGCCCCGGCACCAGCACGGTGAGCATGCCCACCAGCAGGCCGCGAAAGATCGTCTCCTCGCACAGGCCCGAGCTGCCCATCACCACGAGCCATCCGACCGCGCCCGCCGGCGACGTGTCGTAGCCGCCGTTGGGCGCACGATGGGCGATCAGCTCGGGCCAGTAGTCGGCCACGAGCATGACGAGCGCCATGCCCACCCCGATCGCGAAGGCCAGGCCCACCAGGCCCTGCCCGCGTGCCGGCCAGCGCAGCCAGGTCTGCGCCTGCGGCAGCACGCGCCGCATCACCGCGATGCAGGCCAAGCCTGCGAGCGTCTGGAATACCATCGCCAGCCCGACGAAGGCCCACACGTGCGCGTTGAAGAAATCGGCGTGGCGATGGGCGATCCAGCGCGCGAGCTCGCGCTCCGGCCACAGCACGGCCTGCATCAGCACCGCGGCCAGCAACACCGGCCACAGGCGAAAGCGGATGCCGGTGAATTCGACGAGCGGTCGGCGCGGCAGGGTCAGGCTGCTGGTCATGGCGGTGGGCTCCGGAGCGATGGACGCACTCTAGGCAAGCGGCGGCGCGCACGCGACGGCGATGCGACGAGTCGCGGTTTCCGCGCCCCGACGTCCCGGCTGGCGGCGCCGGACCGTCGCGGGTGCGTGTAGTCGCTGTCCCACACGGGGTCGCGCCGCCCGCCTAGTTCCACGCGACGGTGGACGCCGGAAGATGCAGCTCAGCAACTGCAGGAAACCAACCGTGGCCAAGATCCTTTTCGTCGACGACTCCCGCGACAACGCCGACTCCCTGGCGACCTTCTTCAAGCTGCTCGGTCACGAGACCGAGGTGGCCTACGACGGCGACAGCGCGGTGGAGCTGACCGGGCGCTTCGCGCCCGACATCGCCTTCATCGACCTGCGCATGCCCATGCTCGACGGCTTCGACACCGCGCGGGAGTTCCGCTCGCGCCTGGGCGAAAAGCCCGTGCTGATCGCCCTCACGGGCCAGGAATGGGCAAGCACCGGCGACGCGGCCGGCCGCGCCGGCTTCGACGGCTACCTGCAGAAGCCCGCGCAAGCCTCGGCCCTGGCCAAGCTCGTGGACGCGCTGGCGACCTGAGCGCGCGGGCGGCTCAGTCGCCGTGGTCGAGTGCGAGGTTGACCGTCTCGACGAATCGCGTGGGCTCCACCGGCTTGGAAAGCAGCGTGACGCTGGCGGGCAAGCCGCCCAGCTTGTCGACATGCGCCGCCGAATGCGCGGACACCGCCACGATGGCCGGCGGGCGCACGTCGCCCCGGGCGGACAGGTGGCGGATCATCTCGACGCCGTCCATGTGCGGCATGGTGATGTCGGTCACGATCAGGTCGGGCATGGCCTTGCCCACCTCGATCAGCGCGTCGAAACCGTTGGCCGCCACGATGATGCGGGCCCCCGGAACGGCCATCTCCACCAGCGCGCACAACAGGTCGCTGTCGTTCGGGTTGTCGTCGACCACCAGCACCGAGAACGGCGCCACCGAGTCGGCCGGCGTGGCGGCCGCGCCGCCGCGCAGCTGCATCTGCGCGCTGATGAACTCCTCGGCGCTCTCGGCGTCGATGCGGCGATGGCCGCCGACGGTCTTCCAGGCCTTCAGGTGGCCCAGGTCGACCCAACGCTGGACGGTGGGCACGGACACGCCCAGCCGGCGCGCCAGGAGGGCCGTGGAATAGGAAGGCGGGCCCAACGGAGCGCGGGTATTCGACATCGGATCAGTTTAGCCACAACGCGACACCGCCCGCACGGTTTTCGTGCGTCACCCTCTGGCGCCTTCGTTCGACGAGGCCTTTTGCATGTACTCGGTCACGCGCGCGTCGATTTCCGCCTGCTGCTCGTCGATGCGCGACAACAGCGCCGGCCAGCGTTCGCGGGCGCCGAGGTCGACAGCGTCGTGCAGCTCGCGTGCGAGCGCCGCCAGTCCCGGCGCGCCCAGCATGGCCGCGGTGGACACCAGCGTGTGCGCGGCGCGCGCGCCGACCTCGATCCGGCCGGCCTCCAGCGCCGTGCGGATCTCGTTGCCGCTGGCGGCCCGCTGCGCCAGGTAGCGCCCCAGGATCTTGCGATACAGCTCGGGCCGGCCCAGGCAGCGCCGCAGGCCCAGCTCGACGTCGAGCACCGGCCCCGCGTCGTCGACCGCGGCCGCGGGCGCGGTCGCCGCCTCCTGGCCTGGCGCGGGCCGCAGCCAGCGCAGCATCACCTCGAACAGCTGCGCCGGCTCGAACGGCTTGCTGACGTGGTCGTTCATGCCCGCGGCCTTGCTCTGTTCGCGGTCGCGGGCGAAGGCGTGCGCCGTCATGGCGATCACCGGAAGCGACGCGAGCGCCGTGTCGGCGCGGATCAGGCGCGTGGCCTGCAGGCCGTCCATGCCGGGCATCTGGATGTCCATCAGCACCAGGTCGACGCGCTCGTCGCGCAGGCGGTCGAGCGCCTCGCGCCCGTTGCCGGCCAGCACGACGTCCATCCCCGCCACGTCGCTCAGGAGCTCGGTGGCCACGATGCGGTTGAGCTCGTTGTCTTCCACCAGCAGCACGCGCCGGCCGCGCAGCGCGGCGGGCGCCTGCCCGGGCGCCGGCGCGGTTGCCGCGCCGCTCGCCGCCGGCGCGTGGGCAGCACCGGCGCGTTGCGGACCGCAGGCGCCGTTGATCGCGTCGAGCAGCGTGGACGCGCTCACCGGCTTGGCGAGCGTGCCCGCGAGGCCTTGCTTGGCGGCCTCGCGCACGATGTCCTCGTCGCCATAGGCCGTCACCAGCAGGATGGCCGGCGCCGCGCCGGGCAGCGGGTCGTCGCGCAGCGCGCGCACCACGTCGAAGCCGTCCATGCCGGGCATGCGCCAGTCGAGCAGCACCAGGTGGTACGGATGGCCGACCGCGGCGGCACGGCGCAGCTCGGCCAGACCGGCGGCACCGCCCGACTCGAGCACCGGCGCATGGCCGAGCAGGCGCAGCAGGTCGTCGAGGATCTCGCGCGAGTTGGCGCTGTCGTCGATCACCAGCACGCGCAGGTCGCGGTGCGCGCCCGCCCGCGGCAGTTTCAGCGCCTGGTTGGGCTTGCCCACGCCGAAGCGGGCCGTGAAGTGGAAGTCGCTGCCCGCGCCGGGCTTGCTGTCGACGCCGATCTCGCCGTCCATCATGCCGACCAGCTTGCGGCAGATCGCCAGGCCCAGGCCGGTGCCGCCGTGCTCGCGGGTGGACGACGCATCGACCTGCGAGAACGGGCGGAACAGGGCCTGGATCTGCTCTGCGGACAGGCCGATGCCGGTGTCCTTGACCGAGAAGCGCAGGGTCACGGAGCCCGGCTCGGCGGCCACGGCCTGCACGGTGACGACGACGATCTCGCCCTGCTCGGTGAACTTGACCGCGTTGCCGCACAGGTTGAGCAGCACCTGGAGCAGGCGCATGGGGTCGCCGACCAGCACGGGCGGCACGTCGGACGCGGTGTTGAGCAGCAGCTCGAGGCCCTTGCGTTGTGCCTTCAGGCCGATCAGAGCGGTGACGCGGTCGAACACGTCCTCGAGCGAGAAGTCGCGCAGGTCGAGGGACAGCTTGCCGGCCTCGATCTTCGAGAAGTCGAGGATGTCGTCGATGATCTCCAGCAGCGACTCCGCGGCCCCGCGCACCCTGACCATGTAGCCGCGCTGGCGCTCGGTGAGCTCGGTGCGCAGCGCGAGGTCGGTCATGCCCAGGATCCCGTTCATGGGCGTGCGGATCTCGTGGCTCATGTTGGCCAGGAACTCGCTCTTGGCGCGTGTGGCCGACTGCGCCTCGTCGAGCGCGCGCTCGAGCGCACGCTGCTGGCCCTGCACCGTGTCGACGGCGCCCAGCAGCTTCTCGCGCATGTGGTCGATCGCCCGCAGGATCTGGTCGAACTCGTCGGCGCCGTGCGCGATGACGGGTGTGCGCGTGTCGCCGGCGCCGATGCGCTCGAGCGCCGTGCCGATCTCGCCGACCCGCGCCACGATGGGCTTCATCAGCCCGCGCCGCACGGCCGCGAAGGTGGCGAAGGCCAGCACCAGCCAGCCGACCAGCATCGCGGTGTGCACCCGCTCGACGAACGTGGCCGCGTTGGCCTCGCGCTCGGCGTTCTCGCGCCGCGCGGTGGCCACCGTGAACTCGATGCGGTCGCGGTGGTCGGCGAACAGCGGCTGCAACGTGTGCGCGAGCAGCTCGCGCGCGGTGGCGATGTCGTTGCGGTGCAGCGCCGGCAGCAGGTCGTGGTCGACCACCCGGAAATAGCTGGCGGCCGGCGCGTACGACGCTTCCACCAGGGCCGTCTTGACGGCGCCCGTGGGCAGCTTGCTCACCCATAGCCCGTGACGTGCCTCGAATTCGAACTCGAGTTCGCGCAGGCGCGATTCGAGCAGGCCCACGCGCGCCGTGTCGCCGTGCGCCTGCGCGTCGATCAGCTCGAACACCGCCAGGTGGCTCTCGACGATGAACAGGGGCGGCGGCAACACGTCGGCGACCACCGCCTGGCCGCTGTCGATGGCGCGGTAGAGCGGGCCGTCGATGCGCACGTGCTCGAAGGCCTGGTCCAGCCCGAGCAGCACCGCCAGGGTCACGACCACCATCCCGACGTTGAACACCATGAGCTTCGTGCGCAGGGACAGGCGGCCAGGATGCATGCGAGGTCTTTCGGCGGCAGGACTCACGGAACGCGGGGTCGGCTCGGCGAGCCCGCGCGGCACATGGAGACGGAAGTCTAACGCGCGTCGAGTCGGCGCTGGTGGATGCTCAACTGGATGAATGCAGCGGACACCAGCGGCACGGACACCGGCGGTTGGGCACGTTGCGCCCGCGCGCGCAGGTCGCCCAGGATCTGGTCGGCCTCCACGCGCTCGCCGGCCATCAGGTCGCGGTACATCGACGAGGTGAGCGCAGAGTCGGCGGCGGTCAGCACGCCGGTGACGAACTCCAGCGCCTGCGGGCTCGGCGCGAAGCCGGTCGCGGCGGCGACGGCGGTCGTCTCCGCCAGGATCGCGCGCACGAAGTCGCCGCCGCCGGCGCTGGCCGCGATGTCGCCCACGCTGCCGCGCGCAAGCACACAGATGCCGCCCAGCGTGGCCAGCAGGATCCACTTGTTCCACAGGTCCTGCGCGATGGTCGTGCTGAGCAGGCCATCGAAGCCGGCGTCGCTCATGAACGCGTGCAGCGCCTCGATGCGCGCCGAGCGCGTGCCGCCGAGCTCGCCGTAGATCAGTTCGTGGATGGGTGCCAGGTGCACGATGCGGCCCGCGGCGTCCAGCGTGGTCTGCACTCGGCACACGCCGCCCACCACGCTCTCGGCGCCGAAGCGCGCCTGCAGCTCGTCGACGTGGCGCATGCCGTTGAGGACGGGCAGGATCATCGTGCGCGGCCCGACCGCGGGCGCGAAGTCGTCGATCGCGGCGGCCAGGGCATAGGCCTTGACCGTGACCAGCACGATGTCGAACGGCCGGTCGATCTCGCCGGCCAGCGCCAGCCGCGGCGTGACGCCGAAGTCGCCGTGCGGGCTGAGCACCTGCAGCCCGGTCTCGCGCAACGCCGCCGCGCGCGCCGGGCGCACGAGGAACGTGACGTCCCGTCCGGCCTGCACCAGGCGGGCACCGAAATAGCCGCCGGTCGAGCCGGCACCGACGATCAGGATCCTCATGTTCGCACCCTCCGCGTCTTGCGCGCGGCCCTAGTATCGATCAACGGCCGCCGCGCTGCAGTCCGCCTTCGAGCGACACGTGACGCCGGGACGGCTCCGCTCGCGTGACAATGTGCCCTTTCCCACGCTCCACTCACCGGCTTGTCCAATCTCCTGCGCCTGTCGTTCCGGCAGACCCTGCTCGCGGCCTTCCTGCTGATCGCCGGCCTGCTCGCCGCCGCGTCGCTGGGCGGCCTGTTCACGCTCGAACGCGTGATGGCGCAGAGCCGCGCAGCCACCGAGAGCGCGCTGCTGCTGACCGCCGACGCGCGCCAGCTCGGCGAACTGCGCGTGGCGATGGAGCGCAGCGCGCGCCAGTACATCGTGCTGGACGATCCATCGCTGCTGCGCGGCTTCTCGCAGGCGACCGACGACGCCACCCGGTTGCTGGGCGAGATGCGCCGCCATGCGCTGCCGGCCGAGCTCTCGACGCAATGGCTGGCGCAGCTGCCGCCGATCAAGGAACAGCTCGACGGCCCGAAGGCCCGCGTCCAGCAGCGCGAGGACGCGCTGGACGCCTACTTCCGCACGCTGGACCGCCTCAACGAGCAGATCAGCGAGGCCGTGCGCCGCGGCGGCGAGGAGCGCAACGCCGCGCTGCAGGCCCAGCTGGAGGCCGGCCGCGCCTCCGTGGGCACGCAGGTGCTGGGTGCCATCGTGCTCGCGGCGCTGCTGGCGCTGGCGTTCGGCGTGTGGCTCACGCGCCCGCTCAAGCGCCTCGAGCTCGCGATCGCCGGCCTGGGCGAGAACCGCATGGATCATCCGGTGGACATCCGCGGCCCGAGCGACATGCGCTCGCTGGGCCGCCGCCTGGAGTGGCTGCGCCTGCGCCTGAAGGAGCTCGACGAGGACAAGGCGCGCTTCCTGCGCTACACCTCGCACGAGCTGAAGACGCCGCTGGCCGCGCTGCGCGAGGGCGTGGCG
>FSZR01001729.1_pt1 | contig 18083 bp, 19 predicted proteins | sample 1638781 | NCBI WGS metagenome assembly FSZR01 (sample SAMEA3914813, study PRJEB12502) | metagenome | biome: forest; material: soil | place: Canada | collected 2011-07-07 | depth 0.3 m | reverse complement strand
TCATCCTGGTGGGCGACATCAACATCGCGCACAACAACATCGACCTGAAGAACTGGAAGGGCAACCAGAAGAACTCCGGCTTCCTGCCCGAGGAGCGCGCGTGGATGACCAGGCTGCTGACCGACGGCGGCCTGGTGGACGTGTTCCGCACGCTCAACGCCAAGGAGGAGCAGTACACGTGGTGGAGCAACCGTGGCCAGGCCTGGGCCAAGAATGTGGGCTGGCGCCTGGACTACCACCTCGCCACGCCCGGCGTGGCCGCGCTGGCACGCAAGGAGCACATCCACATCGACTCGCGCTTCAGCGACCACGCGCCGCTGACGATCGACTACGATTTCACGCTCTAGCAACGAAACCGACGCGGCGGCCCGCCCATGAGCTTCAAGCCAACGACCGTCGCGGACCTGGGCGACTTCTCCGAGCTGATCGACGCCCGTTCTCCTTCCGAATACGCCGCCGACCACGTGCCCGGCGCCACCAACTGCCCGGTGCTCGACGACGACGAGCGCCGCATCGTCGGCACGACCTACGTCCAGGTGTCGGCCTTCGAGGCGCGCAAGCTCGGCAGCGCCATGGTGGCACGCAACATCGCCACGCACCTCGACCAGCGCTTCCGCGACAAGCCCAAGGACTGGCGGCCGCTCGTCTACTGCTGGCGCGGCGGCCTGCGCAGCGGCAGCTTCGTCACCTGGCTGCGGATGGTCGGCTGGGACGCGCAGCAGCTGCAGGGCGGCTACAAGAGCTGGCGCGCGCACGTCATCGCGCTGATCGCCGAACGCGCGCCGCGGCTGCAGGTGCGCCTCGTCAACGGCCCCACCGGCAGCGCCAAGACGCGCGTGCTGCACGCCCTGGCCCGGCTCGGCGAGCAGGTGCTCGACCTGGAAGACCTGGCGGCCCACCGGGGTTCGGTGCTCGGAGACATCCCGGGTCGGCCGCAGCCGACGCAAAAGGGGTTCGAGACCCTGATCGCGCAAGGCCTGGCCGGATTCGACCTGGCGCGCACCGTATGGGTGGAGGCCGAGGGACGACGCATCGGCCGACTCACCGTGCCGGAGCCGCTGCTGCAGCGCATGCGTTCGAGCGCCATCGTCGAGATCCAGGCGTCGCACGAGGCCCGGCTCGCCTACCTGCTCGACGAGTACGCGTTCCTCGGCGACGACGGCGCCAGGCTCGCCGAGCGACTGGGCACGCTGCGCGAGGTGGTTGCCAAGGACGTGCTGGCGCAGTGGCAGGACTGGGCCCGCCAGCGCCAGTTGTCGCCGCTGTTCGCGGACCTGATGCAAAAGCACTACGACCCGCTGTACAGGCGCTCGCAGGCGCGCGACCTGCGGGCGCTCGCCAGTGCCACCTGCGTCGCCGCGACCAGCCTGTCGCCGCAGGGCATCGCCGAACTCGCGCGGCGCATCCTCGACGCCGGCGCATGAGGCGGCGACGCTACCTGGCGTCGGACTGGAACGACGGGTAGCCGGCGCCTTCGGTCGCGCGCGTCAACGCGGCGACGTCGGTCTTCGCGTCGTCGAAGAACACCTGCGCCGTCCGGTGCCTGTAGCTGACGACGGCCTTGGTCACGCCGGGCACCTTCATCAAGGCGAGGCGGATGGTGACCGGACAGGTGGCGCAGTCCATCGTCGGCACCGTCAGCGTGACCTGGCGCGGCGCCGCGATCGCCGGCAGCGCGGCGAGGGCCATCAGGACGACGAGAAGTTGACGCGGGATCGCTCGCATGAAGAGATGCTCAGTAGAACCAGGGCGCCACGAAAGGCGCCGCCAACGGGATCAGCGCCAGCACGGCGACGGCCCAGAACCAGCGCCGTGCCGCGGTGTTGGCACGCCGGCAGGCCGCCGCGTCGACATCGCAGGCGGCCTCGGGCGGGCTGCGGAACAGCCGCCAGCCCGCGACCCCCAGCGCAACGAAGGACAGCCCGAGAAGCCACGGCGAAAACGGCTCGATGCGGTGCAACTGGCCTATCCACGCGCCCGAGACGCCCGCCACGGCCAGCAGCAGCGGTGCAACGCAGCAGCCCGACGCCAGCAGCGCGGCCAGGCCCGCCAGGGTCAGCGCCGGCGCCGCGGCCCCAGTGCTGCGCGAAGAAGAGACGGCCGGCATCGTCATGGCGAATCAGGCGCCGATCTCGCGCGCCGTGATCTGGTAGGCGAACGCGTCGGGCGCGTAGGGATCGCGCGGACCGGCCGCGGTCTCCGCCTGCGGGTACATGAAGAAGCCCAGCTTGGCCTGCTTGGCGCCGGGCAGCGCGACGTCGGCGGCGCTGTTGTAGCCCATCCAGTTGCCTTCCCAGCTGCCGAACAACGCCCGGCGAACGGGCGCGACGACCGGATGGCCCGCGTCCTTGATCCATTCCGGCGTCTCCTGGCGCATCACCTTGGTGACGTCGGCCGGATCCATCGCGATCCAGCCGTGGCCCTTCAGGTGCACCTCGGCGCGGCAATGCTGGGCGCCCTTGAGATTGGCCGGGTTGCCGCCCAGTTCCTTGTAGCCGAACGCGCTGGGCACCAGGCGCACGCCGTAGACGTCGCGCGCAGGGACGCCGGCGGCGCGGCACAGGCCGACGAACAGCGCGTTGATGTCCGCGCACTTGCCGGCCAGGTTGCCCGTCTCGAGCATGGTGCGGATGTCGCCCACGCCGCAGCCGCGCACCTTGGGCTCGCGGTAGGTGCTGACGATCACCCAGTCGTAGATGCGCTGCACCTTCTCGCGGTCGTTGGCGGCGCCGTCGACGATCTGGTGCGCCACCTTGCGGACGATGCCGTCGGTGGTGATGAGCTCGCTGGGCTGGATCCAGCGGCGCAGGTCCGCGGCGTCGGCCGGGGTGGTGTCGCGGACGCTCCAGTCGACGCCGCGGCTGCGCGTCTCGACGCGCGTCGTCAACGTGACGACCGGCTTGGGCGCGTCGGCGTCGAAGCGCGCGACAAGCACCTTGGCGCCGGTGTCGCCGTCGGTGGCGACGCGCACCGCGCCGCCGCTGCTCGTCCAGCTGATGTCGCGCGTGCGCTGCCAGGGGGTGTCGAGCGAAGGCACGGGCAACCACACGGTGGACGCGCCAGCCGCATCAGCCAGTTGCACCGTCGTGACGACGTCGAACGCGCGCCACTCCCCCGGCTTCGGGTCGAAATGCCGCGCGGCGTCCTGCGCGCGCAGCACGGGCGCGCCGGTCGCAAGCACCGACGCGGAGGCGGCCTGGAGGACTTGACGTCGGGACAGGTGAGAATTCATGGACATGTCGAATGGGCCGGGCTGACGTTGGGCAGCCGCCATTTTGCGCCAATCGACTCCGCCAGCCACCCTCCGCCACCATGCCGCACCCCCTGCCTCGACGCCGTCTCCTGCTTGCCGGGGCGGCGCTGGCGCTCGCCCGTCCCGTGCGCGCCGCGCAGGCGCTGCGCACGGACTGGCCGCGCCACGCGCGCACGCCGTCGTTGCGCCTGCCGCGTCTCGACGGAACGACCTGGTCGCTCGAGGACCAGCGCGGCCACGCCGTGCTGCTCAACTTCTGGGCCACCTGGTGCGAGCCGTGCCGCGAGGAGATGCCGGCCCTCGCGGGCCTGGCCGCGCGCGAGCGCGCGCGCGGGTTGCGCGTCGTCGCCGTCGACTACCGGGAGCCGGACGACGCCGTCCGCCGCTTCCTCGACGCCACGCCCCTCGCGATCGAGGTGGCCTGCGACCGCGACGGCGCGGCCGCCAAGGCGTTCGACGTGCATGCGTTTCCGAGCACGGTCGCGATCGGTGCGGACGGCCGCGTCCGCTTCGTGGTGATGGGCGAGTGCGACTGGGCCCACGCGCGCAGCCGCGCGTGGCTCGACGAGCTGCTGGCGCGGCGCGCCTGAGCCCGGGTCAGGTTCTCAGGCGGCCACGTCCAGGCCGGCTTCGCCGGCTGTCATGCGGCCGATCACCGCCGCGTCCGCGAAGCCGCCGTCCCTGAAGCACGCCAGCACCTGGTCCACGCCGTCGGCATTGCACGCGACGAGCAGGCCCCCCGAGGTCTGCGGGTCGCACAGCAGGTCCCGCGCGCGCTCCGGCAGCGCGTCGTCGAGCCGCACCTCGGCGCCGTAGCTGGCCCAGTTGCGGCCCGACGCGCCGGTGATGAAGCCGGCGCGTGCCAGTTCGCCGACGCCGGGAATCAGCGGCACCGACGACCAGTCGATGCAGGCCCGCAGTCGCGCGCCGCGCGCCATCTCCAGCACGTGGCCGGCCAGTCCGAAGCCGGTGACGTCGGTGATCGCATGCACGCCCGGCATGTCGGCCAGCGGCGCGCCGGGCTTGTTCAGGCGCGTGGTCGTCTCGATCAGGCGCGCGTAACCCGCGTCGTCCAGCGCGCCCTTCTTCAGCGCGGCGGACAGCACGCCCACGCCCAGCGGCTTGCCGAGCACCAGCACGTCGCCGGCCTGCGCATCGGCGTTGCGGCGAACGCGATCGGGATGCACCAGCCCCAGCACGACGAGCCCGTAGATCGGCTCGACGGAGTCGATCGTGTGGCCGCCGGCGATCGGGATGCCGGCCTCGGCGCACACCGCGTTGCCGCCCGCCAGCACGCGCCCGATCACGTCGACCGGCAGCTGCGCGATCGGCATCGCCACGATCGCCAGCGCCATGATGGGCGTACCGCCCATGGCATACACGTCGCTGATGGCGTTGGTGGCGGCGATGCGTCCGAAGTCGAACGGGTCGTCGACGATGGGCATGAAGAAGTCGGTCGTGGCGATCAGCGCCTGCTGGTCGTTGAGGCGCCACACCGCGGCGTCGTCGGCCGTCTCGATGCCCACCATCAGCTGCGGTGGCAGGAAGCCCGGCGCGCTGGTCTTGAGGATGCTGGACAGCACGCCCGGCGCGATCTTGCAGCCGCAACCGCCGCCATGCGAGAAGGCGGTCAGGCGCAGCGGGGCGGTGTCGGAGGACGGCATGGCGGGGGTCGACGAAATGGGGGACGGTCAACTGTAGCGATTTCGCGCACCCGTTGTCGGCGCGAGGCGCGATCCCCAAGGACCGACTAGTCGGCCGCAGCGGATGCTGCTACGGTTCCGCCATCGCAGCCCTGGTCCGCGGAGAGCTCGTCATGGCCAATTCCCCCGCAACAATCTGTCCGGCGCCGCTGGCCAGGCGCGCCGATGGCAGCAGGACCGACGTCGACTGGTCCTTCATCAGCGCCCGCGAAGGCGGCCAGGTACTCACCGGCTACGTGCCCGACGCCAGCGGCAGCAAGAGCGGCGTGACCATCGGCACCGGCATCGACCTGGGCCAGCGCGGCGGCGGCGACATCGACGGGCTGGACATCCCGCCCGCGCTGAAGGCCAGGCTCAAGCCATACTGCGGCATGAAGTCCCAGGACGCTGCGGTCTACCTGAGGGGGCACCCGCTCACGGTCAGCGCCGACGACGCGACCGCGCTGGACATGGCGATCAAGAAGCCCCTGCTGGACCGATTGATCGCCGCCTACGACGCCGCGGTCGACAAGGCCAACGCGGCCGACCAGTGCCCGCGCGTGCACTTCAACGATCTTCCGCGGGGCGTGCAGACGGCGCTCGCCTCGGCCAGCTTCCAGTACGGCGCGCTGCCCACCGCCACGCCCAACTACTGGAAGCAGGTCACCGAGCAGCGCTGGAAAGATGCCAGCGACAACCTCAAGAAGTTTGGCGACGCGTATCCGACGCGCCGCAAGCTCGAGGCGGCCCTGATCGACGCCGCGATCGACGCCGCGCCCGCGGCCAATTGATGCGCTGCAACGCCTGATGCGTCTCAAGCTCTCCCTGTGCCTGCTGGCGGTCGCCGGCCTCGCGTTGGCCGGCTGCGCGAACGCGCCGACCGGCGCGCTCATGCTGGATCCCACCCTGAAGGCGCCCACCGGCCTGCCACCCATCGTCGATCGCACCGCCGGCCTCGAGCTGCACTCATGCGCCGACCTGGTCGCCGTCCTGCGCGCCGGCAAGGACCTGGGCGAGGCCGCGGAAGGGCCGCAGTTCAACGCCTATGCCGACTGCCTGGCCGTGGCCCTTGTCGAAGGCGGGCGCGCCGCGCCCGACGCCGCGTTCGATGCGCGCGACGCCGCCGAGCGCCTGTATCGCGACCTCGACCTCGCCAGCGTCGCCAGCTCGCTCGCGCCGCGCAGGCCGGCCGAGCACTACGGGCTGCGCGACTTCAAGTTCGACGTCGTGCGCATCACGCCGCTGCAGGCGCAGTTGCAGGGCGAAGGCTTCTCCTACACGCTCGACGTGCTCGCACTCGGCGACTTCCGCCACGTCGGCAAGTCGGAGCTGCTGGTGCGCTTCACGGATCGCGCCGCCAACCCGGGCAGCTACGACCGCCGCTCCGTGCTGGTGATCGACGCCGCGCCGCAGGCGCCGGCGCTCGTGGCCACCGACGCGATGGCCGTCCTGAAGGGGGGCACGGGACATTGAGCGAACGGACCCGGTGCGCGCGATGCGCGAGGCGTCTAAACTGGGTTTTGAAGGAGGCCTCGATGTCCCTGCTCCGCCGCCAGTTCCTCTCGTTGCTTGCCAGCACGTCGACCATCGCCATGCACTCGTCCGAAGCCGCCGAAGCCGCGCCGCCCGACATGGCGCACGTGGCGTGGTCGCGCCACGCCGCGATCTACGAGGTCAACGTGCGCCAGTTCAGCGCCGAGGGCACGCTGAAGGCGGCCATGGCCGGGTTGCCGCGCCTGAAGGCGCTGGGCGTCGACATCCTGTGGCTCATGCCGTTGCAGCCGATCGGCCGGGAAGAACGCAAGGGCACGTTGGGCAGCTATTACTCGATCCGCGACTACACGGCGGTGAACCCCGAGTTCGGCACGCTCGCCGATGCGCGCGCCTACGTGCAGGCGGCGCACGCGCTGGGCATGAAGGTGATCCTCGACTGGGTGGCCAACCACACCGCGTTCGACCATCCGTGGACGCACGAGCACACCGACTGGTACAAGCTCGACCCGCACGGCAAGATCTACGCGGTGACGTTCAATTCCGGCAAGCCCGGCGAGGAACAGTGGTCGGACGTCACCGCGCTGAACTACGACAGCCCGGCGCTGCGCGACGCGATGATCGCGGCGATGCAGTTCTGGGTGCGCGAGACCGACCTCGACGGCTTTCGCTGCGACGTCGCCAGCCTGGTGCCCATCGAGTTCTGGGAGCGCGCGCGGCGCGAGCTCGACGCGGTCAAGCCCATGTTCATGCTGGCCGAGGCCGACACGCTCGACCTGCACCGCAGCGCCTTCGACATGACCTACAGCTGGGACCTGGCCCGGGTGTTCCACAAGATCGGCAAGGGCGAGGCCGGCGCCGCCGCGCTGCGCGACTGGGTCGCGCAGGAGCCGCACGGCTATCCCGCCTCGGCGTACCGCATGCGCTTCACCACCAACCACGACTTCAATTCGTGGAACGGCACCGATGCCGAGCTGTATGGCGACGCGTACCTCGCGCTCGCCGTCCTCACCTTCACGCTGCCGGGCATGCCGCTGATCTACAACGGCCAGGAGTCGCGCCTGAGCAAGCGGCTGGAGTTCTTCGAGAAGGACGCCATCGCCTGGAAGTCGCACGAACTGGAGCCGTTCTACGCCTCGCTCCTTGCCCTCAAGCACAGGCATCCGGCGCTCGGCAACGGCCAGTACGGCGGCGCGCTGGCGCTGGTGGAGGTCGGCAACGACCGGTTGTTCGCGTTCAGGCGAACGCTGGGCACCGACAGCCTCACCGTGGTGGTCAACGTGACGAAGGCCGAGCAGTCGTTCAGGCTCGCCGACGCCGACCGCAGCCTGCCGGCGTCGGGCTGGCTCATCGAGACCGCATGAGCGACCTCGACCTCGACGCCTACGGCCGCCGCATTGGCCTCGCGGGCATGCTGGCACCCACGCGCGAGTGCCTGGCCGCGTTGATCGAGCACCACGCGGCCGCGATCCCGTTCGAGAACATCGAGGTGCTCGCGCGCCGCGTGCCCAAGCTCGACGCCGCCGGCCTGCAGGACAAGATGCTGCGCCAGCGCCGCGGCGGCTACTGCTTCGAGCAGAACTCGCTGTTTCGCGGCGTGCTGCAGGCCGTCGGTTTCGAGGCACAGGCGATGGAGGCGCGCATCCGCTCGGGCGTGCCGGCCGACGTGATCACGGCCCGCACGCACCTGGTCACGCGCGTCGCGCTCGACGGCGTCGACCACCTGGTGGACGTGGGCTGCAGCACCGTCGCGCCGCTCGCCCCGTTGGTGCTCGCCAGCCGCGCCGAGCAGGCGGCCGGCACCGGCGCCTACCGCCTGGTCGACGTCGACGATGAACTCCTGCTGCAGACCCGCACGGTCGACGGCTGGGCCGACTGCTACCAGGTCATGCCCGGCACGCCGCACCCGATCGACGCCGAGATGGGCAACTGGTTCGTCGCCACGTACCCCAAGTCGATGCTGGCGCACAACCTGCTGATGGGCCGCGCCATCGAGGGCGGCCGCCTGCGGCTGTTCAATCACCGCCTGTCGACCTTCCGCCCGCAGTCGGCGGCGCCCGTCGAACGGACGCTGCAATCGCGCGCCGAGTTCGCCGACGTGCTGGCAGACGGCTTCGGCCTGGACGTCGCGCCGGCCGACCTCGACGCCATCATGGCCACCCTGGATCGCCTGCCGGCGGCCTGAGATGGACCTCGTCGAACGCGACGCCGCCCTGCAGACCTTCGATCGCCTGCTGACGGCCACGCGGCTGGGCAGCGGGCATGTGCTGCTGGTGAGCGGCGAGGCCGGCATCGGCAAGACGACGCTGCTCAAGGCATTCGGCGCACGCGCCGCAGACGCCATGCGGTGGTGGGGCGCGTGCGACTCGCTCGAGACGCCGCACCCGCTCGCGCCGCTGCACGACATCGCCCGTGCCGCCGACGTCGCCTTCAAGCCGCTGCTGCAGGCCCCACAGGCACGCGCCGACCTGTTCGAGGCCGTGCTGACGACGCTGCAGCGCAGTCGCCAGCCGGTCGTCGCCGTGTTCGAGGACGTGCACTGGGCCGACGACGCCACGCTGGACCTGCTGAAGTTCCTCGGCCGACGCATCGACCGCGTGCCGTGCCTGCTGGTGCTGTCCTGGCGCGACGACGAGGTGTCGGCGGCGCATCCGCTGCGTCGGCTGCTGGGCGAGCTGCCGGCCAGCCTCGTCACGCGGGTCGAGCTGGAGCCGCTGTCGGCCGGGGCCGTCGACCAGCTTGCCCACGCGGCGATGCGTTCCGCCACCGGCCTGCATGCGCTCACGCGCGGCAACCCGTTGTTCGTCAGCGAGCTGCTGCGACACGGCACCGACGGCGTGCCGCGGGGCGTGCAGGACCTGGTGCTGGCGCGCTTCGCCCGCCTCGGCGCCGCGGCGCAGGCCGTCGTGCGGCTGGCGTCGATCGTGCCCACGCGCATCGAGGGCGCCCTGGTCGAGGCGCTGCTGACGCCGTCGACGGCCGTGCTCGACGAGTGCCTGAACTCGGGCCTGCTCAGCGCGGCCGACGGCGCCTTCTGCTTTCGCCACGAACTGGCGCGCGTGGCGATCGAGGCGTCGCTGGCGCCGCCCACCGCGCGCGCGCTGCACGCCGACGTGCTGCGCGCGCTGGCGCAACCAGGCCAGGCCGCGGTGTCGCTCGCGCGTCGCGTGCACCACGCCGTGCGCGCGGGGGACGCGCGCGCGGTCGCCACCCTGGCACCCGAGGCCGCGCGCCAGGCGCAGCAGCGTGGCGCGCACCTGGAGGCGGCGGCGCACTACCGCACGGCGCTGGCCCACGGCCAGCGCGGCGACGCCACCGGCGAGTGGCTGGCCGCGCATGCCCGCGAATGCTGCCTCACCAACCAGCTTGCCGCCGCCGTCGACGCGCACGAACAGCTCTCGGCGTGGCACCGCGAGCATCCCGATACGCGCCGCGAGGCCGCCAACCTGGGCCAGCTCGCGCTGGTGCAGGTGCTCGCGCTGCGCAACGCCGAGGCCGACGCGGCGAGCCGTCGCGCGATCGCGCTGCTGGCGCCGCTGCCGCCCGGCCCCGACCTGGCGCGCGCCTACCGCGTCGAGGCGCAACTGCGCATGCTCAATCGCGACTGCGAGGCGGCCGTCGACTGGGCCGGCAAGGCCATCGCGCTGGCCGAGCAGTTCGGCGAGCGCGAGATCCTGGCCGAGGCGGTGGGCACGCTGGGTACGGCCATGCTGTTCCTCGACTACGACGCCGGCTGCGCCCACCTGGCGCGTGCCCTCGAGCTCGCGCTGGCCGACGGCCTGCACGGCCTGGCCGCCAACACCTACAGCAACCTGGGCTCAGGTTCGGGCGAGGTGTGGCGGCTGCGCGAGGCGCAGGCGCACCTGAAGACCACGATCGCGTTCGCGCAACAGCACGAGATCGACTTCTATCGCCACTACGGCGTGGCCTGGCTGGCGCTGTGCGAGCTGCACCTGGGCTTGTGGGACGACGCCCAGGAGCACGCGCTGGACATCGTCACGCAGACCACGCCGCCCACCACCAGCCGCGTGATGGCCCTGGCCGCGCTGGGCCGCTTGCAGGCGCGGCGCGGCGAGCCGGAGGCGACGCAGACGCTGGACGAGGCGCTCGCGCTCGCGCTGGCCAGCGGCACGTTGCAGCGCATCGCGCCGGTGCGCTGCGCGCGTGCCGAGGCGGCGTGGCTGCGTGGCGACCTGGCGGCCACGGTGGCCGAGGCCCAGGCCGCCTACGCGCTCGCGCAGTCGCATCGACACCCATGGTTCGCCGGTGAACTGGCGCAGTGGCTGCGCCGCGGTGGCGCCGAGCTGCCCGTGCCGGCCAGCTGCGCCGAGCCGCACGCGCTGCTGCTGCGCGGCAAGTGGCAGCAGTCCGCCGACGCATGGGCGGCGCTCGGCTGTCCGTTCGAGCAGGCGCTGGCCCTGGCCGAAGGCGACGACGCAGCGCGGCTGGCCGCACTGGCGTTGTTCGACGATCTCGGCGCCCAGGCCGCGGCCGACCGACTGCGCAAGACCTTGCGCGCGGCCGGCCAGCGCGGCGTTCCGCGCGGCGTGCGCGCGTCGACGCAAGTCAATCCGCACCGACTGACCGAGCGCGAACGCGAAGTGCTGGAGCTGCTGTGCGCCGGACTGCGCAACTCGGAGATCGCCGAGCGCCTGTGTCGCTCGGTGCGCACCGTCGACCACCACGTCGCCTCGACCTTCGCCAAGCTGGGCGTGTGCTCGCGTGCCGAGGCGGTCACGGCTGCCGGGCGCGCCGGCATCGCCGCGCAGAATAGGTAGTCGCGGCGCGCAATCTGGGCAGGATTGCCGTCGTCACCGCGATGGCGCCGGCCTAACCTGGGTTCCACGGTCAACACCGACCGCCCCCAACCCAAGGAGTCCGCCATGCCCCGCTTCCTCGTCCAGCGCACCTTCCCTGACGGCCTGCACATTCCCGTCGACAACCAGGGCGCCGACGTCTGCGCCAGCGTGGTCGGTACCAACGCCAAGAGCGGCGTGACCTGGGTGCACTCCTACGTCAGCGACGACCTGCGCAAGACGTTCTGCATCTACGACGCGCCCACGCCCGACGCGATCCGCGAGACCGCCCGCAACAACAACCTGCCGATCGACTCGATCACGGCGGTGAGCGTGCTGGATCCGTATTTCTATCGCGGCTGATCCGGCCCTACTCCGACGTCCCGAAATCGCGCAGGCGCACCGCATGCACGCGGTTGCGCTGATCGCTCACCTTGCCCGCCATCGCCTTCTCGGCCGCCGCGCCGAGCAACTGGCGCAGCGTGGTGCCGGGCGGCCCGCTGGCGACGCCGATGGTCACGGTGACCACGTCGGCCACGGGTGACGCGGCGTGCGCCAGCGCGAGACCCTGCACCGCGGCGCGGATGCGCTCCGCGGCGGCGGGCGCGTTGTCGGCCGCGCCGTGCGCGTCCTGCAGCACGACCACGAACTCCTCGCCGCCCTTGCGGAACACGAAGTCGGCCTCGCGGGCGCTCGCCTTGATCGCGCCGGCTACCGCGCGCAACGCGTCGTCGCCCGCGGCGTCGCCGTGCACGTGGTTGTAGTCGCCGAAGTGGTCGACGTCGATGAACGCGACCGCCGCTCGTTGCAGGCGCGAATCGGCGTCGGACGGAGCCGCCTGCAGCAGCTCGTCGAGCGCAAGGCGGTTGCGCAGGCCCGTCAGCGCGTCGGTGCGCGCCTCCTCGCGCAGCGCGCGATTGCGTTCCTGCAGCTCGATCACGGCGGAGGTGAGGTCGCGCCGCGCCGCGACGATGCGGCGCGTGTCGTCGTCGAAGGCCACCACACGGTCGCGCCCGCGCGCCTTGGCGGCATGCAGCGCGGCGTCGCAGGCGCGCCAGACCTCGTCGACGCTCTCGCCGGCCAGCGTCGCGACGCCAGCCGAGATCGTGACGATCTCGGTGCCGCTCGCGAGCGCGACCGGCTCGCGCATCGCGTCGACGCAGCCCTGCGCCTTGCGCATCGCCTCGGCCAGCGTGAGCCCCGGCAGGAAGGCGATGAACTGGCCGCCGCCGGCGCGCGCCAGGCAACTGGCCGAGGCCAACGTCACGCGCACGCGCTGCGCGACGTGGCGCAAGAGCTCGTCGCCGACGCGGTGCCCATGGCGACCGTTGAAGTACTTGAAGTGGTCCAGGTCGAGGGTCACGACCACGCCCTTGACGCCGGCGTCAAGGGCGGCGACCAGCGCGTCGTGCATGACCCGGCGGTCGGCCAGGCCGGTGAGATCGTCGCGTAGCGAACGATCCACGTCGGGCCCCGGCGGCGGCGCCGCCAGGCCCAGCTTGTGTTTCCAGCGCTCGAGAAACGTCATTGCCGTGCCCCGCGCGGCGTCGCGCCACGGCGGCGCCATGCGCTCCGCCGTGCCGGTGCAACCCGTGCATGCCGAATGTCTTGAAGTGCCGCCATCACCCTCTCCCTCAGGCGGGCCACGGGTACGGGTCGAGGTCGCTGCGCGAGGTCGTCCGTACTTCGACGGATTTGCGACTCCTCGCGCGCGCCGGGCGCGTGCGGCGCCCTGCCGGCAGCCCCGCTGCCCTCCTGCCTTGGCGGAGGGTCGGTGGCTTTGCGACCCCGGCTCTCGCACGGGTGTGCCCTTTCACTGGTCGGGATGGTACAGCGACACTGTGGGCTCTGCGGCGCCCGGTCGAGCCGATTCGGCAAACTCAGGGTATGTCCGCCCATCCTCGAACCGGAGCTCCCATGAACCCGTCGCGAACCTTTCTTCGGTGCATCACCGCGGCCGCCGTCTGCTCGGCGACGCTGGCCGGCCACGCGCTGGCGGCTGGCCCCGACGGTGCGCCTCCCGTCCCGGCCGCCGCGACGACCCGCGAGCGCGCGATATTCGCCGTGAGCGATGCCGACCCGCAGAAGTGGAACCTAACGCTCGGCAACATCGCCAACGCGATCGACGGCCTGGGCGCCGACGGCGTCGAGATCGAGCTGGTGGTGTACGGCCCGGGCATCGCGATGCTGAAGAAGGATTCGCCGGTGGCCGACAAGCTCGCCGCCGCGCTGAAGAACGGCGTGCGCGTGGCCGCCTGCCAGCACTCGATGCACGGCTACAAGCTCGAGCCCGGCGACCTCGCGCCCGGCGTCGGCATCGTCGCGTCGGGCGTGGTCGAGCTGATCAGGCGCGAGCACGCCGGCTATGCCTACGTCCGATCCTGACACCGCCGCACGGCTTGACGCGCGGTAGCGCCCAACGGCACTCGCGCCGACGCGCTACCGCGTGACGGTGCCCGTATCGCGCGAGCCCATGTAGCGCTTGACGTCGTCGAAGCTCACGCGGCCTGCGTGCCGCGTGTCGATCGCGTCGAAGTGGTTGGCGATCCAGCCGAAGCCGCCCGCCTGCGCCTCGGCGCGCGACAGCGTGCCGCGGTGCGCGGCGTCGGCGGCGTCGAAGCTGGCGCGCAGCAGCCGCTCGGCGTCGGCGTCCAGCGCGGCGCCGACCGAGGCCGGTCGCGTGCGGATCTCGGCCTGCGCCGCCTGTCGCGCGGCCGCCGGTGGCCGGCCGGGATCGAGGTGCGGCGCCGCACCGGCGGCGGCGGAGGCCACGAGCAGCGCGAGGATGAGGGCGGTGCGCATCAGCGGGCTCCCAGCGTCGAGGCGTAGAACGCGGCCAGTTCGGCCTTCATCAACGGCCGCGAGCCGTCGTCCAGGTAGGTCATGTGGCCGCCCGGGTGAAAGTGCAGCGCGACCGGCGCACCGGTGCCAAGCCGCGCGACGTCGAGCTCGGCCTGGTGGAACGGCGTGATCAGGTCGTGATCGCCGCCGAGGAACAGGATCTTCAGCGCCGGGTCGAGGCTGATCGCGGCGCTCAGGTCGGGCACGACGTCGGGCAGCGAGCGGCCGCCGTGCGAGAAGTCCCAGGTGTTGATCGCGTCGCTGGAGAGCACGTAGGTGGACGGCGTGGTGAACCCGAGCACGTCGGGCAGCACCGTCTTGATGGCGGCCGTGAAGCCGGGTTCCACGAAGCTGTTCGACGGGTCGTCCTGTGCGTCGAGCGCCGAGCCCACCGCCGCCGCCATGCGACCGTCGTAGACGCCCAGCGTGGTGTTGGCGATCAGGTGGTGGCGGAAGGTGTCGAAGTCCATGTCGAACTCAGCGTTCCAGGTGCCCGCCGGCAGGCCGGTGAAGGCCACGAGCGCCGCGATGTGGTCGGACGCCGGCAGCGACCGGTCGGCGATCCAGGCGAGCGCGTCGGGGTTGTAGGTGGCGTCGGCATAGCTGCGCACCGTGGCCAGGTCGGCGTCGAGGTTGCCCGTGGCCGCCGTGGCCAGGCCGTGGTATTCGCCGACCGCGGCGTAGCTGGGCAGGAATCCGGCGCAGCTGACCGTGGGCACGCCGCCCATGACGGAACAGTTGCTGTTGTAGTCGACGATGGCCGACAGCTCCACCACGCCGGTCACGCGCTGCCCGGCGGTCTCGAGCAGCCGCGTGAGCACCGGCACGCGCGTGGTGCCGTACGACTCGCCATAGAGGAACAGCGGCGACGCGGCGCGGCCGTTGACCACGAGCCAGCGCTGGACGAAGTCGCGCAGCACCGCGGCGTCGGCGTCCACGCCCCAGAACGTCTGGTTGGTGTTGGGCGCGATCGCCTCCGACAGGCCGGTGCCCACGGCGTCGACGAACACCAGGTCGGAGGTGTCGATCAGGCTCTCGGCGTTGTCCACGTACGGGAACGGCACGGTCTGGGTGGTGGCGGGCACCCCGGTGACGAGGCGCTTGGGGGCGAACGAGCCCAGGTGCAACCAGGCGGAGGCGGAGCCCGGACCGCCGTTGAAGAAGAACGTGACGGGGCGCGTTGCGGCCGTGGCGCCGTCGGCCGTGTAGGCCACGTAGAAGACGGAGGCCTCCGCGGCCTGGTTCGAAGCCAGCGCCGACAGGTGGCCCGCGGTGGCGGTATAGGCGATGGCCTTGCCGCCAAGCGTCAGCGAATGGTGCGTGACTGCGGTCGTCTCGTTGGGCGTCGCCAGCGAGGCGCCGGCCGCCACCGAGTAATGGTTGGCATCGACGAACGTGTTGCCGCCGGGCGTGGCGCCGTCGCCACCGCCGCCTCCGCCGCAGGACGCCATGGCGGCAAGGGCCGCGAGGCAGGCGATGCGGCGTGCGCCGCGCGGGACTGACGGGAACGGGAACATCGATTCCTCTCGTGAAGGCAACGGTCTCGAGGCATTATCAGTCCGCAAGGTTTCAGGACCTGACACAAGTCTTGCCGCGTTGAAACCGTCGGCCGGCCGGTTTCGTAGAAGGATGGTGGGCGGGTGCGTGTTCCGGCCGTTCCCATCGCGCCGGGCCGCTACCCTCGACCGACCTACACCCTCCTCACGGAAACCACCGATGACCCTTCGCCTCGCCCGTCCCCGTCTCGCCGCCTGCGCGCTCGCCACGCTGGGCCTGCTCGCGACCCGGCACGCCGCCGCCGTGGAGGCCTACGTGGCCACCGGGTTTCCGTATGCGCTGGTGGGCGTGGCGCAGCCGATCAACGCGTCGTTCGCCGTGCGCGCCGACTTCGGCAGCATCGCCCACCACGGCTACAGCGGCTCGACCTCCGACAACGACTTCAAGGGCAGCCTCTCCTACAACCGCACCGCGCTGCTGGCGGACTGGTTCGTGGCCGGCGGCGGCCTGCGCCTGAGCGGCGGTGCCACCTTCAACCAGGCCAAGGCCACGATGACGGCCTCCGCGCACAACGGCAAGATCTCGATCGGCGGCACGCAGTACGACGCGCCGTCCAATCTCTACTACGTGCAGTCCGACCTGTCGTTCCCCAAGGCCGCACCCTACCTCGGGCTCGGCTGGGGCCATCACGACAACCCGCCGGGCCTGTCGTTCAACGTCGACCTCGGTGCTTCCATCGGCACCGCCAAGGCCACGCCGTTGAAGGCGTCACCGGCGCTCGCCAGCGAACTGGCACTCGACCAGCAGGGTGCGAGCGACCTGGCCTCGGAAAACAAGGACTTCCAGGACACCGTCCACAAGTTCAAGGCGATCCCGCAACTGACGCTGGGCCTCGGCTACCGGTTCTGATCGGCGCGCTGCGCGGCGTCGAGTTCCTCGGCGAGCGCCTTCATCACGTGGCGTGCGCTCGACTCGTTGGTGGCGCACACCACGTCGTGCACGTCGCAGGCGCGCACGAGCGCGTTGATGTCCGGCTCGTGCGGCTGCGGCGTCATCGGGTCGCGCAGGAAGATCACCGCGTCGACCAGACCCTCGGCGAGCCGGGCGCCGATCTGCAGGTCGCCGCCCAGGGGACCGCTGAGCAGCCGTTCGACCTGCAGGCCGACCTCGGCGATCAGGCGCGAGCCGGTAGTGCCGGTGGCCATCAAGTGGCAGCGCGAGAGAAAGGGTGCGAAGTCTCGCGCGAGCGCGACCATCAGGTCCTTCTTGGCGTCGTGGGCGATCAGGGCGATGTGCATCGCGAGATCATAAGCATCCGGAGTTACGACGTCTGATCATTCGCGCGCCCCAAAGCGAGGCGCGGACTTTACGAATCCTCACGTTCACGACCCGCTTCACGGCGGTCCGGAAACGGCAAAGCGTGAGCGAGGCCCACGCTTTGCTGTAGCGTTTGCTGCAAACGAGGACGCTCGACCCGCCGGGGCGGGTCGACGCGACACGTCAGCTCAGGGACGAATCGCCCTTGGGCGCGGGTGTGGTGGCCTCGGCGTTGCGCGAAGCGTTGTTCGCGTGACGCTTGGAACCGGCGGCACGCGCCTCTTCGGAGGTGAACTGGTGCGCGTTGCCGCTCGCGTGGGCGGCGCGGCCGCCCTGACTGGCGATCTCGCGCTGGCGCTCGCGATCCATGCCGGCGAAGCCGCGGCCGCCGCTGGGCTGACCGCCCTGCTGGCCCTGGGCGCCAGCCTGGTTCTGCTGGTCGTGGCGGCCGGTTTGATCATGTTGGGAATTCATTGCTGGTACTCCGAGTGGTTTGGTCCGCCGCCCCATGCGACAGGATTTGTCGGACCCATGAGCGCCAGGGCACCCAGGTCACGCCCGACATGGGCAACGCACATACCTCCCCCCGCTCGTCCCCCCTAATGTCGAGCGGGAAACGGCTTGAAACAAGGAGCGGCACCATCGCGGCGCGGGACATGCGACGCCGCCAGGGAGCGAGGCACCGGACTGCGCAATGGCCCGGCCTTGCCGGAAATTCACCCGGCCAGCGGAGGGCCGAAGCGGGTGCCGGGCTTGGGCGCCCGATCGTAGAGACCCTGCACGCGCGGGATGTTGGCCGCGATCACGCGCAGCCGGTCGGGATTGGACGGGTGGTCCGACAGGAACCCGGGCGGGGCGCCCTTGCTGGCGGCCTGCATCTTCTGCCACAGCGAGATCGCGGCCTGCGGCGAGTAGCCGGCGCGCGCGGCCAATTCCAGGCCGATCAGGTCGGCCTCGGTCTCGTCGTCGCGGCTGTACTTCAGCGACAGCAGGCTTCCGCCCACGCCGGCGGCCTGGCGCCCGGCGTAGCCCCAGCCGAACAGGCCGGCCAGCAGCGCGATCGTGCCCTGCGTGGCCACCTGCTTGCCGATCTGCGAGCGTCCGTGCTCGCGCAGCGCGTGGGTCATCTCGTGGCCCATCACCATCGCCACCTCGTCGTCGGACAACTGCAGCTTGGACAGGATGCCCCAGTAGAACGCGATCTTG
>FSZR01002042.1_pt1 | contig 18174 bp, 15 predicted proteins | sample 1638781 | NCBI WGS metagenome assembly FSZR01 (sample SAMEA3914813, study PRJEB12502) | metagenome | biome: forest; material: soil | place: Canada | collected 2011-07-07 | depth 0.3 m | reverse complement strand
CTGCGAAAATTCTGCCATGTCCTCAGCCCCCTGGCTCGAATCCGATGTTTCACTGAAGGCCTTGAACACCTTCGGCCTGCCCGCGCACGCGCGCCGTCTGGTGCGCATTCGCGAGGACGCCGACGTGCGCCGCGTGCTCGATTCACCCGAGCTGGGGCGCGCCGCCAAGCTGGTGCTGGGCGGCGGCAGCAACCTCGTGCTCACGCGCGACATCGACGAAGTGGTGCTCAAGGTGGAGGTGGGCGGCCTGCGGCTGGTCGAGACGCGCGACGACGCCTTCATCGTGGAGGCCGGCGCAGGCCTCACGTGGCACGACGTCGTCACGCAGACGCTGGAGCGCGGCTGGCCGGGCCTGGAGAACCTGGCGCTCATTCCCGGCACCGTCGGCGCCGCGCCCGTTCAGAACATCGGCGCCTACGGCCTGGAGATGGCCGACCGCTTCGATTCGCTCGACGGCGTCGACCTGGTCACCGGGCTGGGCATCTCGCTCAACCGCGCGCAGTGCCTGTTCGGCTATCGCGACAGCGTGTTCAAGAACGTGCTGGCGGGCAAGGCCATCATCACGCGCGTGCGGTTTCGCCTGCCGCGTCAGTGGCAGCCGGTGCTGGGCTACCTGGAGCTCGAACGCAAGATCGCCGAGACGGGCATCGCCAAGCCGACGCCGCGACAGGTGTTCGACTGGGTCTGCGCCATCCGCCGCGCCAAGCTGCCCGACCCGGCGGTGATCGGCAACGCGGGCAGCTTCTTCAAGAACCCGATCGTGAGCGAGGACCAATGCCGCGACATCATCGGCCGCGACCCGCACGTGGTGCACTACCCGATGGCCGACGGCACGTTCAAGCTCGCGGCCGGCTGGCTGATCGACTCCTGCGGCTGGAAGGGCAAGTCCATCGGCCGCGCCGGGGTCTATGAGAAGCAGGCGCTGGTGCTGGTCAACCGCGGCGACGCGATCGGCGCCGAGGTGGTGACGCTCGCCAAGGCCATCCAGGAAAGCGTCTACGGCCGCTTCGGCATCCGCCTCGAGCCGGAGCCCGTCGTGCTTTGAAGCACGGCTTTGCCGCCTGCGTTAGAGTGCACGCGCAGGCGGTCGCGAAGACGGCGCCAGCTTCGAACAAAACCTGGAGACTTCTCGATGTCGATCGCGGCCTATCGCAAACCCTCCCTGTCCGTCGGCGTCGTCTTCGGTTCGGCCTTGCTGATGGGCGCGCTGGCCGCGCCGGCCCTGGCCGCCGAATCGCCGACCGCGGTGTCGAGCACGCAGCCTCTGGTGCGCGGCGCGACCGGGCGCCAGTTGTGGCGCATCTCCGACTACACGACGATCGAGCTGGTGGCCCGCGAGCCCGGGGCACCCGACAACCAGCATCCCTGGACGGTGGAAGCCAACACGCTGCACGCGCTGCTGCAGCAGGTGCAGGTGATGCGCGGCGGCGCCGCCAAGCCCTTGTTCGCGATCGACGAACTCAACAACATCGTGCCGGCGATCACCGAGGCGCTGGCGCACGCGCGGCCCGACCAGGACATCGCGCTGGTGAGCTCGGCGCGCCACGAGGACAACACCTTCTACAGCATCACGGCCGTCACGGGCCGGCTGTTCGTGGTCGATGGCCGCCTGAACCTGATCGTTCACGATGCCCGCGTCGACTTCTACGACGCGGCGCGCGGCAGCGGCATGGCGCCGCACTTCACCGTGGGCTCGCGCACGTCCGAAGGCGCGTCGCCGGTGCAGAGCCCCAGCGCCACGAACAAGCGCTCCGACTGGCTGGTGTTGTCGGCCGTCTCGGCTCCGCCCGCACCCTCCGCCGCGCCAATCGTGACGGTGCCGCCTGCACCGGTGGCGCCCGCCGCTCCTGTGGCGGTGACGCCCGTGGCGCCGCCGGCCCCCGTCGCGCCGCCCGCGCCGGTCGCGGCGCCCGCCGTCGTGCCGGTCGCCCCGGTCGCCCCGGTCGCCCCGGCCGCGCCTGTCGCGCCCGCGGCGTCGCCCGACGCCGAGCAGCGCCTCCTGACGATCAAGCGCCTCTACGACAAGGGCCTGCTCACCAAGGCCGAGTACGAGAAGAAGCGCGCGGAGATCATCAAGGGGCTTTGACCGATCCGGCGAGCCAGCTCGAGGCCGGCGCGTTGGCGGGCGGTGTTCCGACGTCCAAAAGAAGACGCCCCCGACCGAGGTCGGGGGCGCACAAGGACGGACGACGTGCTTGACGGCATCATCCGTCGCGACGCCCGGCGTTGGGGCCGGGTAGCGTCACTCGATGCGCGCACCGGCGGGAAGGCCCCGTCGATTCGCGGTCTTGCGATATGCACGCAGGAGCAGGCGACCGCTGCCGCCGCTCGCCACGCTGCTTTCTTCGAACTGGAGGGTCGCCTCGGACCCGCCCGTGACCGGCCGTGCACCGGAAAGTCGGCGGGCACGGCCAGGCGCGGCGTGCCGTGGCGCGCTCGGAACTGTTCTTCGACCGATTTGCGAGAGAGTTGAGCGGCGAATCTCGGCGCCGTCATCGACGCAACTGCCTTTCCGACATCGCGCGAGGGGCCGCCGCCGCCGAATACCCGGTTTCGGGGTGCCGCGACGCGGGCGGAATGTGCGCCGCGCGCGCACCATCGAGGCGTCGAACCTCTCGCTCCGCTACCCAGACCATGACGTCACGTCACCGCATCCTTCCGGCCCGGCCGCCCCGCGCGGCGCCCGTGCGCGTTCCGCTCGTGCGGCGGTCGCGGGCGTGGGGCGCGGCCTTGCTGGGCACGCTGGCCGGGGTCGCCTGCGGCCTGGCCTTGTTTGCCCGGGCGCCGGTCGTCGATGGTGGCGCGCCGATTCGCCACGCGCCACCGCTCACGCACGACGTGCCGCGGCGTACCCTGGCAACCGCTCCGGTGGCGTCCGTCATCGAGCCGGCCGTCGGTGCAGGCCGGGCGCCCTCGCACGACGGCGAGGACGGCCTGCCATGAATCCGCTCGATCTCGACCTGGTGCCCGAGCCGCCCCCGGCATCGCCCAGCGTGCTCACCGCGCGCCATCGACGCGCGCTGGTGGTGGGCCTGGGCGGCGGGCGCGAGGGCGAGTCGCCCACGGCCAAGTCGTCGTTCGCGGAGCGTCGGCTGCGCGCGTCCGACACCGTGGTGACGCGCTTCGTCGAGCCCTTGCCTGGCGCGCCGTCTGCGCCGCCGTCGGCCGGGCCGGCCTCGATGCCGCGACCGGCGGGCTCCACGTCTGCGGGCCTGCGGCTCGACGATGCGCTGGTGGTGCCGGCCGGCGCACTGGTGCGCGGCTACGTGCGCTGTCGCGCGTTGCTGCTGGTGGGCGACATCGTCGGCAACGTGCATTGCACCGCCGGGCCGGTGGTCATCCGCTCGGGCGCCAGCCTGAAGGGCCGGCTGGTGGCCGCGGGCGACGTCTACGTTTGCGGCACGGTGGGCGACATCGGCGGAGGCGCCGTGATCACCACGCGCGGAAAGCTCACCCTGGCGCCCGGCGCGCGCGTCGACGGCGACGTGCGCAGCGGCTGGCTCGACGTACACGACGGCGCGCTGTTGCAGGGCGCGGCGAAGGCGTGCGAGGACTGATACGGCGCGGCGCCGGCGTGTCAGCGCCGAAGGGCGCGCGTGGCCTCGTGCGCGTCGGCGCAATCCGCCCCGCCGCGCGCTTGCTGCCCGGTGCCGGCGAGCTCTTCAGTCGTTGTCGTCCGTGAGGTCGTCGCGGTCGGCCGGTGCCGGGCCCGACCCGTGACGACGCTGTGCGTTGACCTCGCGCACATGCTCGCCCACGGCCTGGCGCAACTGGCTGGCCAGGTCCTTGAAGCCGTGCAGTGCGCGCCGGCAGTCGCCGACCAGGCCCGTGCGCACGGCGGGCTCCACCAGCCCCAGCAGCCAGGCCAGCTCCAGCCGCGCGAGCGTGTCGTCTGCCTGGGTCAGCAGCGCAAGGTAGCGATGGGCGGCGGGGCTGACGACGGTGGCCTGGAAGCGCGTGGCACGCACGAAACTGATGCGGGCGCGGGCGGGGCCCAGCGCGTCGATGCGAGCCTGCAGGTCGGCTCCGATGGATCGCAGCAGTGCCAGCACGGCGTCGGCGCGGTGCTGCAGCGATGCGAGGGCGTCGTTCAGGCAGGCGCGATCGAGGCCTTGCACGCGCCGGCTGGCCTCCAGACCGTGCAACTGGCGCGCGACGTAGACGAAGTCGCGCCGGAATACCTGGCGCACGACGGCCGTGCGCAGCTCGAACTCCAGGCGCAGCGCGGCCCCCTGGCTGCGCCGTGCCAGCTGCCAGAGTTCGGCGTCGCGGGGTGCCCGGCCGGGCGGCGTGTCGTCGGTGGCCGGTGGCCGTGCCGCGACGGGCGGTTCGATGGCGGTGTTGACGTCCACGTCGGTCTCCGTTGAAGGCTTCCACGGTAAGGCCGAAGTGCGCCGGGCCCGCTCGGCAAACGGGCCGGTTAATGGCCACTATGACCCGCACGACGAGGGCGACGCGTGCCGGGCACGGGCGCCGCGCCGCGCCAAACATGGCATTTCGGGCCCGGATGTCACGGGCGAGGCGCCCGGGCTGAGCCTGAGTTGTCGAATGGGGGTGGCCGGGCGACCCGGCCCGTATCATCGAACTCCCATCCCGCCGCGTCGGCCTCAGCCGCGGTGCCCCGAGGAATGCGCCTGTCCACCAAGCCTGTCACCGCCGCGACGCCCGCCGGAACCGCCGCTGCCCCGGCCCCGGCGCGCCTGGTGGCGACCGCGCCCGAGCCGACGCCCGTCGCGCGCCGGCCGCCGGGCGTCGGTCCCTGGACGCTCGCCACGCCGTGGTTGATGGGGGGGGTGCTGCTGCTGACCGCCTGGCTGGCCTGGTTCACGGTCGACCTGCTGCAGAACCGCCTGCACGACGTGGAGGACGTGCGCCACCAGGTGCTCATCGCGTTCTCGGTGATCGTCGCGGTGCTGGTGCTCGTGGTGGCGCTTGCGGCGCAGTGGGTGCTGATCGCGCGCCGCGAGCGCACGAGCCGCGCGCAGGCCGAACAGCTGGCCGCGATCGCGGAGGCCGAGCGGGCGCGCGCCGAGACGGTGGCGCGCGACAAGGCGCGCTTCCTGGGCATGCTGAGCCACGAGCTGCTCACGCCGCTGCAGTCCATCTGGAGCACCATGGACGTGATCGAGTCGCGCGGGCGCGTCGACGCCTCCGACCCGGCGTTCACTCGCCTGAAGGAAAGCACGCGGTCGCTGCGCGGTCGCATCAGCGACCTGGTCGACTTCGCCAAGATGTCGTCGGGCCGCCTCGAGACGCGCATCCGCGGCTTCCAGCTCGACAAGCTGGTCGACACCGCGCTGCGCGACGTCGAGGAGGCGCTCGCCGCCCGCAACCTCGACGTGCATTGGGAGGCCGGCCCGGAGCTGGGCCAGCGCATCTACTCCGACCCGGCGCGGCTGCGCCAGGTGATCGACAACCTCCTCACCAACGCCATCAAGTACACCGAGCGCGGCGGCATTTCCATCAACGCCGAGCTGCGGCGCGACGCCGGCGTGCTGCGCGTCGAGATCTCCGATACGGGCGTGGGCATCGAGCCCGACGAGATGGCACGCCTGTTCGAGCCGTTCTATCGCTCGCCGCAGACCGCCGGCATGGCCGAGGGGAGCGGCCTGGGGCTGGCCGTGGTGCGCAGCCTGGTCGACCTGATGGGCGGCACGATCCACGTCGACTCGCACGTGGGCCAGGGCACGGTGGTGACCGTGGAGGTGCCCATCACCGAAGGCGTCGACGGCGTGGCCGACGCGCCCTTGCAGATCGCCGTGGGCCGGCCGGTGCTGGTGGTCGACGACTCGCGCGACGCGCGCCGCGCCGTCGCCGACGTGATCCGCGCTCTGGGCATCGAGGTGGTGGAGGCGGGCGACGCCGCCACCGGCCTGGCGGCCGCCGCGCAGCGCGACTTCCAGGCGATCTTTCTCGACATGCAGATGCCCGACCTCACCGGCTACGAGGTGGCGCGCCGGCTGCGCAAGCCCGGCGATCGCCACCAGAAGACGTTTCTCGTGCTGATCTCGGCCTGCATGGATCTCGATGACGCGACGATAGCCAGCGTGTTCGACGCCCGCATCGACAAGCCGGTCAGTCGCAAGGACCTGATCGCCGCACTGGGGCGGGCCGCCGCGTCGGCGGGCTGATATACCGCGTCCGCCGGGCCGGCCCTGGCGAGCTCGCCGCGTAGGCGCCGCGTGCGCGCCGCGCACTCAGGTGCCGCGCGACTCCGCGGCCGTCGCGCCGTTGCCCCACACCTTGGCGATGCTCAGTTGCAGCACGCGTGCGTCGCTGCTGGCGCGGTGGCGCCGGAGCTGCAGCTCGCGCGCCACCCGGTCGCGCGTGACGTCGAAGCGTGCGGCCGCGGTTTCGGTCATCAGTTCGCGCAGGTGGCACAGCTTGAAGCTGGGACTGGCGTCGGCCGACTCGAACAGGCGCGCCAGCCAGGCGTAGTCGTGCGCCCAGTTGTCGCAGTAGACGCTGCGTCCGGCGAGGCGCTGGTTGAGTTCGGCGACCACCTCGCCCGCGCGGCGGCCGTGGCGCACCAGCAGCGATCGCGAGATGCCATGCACCCGTTCGGCATCGCCGTCCCAATGGGTCCAGCCTTCGTCCGGGGCGATCAGCGTGCACCAGGCCGTGCCGTCGGGCAGCACGAAGCCGATCTCGATCGGATAGCTGCCGCGGCCGAAGCCGGACGCCTCGATGTCGAGCACGCACGGCAGAGCCGCGTGCACGGAGGCGATGTCGGCGGCTGATTCGTGGTTGGCGGAAGGGGCCATGGGGAGGCTCGCGGCGCGCCCGGTATTTCATGGACGATGCACGAACGATAGCGGATCCGCAGCCTTGTCCCCTCTGTGACAACCCTGCTCGGGGCTCGCACTATGGTGCCTGGGCGAGCGGCGAAGTAGGCTTGGGGTCCAACGCCGGGCGAGGTCGCTGCGGCGCACCAAACAGATGCGCGAGCGCTCGGGTCGGCGCGCGCCCAAGGATCCCGATGCCGTCGTCCGAAGAGTTCTCCAGTCGTGCTTCCCCGATCGACGCGAGCCTGGTGGACACCAATGCCGGTGAGGTGCCCGCCGACCGGCCGCACTTCGCGTTCTGGCCGCAGCGCCTGCCGCGCACGCTGACGCTGCCCGAGACCTCGCTGTGGGACAACCTCGACGTGGCCGCGCGGCGCTACCCGTCCAAGGCCGCCACGCTGTTCTTCGGCCGCGCGAAGTCGTACGCCGCGCTGCACGCCGAGGCGCTGGCGCTCGCGGGCTGGCTGCAGGCGCAAGGCGTGCGGCGCGGCGACCGCGTGGCGCTGTTCATGCAGAACTGCCCGCAATACCTGGTCGCCTACCACGGCATCCTGCGCGCCGACGCCGTCGTCGTGCCGGTCAACGCCATGAACAAGGCCGAGGAGTTCGGCCACTACATCGTCGATCCGGGCACCAAGGTGGTGATCTGCGGCGCCGAGCTGGCCGCCATCGTCGCCAGCGCCAACGCGGCGCTGCCGCCGTCCCAGCGCGTCACGCGGGTGCTGGCCACTCGCTACGCCGACGAATTGCCCGCCACCTTCGACGCCGACCTGGCACCGCCGCCGGCGATGCGTGACTGGCTGCTGGCCGATCCGGCGCTGCCCCCCGGCACCGTGCGCTGGACCGACGCGCTGGCCGAGGGCCGCGGGCCCGGCCCCACCGTCAACGGCCCCGACGACCTCGCGCTGCTGCCGTACACGTCGGGCACCACCGGCCTGCCCAAGGGCTGCATGCACACGCACCGCACGTTGATGGCCAACGTCATCGGCGGCGGCGTGTGGGGCTCGGGCAGCGCCGAGAGCGTGGCCCTGGGCGTGGTGCCCATGTTCCACATCACGGGCATGCTCTATGGCGTGATCTCGCCGATGTTCGCCGGCGCCACCGTGGTCGTGATGCCGCGCTGGGATCGCGAGCTGGCCGGGCGCCTGATCTCGCGCCACAAGGTCTCGCACTGGACCTGCATCCCCACGATGATCATCGACCTGTTCGCGAGCCCCAACTACCGCAGCTTCGACCTGAGCAGTCTGCGCTGGCTCTCGGGCGGCGGCGCGGCCATGCCGCATGCGGTGGCGCAACGCCTGATCGACGAGTTCGGGCTGAACTTCTGCGAGGGCTACGGCCTCACCGAGACGGCCGCGCCCAGCCACGCCAACCCCGCCGAGCGACCCAAGCTGCAATGCCTGGGCATGCCGTTCTTCGGCGTCGATTCGCGCGTGGTCGATCCGTTGACGCTCAAGGAACTGCCGCCCGGCGACGTCGGCGAGATCGTCACCCGCGGCCCGATGCTGTTCCGCGGCTACTGGAAGAACCCAGAGGCCACGGCGGCGGCGTTCGTCGACGTCGAGGGTCACCGCTATTTCCGCACCGGCGACCTCGGCCACATGGACGCCGACGGCTACTTCTTCATCACCGACCGCCTGAAACGCATGATCAACGCGAGCGGCTTCAAGGTCTGGCCGTCCGAGGTTGAACTGCTGCTGTACAAGAACCCGGCCGTGCAGGAGGCCTGCGTCATCTCGGCACAGGACGCCTATCGCGGCGAGACGGTCAAGGCCATCGTCGTGCTGCGCGCCGAGGCGCGGGGCAAAACCCAGGAGCGCGACATCGTCACCTGGGCGCACGAGCACATGGCCGCCTACAAGGCCCCGCGCATCGTCGAATTCGTCGACTCCCTGCCCAAGTCGGGCGCCGGCAAGGTCATGTGGCGCCTGCTGCAGGACCAGGAAAACGCCTCGCGTTGAAAGGACATCCTCATGAGCAACACCTTCGTCTGGGTCGACATCCCCGTCCTCGACCTCGATCGCGCCATCCGCTTCTACAGCGCCGTGGTCGGCCAGCCGGTCGACAAGATCGGCGGCCCGGGCTTCAACTTCGGGCTGTTCAAGCACGAAGGCAACTCGGTCGGCGGTTGCCTGATCGAGCCGGAGGAGGGCGTCGCGCCGTCGCTGACCGGCCCGCTCGTCTACATCGATGCGAGCAATCGCCTCGACGCGGCCGTCGCGGCGGCCCAGGCCCACGGCGGCCGGGTTCTGAAGGCCAGGCACTCGATCGCGCCCAACGGCTTTCGCGCCGTCATTGCCGACTCGGAAGGCAACCGGGTCGCGCTGCACTCGATGAGCGCGTAGCAGCGCGCGCAAATTCCAGGGTCAATGCCGGTGGGTGCGCACCGTCGCGCTCACGATGCCCCACACCCGCTCGGCCACCGGCGACAGCGCGCGGTCGTGGCGGCGCACCAGCATCGCGGTGCGCTCCAGCCGCGGCAACAAGGGGCGCACGGCCAAGCCGTGCAGGCCGCCGGGCGGCACGGCCAGGCGCGGCATCACGGTCAGCCCGATGCCGGCCTCCACCATCTGGAAGACGGTGGTCGGGTGCGAGAGCTCCTGCTCGATCTTGCAGACGGCGCCGTGCCGGGCGAGGGCGTCGTCCACATAGCGCCGGCTGCCCGACGACGCGTCGAGCAGGACCAGCGCCGTGCCGTCGAGTGCTTTCCAGCGCGCGCTCGCCCCGCGCGCGAGGGCGTGCCGCGCTGGCGTCACGAGCACGAACGGGTCGTGCAGGATCACCTCGCAGTGCAGGTCGTCGATCTCGGGCGGCTCGACGACCACGCCGAAGTCCACCTCGCCGCCGCGCACGCTCTCCAGCACGTCCTGCTGGATGCGGTCGAGCAGCAGGAAGCGCACGCGCGGCGCTGCGCGTGCGCAGGCGGCGATGCAATTTGGCATCAGGTAGGCCGACAGCGTGGGGCTGCTCGCCACGCGCACCTTGCCGCCGTCGGCATCGGCCAGGCCGGCGATGTCGCCGAGCGTGGCGTCGAGCTCGTCGAGCACGCGATCAAGACGCGCAGCCAGCGAGCGGCCGGCCTCGGTCAGCGCCACCTCGCGCGTGGTGCGATCGAGCAGGCGCAGGCCCATCTGCTGCTCCAGCTCGACGATGGCGCGGCTGACCGCCGGCTGCGTCAGCCCGATGGCCTCGCCGGTGCGGCTGAAGTTGCGCGTCCGGGCCACCGACTGGAAGACGCGAAGCTGGCGCAGGGTCACATTCATGACTATGAATCATAGGTCAATCGAATAAATCGATTTCTCTTTTGATCGCCGAGGCGGTGAAATGAGGGTCATGAAACGACCGGCCCTGCTTCCCGACAACTTCACTCTTGCGCTGGTGGCTACCGTGGTGCTGGCCTCGCTGTTGCCCGCCCAGGGCGTGGCCGCCCGCTTCTTCGAGGACTTCACGAGCTTCGCCATCGGCCTGCTGTTCTTCCTGCACGGCGCCAAGCTGTCGCGCGAGGCGATCCGTGCGGGCATCACCCACTGGCGGCTGCACCTGCTAGTGTTCGCCTGCACCTTCGTGCTGTTTCCCATCCTGGGCGTGGCCCTGAAGCCGCTGCTGCTGCCGCTGGTCACGCGCGACATCTACACCGGCGTGCTGTTCCTGTGCGTGTTGCCGGCCACGGTGCAGTCGGCGATCGCGTTCACGTCGATGGCGCGCGGCAACATCCCCGCCGCGGTGTGCAGCGCGTCGGCGTCGACGATGCTGGGCGTGTTCGTCACGCCGGTGCTGGTGGGCCTGATCGTGCTGCCCCACGCCTCGGCCACGAACTCGCTCGACTCCATCGTGCGCATCCTGCTGCAGCTGATGCTGCCCTTCGTCGTCGGCCACCTGGCGCGCCCCTGGATCGCGGGCTGGCTGCACCGGCGCAAGCAGGTGCTGGGCCTCGTCGACCGCGGCTCCATCCTGCTGGTGGTCTACACGGCGTTCAGCGCCGCGGTCATCGAAGGGCTGTGGAAGCAGGTGTCGCCTCTGGCCCTGGCCGGACTGCTGGTGGTGTGCGCGGTGATCCTGGGCTGCGCACTGTTCCTGACCGGCTGGTTGGCGCGGCGCCTCGGCTTCGACAAGGCCGACGAGATCACCATCGTGTTCTGCGGCTCGAAGAAGAGCCTGGCCAGCGGCATTCCGATGGCCAAGGTACTGTTCCCCGCGCAGGCGGTCGGCGCCATCGTGCTGCCGCTGATGCTGTTCCACCAGATGCAGCTGATGGTGTGCGCGGTGCTGGCGCAGCGCTACGCGCGCCGCGTCGAGGCGGATCCGGCCAGCGAGCCGGCGCGGCAGGTCGGCTGAGGCCTCAGCGCGCCAGCAGCTTCTGCGTCTCCGGATGCCGGCGCATGTAGACCTCGACGTAGCTGCACGACGGCTCGACCGTGTAGCCCTTCTCCTCGGCCCAGGCGAGCGCCACGCGCACCAGTTCGGCCGCGATGCCGCGGCCGCCGACGGCCGGCGGCACGCCCGTGTGCGTCATCCACAGCACGCGGCCGCGCAACTGGTAGTCGGCCACGCACAGCTGGCCCTCGACGGTGGCCTCGAAGCGCTGGCGGGCGGTGTTGTGGGCGACGGCGACGGTCATTGGCCGAGCTTTTTCCACAGGAAGGCGAACTGCAGCGCCTGCAGGTCGGCGCGCTGCGCGTTGTCGGCCGCGCCGCCGTGGCCGCCCTCGATGTTCTCGTAGTACAGCACGTCGTGGCCCTGGGACATCATGCGCGCCGCCATCTTGCGCGCATGGCCCGGGTGCACGCGGTCGTCGCGCGTGGACGTGGTGAAGAAGATCGTCGGGTAGCGCGCATCCTGGCGCACGTTCTGGTACGGGCTGTACCTGGAGATCCAGGCCCACTCGGCGGGCACGTCGGGGTTGCCGTACTCGGCCATCCACGACGCGCCGGCCAGCAGCTTGTTGAAGCGTCGCATGTCCAGCAGCGGCACCTTGCAGCTGACGGCGTTGAACAGGTCGGGGCGCTGCACGGTGACGGCGCCCACCATCAGCCCGCCGTTGCTGCCGCCTTCGATACCCAGATGGCGCGGGCTGGTCACGCGGGTGGCGATCAGGTCTTCGGCCACGGCGATGAAGTCGTCGTAGCTGCGCTGCTTGTTTTGCTTGACGGCGGCCTGGTGCCAGGCTGGTCCGTACTCCCCGCCGCCGCGGATGTTGGCGTAGACCCAGACGCCGCCGTGCTCGTACCAGGCCTTGCCGATGGTGCCCGAGTAGCTCGGGGTCAGCGGGATCTCGAAGCCGCCGTAGCCATTCAGCAGCGTCGCGTTCCGGCCGTCGGCCTTGGCGCCCCGGGGCCAGATGATGAAGTAGGGCACACGGGTGCCGTCCCTGGACGTGGCGAACTTCTGTTCCACCCTCATGCCGGTCGAGTCGAAGAACTGCGGGCGCGCCTTCAGCAGCTCGCGCTCGTCGGAACCGGTGTGCGCCAGGTACAGCGAGTCGGGCGTGACGAAGTCGGTGTAGGCGAGCAAGTAGGCCTCGGCCAGCGGGTCGTCGGCCACGTGCGGGTCGTGCAGTTCCGCGGTGGACAGCGATCCGAGCGCCGGCGCCTGCACGGCGCGATGCTGCCAGCCGTCGGCCGTTGGCGTCACTTCCTCGATGCGGCCGGTGACGTTGTCCAACAGGTTGAGGAGCAGCTTGGACCGGGTCGTGCCGTAGCCCGCCAGCGATCGCGTGGCCGTGGGCGTGAACAGCGCCTGCAGATGGCGTTCGCCCTTGAGGTAGGACGCGGCATCGGCCATCAGCAGCGAGCCGCGCGGCCAAGTGGTGTCGGCCACCTTCCAGTCGGAGCGCAGCTCGATCAACACGCGGTCGCGCCAGAAGGCCAGGTTGGCGTCGTCGGGCTTGGAGATGAGGGTCAGCTCAGTCGCCAGTCCGGCCGCGTCGGCGTGCGCCAGCAGCCAGACGCGCGAGGTGTAGAAGTCAAGCGAGCGACTGAAGGTGGTGCGTTCGTAGCCGGGCGTGTCGTCGACGTGGACACCTGAGGAGACGTCGGCCGGCTCGCCCTTGAACATCGTCACGGCGCTCGCGAGCGGGGTGCCGCGCGACCAGCGCTTGACCACGCTCGGGTAGCCCGAATCGGTGAGGCTGCCGGCGCCGAAATCGGAGGCCACGTAGATCGTGTCCGCGTCGATCCATTCGACGTTGGACTTGGCCTCGGGCAGCGTGAAACCGTCGGCGACGAACGTGCGCCGGGCGATGTCGAACTCACGCACCACCTGCGCGTCTGAGCCGCCGCGCGACAGCATGACGAGGCAACGTTCGTACTTCGGCGCGAGGCAGGTGGTGCCGTTCCACACCCAGTTCTCGTCCTCCTTCGTGGCCAGCGCATCGAGGTCGATCACCACGTCCCAGGCGGGCTGCGGCTTGCGGTATTCGTCGAGCGTGGTGCGACGCCACAGGCCGCGCGGGTTCCGATCGTCGCGCCAGAAGTTCCAGAGCCAGTCGCCGCGGCGCACGACGCCGGGGATCTGGTCCTTCGAGTCGAGGACGGCGCGCAACTGGTCGCGCGTCTGCGTGAAGCGCGGCCACGCCTCGAGCACCGCGCGCGACTGCGCGTTGCGCTCGCGCACCCAGGCCAGGGCCGCATCGCCGAGAACGTCCTCCAGCCACAGATTGGGATCGTCGGAGTCCGTGGCAAGAACGGCGGCTGCGGCGGAAGCGGTGGCGGCGGGTGCTTGGGCCATGGGGGGTGGCGTCGCGGCGGCGGCGATCGGGAGTCGGAAAGCGCCGATCATCGCAGAGGGGAATTCGACGGGGAAATCTCCTCTCGATGAATGGGGAGGTCGGCCAGGGTCGTATCCTCTGCGATGTCTCGACGAACGAGTCGCTGGCATCATCGCCGCCTGCACCGCTGCCCGACAGCGGGTCGACCCGACAACAGCAAGAAGCTTTCCAATACGCCATGACCGCCTCCAATCCCCTTCTCGCCGACTGGACGACGCCGTACGCACTGCCGCCGTTCGACCTGATCCGGGCCGCCGATTTCGCGCCGGCCTTCGACGCGGCGATGCGCGCGCAACGCGCCGAGGTGGAGGCCATCGCAGCGCAGGACGACCCCGCCGACTTCGACAACACCGTGGCCGCCTTCGATCGCAGCGGCCGGCTGCTGTCACGCATCGAGGCCGCGTTCCACGCGCTCGCGGCGTCGCACACCTCGCCCGAGATCCAGGCCGTGCAGCGCGAGATGGCCGGTCCGCTGGCCGCGCACGACAGCGCCGTGATGATGCACGCCGGCCTGTTCGCGCGTCTCGACGCGGTGCACGCCGCGCGCCACGACCTGGCGCTGTCGCCCGAGTCGCTGCGCCTGGTCGAGCGCCTGCACGTCGACTTCGTGCGTGCCGGCGCGCAACTGGGCCCCGACAGGCAGCCGCGCTACGCGCAGATCATGGAGCGCCTCGCGAAGCTCACCACGCGCTTCGCGCAGAACGTGCTGGCCGACGAGGCCGGCTTCCAGCTGGAGCTGTCCGACGCGGAGCTCGACGGCCTGCCGCCGTCCGTGCGCGCCTCGGCGCGCCAGGCGGCAAGCGATCGCGGCCTCGGAGCGGACGCGCAGGTGGTGACGTTGTCGCGCTCGCTGATCGTGCCCTTCCTCACGTTCTCCGAGCGGCGCGACCTGCGCGAGCGCGCGTGGAAGGCCTGGGTGGGGCGTGGCGAGAACGGGGGCGACACCGACAACCGCGAGGTGGCGCGCGAAATCCTGCGCCTGCGCCAGGAGCAGGCCTGGATGCACGGGCACGCGAGCTACGCCGACTACGCCCTGGCCAACACGATGGCCGGCAACATCGCCTCGGTCAACAACCTGCTCGACGACGTCTACGCGCGCGCACTTGCCGCGCTCAAGGACGAGCGCGAGGCCGTTCACGCCAGCCTGCGCGACGCCGGCCTGCCGGGCCCGTACATGGCCTGGGACTGGCGCTTCGGCTCCGAGCGTGTGCGCCAGGCGCGCTATGCGTTCGACGACGGCGAGGTCAAGCCGTACTTCTCGCTCGATCGCATGGTGCAGGCCGCGTTCGACTGCGCGCAGCGCCTGTTCGGCGTGCGCATGGTGCGCAACGACGCCATTCCCGTGTACCACCCGGACGTCGTGCCGTATGAAGTGCACGACGGCGACAAGCTGATCGGCATCTTCCTGCACGACAACTTCGCGCGCCAGACCAAACGCTCGGGTGCATGGATGAGTTCGCTGCGTTCGCAGTCGCGCAACGGCGGCGTCGACCTGCCGGTGATCATGAACAACAACAACTTCGCCAAGGGCGCGCCCGGCGAGCCCACGCTGCTGTCGTTCGACGACGCGCGCACGCTGTTCCACGAGTTCGGCCACGGCCTGCACGGCCTGCTCTCCAACGTGACCTACCAGCGCCTGTCGGGCACCAACGTGCTGCGCGACTTCGTCGAGCTGCCGTCGCAGCTGTTCGAGCATTGGCTGCTGGAGCCCGAGGTGATCGCGCGCCACGCGCGCCACTGGCAGACCGGCGAGCCCATTCCCGAGACGCTGGTGCGCCGGCTGCAGGAGGCACGCCGCTGGGGCCAGGCCTACGAGACGGTGCGCTACGCCGGCAGCGCGCTGGTGGACATGGCCGTGCATTCGCGCACGGACAAGGAGCCGCCTGCCGACCTGCCCGAGTTCGAGGCCGCCACGCTGGCGCGGCTGAACCTGCCGCCCGAGGTGGGCGTCAACCACAGGCTGCTGCACTTCCAGCACCTGTTCTCGGGCTCGTCGTACGCCGCCGGGTATTACGTCTACCTGTGGGCCGAAGTGCTCGACGCCGACGCGTTCGATGCCTTCAAGGAGGCAGGCAGTGCGTTCGATCCGGTGACGGCAGCGCGGCTGCGCCAGTGCATCTACGGCGCCGGCGACAGCGTGGCGCCGCAGCAGGCCTATGCGGCGTTCCGCGGGCGCATGCCGTCGATCGAGCCGCTCTTGCGCAAGCGCGGGCTGCTGCCGGAAGACGTGACTTTCTGAGGCCTACTTCTTCTCGGGCGGGCACTCGCACGCGTCGACGCCCTGGTCGGCGACCACGCGCCAGTGGCCGTCGGCATCCTTGCGCCAGATGCTGGTGAAGCGTCCGACCAGCTTGCCCTTCGGATCGCGCACGAGGCCCGTTGAGATCGCCAGGCGGCCGTCGGCCGTCGGCGCGACGGCGTCGGGGCCCCAACTGAACGGCGCGTCCGGCTTGTCGAAATAGGGCTTCCAGGCCTCGATGACGGCCGCGCGGCCGATCTGCGGCCCGCGGCCGTTGAAGACGGCGTCCTCGGCGACGAACTCGGTGAACTTGTCGAGCTTGCGATCGGCCATCGTCTTGGCGAAGGCGGTCTCGGCGGCTTTCACGTCGACGACGATCGCCGCGAGATCGGCCTGCGTCGGCAGCGTGGCGGCCGCGGCGCGGAGTGCGCACAGGGCGAGGGCGGAGGCGAGCAGGGCAGTGCGCATGGCGGCGTCGCAGGGCAGTCGAGGTGCGCCGATTGTGGTCGTGTGGCGCGCGCGCCGCCATGCGGGTGCGCGGTCTTGACAGGGCCCGGCCTGCGGGCGCAAAGTCGCGACTCCTTTCAACCGCTCACCTGCAGGAGGTCGCCATGAAGACTGACATCACCAGCGCGTCGACCGCCATGCCGTCACGGTTCTCGAAGGCGCTCGGCAACTGATCGTCCTGATCACTGCCGCGCCTCCGGTGCGCCGCCCGCCCTCGTTGACGAGGGCGCCGCGCGATGCACCGACCGCATCCGGTTCCGACGCCCAAACCGCACAACGCCGGCCTTGACCGTGCAAGGCCTTCACTCGTTCGCGCGCCGCGCGAGCGAGGCTGCCGCATCGGCGAATGGCTGATGCGGCGCGTCCGGAATCCTCTCAAATGCAAGACTCCTTCGATCTGCGCGCACTGCGCGACATCGGACTTTCCCATGACACGGTGCAGGCGGCGCTCGCGCACGCCCGCCCGGAAGGCACGCGCCTGGCGCGCGTCGTCGAGATCCAGCGTGACCACCTGCTGGTGCACGACGGTCGCGACGCACGTGCCGTCGCCGCCTGGCCCGCGCTGCGCGCGGACCTCGACCACGAGCGCGACGCGCTCGTGGTCGGGGACTGGGTGTGGTGGCGCGGCGCTGCCTCCGACGCCGACCGCGGCTGGGCGGTGGCGCGGCTGCCGCCGCGCAATCGCCTCACGCGGCGCGACCCCGCCGGCGGCCGCCAGGGCCTGGTCGCCAACATCGACACGGCGCTGTTGGTGATGGCGCTCGACCACGACTTCAACCTGCGCCGCCTCGATCGCTTCCTGGTGCTGGCGCACTCGGCCATGGCGCGCGTGGTGGTGGTGCTCACCAAGGCCGACGCCTGCGCCGACCCCGGCGCGGCCATCGCGCGCGTACGCGAGCACGTGGGGGACGCGCGCGACGACATCGCGGTCGTGGCCGTCGACGGTCGCTCTCCTGCAACCGCGCAGGTGCTCGCGCCATGGCTGGTGCGCGGCAGCACGCTGGTCGCGCTCGGCTCCAGCGGCGCCGGCAAGACGACGCTGACGAACACGCTCACGGGCGGCGCCGCGCTCACCGGCGCGGTGCGCGGCGGCGACGAACGCGGCCAGCACACGACCACCGTGCGCACACTGCATCGAACCGACGGCGGTGCCTGCCTGATCGACACGCCGGGCCTGCGCCAGCTGTGGCTCGACGCCGACGCCGACACGCTCAACGACGCCTTCCCCGAGATCGGCACGCTGGCGCTGCAGTGCCGTTATCGCAACTGCCGCCATGCCCAGGAACCGGGCTGCGCGGTGCGTGCACAGGTGCCGACCGCGCGGCTGGTGAGCTTCCAGAAGCTGATGCGCGAGGCCAATCGCGAGTCGACCGACATCTTCCAGCGGCGACGCCAGGTGGCGGAGATGAAGCAGCGGACGCGGGAGAACCGGGCGCGCAATGCGGCGCGGGCGGCGGATGAAAATCGATGACGCCGTCGACTGTTCGCGAACGCCCCGCAAATCGGCGAAGAGCGAAAAAATGGCCGCCCGTTGCGGGGCGGCCATTCCTGGATTCAGCTCAACGCGCCGAAGCGCGCATCACGCTCAGCGCGGCGTGCGGCCGCGCGGGCCCGGGCCGCCGGGGCCGTTGCGCTTCGGGCCGAACGACGGACGGTCGCCTTGCGCGCCGTAGGCCGGACGGTCGCCATGCGGACGGTCGCCGTGCGGGCGAGCGAACGCGCGATCACCGCCTTCGCGGTTGAACGCCGGACGATCACCTTGCGGTCGAACGAAAGGCCGGTCGCCGCCTTCACGGTTGAACGCCGGACGATCGCCGCCTTCACGCGGGGCGCCGCCCTGGAACGGGTGCGCCGGGCCGCGGTTGTCCGGGCGCTGG
>FSZR01000949.1_pt1 | contig 18728 bp, 10 predicted proteins | sample 1638781 | NCBI WGS metagenome assembly FSZR01 (sample SAMEA3914813, study PRJEB12502) | metagenome | biome: forest; material: soil | place: Canada | collected 2011-07-07 | depth 0.3 m | reverse complement strand
CTGCTCGCGCTCCGCGGTGAGCGCGAAGTCCACCATCATGATGCCGTTCTTCTTGACGATGCCGATCAGCAGGATGATGCCGATCAGCGCGATCACGGTCAGGTCGTAGCCGCCGGCCATCAGGATCAGCAGCGCGCCCACGCCGGCCGAGGGCAGCGTCGACAGGATCGTGAGCGGGTGGATGAAGCTTTCGTACAGCAGGCCCAGCACGATGTAGACGGCCACCAGCGCCGCGGCGATCAGGTAGGGCTGCGTGCTCAGCGAATCGCGGAACGCCTGGGCGGTGCCCTGGAACGAGCCGGTGAGCGTCTGCGGCAGCCCCATCTCGGCCTGCGCCTTGTTGATCTCTTCCACCGCCTGGCCCAGCGCGACGCCGGGCGCGAGGTTGAACGACAGCGTCACCGCCGGGAACTGGCTCTGGTGGCTGATGGTGAGGTAGGCCGTCTTGGTGGTGTCCACCTTCACGAACGTGGACAGAGGCACCTGCTGCTGGGTGAGCGGCGAGGTGACGTAGAGCTTGTTGAACAGCGACGGGTCGGCCTGGAGCGCCGGCGTCACCTCCAGCACCACGTGATAGCTGTTGATCTGCGTGAAGTACTGGCTGACCTGGCGTTGGCCGATGGCGTCGTAGATCGTCGCGTCGATCGTCGCGGGCGAGATGCCGAAGGTGGCCGCGCGGTCGCGGTCGATCGTGAGGTTGGCCGTCGTCGCGGCGTTCTGCAGGTCGGACGCGACGTCGGTGAGCTGCGGCAGCTGCGCGAAGCGCGCGAGCAGCCTGGGCGCCCACTCGTTCAACTCGTCGAGATTGGAGTCGGTGATCGTGTACTGGTACTGCGTGCGTGCCAGCCGGCCGCCGACGTTGATGTCCTGGCCGGCCTGCATCAGCAGCGACGCGCCTTCCACCTTCGCCAGTTTCGGCCGCAGCCGCGTGATGATCTCGTCGGCGCTCACCTTGCGGCCCTGGTCCTTGGGCTTGAGCGCGATGAAGAAGTTGCCGGCGTTGAACTGCGACGAGCTGCCGAACATGCCCACGCCGGTCACGTCCGGGTCCTGGCGCACGACGTCGGCGAGGGCCACCATGCGGCGGTTCATCGATTCGAAGGACGAATCCTGCGACGACTGCGCCGAGCCGGCGATGAAGCCCGTGTCCTGCTGCGGGAAGAAGCCCTTGGGGATCACGATGAACAGGACGACCGTGGCAGCCAGCGTCGCCAGGAACACCAGCAGCGTGGGGAACTGGTGCTTGAGCACGAAGTCGAGCCCGCGCTTGTAGCCGGCGAGCATCTTGTCGAAGCCGGCCTCGAACAGCTTGTAGAGCTTGCCGTGCCGCGTGGCGTGCTCGTTCTTCAGGAACAGCGAGCACAGCATCGGCGTGAGCGTCAGCGAGATGATCACCGACACGCCGATGGTGAGCGTCACGGTGACCGCGAATTCGCGGAACAGCCGGCCGACGATGCCCCCCATCAGCAGCAGCGGGATGAACACGGCCACCAGCGACACCGAGATGGAGATGATGGTGAAGCCGATTTCGCCCGCGCCCTTGAGCGCGGCCTCCATCGGCGGCATGCCTTCTTCCACGTACCGGTAGATGTTCTCCAGCATCACGATGGCGTCGTCGACGACAAAGCCCACCGCGATGGTCAGCGCCATGAGCGACAGGTTGTCCAGGCTGTACCCCACCAGGTACATGACCGCCGCGGTGCCCAGCAGCGCGAGCGGCACCGTCGCGCTGGGGATCAACGTGGCCGGCACGTTGCGCAGGAAGATGAAGATCACCGCCACCACCAGGCCGATCGTCAGCATCAGCGTGAATTCGACGTCGTGCACCGAGGCGCGGATCGTCTGCGTGCGGTCGATCAGCGTGCTCACCTGGATGGTCGGCGGGATGGCCGCCTCCAGGCGCGGCAGCGCCGCCTTGATCAGGTCCACCGTCTCGATCACGTTGGCGCCCGGCTGCTTGGTGATCACCAGGATCATGCCGCGGCCGTTCTGGATCGTGCTGTTCTCGTCGGCCGCCCCGCCGTAGGCCCAGGCGTGGACCTTGTTGTTCTCGGGCGCGTCCACCGCGACGCCGATGTCGCGCACGCGGATCGGCGCGCCGTTCCTGTAGGCCAGCACCACGTCGTTCCACGGCTTGGCCGCGAGCAGTTGGTCGTTGGTGTAGACGGTGAAGCTCTGGTTGGGCCCGTCGATGGTGCCCTTGGGCTGGTTGACCGACATCGTGGCGATCACGCCGCGAATGTCCTCCAGGCTGATGCCGAGTGCGGCCAGCTTGGTCGGATCGGCCTGGATGCGCACGGCCGGCTTCTGCGCGCCGCCGATGTTGACCAGGCCCACGCCCTGGATCTGCGAGATCTGCTGCGCCAGGATGTTGTCGGCGAAGTCGTTGACCTGGATCAGGGGCAGCGTCTTCGACTGCACGGCCAGCAGCATGATCGGCGAGTCGGCCGGGTTGACCTTGCGAAAGGTCGGGGGGCTGGGCAGGTTGGCCGGCAACTGGCCGGTCGATGCGTTGATGGCGGCCTGCACGTCCAGCGCCGCGGCGTCGATCGGCCGGTTCAGGTCGAACTGCAGCGTGATCTGCGCGTTGCCGATGCCGCTGGTCGACGTCATCTGCGACAGGCCGGCGATCAACGAGAACTGCCGCTCCAGCGGCTGCGCCACGTTGGAGGCCATCGTCTCGGGGCTCGCGCCCGGCAGGTTGGCCGAGACCTGGATCGTGGGGAAATCGACCTGGGGCAAGGGCGCGATGGGCAGCAGCGGGAACACCGCCGCGCCCACCAGCAGGATCGCCAGCGCAAGCAGCGTCGTGCCGATCGGCCGCTTGATGAAGCCTGTCGACACGCTCACTTGCGCGCTCCCGAGGCCGCACCGGACGCGCCGTGCGTCGCCTCCACCACCTTGGAGCCGGGCTTGAGCTTGTACTGGCCGTCGACGACGACGCGCTGGTTGGCCTCGAGGCCGGAGCCGACCACGGCGATGCCGTCCTGGATCTGGGTGACCGCGATGGCCTGGCTCTTGACCGTCTTCGACGCGTCGTCGATCACGTAGGTGTAGACGCCGCTCTGGCTGCGCTGGACCGCCGCCTCGGGAATCGTGAGCGCCTTGGCGCACGTGCCGAGAACGAGGCGGACGTTGACGTACTGGCCCGGCCACAGGTTGTGCTGCGGATTCGGAAAGCTGGCCTTCAGCTGCACGGTGCCGGTCGACGCGTCGATCTGGTTGTTCAGCAGCGTCAGGGTGCCGGTTCCCAGCACGTTGGTGCCTTCGCGCGGCAGTGCGATGACCTGCAGCGGCTTCTTGCCGTCGAGCGCGTGGATCGTGTCCTGCACGGCGTCGTCGGGCAGCGTGAAGACCACCGAGATCGGGTCGATCTGGTTGATCACGACGATGCCGCCCGTGTCGGCGGCGTGCACGATGTTGCCCGGGTCGACCAGGCGCGCGCCCACGCGACCGCTGATCGGCGCGACGATGGTCGTGAAGCCCAGCTGCACCTGCGCGGCGTTCACCTGCGCGTCGTCCGACTTGAGCGTGGCCTCGAGCTGGTTGACCAGCGCCTTCTGCGTGTCGACCTGCTGCTGCGTGGCCGCGTCCTGCGCGAGCAACGTGGTGTAGCGCTGCATGTCGATGCGCGCGTTGACGAGCGTGGCCTGGTCCTTGGCGCGCGCGGCCTGCGCCTGCAGCAGCTGCGCCTGCAGCGTGCGCGGGTCGAGCTGGGCCAGCAGCTGGCCCTTCTTCACGTCCTGGCCTTCGGTGAAGCCGATCTTGTCCAGCTGCCCGTCCACGCGCGCCTTCACCGTGACCGAGAACGTCGGCGCCACCGTGCCGATGCCCGTTCGAAAGATCGGCATGTCCTGCGCCTTGACCAGCGTGCTGGTGACGGCGACCGGTCCCTCGGGCGGGCGCTTGCCCTTGGCATCGTCGGCGGCCAGTGCCGGGTGGACGACGGACCAGAGGCCGAAGGCGAGGACGGCGACGGCGACGGCGGCGAGTGCCCAGGTGGTGCGGTTGGGAGTGAAGGTCGAGGTCATGGCGGCGTGGGTTCGAGTCATTGCGGTTGCGCGGTGGCCGCGGCAGCCGGGGTGTCCTGGGCGCTCCAGCCGCCGCCGGTGGCGGCGACCAGCGAGAGGCCGGCGGCCAGCAGGCGACCGCGCAGCTGCACGGCGGTGCGCTGGTTGGTGAGCGACAGCGTCTGCGCCGTCACGACGACGAGGTAGGTGGCCGTGCCGGCGCGGTACTGGTTCAGCGAGAGCTGCTCGGCCTGCTGCGACGAGCGCACGGCCAGGTCCTGCAGCGCGGTCTCCTGGTCCAGCAGGCGCAGCAGCGCGAGATCGTCCTCGACCTGCTGGAACGCGCCGAGCACGGTCTCCTTGTACTGCGCCACGGCCACGTCGTAGGCGGCCTCCGCCTGCGCGGTGTGCGCACGTCGCAGGCCGCCGTCAAAGATCGTCTGCGCCAGCGCGGCGCCCAGCGACCAGACGCGGCTGGGCGTGTCGAACAGGTTGCCCATCGCGGCGGCGCCGAAGCCGCCCGTGGCGCTGAGCGTCAGCTGCGGGAAGTACGCGGCCTTGGCGACGCCGATGTTGGCGTTGGCGGCGGCGGCGCGGCGTTCGGCGCCGGCGATGTCGGGACGATGCTCCAGCAGCACCGACGGCAGGCCGGCCGGGCTCGCGGGCTGTCGCAGCGCGAGCGGCTGGTTCGCTGGCGCACGCGCCAGCGCGAACTGGGCGGGCGCGCGTCCGGTGAGCACCGCGATCGCGTGCTCCAGCTGGGCGCGCGTGGCCTCCAGGTCGACCGCCGCCGCCTGGGCCTGCGCCAGCTGGCTTTCGGCCAGCGCGACGTCGGACTGCAGCGTGACGCCGGCGGCGTGCTGCGCCCGCGTGAGCTTGAGCGCCTTCGCATAGGCCTCTACGGTCGTGGCGTACAGGTCGCGCTGCTGGTCGGCGATGCGCAGTTGCAGGTAGTCCTGCGCCAGCGTGGTCTGGATGCTCAGGCGCGCCGCGGCGAGGTCGTCCGCGCTCGCCTGCGCTCCCGCGTCGCCCGACTCGATCGTGCGGCGCACGCTGCCCCACAGGTCGGGCTCCCAGCTCGCGGCCAGGCCCGTGCTGAAGGCGTCGCCGGTGCGCACGCCGGTGCGCGTGCCGGTGGTGTTGGTGCGCGCGCGCTGGGCGCCTGCGTTCAGCCCGATGGCGGGAAACAGGCCGGCGCGGTCCGCGTCGGCGAGCGCGCGCGCCTGGCGATACGCGGCCTCGGCCTGGCGGATGTTCTGGTTGGCGGCCTGCGCGTCGGCCATGAGTCCGTTCAACACCGGGTCGCCCCAGGCCTCCCACCAGGCGAGGCCGCTGGCGGCGGGCCGCGGGTCGGCAGGCTTCCAGTCGCCCGACTCCTTCCAGGTGGCCGGGACATCCATCTTCGGACGGACGTAGTCGGGCCCGGCGGCGCAGGCCGACAACAGCGCGGCGGCTGCCAGGGCAACCAGGGAGGAACGAGGGGGCATGACCGGGAAAACGAAGACGAGCTTCGGAGTGAGCAGGACAGGCTGCACTCTAGTCCTGGCGCCGGACCCCACGCTGACCGAAAGATGACCGTTTTGTCAGGTTGACGGCCGCGGCCCGGGGTTCCTGGACATCAAAGTCGGAGGCGACGTCGGGCGGCCCAGCGCGCCGGCAAGTGACGGTCGTCTACACCGTCACGCTGCTCGAAGAGGCCATCGCGGACCTTCAACGCCTGGAGGACTTCGCCATCGAGCGCGAGCTCGCGAACGAAATACCCGATTGGACGACGCCTCAACGCACGCTCGACGCGGTCAGCGAGGGAATGCGTCTGCTGTCCTGGTCGCCTTACTCCTGCCGAGCCCCAGAGCCCTCAACTTGCGCGACCAATGGTGAGCGCCGCTGCAGGCCTCCATGGCGATCAGCGTTCCTGGCGGCAACTGCGCACACCAGGGCATGAACTCGTGCAATCTCGCTCATGGACTTCCCCTTTCCCGTTGCAGATTGACTTCGCAACACCAATCTTGGCGCCTCGACGCCGTTCAGGGATTGCGGGAAGTCACTTCGCATTCGGGTAGGCTAGCAATCATGAGTCCTACCGAAGAAGGCGCACACCGCGCGTGGCAGTCACCCTGCAAGCGACCAGTCCACGCGGCGTCCTCATTCCGAAACCTAGGCATGGCTGTCGGGTTCCGCGCCTGTCGCAGACACTGCCATGCTCCCGCACGACAGTCGCGTTGAGTACGAGCGCCGGATCCATCGCGTTCTCGAGTACATCGACCTACACCTCGATGAGCGGCTCGACCTCGCGACGCTCGCCGCGGTCGCCCACTTTTCGCCCTTTCATTTCCATCGCCTCTTTGCCGCCTGGACCGGCGAGACGCTGGGCGACTACCTGCGGCGGCGTCGCGTCGAAGTAGCTGCGCTGCGACTGCTGCGCAGGCCGTCACTGGGTGTGCTGCAGGCGGCGCTCGCGGTCGGCTTCGGATCGGGTGAGGCGTTCGCGCGCGCCTTCAAGCTCCGCTTCGGCATCGCGCCGTCGGTTTGGCGGATGTCGAAAAGCAATTCCGATCAGGACGCTGGGTTCGAGCGTTTGCAGAATGCGCTTTCGCCCCCTTCCCAGGAAGACCTGAACGTGCGCCTCACCAATCGAACTCCCACCCACTTCCTCTATCTCCGGCGCACCGGTCCTTTCGGCGATCCGTTGGGACATTTCTGGTCCGAGACGGTGATGCCGCGCATCGTCGCCGATGGCCTGTCCGTACTGGCGCGCTATGGCCTCGTGCACGACGATCCGGATGTCACGGACCCGACGCGATGCCGCTACGACGCGGGCTGCGAGATGCCAGCCGGACATCGGCCGTCCGCGGGCTGGTTGACAAGCACCATTGCAGGCGGCAACTACGCCGTGCTGGACTTCAAAGGGATCTCCGCCGAGGCCCCCGCCGCGTGGAACCGACTGCTGCGCGACTGGCTCCCGTCCAGTGGCATGCAGCTCGATGCGCGCCCTTACCTCGAGCACTACGCCCCGGGCAGGCCTGCCAAGTCCGACACCGGTGTGTTCATGTGCGAACTCTGCCTGCCGGTGGTGCCGCTGTGAGCGCGGGAACGATCTGGCTGCAGGTGCGGACGCTGCTGCTCATCGGCGTTGCGTTGCAGGCTGCCCCCGGATGGGCTGCCGACGCACGCGGGCCTTACCCGGTTGGCCTGTCCAGCGTGAAATATGTCGACCCGACCCGCCGGGATTGGAACGACTCCGGTCCCCGACCGCTGGCGACTGCGGTGTGGTATCCCGCCCCGGACGGCACGCCCGAGGCGGACTGGACCGTCGAGATCTTCAATGCAGGTCACAACGCGATGGGCGCACCGATCGCTGCCGTGCCCGCCAAGCTTCCACTCATCGTGATATCGCACGGCACGGGTGGCAGCGCCGCGGGCATGGCCTGGCTCGCTGAAACGCTGGCTGCCAACGGCTATCTGGTCGCCGCGGTGAATCACCATGGCAACACCGGCTTCGAAGACTCGACCCGACTCGAAGGTTTCATCGTCTGGTGGGATCGGCCTCGCGACATGTCGGTGCTGATCGACCGCTTGCTGGCGGACCCGCGTTTCGGGCCACGCATCGATGCGTCGCGCATCGGTGTGGCCGGCTTCTCCATCGGCGGCTACACCGCGCTCGCAACCGTCGGGGCGCGACTATCGGAGTCTCAGCATCGGGCGTTCTGCGCAGCGAATCCGGCGAGCCCCCTGTGCGTGCTGCCACCTGAAGCCCGGTCCAGCGCCGCGGATCTGCAGAAACTGCTCGACACCAATGTGCGGGTGAAGACGGCGATCACGCACGCGGCAGATCCTCAGGGAGATCCCCGCGTCAAGGCCGCCTTCGCGATCGCCCCGGTCTTGGGGCCGGCGATGACGGATGACAGCCTGGCGCACATCGACGTGCCGGTTCGTATCGTGGTTGGTTCTGCCGACAACCAGGCCGTGCCTGCAGTCAACGCCGTTTCCATTGCAGGGCGCATTCCCGGAAGCACCCTCGAAATCCTGCCAGGAGTCACGCACTACTCGTTCCTGCCAAGCTGCACCGAAGTCGGCCGCAACGTGGCCAAGTTGTTCTGCGCCGATCCAGTTGGCGTAGAGCGCAACGACCTGCACCGTCGCATAGCAGCACAGGCTGTGTCGTTCTTCGACAGCGCGCTGCGAGTCGAGCGGCGCTGACACTGGACGGCTGCCGAGCGCAGTCGCGCGTGTCGATGTGCGCCTCGACGCGGTACTGGACGGCCGCGCTCTTGCGCGACTGGCCGCCGCGACGAGCCGCCCTTCGCGGCATTGCGTCAGCGACCCACGCTTGCTGCCGCCGCAGAAGAAGTGGCGCACCGACCTCCACTTGCCCTTGAAATGAAGGTTCCTGATCATGGTTGCAGCGAATCCCCTCGACCTCGCACGGATGGGCGCCGGCGAACTGGCGCAGGCCGTGGCCGCACGTCACGTTAGCGCGCTGGAAGTCTGCGACTCCGCCATTGCACGAATTGAGGCGGGTGACGCCGCGATCAATGCAGTGGTGGTGCGCGATTTCGAGCGCGCCCGCGACCAGGCGCGCGCCGCGGATGCGGCGCTCGCCCGCGGCGAGCGACGGCCACTGCTTGGCGTGCCAATCACAGTCAAGGAGTCATTCGACATCGCCGGGCTCCCCACCACTTGGGGTTTCGACTTCGCACTCAAGCTGCCGGTCACCGAGGACGCCGTGGCGGTGGCGCGGCTCAAGGCCGCCGGGGCAGTCATTCTCGGCAAGACCAATTGTGCGTTCGCGCTGGCCGACTGGCAGACCAGCAACCCTGTCTACGGCAGCACTGCGAACCCGCTGGCCTTGTCGCGCACGCCCGGCGGTTCGTCGGGTGGCTCTGCCGCGGCGCTGGCCGCCGGTTTCGTGCCGCTGGAGCTGGGCTCGGATCTTGCGGGTTCGATCCGCATCCCGGCGCATTGCTGCGGACTCTTCGGCCATAAGCCCAGCCATGGCGTGTTGGCGCAGCGCGGTATGCGGTTTCCCGGCCACGAGGGGGCGTACGAGAATCCGATTGGAGTTATCGGGCCGTTGGCGCGCAACGCGTCCGACCTGTCGCTGGCGCTCGATGTGCTGCTGGGCCCGGATCCCGGAGAGGCCGTGGCCTGGCGGGTGGTGTTGCCCGCGCCGCGGCACGCGCGAGTGGAGGATCTTCGAGTACTGGTGGTGGCCGAGCACCCTGCGGCGCAGGCGTCGAACGAGGTGCGCGCTGCACTGCATTCCACGGCCGATGCACTGGCACGCGCTGGGGCCACGGTGCACTCGGCGAGCCCGTTGCTGCCCGACCTGATGGCGCTCACTCGCGCCCTCGGCAGTATGGTGTCGGCGTTCGTCACCCAGGGCCAGCCTGGGCCCACGATCTCGGCACACGCGTGGCTGGCGCTGCTCGACGAGCAGGCGCGCATGCGTGCCCAGTGCGCGAGGCTCTTCGAGGTCTTCGACGTCGTGCTGATGCCGGTGTTCGGCACGGTCGCATTCCCTCGATTCGACGAGCCAGATTTTGCGCAGCGCACCTTGCGCATCGATGGCATCGACACGCCTTACTCGGCGCAAGGTTCGTGGTCGGCCTTCGCGTCGTTCGCGGGCTTGCCGGCCACCGTGGTGCCGGTAGTGTGCGATGGCGGGGGCTTGCCGACCGGCGTGCAGATCGTGGGGCCATATCTGCACGATCGCAGCACGCTGGCGGTGGCTGAGTGGCTCGAGGCGCAGCGCTGCCCGCGCGAGTAGCGCTGCTTCCTCAGGCCGCCGGGAGGTTTGAAGTTGTCGCCTCTGTTCAGGTCCCGTCGTACGATGCCGATTGGCGAACACGAACTGGCGGCCACGATCGGTCTTCGGTGAAGGTCGAGGGCTGTAAGCTCGACGCAGATCGATTGCAGCGTCGCGTTCGAACCTTTGAGCTCGGTACCTTCAGATTCGCCAATCTGACGTGCGCAAGCCATGAGCGCCGAGCGGCGCCAGCGGTTCAAGGTTCCCCATTTTTGAGGATACCCGGCATCCCATTCGCGCCGCATCATGATCCCGTATGAATCGATCTTGAATCGGCAACTCGCGCGCGAAGGGTCGGCGACCAACGCCATGCAGAGGGTGTCAAGGCGCCGCCCCGACTTTCACGGCGAACTCCCGTCATGCGTAGCCAGGTGACGGGCAGACCGCGCCTTACTCTGGGAGGGGAATCATGAAAGTCGCTGGAGAACCGGAACCGCCACCCTGGAAGCCCCTCGGCGATCGCGTCGTTCGTCAGCCACCGTCGCTGCCGGAATGGCGGCCGTTGCACCACGCACCATGTATCGAAGTCAACAGGCATGGGCAATTTCGCACCAACCTTCCTCTGCCGAAATAGCGAAGTAGAGGTTGGGGGTACAGCCAACTGGTTGAGCGCCAGACGAACGAATTCTTGACGCGGACCGACGCACGCACTTGAATGACTAGGCCAGCACCGAGGACTCACGTCGGCCATCAGCAGTCATTGGCGAGCGGCTGCTTGCGGTCGCCTCACTGCGGCGCTGCTACATCTGTCGCACCCGCAGCGCCGGTTTCTAGCTGTGCTTGCTGCCTGCGACGCTTCTCTGCAACCTGCAGCAGGGCGCTCTTCCACTGCCATAGAACCAATGCATTGAGATACCCTCCCAACGGAGCGACCACCGCGAGAACTATGACAAGTGGGTAGTCTCGATCCAGCGTATTCAAGTAGAAAAATCCTGGGATCGCCACTGCGCCTAGGGTAGTGAGGGCTATGTAGGTCAGGAAAAACTCTTGTCGGATCTGGGCGAAACGTTGAGGCGTCAATGGCTCGGCTTGCCTGGGCGAAACTCTGAACTTCAAGAAGCTCAGAAATGCAAATGCCGCCGCGAGGCCGCCGATCAAAGCCCATAACATCTCCGGCGATTTCGACGTGGCGACATACCTGATGGCAGCAGCGGCTATCACCAGCAGCCAAGGCCCTGAGTGCATCACCAACGGAACGAGCCAGGTACCGGCAGATGCTTTCGTGGTCGCCCGTGTTCGCACCGTTGCACGCAGTAGTGCCAACCAAGCAAGCGTTCGCGATGACACCAAGAGGGCACCTAGGTAGCCAGCAAGCGCCAAGGCGACGACAGATTGATTCATACGGTGAATTTGCGCTCCAGCGGTATGCCTTGCAAGGATAGTTGCTTGGGCCGAGCTTCTGGTCTGTAGAAGCGAATCCACCGAATCCGATGTCAGCCGCGGTCGATCGCGTTACGATCGTGACGGCGTGCTATCAGGCTGCAGGCGGCCAATACCAGTCTTCCGCGAGTGACCGGTTTCCGGCTGTCCACCGAGCCGGCAGCAGCCTAGTCTGTACGATCGGCTCACAAATTCGGTTTGCGTTGACGTCGCACCACTCGTCCACTCCGCCGCATCCAAAGCATTGAAAGTCCGCCGGCAGCGACTGCTGCCAGGACACTCAGCCACACGATGGTCGTGGGCGCACCTGCAGCATTTCCAACGTCGCGCGTCTCGATCGTCGTGGATGAAGCCGGCTCGGTGCCGGCAGCAAACGGGCTGAAGCCAACCCGTCCCAGGTTGGGCGGCGCAGAGGCGGAGCGACTCGAGGCCGCCGCACCGGCTGCCGGCTCAAGGGTTGCAAAAAGGCCTGCCTCTGTCGGGCCTAAAGTCGAGGCCAGTGACCAGCCAGCCCTCGCCCAGACGACCCCCACACTCTCAGCGTCATAGACCTTATCGAGCGATTGCTGACGGAGAGGTTTCGGAGCTCGATCGGTCACCGACCAGATCTCGGCGATAGGTTGATCGCCACGGGCAACCACACTGACGGCGATTGCGCCGTCGTCACTTGCTGCAAATGCGGTCGCCGTGGAGCCTTCGTTGACTATCGTTGGCTGCCAGGTGCCCGAACCGCCAAATGACGTGTCCAGCAGCCCGTCGGCCTTCAGATGGAAGACCGCCGCACGTTCCGGCTCCACATTTGCAGCCACGCCCGCGACGAGCAGCGAGCCGTCCGAAAGCGGCAGCAGATCGTTGGGCTTGATGGCCAGTCCGTTCGGGTTGATCTGGATTCTTCCCTGCACACCCCATTGGATGTCTGGCGCACCATCGGAAAGAAAGCGCAGAACGACTGCCTGCGGTTCGCCACCGGCCACGCTTGCGCCGGTGACCCAGATGCGGCCTCGCGCATCCACCCGGATCGCCGTCGGAGCGTCGTCCGTGGCACTGATCGCAACCTGACGGCGGCCACCGCGACCGAATTTCCGGTCGAGACTTCCGTCGGCTTCGAGGTGCTCCAGCAGATAGCCCTGTGCACCATCCGCCGGATCGCTGAATGCCCGCCATTGGTCGCCACTGGCGCTGCGGACACTCAGCGATCCGCAGACACCCGCTGGCGAAATCATTGCCAAAGCGAAGCACACCAATCCGGCTCTCGCGCGCCGTGAAAAGACGCGTGCGATTGTGGTTAGACCCCTGCACGCCGGCGAGCGGTCGGCGACCATTGCGCTACCTCGTCGCGCTGCCTGCTGGCGCGGCGTCGCGAAGTCGGGATTCGACAGCATCTGCGGCGAGTATCCCGCGCTTGCGCGAGCCGTCAGCAAAGATGAGTGACGGTGTGACCGAGAGACGCTGCTGGCTTGCGAACGCAACATTGCGCTCCAGTGGCGAGACATCGCATTTCATGGCTCGTACGGGCTCCACGCGCTGGAGCATCCAGTCGCGCCAGGCCTTGGCGGGGTCGGAAGCGCACCAGATGTCGCGCGCGCGGGTCTTCGATTCCGGACCGAGAATCGGAATGAGAAAGGCATAGACGGTCACGTCTTTGACGTTGACCAGGTCCCGTTCGAAGTTCTTGCAGTATTCGCAGTTCGGATCCACGAACATGGCCATCCGGCGGGAACCGCTTCCTTGCTGAATGACGATCGAATCCCTGAGAGGCAGTTTGTCGAAGTCCGTGACCATGAAGCCCTGGCTGCGAGCTTCGGTCAGGTTCTTGCGGGAACGTGTCTCGACGAGTGATCCATTGACGAATACGAAGTCGCCGTTTTCGCTGCTGTACAGGATTTCGGTCCCGTTGTAGCGCACTTCGTAGAGGCCGGTAACCGGCGATCTCGTGATCTCGTCAATCGTCGGCAGGTCGGGAAGGCGCTGCGCCAGTGACCGGCGGATCGCCGCTTCGTCGGCAGATGCAGGTGTGCATGCCAGCACGAGAACGGCACCTTCCAGCAGGATCGAAACCAATCTGGCGATGTGCATGGGCGATTCCTTTGCGCCGATTCTTGCACCGCGGCTGCTGACGAAGCGCATGCCTCAGCGCAATAGGAATAGGGAAATCCCGGACTGAAGGCCAGTGGCAATGGCTACCTTGCGCCCCGCTTGCGAATCAACCACGGCGAATCGAGGGGGCGCCCTGCGCATACCGCGTTTTGGGTATCGTGCCATGCGCACCGCTCGGCCAAACCCCCTGTCGTTCGCATGCCTGGGCCGCTAAGGTGCCGGAGGGTCGTTCTCCGATCGAGCACCGACCACCCATTCGACATCCCATCCACCTGAGAGGATTCGCCATGAATTTCGCTGTTTCCAGTCAGCTTGCCCGTCCCATTATTTTGGGTGCGCTTGCAGCGGCCTCGTTGAGTGTTTTGGCGCAGGAACCACTCAAGGCGACTCCCGATGTCGTCACGACCGTCGGGCCGCAGGGAATCCATTGGAAGAACGACCCGCAGTCGCTGGCCCAGCACCCCGACTCTGTCGCCGGCCGACGCGCGGCTGCGGAAACTGCCCAACAGACGAGCACCATCGCGGCCCGGGCATCGCGAAAGGCCCTGACTTACTACGGCGGCCCGGTGGTGCAGAACATCAAGGTGATCCAGGTCCTGTACGGCACCGGTACCTATCAGTCGTTCGTGCAGGGCACCGGCTCAGGCACGATGCCCGCGTTCTACGGCGGCGTTGTCGGCAGTCCGTATTTCGCCTGGCTCAACGGTGACTACGGCAGTGGCAGCGGCAAGACGACTCAGACGATCGGCTATGGCAATTTCTCCGGCCAGGTCACGATTACGCCTTCGAGCTCGCGAAACGGCAGCACGATCACCGATGCCCAGATTCAGGCGGAGCTGGCCGCGCAGATCAGCGCTGGTCACCTTGCGGCGCCCAACGCGAACACCTATTACGCCGTGTATTTTCCCAAGGGCAAGACAATCAGCCAGGGCGGCTCGAACTCCTGCGTTTCTGGTGGGTTCTGCGCCTATCACGGGACGGTCGCCGGGAGCTCTGCGACCTGGATGTACGGCGTGCATCCGGACAACAGCGCTGGCTCCGGTTGCGACGTCGGCTGCGGCGGAAGCACGCCGTTCAACAACATGAGTTCGGTGGCATCTCACGAAATGATCGAGACGGTCACTGACCCGGACGTCGGCATCGCTGCGACCTACGCAGCGCCCCTGGCTTGGTACAACAAGACCTACGGCGAGATCGGAGACATCTGCAACGCGCAGCAAGGCACCATTGTCGGAACTGATGGCGTGACCTACACGGTGCAGAAGGAATGGTCCAACTCGCAATCCATCTGCCGTATTCAGTAAGATCGGAAGCAACCAAGACTGCCTGCATGCGTTCTGACGAGCGCCGCGGGCAGTTTCGCTTTCAGCTCCGTGAGCCCCTGATACAAAGCGCAAAGGCGCTGGAAGCCAGAGACAGCTGGCATTGGTGCGCTGTTGGCAGGTCGTCAGCCGCCCATCGCGCCGCATCGAAGCATTTGAGCCAGAGACGCCGCCCTAGAACGAGTACGCCAGCCGCAGCCCGCCCCAGTGCCGCCCCTGCACGGCGATCGGCGCCGACAGGTCCTTCATGAGCACGCGCTGCCCCCCGCCCATGTCGCGCCGGTAGGTCTGCAGCAGGAAGCGCCGCTCGTTGCGGCCGGCCGCCAGCCCGGTGCGGTCGTTGAAGACGCGGCGGTTGCGCGCGTGCGCCGCGTTCCACACAGGGTCGGCGCCCTGTGGCTGCGAGAACTTCAGGTTGTGCGTGGGCAGATAGCCGTTGCGGTCGACGGCCGCGCAGAAGACCACCTTCCTGTCGAACGCCAGCAGCTCCTCCTGCACCGGCGGGAACAGTTCGTCGGTGAGCGACGCGAAGCGTGTCGTGACCTGGGCCGGATTGCTGCCGGGCACGGCCTGGTACTTGTCGTCGAACAGGTCGGCAAGCGAGATACGCCCTTGCGCCACGGCCTGCTCCAAGGCCGCGGACAACTGCGCCGCACCGCGCTGCACGGCCTCGATGAACGGCGTGTCGGGCGTCACCGCGCCGCACTCGTTGGTGATCTCGGCCAGGGTCTCGGAGGCCTTGAGGAAGTTGCGCGTGTTGGCGTTGACGCGCTTGAGCGTGTCGGCGCTGGCGGCCACCGACTGCGCCATCGTGCCGACCTCGGCCGTGACGCCCTGGCAGGTCTCGAGGTTGCGCTGCGTGGCCGCGACGATCTCGTTGACGCTCGCCTCCACTTGCGCGAGCGCCAGGTGGAAGGCACTCTGCTGCGCCGCGTTCTTGTTCTCGGTGATGCTGGCGGCCAGGCTGTCGATGCGGGCGTCGAGCTGCGTGACCGTGGCCATGATCTGCTTGGACGAGCGCTCGACCTTGCCTGCCAGGTCCTTCACGGCCTCGGCCACCACCGCGAAGCCGGCGCCGGCCTCGCCGGCGCGTTTCGCCTCGACGGTGGCGTTGAACGCGACCAGGCGCGTCTGCAGCGCGATCTGCGTGATGTCGGTGGCCGCCGCCGCCACGTCGCGCAGCGAGGTGACCACGCCCAGCACGCCTTCGCCCACGCGCGCGACCGCGCCGCGCGCCTGCGCCATCGCCACCCGGCTGGCGCCGCCGCTGGCCTCGATCGCGCGATTGGACTGCATCATCGCCTGCATGTCGGTGGCGAGCTGGCCGATCTCGGCGACCTGGTGGCTGCTGGCGCCGACGACGTCCTCGATCACGCCGTCGAGCTCGGCCGCGCCGCGCCCGAGCTCGGAGGCCTGCGTGGCAATGCTGCGGATCGCGCCCGAGAAGTCAGGCCCGGCCTCGGCGCGCGACAGGACGACGGGCGGCGGCGGCGGTGGCCGGCGTTTGAACATGCGGTCTCCAGATGACCGGCGGGCAAGCCCCCGGTGGTATTTGTTCTGGAACCAGTATGCAAAGAAGGTCGACCCCGGGCAACCCGAAATTCCGGGGCGAATGCCCTGCTGTTTGCTCAGAGTTGCAGCCACACTCGCCGAGTGACCACTGCTGTCGCGCCAAGAACGAACAAAACAAACGCGACGCAGAAGCCGACGCCCAGCGCGCCGTGGTTCAACACGTCGGGGAACGCGACCTGGAACGCGTCCTCGATGCCCACCACCACGAACGGGATGAGGTAGGCCACCAGCGGCTGCGCCGCGACGGGCGCCAGCCAGCGCACCCAGCCCGATCGGCCGCGCAGGTCGACGAGCGCGTACAGCGCGGCGAACAGCGCGATGCAGATCGCGGCCGAGTACAGGCACCAGGTGGGCGACGCGTAGATCTTGGAGATCGTGTACGCCGGCCGCAGCAGCGCGCCCGCGACGATGCACACGAGGGCCAGCACCGCCGCCTGGCCGAAGCGCCGCAGCGGGGCGCGCTCGTCCGGCCGCGCGAAGAAGACGAGGCTCGTGACGACGCCCAGCAGCGTCAGCGAGGTCTCGCAGACGAGGCCGCCGCAGTCGGTCAGGTCGGCCCAGTCCGGATAGCGCTCCGCAGGAAAGGCGTGGCACAGCGCATAGGTGGCGATGCAGGCGCACGCCGCCGCCAGCAGCACCGTCACGCGGGCCCGCCCGGCCAGGTAGGCCGACGCCGAGATCAGGTACGACCAGCCGATCAGGCCCAGGATGCCCCACCACTGGTGCGTCATCCAGGCCTTGCCGTCGGGGCCGCCGCGGTACGCGCACGACAGCACCAGCAGGCCCAGCACCCCCACCGCGCGCCACGTGTTGCGTCCGCCCGCCGCGGCGCTGCCGTACACGCCCCATATCAGGAACGTGCACAGGTACAGGCCCAGCGACCACCAGCCGATGTTGAACGGCATGGCGGCCGGGTTGAAGCCGTCCTCCGCGTTGACCATGAACAGGCCCAGCACGATCAGGCCCGCCGAGCGCGCGAGGACGTGGCGCTGCAGCGCGGCGCCGTCGTCGCCGCGCGCCTGGCGCTGCGCCAGCGCGAACGGAACGGACATGCCCACGATGAACAGGAAGGCCGGGAACACGACGTCGACGAAGCTCATCGCGTCGGCGTCGGCCTTCATGTGGCGTGCCCATTGCGGCACGCCGCTCACGCCGGCGAGCTGGTTGACGAAGACCATCACGAGGATCGTGAGGCCGCGGAACGCGTCGATCGAGAGGATGCGTTGGCGGGGCAGCGGGGTGATCAAGGGGAAGAGCTCCTCCAGGGTTCTCGTCGGCGCGCGCGGGGGACGCGCACCGACACGGGGTCACAACGAGTACTTCAGGCCGACGTAGAACTGCTTGCCGTTGTTGTAGATCGCGGCGGGCATGTCCTTCTGCACGACGTACTGCCGCGCGAGCGTGCCGGCCAGGTTCTTCCCGTCGAGGGACAGCGACAGCTGGTCCGTCAGCTTCAGGTTGATCGATGCCGAGACGTCGCCCGAGCCCGCCACGTACTGCGGCAGCGCGCTGACGATGCCGGTCAGGAAGTCCGACCGATAGCTGTAGGTCAGGCGCGCACTGAACGTGTCGTTCTCGTACCAGCCCTCGGCGTTGTAGGTGTGTCGCGACGAACCCGCGAGCGGCGAGCCGTTCGAGTCGCGTCCGACCGCGTAGGTGTAGTTCAGGTTGAGCCCGAACCCGCCGACGATCGGCTGCTGCCATGCGAGCTCGAAGCCCTTGTTGGTGCCCTTGTCGTTGACGGGCTGGGCCACGGTGTACGGATAGGTCGGCGTGGTGACGATCGGGTTCTGCTGCAGGTTGGGAGCAAGCACGGTGGTCTGGCCGTAGCCGATGTACGAGGTCAGGTCCATGTAGAACACGCCCAGCTCGAGCAGCGACTGCGGCGCGAAGTACCACTCCAGCGACGCGTCCCAGTTGCTCGAGCGCACCGGCTTCAACTGCGGATTGCCGCCCGAGCCCGTGCCGTTCTGCCCGTTCAGGCTCACCGCCCCGGCGAGGTCGGTGTAGTCCGCGCGGGTCATCGTGCGCGACGCGGCCAGGCGTCCGATCAGCTTGGGCGTGAGGTCGACGCTGAAGTTCGCGCTGGGCAGCAGGTCCGTGTACGTCTTGGAGGTGGTGACATGGATGTAGTCGCCGTTGTGCGCGTCCGGATAGATCGTGTCGCCCGGCGTCGCCGCGTCCGCGCCCTCGTTGTAGTGGGCGACCTGCTGCGTGCGCACGATGCGCAGGCCGGCGTTGCCCTTCCACCGGTCGCCGACCAGGCGGCCCATGCCGTACAGCGCCTGGGTGCGCTCGTTGACGACGAAGCTGCTGGGCCACGAGTACGGCAGCGACGACGCCGGCAGGTTGCCGGGCGCGTTGACGTAGCCGGTGATCGCGCCGGGGCTCAGTTGCCAGATGTTGGTCAGGAAACCGGGGCCGCCGTTCAGCCCCTGCCCGTAGCGGCTCTCGACCTGCCCGTTCCACTGCGCGGTGCCCACGCACTGGGTGTAGGTGTCGTCGGGCACCTGCGCCTGGCAGCCGTCGTTGTAGTAGTCG
>FSZR01001425.1_pt1 | contig 19041 bp, 11 predicted proteins | sample 1638781 | NCBI WGS metagenome assembly FSZR01 (sample SAMEA3914813, study PRJEB12502) | metagenome | biome: forest; material: soil | place: Canada | collected 2011-07-07 | depth 0.3 m | reverse complement strand
GAAGAAGTTCGTCCACGAGATGGGCCTCGAGGTGTTCGACATGCGCTACATCGACGAGATGGGCATGCGCCACGCGATGGAGCTCGCGCTCGCGACGATGGACGACAACACCCACCTGCACGTGAGCTTCGACGTCGACTTCCTCGACCCGCAGATCGCCCCCGGCGTCGGCACCGTCATCCCCGGCGGACCCACGTACCGCGAGGCGCAGCTGTGCATGGAGATGATCGCCGACACCGGCCGCCTCGCCTCGCTGGACGTGATGGAGCTCAACCCCGCGCTGGACGTGCGCAACCAGACCGCCGTCCTGGCCGTCGACCTCATCGAGAGCCTGTTCGGCAAGAGCACGCTGATGCGCAAGTAGGCGGCGCACGCATACGGCTGGCCGTATTCACGAAGCCGCGGTGGCGCGCGGCGGCGATTGCGCGTAAGGTCCTCCGGCGCGGCGCAGACCGCGAGGGAGATCGCGCCAGATGATTGCCACCCCGCCGGGGCGTGACGCGCCCGTCGTGACGATCGGGATCGAGGAGGAGCTGCAGGTCGTGGATGCCGCGGGCGCGCTCGCCGCCCACGATTTCGACCGCGGCCGCGCGGAGGTGCCCGATCGCGGCGGCGCGTCGTCGCGCGAGCTGCACCGCTGCGTGCTGGAGGTGAAGACGCCGGTCTGCGGCTCGCCCGACGAGGCCGTGGCCTCGCTGGCCGCCATGCGCGAGATCGCCGCCACGCGCGCCCGCGCGCAAGGCCAGCGCGTGCTGGCCGCGGGCCTGCATCCGTTCTCGCGCTGGACCGACCAGCCCACCTGGGAGGACCCCGCGCTCTTCCCGCGCTTCGCCCGCCTGCTCCACGACTACGCCGACATCCTGCGCGGCGTGCTCGCGTTCGGCATGCACGTGCACCTGGGCTGCAGCCGTCCCGCGCTGCGCATGCCGGTGATGAACGCGCTGCGCAACGTGCTGCCCGAGATCCTCGCGCTGAGCGTCTCGTCGCCGTTCAGCGAGGGCCGCGACACCGGCATGGCCTGCTGGCGCCACGGCGTCCTGTCGCGCCTGCCGCGCGCCGGCATCCCGGCGTCCTGGCCCGATGAGGCGGCCTACGCGGCGCACGTGCAGCGCCTGCGCCGCACCGGCTGCCTGCAGCCCGAGGACGCGCTGTGGGAGGACCTGCGCCTGCACCACCGCTTCGGCACGCTGGAGGTGCGCATCTGCGACGCCGCGCCCTCGCTGGACCGCGTGTGGCTGATCGCGGCGCTGCTGCAGGCCGAGGTCGCCACGCTGGAGGCCGAGGTCGCGGCCGGCAACGCGCCGCCACCCCTGGAGACCGCGCTCATCGAGGAGAACAAGCTGCGCGTCTGCCGCCACGGCCTGTCCGCCGAGCTGGTCGACTGGCACGCCGAGCGCCAGCTCGCGCTGCCGGCGCGGCTGTGGCAATGGCTGGATCGCCTCGGCCCCGCCGCGCGCCGCCTGGGCACGCACGATCGTCTCGGCACCGCGCTGCACCAGGCGTTGCAGGAGGGCAGCTTCGCCCAGCGCCAGCGCGCGCAGCATCGTCGCGGCGACGCGCTGGCCGCGATCGTCGACGGCCTCGTCGCGCAGACGGCGGCCCCGCTGTCGCTCGTCGCGGGCGCGGTGCCCGCCTGATGACGGGGCCGCTGCATCCGCTGACGTTCGCGCTGCGCGCCGACGCCGGCACCCGCGCGCGCCTGGGCGCCGACGTCCAGCGCGCGCTCGGCGAGCCCGCCTCGCCGATGCCCGCCAGCATGATCGGCGAGACACCGCTGGTGATGTCCGCGCGGTTGCATGCCGAGGTCGACGCCCGCACGCGGCTGCTCGCCGACTGGGTGGCCGCGCAGCACGCGAGCGGACGCTGGCGCGACGATCCGCGCTGGCCGCGCGTCGGCGCGCCCGACTGCCTGTGCATCGACCTCGCGATCGTGCACGACGAGTCGCACCCCGAGGGCTGGGGCGTGCGCTGGGTCGAGTTCCAGGCGTTCCTGTCGCTGTCGGCCACGGTCCATGCGCTGCACGAGGCGGCGCGGCGCGAATGGCCGGCGCTCGCCGACCTGCGTCCCTGGGACCGCTCGCCGCGCTTCGGCGACGACTGGCTGGCCGCCAGCCGCCACTGGATGGCGCCGGCGGGCGACGGCATCCTGCTCGAACACGCGCCGCACGCGCAGGGCACCGCGTTCGACCTCCAGGGCTCGGCGCACCTGTGGAACCTGCGCCTGGTCGACACGGCCGACCTGCGGCTGCTCGGCGAGCAATTGCAGTCCCGCGACGGCACGGGCTGGGCGCCGGTGTCGCACGTCGTCAACCGCTACATCGTCCACGAACAGCCCGAGGCCACCGCGCTGCACCGCGCGCTCGCGCAAGCGCGCGTCACCTGGCGCAACCATCCCGCCTGGTTCGACCGCGTCCACAAGGGCCTGCTGCCGGAGCTGCCGCTCGCCGCGCACGAGCGCTGCGCGCGCGCCGACCACTGGCGGACGCTGGGCCTGCCGGCGCAGGCGCTGGTCCTCAAGGCCAGCAACTCCTGGGGCGGCGCGCAGGTGCGGCTGGACGTCGACGCCGCGCAGCTCGACGCCCTGCCCGACGCGGCCCGCTGGATCGTGCAGCCGCGCTACCGGGCGCTGCCGCTGCTGCAGGCGCGCGACGGGGCGCCCTTGCTCGCCGAGCTGCGCGTCATGCTGGCACTGGAGGGCGGCGCGGCGCCCTGGGTGGCCGCGCGGATGGCGCGGGTCTCGCGCGGGCCGGTGGCCGGCGCGCGATTCTGGCGCGGCCTGCCGGGGGAAGGGGCGTGTCCGCTCTATCCACCGCCCGACGCCAGCTCGACCGTTCTGTAAAACGTGCCGATGCGCATGCCGGAGGCGCACGCCCAACCTGTGCCAACCCACAGCCACAGTCCGGGAACGCCACCTGCTCTGCCGTACTGCAGAGCGGCGCGGCCGCGCACATGACAGGCCCATGACCCCGCCACCGACTCGCCGACCGACTCGCCTGCGCCTGTCCCTCTCCCTGTTCGCCGCGACGCTCGCCGCGCTTTGCGCCGGTCCCGCGCTGCTCGCCGCGCTCGGGCTGCTGGCGCCGACGGCCGGGTCCGGCCTGGCGGCGCTGGCCGCCGGCGCGGTGCTGTTGTCCGCCGTCGTCGCGACGGTCGTGGCGTCGCGCATCGTCGCGCCCGCGAGCGTCACGCGCGCGCCCGTGGCGCCTTCCGCGCCGGCCGACGAATCCCTGTTGCCGGAGGACGCCGTGACCCCGTCGCGCGTCGACGAGTTCGGCGGCCTGCTCGACGAGCTCGAACGCCGCACCAGCGAGCACCAGCAGGCCGCCGCCATCCAGGCCGAGCGCCGCCAGGTGGAGGCCGAGGTGCTGCGGGTCAACGCCGAGCTCGAACGCCGGGTGCAGCTGCGCACCGCGCAGCTCGAGGAGACCAACCGCGAGCTGACCGTCGCGACGCGCGAGGCGGAGAACGCCAACCGCGCGAAGTCGGAGTTCCTGTCCAACATGAGCCACGAGCTGCGCACGCCGCTCAACGCCATCATCGGCTTCGGCCAGTTGCTGGCCGACGACACCGCCGCCGACCTGCCACCCCCGCGCCGGCGCGAGTTCGTGCAACACATCGTCGACGCCGGCAACCACCTGCTGACGCTGATCAACGAGGTGCTGAACCTGGCGCAGATCGAGTCGGGCAAGCTGTCGATCAGCCTCGAGCCCGTGGAACTGCGCGAGGTGCTGGACGAATGCCACGCGCTCACCCGGCTCGCCTCGGCGCAGCGCGGCATCCGGCTGCTGTTCCCGCACGAGACGGCGCTGAGCGTCAACGCCGACCGCACGCGGCTCAAGCAGGTGCTGCTCAACCTGCTGTCCAACGCCGTGAAGTACAACCGCGACCACGGTGCCGTCATCGTCGACTGCACCCGCGGCGACCAGGGCCGGGTCCGCATCGCGATCGAGGATACCGGGCAGGGCATGGCCGCCGAGGAACTGCGCGGCCTGTTCCAGCCCTTCAACCGGCTCGGGCGCGAACGCAGCAGCATCGAGGGCAACGGCATCGGCCTGGCGCTCACCAAGCGGCTGGTGGAGCTGATGGGCGGCACCATCGGCGTCCACAGCACGCCGGGCAAGGGCAGCGTCTTCTGGATCGACCTGCGCATCGCCGAGATCACCCGCCCGGACCTCGCCGCGCTGGCCGAGCGCCTGCCCACGCTGGTCGAGCCGGGGCAGGCCGAGCAGTCCGTGTCGACCATCCTGTGCGTCGACGACAACCGCGCCAACCTGGCGCTGCTGACCGAGGCGCTGTCGCTGCGTCCGGACTGCGTGGTGCTCACGGCGACCGACGGACTGGCCGGGGTCCAGATGGCGCGCAGCCACAGCCCGGACGTGATCCTGATGGACAACAACATGCCGGTGATGAGCGGCCGCGAGGCCTTGCGCGTGCTGCGCGAGGACCCGGCGACCGCCGCCATCCCGGTCATCGCCGTCAGCGCGGCGGCCATGCCCTCGGGGGTATCGTCGGACCTGCAGCTCGGCTACTTCCGCTACCTGGTCAAGCCCTACGACCTCGTCGACCTGACCGACGCGGTCGACGCGGCGATCGACTCGGCGCGCGCCGGTTCGGGCGACCCGGCACCGGAGGCCGTCAGCGCGTCCTGAGGGCCCGGCCCCAGCGGGCCGGGCGGCTCAGCGGGGCTTGGCCGAGCGCTTGCGCGCGGGCGGCGGCGCGGGCAGGTCGGCGCCGCGGCCGTCGGCGGCCACCATCCAGCCCTCCAGCGCGTCGACCGCGGCCGGCATGCCATACCCGGGCTGGGTATCGGCCCAGCCGGCCAGCAGCAGGCACAGGACGGCGTCGAGACGATCGCCACGCGCGTCGGCGACGAGCTCGTCGCGCTGCGCGTGCGTGAGCTTCACGCGCAGGCCGCGCCAGCGTCCCTGCTCAAGCGCGTCGACGAGGTCCTTGCGGGCGATCAGCCGCGGGGTGTCCTGCTGCGCCTTCGTGTCGCTCTTGTACGAGCGGCGGCCGATCAGCGCGCGCGCCACCATGCCGGGATAGCCCTCCAGCGCCACGCGCGCCGCATCGCCCGCGTGCAGGCCGGGCAGGTCGACGCCGGCGGCGCGCAGCGCGGGCACGCCGGCGTGCAGCATGAAGGCGACCGGCGGGTTGACCCACTTCATCGACGGGCTGCTGCCGGCGGGGATGTCGCAGGCGCGGTGCGCGAACTTCGAGCCCGCCGGGCGGGCGTCGCAGAACGCCGCGAAGGTCTGCGCGATGGTCGCGCGGTCGAGGGCGGCGTAATGGTCCATGCAGCCGATCCAGTCCAGCGGCCAGCCCAGCGTGGCGACCAGTTCGCGCGGCAGGCCGAACGGCAGGTCGAACGCGGCCAGCCACGGGCCCGGGCGCCGCAGCGACTGCGCGAAGGCCGCGGCCGAGGCGTCCTCCTCCAGCCGTTCCAGGCGCAGCAGCCCGGGGCGCTGCCACTGGCCCCAGGCCCACACGATCGGCTTGGACGGGCGCGGCGCGCTGGAGAAGTCGACGCCGGCAAGCGCGCGGGCGCCCTCGGTCGGGGGGCTGGACATGGGAACACTCATCGTCGGCATTTTTGCGCACAAGTCGGCCTCCGCTTCAGGCGCGCGACGGTGGCATGGAGTAGTCTCGACGGTCCTCTTCCGGGCGGCCCCCGTGCCGCTCCGGTCCCGCCCCGGATCAACGCCAAGCCATGGTCGCGCCCGCGTCCCCTTCCACGAAGCCGAACGACGCCGACGCCCCCGCGCGCGACTTCCCGACGGCGCGCGACTTCGACGACGAGGACGATCACGGCGCCCCGCTGCTGGAAGCCCTGATGGCGGCGCCGCCGCGGCCCTCGCGCCTGGGCCTGCCGCCGGAGGCCGGGCCCGTCTTCCGCATCGGCGCCCTGGTCGTCCTGGCCGCCAGCGCGTTCGCCATCGCGGGCGCGCACCTCGGCGCGCCGCGCGCGTGGGTGCGGCTGTTCGACAACGTGCACTGGACGATCGCCGACCTCGCCGCCGCCTGGCTGTGCTGGATCGGCGTTCGCAGCGCGCGCGCGCGTGGCCAGCGCGCCGAGTTCGTCGCCCGGCGCTGGTTCGCGCTCGGCTTCTCGTCGTACGCGATCGGGCAGCTGCTGTGGGACCTGCAGGTGAGCCTCGGCTGGTCGCCGTTCCCCGCGCCGTCCGACGCCTTCTACGTGATGATGGCGCCGGCCTGCGGGATCGGCATGATGAGCTACTTGCGCGGCCGCGTGAGCCAGGCGCAGCGGCTGTCCGCGGTGCTGGACACGCTCTCGCTGGCGATCGCCGTCGTGGCGGTCGCGCTGGTCGTCTACCTGCCGCGGCGCGGCGAGATCGGCGCGCTGGCACTCGGCGTGATGGTGGCCTATCCGACGCTGCTGCTGGCCGGCAGCTGCGTCGGGCTGATGCTGATCGCGCTGCTGCGCGTGTCCAGCGGCTGGAGCGTGTGGGCGCTGACCGCGATGCTGGGTGCCCACGGCGCGCTGTGGATGGCCTGGAACGCGCTGTCGCTGCAGGGCGCGCTGAGCGACGGCGCGCTGCCCAATTCGCTGTTCTCGTTCTGCACGCTGGGCGGCGGCCTGGCCGTCTCGTGCTGGCACGTGAAGACCGGTATCGTGCAGCCGCGCGTCGACCGCTTCTACGACGGCGCGCTGCGCGTGCTGCCGCTGGTGGTGGTCGTCGGTGTGACGTTCGCCGTGACGCTGCAGGACGCCATCGCGCGCCTGTCGCCCTCCTCGCGACTGGCCTGCGACGCCGCCGCGGTGATCGTCATCGTGCTCGCCGCGATCCGCCAGACGCTGCAGCTGCGCGACCGAGACCAGCTGATCGAGACCCAGCGCCAGCTGCGCGAGCGCGAGCAGGAACTGCACGAGCTGAACCAGCATCTCGAGCAACGCGTCTCCGATCGCACGCACGAGTCGGAGCAGCGCAACGCGGAGCTGTCGACCGCGCTGCAGCAGCTGTCGACGGCGCAGCACGAGCTCGTGCGCGCCGAGAAGCTGGCCGGGCTGGGCGGGCTGGCGGGCGGCGTCAGCACGGAGATCGCCGCCACGCTCGCCAACGCGAACATGGTCGCCTCCACGTTGCCCTCGCAGCTCGCGCAGCTGCGTCGCCTGCAGGCCGACGACGGCGACGACCGCCGCCGCACCCAGGTCACCGGCCCTCTCTCCGCGCTGGAGCGCAGCCACCAGCAGCTCGCGCAGTCGCTGGAAGTGGCGCAGCGCGTGATCGCCGGCTTCCAGCAGATCGCGCTCGACCAGACCAGCGAGCAGCGGCGCGATTTCGACCTGCTCGCCACCGTGCGCGAGGTGGTCGACCTGACGCGGCTCGCGCATCGCCACGACCCGATCGAGATCGTCGTCACCGGCGAGCCCGGCCTGGCGATGGACAGCCGCCCCGGCCCGATCGGCCAGGTGCTGAACCAGCTGATCGAGAACGCGATCGTCCACGGCTTCGTGCGTGCCGGCGAGGGCAGCATCGCCGTGCGCGTCTGGCCCGCGGGCCACGACGCCGTGCGCATCACCGTGCACGACAACGGCGTGGGCATCGCGGCCGAGGACCTGCCCAAGGTGTTCCTGCCGTTCTTCACGACACGCCTCGCGCAGGGCGGCAGCGGCCTGGGCCTGACGATCTGCCGCAACATCGTCGCCGGCGTGCTGGGCGGCCGCATCGAGATCGCGTCGTCGACCGAGGGCGGGACCGCGGTGACGATGACGCTGCCGCGGCGCGCGCCGCGCGCCTGACGCGCCGCCGCAGCGGACGAAAAAACGCCCCGCCGCGACGTCGCGGCGGGGCGAGCACGCACCCAGGGTTGCAGGATCAGAACGTGTAGGCCACCGACGCCTCCCAGCGCCGGCCCGAGGTGAAGTAGTTGTGGTTCATCATCCCGATGTGCTGCTGCATGAGCTGGCGATACATCGAGTTGGTCAGGTTCTGGCCTTCGAGGCTCACCGTCATGCCCTCGGCCACCTTCACGTGGATGCCGCCATCGAGCTGGCCGTAGCTGTCGCCCCACAGCGGCAGGCCGATCGGCAGCGTGTGCGTGCCGTAGGTCGCGCTGGCCGGATTGGTGTCCAGGCCGTTGGTCTGGTTGGGGCCGGTCGCGTCCGAGTTCAGCGCCACGCCGTACAGGTAGCGCTCGCGCCACGAGTACGCGAGACGTGCCGACACCGGGCCGCGGTCGTACAGCAGCGCGAAGTTGAAGCTGTTGCGCGACAGGTTGGGCAGCGGGACGTCGGTGAACGACTGGCCGTTGGTGTCGCAGCCGTTGACGAACAGGTTCAGGTTGTCCTGGCCGGCACCCGGCGAGCAGTACGGCGAGTACACCGAGTTGTAGCGCTTCATCTTGCTGTCGACGAAGGTGTAGTTCATGTCGACGCCGAAGCCCCGCAGGAACTCGGGCAGGAAGTCGAAGTACTGCTTGTACGCCGCCTCGATGCCGCGCGCGTAGCCCTTGGCGCCGTTGACCGGGCCCGTCACGATGAAGTCGACCGGCGTGCCGCTGTCGTCGTTGACCTTCATGTTGATGGTCTGGTTGACGATGATGTCCTTCAGGTCCTTGTTGAACACCGCGAAGGTCAGCGAGCCGGACCGGTTGAAGTACCACTCCGCCGTCGCATCCTGCTGGTTGGACTTGACCGGCTTGAGCATCGGGTTGCCCGACGCCGTGCCGGTGTAGCTGACGGAGGTCACGGCGCCGGTCTGCTGGTCCAGCACGACGTTCTGGGACATCGTGGTGTAGGCCTGCATCTGGTCCAGGCCCGGGCGCGACAGCCCTTCCGACCAGGCGAAGCGGAACTGCAGGTCGTCGCGCGGCTTCAGGCGCACGTTGAGGCTGGGCAGGAACTCGTTGTAGCTGTTCTTGAAGTCCTGCGCGGTGGCGAACGACGTCAGCTTCGCGACCGGCAGGCCGGTGGTGTTCGCCGGCACGCCCGCGGCCGTCAGGATGGTGTAGCCGTTGGCGCGGTCGTCGGTGCGGACCACGCGCAGGCCGACGTTGCCGTCGACCGGCGTCTTCAGGTCGTCCATCGCGAAGCGCAGCTGCGAGTAGGCGGTGAACGTGCGCTCGCGCTGGTCGTTGGTGCCGGCCGGATCGGTCCCCATCGTGGCGAGCGCCCAGTCGTTGCCCTGGATGCCCGGGTTCCACGCGCAGTGGTCGTTGCCGTCGTTGAAGCTCGCGCACAGGTCCTTGTAGTGCTGGTGCAGGCTCGTGTAGCTGTCCGGCCAGCCCATCGCCACGGACGCGGCGGGGAAGTACATGGCCGGCATCGACATCTTGCCGCCCATGAAGTTCTTGAACGTGTTCAGGTAGGTCGGGTCGGTGTAGTTGTTGACGTAGGCCAGCGAGGGGACGTTCCAGCCTTCCTGCCAGCTGTGCGTGATGGTCGCCCAGTTGTAGGACGGGTTGGAGTTGATCGTCTCCGCGTTGCGATCGGCCACGCGCACGCCGAAGCGCACGTCGGCCAGCACCGGGTTGTCGTGGAACGAGTACTTCGCGTCGCCGCGCCAGGCCTTCTGCGTCGCGGTGCCGGCGTCGAAATGCTCCATCGTCGTCGCCCAGTAGTAGTTGGCGCGGTCGCCGAGGTAGGCGGTGTCGGCGGCCGTGAACGTCACCCGCGGCAGGCTGCCGGTGAGGTCCATGTACTCCTCGGGCATCTGCACCGCGGTGGCCACGCTGGAGTCGAAGGAGCTGGTCTTGGACTTGATCAGCTGCAGGTCGGAGCTGAGCGTCCACTGGTCGCCGAGGTGCGAGCTCACGTTCCAGTCGAGCTCGTGCGTGCTCGAGTCGCGCGCGGCGTAGCGCGTGCCCGTCTCCACCTCGATGCCGTTGCCGTCGCTGGCCGACAGCAGGCCCTTCTCGAAGATGCCGTTCGAGTCGAACACGCCGTCAGTGATCACGCTCTTGTACGGGTCGAACTGCGCGCCCACCGAATACTCGCTCCAGGCGAACCGGTACTTCGAGCGGAAATAGGTGAGCGACGACTCGGTGGTGTCGTTCTTCCACTGCAGCGCGCCGTAGATGCCATCGCGCTTGCGGTCGTACAGCTGGGTCTTCCACGTCATGTCGCGCGGCACCCATTGCGCCGGGGTGTTGGCCGTGGTGACGCCGCTGCTGGACGTGGTGGTGGCCAGGTAGTACGGATCCACCACCAGGCTGTCGGTGCGCGTGCTGCTCAGCGAATGCGCGACGTCGATCAGCGCGCCGAACTTGCCCACGCTGGTCTCCCACGACTTGGAGAGCATGCCCGACAGCGACGGCTTGTTGTTGCCGCGCAGGTCCGCGTGCGTGACCGACGCCGTGATCGCGCCCTTGAAGCCCGGGTAGTCGAACGGCATCGCCGTGCGCAGGTTGACCAGGCCGCCGATGGCGCCCTCGATCTGCTCGGCCGACGGGTTCTTGTAGACGTCCACGCCGGCCATCAGCTCGGGCGGCACGTCCTCGAAGCCCAGGTTGCGGCCCTGGTTCGCGCTGAAGGTCTCGCGGCCGTTCAGCTGCGAGCTGACGTAGCTGAGGCCGCGGATGATGACGCCCGAGCCCTCGACCGAGTAGTGCACCGGGTCGCTGCGCGCCGCGGTGCGGTCCATCGTCACGCCCACGATGCGTTGCAGCACCTCGGTGACCGAGTGGTCGGGCAGCTTGCCGATGTCGTCGGCGACGATCGAGTCGACGATCTCGTCCGAGTTCTGCTTGATCTTCTGCGCACTGGCCAGCGCCGCGCGCTGTCCGGTGACGACCACGGTGGTCACCCCGTCGTCCTTGGCCCCGGGCTTGGCCGCGGCCGGTTGCGACGCAGCGGTCGCGGGCGCAGGCGCACTTTGCGCCAAGGCATTTCCACTCCACAGCAAGGCCACCTGGGCGGCCGCGGCAGACAGCGCTGTCCTCTGAAATTGTCTCATGTTGTCTCTCTTTTAAGGTTTCAGGACCCGTCCCTGGGCGGGGACGTCGGGCCGCCTTCGCGGCTACGCTTCTCGGCCCGGACCACCAACGGCCGGGCCGGCGTTTCGTCGACGCCGCAGCCACGCCCGCGGGCGGTCGGACGTCATGCAATGCGGGGTCATGGCAGCTCCACGTCGCCGCCGGGCAGGTCCAGCGCGCGCCAGTTCAGCGTCGCCGGCAGCGTGCCGCGCGTGGCCACGCGGCGCGGCGCGCCCGGGGCCAGGTCGATGAAGTTGTCCTCGAAATGCACGCCCGCGGCCAGCAGCCACAGGCCCTTGACGGGCGCGCTCGCCTGCACCGTCAGCACGCCGTCCTCGCGGCCGAAGACGGGCGCGCTGGCATCGAAGCGATGGAAGCGGAACGGCTCCGGCCACGCGCAGTCGCGCGCGAGCTCCGCGCCGGCGTCGTCGAGCGCGCGCAGCTCGCCGACCACCGGCTCGTCGAACGCAGGCAGCGCGACGCGTTGCTCGACGCAGCTGTCCGCGCCGCAGCGGACGTCGATCCGCGTGTCGAAGACGACGCGGCCATCGAGCGCGAACAGCCGCAGCTCGAGCCGCAGCGCGCGCGCCTGCTGCGCGTTCATCGCCGCGACGATCGCCTGCCCGGCCTCGACGCGCACGGCCACCGCCAGCGGCGCCAGCGCGCGCCGGATCGCGTGCCACGCGGGCTTGACGGCGCCCGACGAGTCGATGAGGGCCCAGCTGGTCGCCGGCCAGCAGTCGTTGAGCTGCCACACCAGCGCGCCGCCGACGGCGCGCGCGCCGGGGTGCTGCCAGCGGCGGCGGAAGTCCTGGTACGCATAGCGCATCGCCTCGGCCTGCACGAACTGCGTCGCGTAGACCTGGCCGGCCAGCGTGGTCGCCGCGCGCAGGTTGTCGGCGAGGTAGACGGCCAGCCGGCGATGGCCGTCGGGCGCGCCCGAGCCGGCCTTGTTGTGCCAGGCCAGCGTGCGGCTCTCGGCGTAGCGCTCGGACGGCGGGAGCGTCGCCTCCAGCAGCGCCAGCGACGGATGCGACTGCAGGCCGAACTCGCTGACGAAGCGCGCCTGCACCTCGTGGTAGCGCTGGTACGGCAGCATCTGCTGGTGCCAGACCTCCCAGCTGTGGCGGTCGCCCGCGTGCGCGTTGCTGGAGAGCGCGACGCCGTCCGCGTCCGGCGTGTACGGGCTGCCCGGCCAGTAGGGGCGCGTCGGGTCGAGCTCGGCGCACACCGCGGGCAGCAGCCGTTCGTAGAGCGCGCGGCCGTCGAACGACGGCGCCGACGCGGCGACGCCCGGACCGTGCGCGCCGAGCGACTCGGCCACCGCGTAGTCCTCGTTGTTGCCGCACCAGAGCGCGAGGCAGGCTCGGTGGCGCAGGCGGCGCACCGCGGCCTCGGCCTCCGCGCGCACGCTGGCCTGGAACGCGTCGTACGCGGGGTACATGCCGCAGGCGAACATGAAGTCCTGCCAGACCAGCACGCCCAGCTCGTCGCAGGCGTCGTAGAAGGCCTCGTCCTCGTAGACGCCGCCGCCCCACACGCGCAGCATGTTCATGTGGGCGTCCACCGCCTGCGCGACGCGCGCGCGCAGGCGTTCGGGCGTCACGCGTTCGAGCAGGTTGTCCTCGGGGATCCAGTTGGCGCCGCCGGCGAAGAGCTCGCGGCCGTTGACCTCGAAGCAGAAGCTGGTGCCCGGCTCGCCGGCGACCGGCGCCTGCACCAGCCGCAGCGTGCGCAGCCCGATGCGGCGACTGTCCTCGGCCAGCGTGCGCGTGCCGTCGACGAGGCGCGTGTGCAGCGTGTAAAGCGGCTGCGCCCCCATGCCGACCGGCCACCACAGGCGTGCCTCGTCGACGCGCAGCGTCGCCCGGCCACGCGTGGCGACGGCGCGCGCCACGCAGGCGCCGTCCGGGCCGAGCAGCTCGTGGACGACCTGCAGCGCGGCGGTCGCGCCGGCGATCTCGCTGCGCACGTCCAGCGTGGCGCGGCCGGCGGCCACGTCGACCTGCTGGCGGCAGTCGACCTCGACGATGCGCACGTCCCAGGCCGCGCGCCGCACGGGGCGCCACGGGCCGCTGGCGAGCAGCACGGGGCCCCAGTCCCAGCCGAAGTGGTACTGCGCCTTGCGGGCATGCAGGCGCGCGCTGTCGCCGTTCCAGAGTGCGCGCCTGCCGTGCACCGCCTCGCGCTCGCGGGCGCGGGCGAGCGGCGGGTCGAAGCGCAGCAGCAGTTCGTTGACGCCGACGCGCAGCACGCCGCGTGCGTCGACGCGCTGCGGCACGAACATGTTGTCGGAGCGCAGCAGCGGCGCGCCGTTGAGCCACGCGGTGCAGTACGTGTCGAGCCCGTCGAAGCACAGCTCCTCGTGCGTCGCCAGCGCGGCGACGTCGAAGCGCAGGCGCCAGGCCCAGGGGCGCTCGCCCACCCATTGCACGGCGGACTCGTTCATCGCGTGGAACGGGTCGGGGATGCGGCCGGCGGCGAGCAGCGCGCCGTGCGCGGTGCCGGGTACGGTGGCGGGTATCCAGGCCGTTTCCGGCAGCGCGGCGAGCGCGTGGACGTCGGCGTCCGCGGGCGCCTCGGCGAGCTGCCAGCCGGTGCACAGGTCGAACACGGTATCGAGTTGCATGGTTCAGTGGATGCGGTGGCCGGCGGCGTCGGCCCCGAACAGGTGGAGGCGGGCGGACGGCAGGCGCACGCCCAGGGACTCGCCGAGGCGCGGCGACGGCTGGTCGGCGGACAGCCGCGCCAGCAGGCGCTCGCCGCCGGCCAGGGTGAGGTGGACCATCTGCTCGTCGCCCAGGTGCTCGACGCGCTCGACGCTGCCGGCCAGGCCGGTGCCGGGATGCTCCAGCTGCACGTGCTCGGGACGGATGCCCAGCACCATCTCGCCCGGACGCGGCGCGCCCGCGGGCGCGAGCGTCAGCACGGTGCCGGCGACGCGGATGGCGTCGGGCGCGAGCGCCTGCGCCGGCAGGAAGTTCATCGCGGGGCTGCCGATGAAGCCGGCGACGAAGCGCGTCGCGGGCCGGTCGTACAGCGCCAGCGGCGCGCCGCACTGCTCGATGCGGCCGGCGTTGAAGACGGCGATGCGCTGGCCCAGCGTCATCGCCTCGACCTGGTCGTGCGTGACGTAGACCATCGTCGTGCCCAGCTCGCGGTGCAGGCGCGCGAGCTCGGTGCGCATCTGCACGCGCAGCGCGGCGTCGAGGTTGGACAGTGGCTCGTCGAACAGAAATACCTCGGGCTGGCGCACGATCGCGCGGCCGATCGCCACGCGCTGTCGCTGGCCGCCCGACAGCGCGCCGGGCTTGCGATCGAGCAGCGCGTCCAGTTGCAGGATGCGCGCGGCGCGGTCGACGGCGGCGGCGATCTCGGCGCGCGGCCGGCGCGCCAGCTTGAGCGCGAACGCGAGGTTCTCGCGCACCGTCATGTGCGGATACAGCGCGTAGCTCTGGAACACCATCGCCACGCCGCGCTGCGCGGCGGGCACGTCGTTGACCAGCCGGTCGCCGATGTGCAGCGTGCCGGCGCTGGCCTCCTCGAGGCCGGCCAGGATGCGCAGCGTCGTCGACTTGCCGCAGCCCGAGGGCCCGACGAACACCATGAACTCGCCGGCCGCGATGTCGAGGTCGATGCCGTGCAGCACCCGCACCCGCGCGTCGAACGCCTTCTCGATTCCCTTGAGTGCCAGTCCTGCCGCCACGACGTCTCCACGCCGGCATCAGCCAGCACTAAACATTGAACGTTGCGCAGTTTGTTTCTCTGACGTTTAGTCGTCACTCGGGAGTTCCACCTAAGGGAAACCCGGCGACATCACCGCTTGCGCCTGGTGATCCGACGCAGATAATGCGCATGTTTACTAAACTCTAGAAGACCACGGAGACTCCGGGAATGACTTTGGCCGCGAAGCACGGCGCGTGGGCCCTGCTGCTGGCGCTGGCCGGTCCCCTGCAGGCGCAGACCCTGGTGGTGTGGATGGTGGGCGACGACAAGGTGCCGCGCCTGATGGCCCCGGCGGTCGCCGCGTTCGAGGCCGAGCATCCGGGGACGACGGTGGAGATCCGCGACGTCCCCTGGTCCGACGCGATGACCAAGTACTCCGCGGCGCTCGCGAGCCAGCGCGGTCCCGACCTGGTCACGGGCGGCACCACGTACGGCATCGACCTCGGCGCCAAGGGCGCGCTGGTCAACCTGACCGAGCGCGCGCCCGACCTCGTCAAGCTGCTGCAGCAGTACGCCAACCCGGGCGCGCTGCGCGCGGTGCGCCGGCCCGACGGCGTGATGCACGCGGCACCGTTCGACATGCACGTTCAGTTGCAGTACTACCGCACCGACCTGCTTGCCCGCGCGCCCGCGACCTGGGACGAGTTCGACGCCACCGTCGCCGGCCTGCGCGCGAAGGGCACGCGCGGCTTCGCGCAGCAATGGGGCAACACGGGCTGGGTCGGCTGGTTTCCCTACCTGCGCCAGGCCGGTGGCGCGATCTACGACGAGCCGTGCACGAAGTCGGTCGTCGACAGCCCGCAGGCCGTGCGCGCGCTGCAGTACTACGCCTCGATCTACCGCCGCTTCGACGCCCCCACCGACACCTGGCCCGACGCCGACGGCGGCCTCGAGAGCGGCGCCTGGCCGCTGATCCAGTCGGGCACCTGGCAGCTGTCGGCGCTGGACATCACCCGCAAGCGCATCGCCGGCCGCTGGTCGGCCGCGCCGTTGCCCGCCGGCCCGCTGGGCAGGCGCACCGCGCTGCTGGGCGGCACGGTGCTGGGCGTCACCGCGTTCTCGCCGCACCAGGCGCTGGCGCTGGACTTCATGCGCGTCGTCTACCGCGCCGACATCGCGCGCCGCATGGCCATCGCCGCCTACGACGCCGGCCTGATGTGGCTGCCCGCCGGCCGCCAGGACCAGCTCGCCGCGCTGCCCATGCCCGCCGACCGCAAGGCCGCGCTCCTCGCGCAGCTGCAGGATGCCGAGGGCCCGCCCAACTGCCCCGGCTGGCAGCGCAAGGACTACCTGCTCACCCGCGCCGTCCAGCGCGTGGTGCTGGCCGGCGCCGATCCGCACACCGAACTCGCCCGCGCGGCCGCCGCGCTCACCCGCGCGCTGGGCATGCCCTGACCATGACGACGAACACTTCACTGCGGCGGACACTGCGCCGCCACGGCCAGGACATCCTGCTCGTCTCGCCCTTCCTCGCGCTGTTCGCCGCGTTCGTCGCGTGGCCGGTGCTGCGCTCGGCCTGGCTGAGCCTCACCAGCTACCACGCCACGCGCGACCCGGTGTTCGTCGGCGCGCGCAACTACGTCGAGCTGTGGTCCGACGAGCGCTTCTGGCAGGCGCTGGGCAACACGCTCACCTACATGGCCGCGGTCTCCACGCTGGCGATGGCGCTCGGGCTGGCGCTCGCGCTCGCGTTCGGCACCCAGTCGCGGCTGCACCAGTTCGCGCGCATCGTGTTCTTCCTGCCGGCGGTGGCCGGCGGCGTCGGCGCGATCTCGGCGTGGAAGTGGATGGCGCACTCCGAGCCCTACGGCCTGTTCAACAGCCTGCGCGGCCTGCTGGGCCTGGCGCCGGTGCGTTTCCTGGGCGATCCGCACTGGAGCATGGTGATCCTGGTGGCGGTCGGCGTGTGGACGGTGGTGGGCTACAACATGATCATCTTCGTGGCCGGCATGCGCGCGATCCCCGGCGACCTGTACGAGGCCGCGACGCTGGACGGCGCCGGCCGCTGGGCCCGCTTCCTGCGCATCACGCTGCCCCTGCTGCGGCCCACGCTCGCCTACGTGCTGGTGACCGGGATGATCGCGTCGTTCCAGGTGTTCTACGAGCCCTACCTGCTGTACGGCTCGGTGGACGCGGTGGGCGGCCCGCTCGACTCCGCGCTGATGCTGGTGACCTACCTGTTCGACTACGGCTTCCGCCAGCTCGAGCTGGGCCTGGCCTCGGCCGCGGCCTGGGTGCTCACCACGATGCTGTTCGGCCTGACGTGGCTGAACATGACGCTCACGCGCTCCGCGGAGGGACGCCGATGACCCGCCTGCCGCACGAGAAGCCCAGCCGCCTGCTGCAGCTGGCGCGCATCCCGCTGTGGGTGCTGATGGCCAGCATGATGCTGCCCTACTGGTGGATGGCGATCGGCGCCTTCAAGACCGTGCCCGAGCTGATGCGCGCGCCGCCCACGTTCTGGGTCGCGCGGCCCACGCTGCAGAACTTCCACGACCCGGGCTTCGTCGGCGACCTGCGCGACGCCGACCACTGGGCCGGCATCTTCCAGACCACGGTGGAAGGCCACGGCTTCGTCCGCTTCTACGCCAACAGCCTGCTGGTGACGCTGTTCGTCACGGCGGTGTCGCTGCTCGCCGCGTCCTTCGTCGCCTTCGTGCTGTGCAAGAAGCCGTTTCCCGGCAGCCGGCTGCTGTTCCGGCTGCTGCTGGTGAGCATGATGGTGCCGTGGGAGGTGACCATCGTGCCCAACTTCGTCACCGTCGCCCACCTCGGCTGGATCAACACCTACGCGGCGCTGCTGGTGCCGGGCCTGGCCAAGCCGTTCGTGGTCTTCTACTTCCGCCAGGTGATCCAGGGCATCCCCGACGACCTGCTGGACGCCGCCACCATGGACGGCGCCGGCACCCTGCGCACCTGGTGGAGCGTCGTGCTGCCGCTGCTCAAGCCCGCGCTCGCGGCGATCGCGATCCCCGTGGCGATCGGCGAGTGGAACAGCTTCCTGTGGCCGCTGCTGGTGATCAACGACGCCAGCCACATGACGCTGCCGCTGGAGCTGGGCAAGATGGCCGGCAACCTCACGTTCAACCCGCAGTCGGCGTCGGTGCTGATGGCCGGCTCGCTGATCGCCTCGGTGCCGGCGATCGCGGCGTTCCTGTTCTTCCAGCGCCAGTTCGTCGACGGCCTGACCGCCGGCGCGACCAAGGGCTGACGCCGTGCGCGACGAGGACATCGCCTGGGCCGCCCGCGTCCGCGCCGACCTCACCGGCAACGTGCTGCCGTGGTGGCGCGACGGCGCGTTCGACCGCGACGGCCGCGCCCGCGGCGGCCGCGCCAACGACGGCAGCGCGCTGGACCTCCCGCGCAGCGCCGTGCTCGGCACGCGCCTGCTGTGGACCTTCGCGAGCGCCCAGCATCGCCTCGGCCCCGCGGCCGGCTGCGCGCCGGCCGCCCGTCTCGCGCTGGACTGGGTGCGCGGTCCGCTCAGCGACGCGGCCGAGGGCGGCGTGTTCTGGTCGGTGGACGCCGGCGGCCGGCCGATCGCCGACCACAAGCAGACCTATGCGCAGGCCTTCGCGATCTACGGCCTCGTCGCGTTCCACCGCTGGCGCTGCGCCGAGGACGGCCTGCCCGCGCACGCCGTCACGCCCGCGCTGGCGCACGCGATGCAGCTGTTCGAGCTGCTGGACGCGCACCCGCGCGACCGCGAGCACGGCGGCTACCTCGAGGGCTGCGCGCGCGACTGGACGCCGCTGCCCGGCGCGCGCCTGTCCGACCAGGAGCCCGCATCGCCCAAGAGCACCAACACGCTGCTGCACGTGCTGGAGGCGTTCACCGCGCTGCTGCCCTGCACGCCGGACCCGCGCGTGGCGGCGCGGCTGCGCGAACTGGTGGAGATCTTCCTCGACCGCCTGTGGCAGCCGGCGCCGCAGTGCTTCGGGCTGTTCTTCTCGCGCGACTGGCGCTGCCTGACGGCGCAGGTCTCGCCGGGGCACGACATCGAGGGCGCCTGGCTGCTGGTGCGCGCCGCCGAGGCGCTGGGCGAGTCCGCGCTGCTGCGCCGCGCACGCGACCGCGCGCTGGAGGCCGCCGACGGCGTGCTCGCGCACGGCCTGAACGCGGACGGCAGCGTGGTCGGCGAGCTTCGCTTCGATGGCGTCGTGACCGACATCCGCCGCCAGTGGTGGTGCCAGGCCGAGGCGATGGTCGGCTTCCACGACGCGTGGCGTCTGGGTGGCCGCGAGGAACACGCGCGCGCGGCCCGCGACGCGTGGGACTACATCGAGCGCCACCACGTCGACCGCGCGCACGGCGACTGGCTCAAGGTGCTGGACGCGCACGGCCGGCCGATCGCCGGCGTCCCCAAGGCCGGCCCCTGGG
>FSZR01000940.1_pt1 | contig 19805 bp, 2 predicted proteins | sample 1638781 | NCBI WGS metagenome assembly FSZR01 (sample SAMEA3914813, study PRJEB12502) | metagenome | biome: forest; material: soil | place: Canada | collected 2011-07-07 | depth 0.3 m | reverse complement strand
GGTCGCTCGTGCGCACCGAGTACGCCGGCGCCAACGTGAAGCTCTACGCCAACCTGGCGTTCGGCATGCAGGGCACCGGCGGCTCGTCGGCGATCGCCAACTCGTATCTCCAGTACCGTGCCGCCGGCGCGGCGGCGCGCGCGATGCTGGTGTCCGCGGCGGCGCAGGCCTGGAACGTGCCGGCCGCCGAGATCCGCACCAGCGACAGCGTGCTGACCCACGCCTCGGGCAAGCGTGCCACCTATGGCGAGATGGCGGCCGCGGCCGCGAAGCAGGAGGTGCCCAAGAGCCCGGCGCTGAAGACGCCGGACCAGTTCACGCTGATGGGCCGCGAGCACGCGACCCCGCGCGTCGACTCGCCGTCCAAGTGCAACGGCACGGCCGTCTACACCGGCGACGTCAAGCTGCCCGGACTGCTGACGGCGGTGATCGCGTTCCCGCCGTCGTTCGCGGCGAAGATGGTCTCGTTCGACGCCAGCGCGGCGAAGAAGGTCAAGGGCGTGACCGACGTCGTCGCCGTGCCCGAAGGCGTGGCCGTGGTCGCGCGCAGCACCTGGGCCGCCATGGCCGGGCGCAAGGCGCTGAAGGTGACGTGGGACGAGTCCGCCGGCGCTCAGCTCGATTCCGACGCGTTGCTGGCGCAGTACCGCGGGTTGGCGACGCAGGCGGGCACCGCGTTCGCGAAGCCCGCGCCGACGTCCGCCCCCGCGCCGGCCCCGACGAAGACGGTCGAGGCGGTCTACGAGTTTCCTTTCCTGGCCCATGCACCGATGGAGCCGCAAAGCTGCGTCGCCTGGCTGCACGACGGCATGCTCGAGACCTGGGCCGGCCACCAGTTCCCCACCTTCGACCACATGTTCGCCGCCAAGGCGGCCGGCCTGCCGCTGGAGAAGGTGAAGCTGAACACGCTGGTTTCCGGCGGCAGCTTCGGCCGGCGCGCCAACGCGTGGAGCGACTTCACGGTGGCGGCCGTCAACGTGGCCGTCGCCATCAAGGGTCGCGCGCCGGTGCGCCTGCAGTACACGCGCGAGGACGACATGAGCGCGGGCCTGTATCGGCCGATGATGGTGCATTCGGTCAAGGTGGGACTCGACGACGCCGGCAAGGTGGCGTCGTGGAAGCATGGCGTCGTCGGGCAGTCCATCGTCGCCGGGACCGCGATGGCGATGATGATCAAGGACGGCATCGACCCGACCTCCGTGGAAGGCGTGTTTCCGTCGTCGTACGAGCTGCCGATGATGGACGGCCAGCTGCATTCGCCGGCGCTGCCGGTGCGCCCGCTCTGGTGGCGTTCGGTGGGCAACACGCACACCGCCTACGTCATGGAGACGATGATGGACAAGCTCGCGCATGCCGCGGGCCAGGATCCGCTCGCGTTCCGCCTGGCGTTGATGGACAAGAACCCGCGCGGCGCCGACGCGCTCAAGCTGGTCGCCGAGAAGGCGGGCTGGGGCAAGGCGATGCCGGCCGGCTCGGCGCAGGGCATCGCGGTGCACGAATGCTTCGGCACGACGGTGGCGCAGGTGGCCGAGGTCACGCTGAAGGACGGCAAGGTGCACGTCGATCGCGTCTTCTGCGTGGTCGACTGCGGCATCGCGGTGAACCCCGATGTGATCAAGGCGCAGATGGAAGGCTGCATCGGCTTCGCGCTGGGCGCGCTCTACTACAGCGAGATCGAGCTGCAGGCCGGACGGCCGGTGCAGCAGAACTTCGGGCAATACAAGGCGCTGCGCATCTACGAGATGCCGGTGGTCGAGGTGTTCATCGTGCCGAGCACGGCGGCGCCGACGGGCGTCGGCGAACCGGGCGTTCCGCCGCTCGGCCCCGCCGTCGCCAATGCGATCGTGCGCGCCGGCGGCCCGGCGATCACGCGCCTGCCGTTCGTGCGCGCGGGCGTCGTGCAAGCCTGAGGCCTCGTCCGGACCGATCGCCCGTTCGGGGGCTGTCCACCCGCGAGGCGACTCGCCGGATGACCGGGCGCGCGCGGCTCCGCGGCATCGACGCCCATGCCGATGCGCGAGGCGGGCGCGGGCCCGGGTGCCCGCGTCATGGCCTCCAATGGATCGGTGACGATGCAGTCGAACTGCGCCTGCGCCTGGCGGCACATCGGCTTGCGGTGGTCGATGGTCGAGAAGGTTCGCCAGGTTTCCGTTTGCCGCCTCACCGGCTCATGCAGCCATCACTGCGGCGACAGGGCCTGCTGCGTACTGTTGAAGTAGGTGGCGATGTTCTTGGCGAAGACCAGCTCGATCTCGTCGTTGTCCGGCCGGATCACCGTGTTGTCGGAGGCCACCGCCTTCACGAAGGACGCGCCGGGATATTGCGCCTTGAGGAACCGGATCATCGTCTCCGGGTCGCCGATCGGGAAGGTATCGAGCACGCTCAGCGCCTTGTAGACCTGCAGGTCGGCGAAGCTTTGCGCCGTCACGTTCAGGTTCGGCCATTGCATCACCCCCTTGACCAGCACATAGCCCGCCACCTGCACCGCGCCGCTGGTCGGGTCGTGCATGGCGTTGGCCACGGTGAAGCCGGTGAACTCCGCCGAATTCAGGAATGGGCCGGCGGACTGCAGGGACTCGCTTGCGGTCATGTTCGAACTGACCCCGGACACGAGGTAATACCGCCACTGATCCCCCGGATGGCCGTAGAAATCGTCGTCGCCCGCCAGATTGAAGACGGTCTGGTCGTAGGTGGAGGGCGGCTGCAGGTAGTAGGTGATGGTGCCGTCGCTGGTCGCGACGTAGTCGGCCTGCAGCGTGAAGTAGTTCGTGCCGTCGTAATACTGGATCGGGTTGCCGTTGACGTCCTGGTAGACGACGATCCCGGCAGTCACGGGAACGTTGATGGTCATCCCGTTGGGATCGACGTAGACGGTGTAGATCACCTTGCCCGCCGGGTCGCTCACATCGGTCTGCTTGATGGCGCCGGCCGGGCGCAGGCCGGTCATCGGCACCGTGTTCTGCTTGGTGACCGACAGGTTGAGCGCGCTCAGCAACTTGGCGTTGACGCTGTCGCCCCAGTTGATCAACGACGCCGTGTTCTTCACGATGTCGAAGGGGATCACGTTGTTGGCCAGCACCGGCAGGCCCTGACCGGCGCCCGTGGTCGGAATCACGCCGATGCTCAGGCCGGAGGCGGTGGGCGCGACCAGGACGATGTTGGCCTGCTCGTCGTTGTCCGGATTGCGCGCCGAACTCGTGTTGCCTCCCACGGGCTGGAACAGGAAGTCGCCCACCGGATTGGTCACCGGAACCGCGAACACCGGCGTGATCTGCGGCACCACGATGGCCGCGGTAGAAATCGGCGGCAGGAAGCGTTCGGAATAGGTGACGCGATAGAGCAGTCGCCAGGGGATCGAGGGCGTCTTGGTGTTGTTCATCGCGGTCTGCAGCGCGATCGCATCGGCGTCGTTGCTGTTCATGAGCCACTTCTTGTCCACCACCGTGTTCCAGAAGGCGTCGGCGTTGTCCTGCCGGGGCTGCATGTAGAAGGCATAGGCACGGAACTGCTTTGTCTTGCCGGGGCGATCGTAGGGCTCGAGATTGCCGCTCAACCCATCGGCATTTCCCGTGGCGTAGGACGGCTGCGGCTGGATGAAGCTGAAGGTGGTGTCCGCGTTGTCGGAGATCGGCAGTCCCGCGCCCGACGTGACGGATGGCACGATGTTGTAGACCAGTCCGTCGGAGCCGATCACGAGGTTCAGGCCGCTCTGGTTGGCGGGGTTGAAGGTCGAATTGAAGTTCATCACGAAATGCGCGTCGTTGTTGGCGGCATAGCGCATCTGGGTGTCGTTCTCGATGCCGTCGAACGAGGCGGTGACGTCGAACTGGACGTTGCCCGAATAGGTGAACGTGACCTTCCTTGTGTGGCCTTGCGACCATTCGTATCCACCGGACAGGCCCAGCACCTGGACTCCGCCGAGGCTGAGCTTCACGCTCAGGTCAAGCTTCTGGTCAAGCGACGAGCTTCGCGTTGTGGTCAGCACCTCTTCGTAGTTGGTGGTGTAGGTGTGCTTCACCTCCTGGGTGCCGCCGCGCGCGGTCCAGACGTATTCGTTGTAGAAGTCCAGCCCGGGGGTCAGGCCGTAGTCCGGCAACGCGCCGCTGCCGCCGTAGACGGACTTGTAATAGGCCATGGTGCTGAGGGACTGCTGGTCGATCTGCTTCTTGAGCTGATAGGCCTCCACCAGCCGCATGTAGCTGGCGTCGTGGCCGACCTCGCCCGGTTCGAAATTGCCGTCGTAGACCGGCGAAAGCTGTCCGGTCGAGGTTTGCCAGGTGGTCGCGCCCGAAGCGAGACGCGCCTGGTTGTATTGATAGCCGATCATTCCGTCGAGCACGCCGGGGCGGAGATATTTGCTGCTCATCCGGAACGACAGGATGTTGAGATCGCGCGGGATCTTCGGATCCGGGACGCGAAGGAACCCGAAGGTCGTGTTGGTCTGCAGGAGGATCTGCTGGTAGACGTCCAGGGTGGTGGAGGTGACGAAGGCCTGCCCATAGGACGACGGAAGGAACATCCGCTGCCCGAAACGTTCCTCCGTCACGGCAGTCTTGGGCAGCGCGGCCGCCGGATTGGACGTGGTGAAGCCACCCAGGTTGGGGTTGGGCAGGATCGGTATCTTCGACGCTGTCGTGCCCACCGTGGCGCTGGGCACACTCAGCGAGTTGACGCTCGCCATGAAGGTGTCGCCGGTATAGGGCGCCATCGTGCCCTCCAGCCGCACCGTGTATTTCTTGCCTTCGTCCAGCTTGAAATTGGCGGTTTGTTGGGAGGTGGAGCCGTTGTTGCTGCCGCCGCTGATCGTGTATCCGGCCGAAAGGCCAAATGCGACCGTCAGCTTGTCGAATTTGGCCCCGAAACCAAGTGGCGCCAGCATCGTGCCGACCGCAATATTGAAACCCAGCTGCGTACCCGCTCCCTTGGGCGGCGCGTCCGTCAAGACCGATTTCTGCAGGGAACCATCGGAGTTGTAGGTGTCGGTATAGATCCCTTGCGGGGTCGTGGTGACCTGGGTGGTCTGATTTTCCGAAGGCGAGCCGATGGTCTGGGTTTCATTGACGAACTTGGGCGTTCCCTCGGCCGGCGAAGGGGGCGTGGATTTGGGTTGCGACCCGCCATAGCTTCCCGTGGCCCCGCCGCTACCCTTCTTTCCACTGGAACTGTCGTCGCTGTAGGCATACCGATACGATAGAGACAGCGGCGTGTTGAAGCTGATGCTGGTGGCTCCGGCGTAAGACGCCTTGTTGGTGAGGTTGGCCATCGGCACGGGCGGGGCACCTTCGATGTACCCGATCACTCGCACGTCGCCCTGCTCCTGCGATACCCAGACCAGCGCCAGGTCCCCGACCTTCTTGCCGGCATAGATCATCAGCGAGTTGTTCTGGACGAAGACGTAGGCCTCGTTGAGCACGCCGCCCAGCGTGCCGGTGGCCGAGTTGACCGTCTGCGAATAGGTGGTGAGGCTCGGCACCGTGTCGCAGACGGTCAGCGCCACGCCTGGCGGTGTGTAGAAATTGGGCGAGACCAGCGGGCCGCAACGGCCGACCGCCGGACATCCCTGAAGATCGAGCGAGGCGGTGCCGAGGTCGATGGTGAAGCTCGCCTGGTTCGCCACCTCCACCTTGTCGATGTATTTCGCCATCGGCAGCAAGGGCTTGCCCACGCCCGGCGCGTCGACCGAGAAAGAGCCCGGCAGGTAGATCGTCAGCGACGGCTCGTTGCTGGGAACCAGTTGCCCGAACATGTCGCTGGTCACCTGGAACGGCTGGCGGGCCATGTTCCAGAAGCTGAACTCCTGGATCCGATAGGCTTTGCCGGCGTTGATGGTCAGTGAACTGCCGGCACCCTGTACCGCAGTCACAGCGACACTGGACAGCGAAACCGGCGTGCCGTTGACATAGAGCGCGACACCTTCCACCTCGCGCCCCCTCAGCGGGCTCAGCATCGCCTGGATACTGTTGCTGGAATAGGCGTACGCGCTGCTGTCGACGAGATTGTTGACGAATCCGTTTGGGTCGTAGGCCGCCTTCCAGGCGCCGACAAGGCCGGCGGTCTGAAGATCGGTGTAGCTGGCCTGGTCGATCTGCACGAAGCCCTGGGGTGTCCGGATGCCCTGGGAGCGGAAGGCTTGGGCGAACAGGTAGACCTCGCGGATGTTGCCCGGCAGGTCTTGCTCGCCAAAGGGAATCAGCTTGCCGAGGTCGGTATACGCGCCACCGATGATCAGGTTGTCGGCGCCGGTGTCGGCAACCATCAGTGCCGCGTCGGAGAAGAGCAGCAGGTCGCTCTTCTGTGCGGTCCAGTTGGGGTCCCAGGTGCCGTCGTCCAGCATCGTGCGCACGGCGATCGTGATGATGTAGCCGGAATCGCTGGCGCCGGGGCTCTGCAGCCCTTTCATGAAATCCGCGAGGCCGCTGGCGTTGCTGGCGTTGTCGTTGGTGATGGACAGGCTGCCTTGACTGATATCGATGGGCTGGGCCTGAGGCTGAGGCACCTGCGACTGCGGGTCGAAGGGCGGCGAATAGGGGTCGCTGCCGGCGTCGTCATCCTTGCCCATCGGGGTCTTGGTGTGCTTGGTGATCAGCACCTGGCAGAACTGCCCCGCCGTCAGCGCCGGGCCGGTGTAGCTGCCCACGCTGTGAAGCTGGTCGGCGTTCATGACTTCCAGCACCACATGCAACTGCGCGTCGAGAGTGACCCGGAACGAGGAGCCTGGCTGAGGGGCGGACGAGACGGGCGTCCCGGCACCCTTGTAGAGCAGTCCTTGTTGGGCGCCGATGTCGCTGACAGCGATCGTCATGGCGATGGTGAAGTCGCGCTCGAAATTGAAGCCGCTGCCGTCGTCGACCACGAACGGCGCGCCGGTGCAGACCATCACGTAGGGCTGGGTGTAGGTGAGCGCGACATGCCGCCATCCGGGCGTCGTTCCCGAAGGCGCGAGCTGCGCCTGCAATGCCGTCTTGTTGACGGTGATGCCGATCTGCGAGCGGTCGGGGAAGTCGATGTCCACGAAGTTGACCAGCGACTTGTCGTTGTCGGTGGCGTAGGTGAAGACGTGGCTGTCCGGTGCCTGCACCACCGGCATCGAGTGCCAGAATTCCACGCTGAAGTCGCCCACGGGGGTCGTCAGTTGTGCGAGCCCCTGGTCGCTCGAGAAGATCGGCGTGTCCCATGCGGCGGAGAAGCTCTCCACCGGGCTCGCAGTCTCTGCCACGGCCGTCGTGAAGGCGCTGTAGCCGCCCGTCTCGAAGGTCAGCGGGGCATAGGACGACAGCAGGGTGAAGCTTGCCGACTGGGTGAAGTTCGGCAGCAACCGAGGCACGTCGGCCACGATCTGGTTGGTACTCGAACCCTTGGTATAGACGATGTCGAACAGCGCGGGATTTCCGCCCGAATCGGTGGCGGAGAACTGGAAGACGCCATCGCTGTTCTGCAGGACGTTGGTCGGCGCCTGGGCCAGGCCGTAGACGAGGCCGAACTGGCTTTCCTGCGTGTTGATCGAGGTGGCCGACCACATCGAGCCGGCATTGATCCCGCCGGCGCCCGCGGTGGCGCCGTCGGTCACGAGGTAGGTCGTGCCGCCGATGTCGAAGACCGCCAGCTGTTGCTGGCTGGCGGTCGGTTGCGAGACATAGACCGTGTAGGACTTCTGCACCGATACGTAGTTGCCTTCCGACTTCACGAACGTGTAGAGCACGTTCTTGTAGGTGAAGAAGTCGGCGAGGCCCGATTCGGCGGTGCCTGGATAGACGTTGAGCACGACGGCGCCTGCCGAGACCGTGGCGACCGGCACGACCGGGCCCACATAGTTGCCGACACCGGGCGCCCCGAGCGTCAGCGTGAACAGCAGGCTGGTGTCGAGCTTGAAGGTCTGCGCCGGCTTGGCGATCATGTAGCTCTTGACGCCGGCGACCGTCAGCAGGGCGCCCTGGCTGTCCTCGACATAGGCATAGACCTGGCCACCCAGCGTGAAGGTGGAATTGGCGATCGGTTGCCCCGCCTGCACGGTCACGTCCGTCTGCAGTTCCGAGCGCACGTTGTTGCCGACGATCGTGTGCGGGATCTGGTTGGTGTCGATCAGGTAGTTGGCGCCGTTGATGCTGAACATCATCGGATTGGCGATCAGCGGATAGGGGCGCCGGTTGTTGTCGGTCACCACCAGGTTGGTCGCGTCCAGCGTGAAGGTGCTGCTGCCGATGGTGAAGGTGGGAATCGGGTTGACCGTGAACTGCCCGACGACGGCCGACGCGTCGTAGATGTCGGCGTCGGCGAAGATGAAGGTCGGCGTGGTGGCGTCGAAGGCATTGGGCAGCTTGAACTGGGAATTGGCGATCGCGGTCACTTGGCCCTGGCCCCGGATCGAGCCGGCCGTGGTCGTGGCGTAGGTGATCAGGAAGATCTGGTCGCCCACCGAGATCAGGTCGGCGCTGGGGAGGACCGGGAAGCTTGCGGTGATGGTTCGAAGCAGGCCGTTCTCGTCCAGATTCAGCGTGTAGGTGATCGCAGGATCGCTCAGCTTGAAGCTGTCGGCGCTGATGAAGGGGACGGGCGGCTTGCCCGCGCCGACCACCGTCCAGGCGGTGTAGTCGCTGCCGGCGGGGCCGGGCTTGACGGTGTAGAGCTCGCCGTTGATCTCGAAGCTGTTCAGGTTCACGGACACCGGCGTCCCGCCCGCCACCGGATCCACCTCGTCGACCTCGATGGTGAAGATGTCGGACCCCACCGTCGCCACTCCGGCATTGACGTTGGCACCGGCGATCACGGGGAACGTCACCTGTACCTCGCTGTAGTGGATCAGGTAGGTATTGCCGTCGGCTGGCGTGAAGGCGTAGCGCGTGGTCTCGGGGAGGTAGAGCAGGGCTTCCACACGGTTGTCGGCGGCATCCACATAGAAGGTGATACCGGACACCGTATCGATGAAGAACTGGTTCTGATAGGCGAAGCTGGCCGTGACCGGGCCGTCGGCGCCGGTCTCGAAGCTGAAGCTCACGCCCATGGCGCTGTCGGTGAAGCTTCCCACGCCGCCGTTCACCGTCAGGGCGAAGCTGTCCGCAGACGAGCGATCGTCGGTCACCGCGCTGTCGCCCACGGTGTAGGTGACGGCACCTCCGGGATAGGCGACGGTGAATTGCCTGGTGGCGCTCTGGTAGCCGACCCCGTCAGGCGCCGTGGTCGCCGTGGTGGCGGCGAGCGAGTAGGTGAGCGTGACGGCGACCATCCCGCGTTGGTACGCCAGCGTCAGTGTCTGACCGGCCAGCTTGGCCTGGTTGGTGGCCTTGACGACGTTGACCGCGTTGACGGTGTAGACCTGCTTGCCGTCGGGCGAGAACTGGTCGTCCCCGGAGACGACGTAGCCGCTCACCGCCTTGCCATTGCCTTTCTTGTCGAGGTTCACCCGATAGGCGAGGTTGGAGAGCGGGGCGGCCCGGGGCACCACGAAGCGCCCGGCGATCATCGGCCAGAACGGCCCGGCGGCGTTCTGATAGGCCACGAGCACATTGACGCTGTAGGCGACCCCGTTGGCGAGGAAGCTGTTGTTCTGCACCGGATAGGCGTTGGCCGGCACCGCGTTGTCCACTGCCACCGTCACGCCGGTCGCGACCGGGACCAGGGCGGTGAAGTCGCCGCCGGTCAGCGGCATCGGATATTCGGCATTGTTGGAGTCGATGAAGACGATCTGCTGGCCCTGCCGGACGCAGGTGTAGACGATCTTCGTGACCGGGTCGGTGAAGGAACCGCCGGTCAGCGCGCCTTGCGCGGCGGTCAGCGTCGTGACCGGGGCGGCCACGCCGAAGGTGATGGAGTCGACGGTGACGGCGCTGCCCGCGACCGCCAGCGTGTAGAGCAGCGGGATGGTGAAGGAGCCGCCGCTGACGGGGAACGCGGCGTGGAGGTCGCCACTTGCCTGGCCGAAATCGGCGACGGTGACGTTGACGTAGTAGGTCGGCCCATCCGGCACCTCGAAATAGCCGCCCTGGCCGAAGTTGCTGTAGATCTCGTAGGAATCGCCGCTGGACACCGCGGTGTTTGCGCTGAGCGTGTAGGTCTTGTTGGCGACGGTGTCGGTGAACTGGTTGTTGGCGATGGGGTAGTAGTTGATGCCGTCGAAGGCGGCGATGTCGCTGGCGCGCCCGAAGTACAGGGTCTTGGCGCCGAAGGGCGCCTGGTAGATGTCGATCGGCCCGGAGTTCACCAGGAAGGTCTTGGCGCCGCCGACGGTGATCGCGGCCGCGTCCTTGCGCAGTTGGTAGACGGTGGCGCCGGCGGCGAACTGGGGAACGTCGTCGGGGTCGGGGGTGGTGATCAGCGCGTAGTTCGCCCCGTCGAAGGCGGCGTTCTGCTGCACCGTGTAGGTCTGGCCGGCATCGCTGAACTGGTAGGCCGCGACGGCGATGACCTGGGGCAGCGCGACCACCCCGTCATTGCCGATCACGTAGCTCGTGCCTGCATCGACGAAGGTGCGGTATTCGATGATCGGATAGGTGATGCCGTCCCCGACCACGCTGGAGCCGCCGATCCGGTAGACGACATTGCCGATCGTCACCGTGTCGGCGTTGGCTTCGGTGGTGACGGTGAAACTGTTGTTGGCCGTGGTGATCGTGTAGGTGAAGCCCGAGGTCGTCAGCGGGTAGGTCGAGCCGTTGCCGATGATCTGGCCGTTCAGCGTGTCCAGCTGATAGACATAGCCCTCGATGGCGACGACATTGCCCTGATCGATGTTGAACTGCCCGGAAATCGTCGCGCCTGCCAGGGAGCCCGCCTTGAGCGCGATCGTGTACTGCACGCCATCCAGCACGAACTGGCTGTTGTTAGCGGTCATCTTCACGGTGCTTCCGCCGCCGCTGACGGTGTTGGGCTGGGCGTTGGTGTTGATGATGTAGACCGCGCCGTTGAGCGAGAACTGATAGGGGTTCACCGGCACGGTCTGGCCGTTGCCGGTGACGCTGACATAGGCGCCGGTTTCCGAAACGTCGAAGGTGTAGAAGGCGTTGCCGAGAGTGAACATGCTCGGCGCCGTCATCAACGGATAGCTCGCCGGGCTGCCGTTGGTCGACGCGCTGTAGGGGAACATCTGGCTGCCGTTGACCGTATAGGCGCCACCGGCGAAGCCGATCACATAGCCATAGGCCGAATTGGAGGCGAAGACGATCCCGGTCTTGATCAGCGCCGTGGTGGTCGCGGCGCCCTGCGTGATGGTGACGGAGCCCCCGACCGGGTCGTAGCTGTATTGCCGTCCGGCGACGCCGAGCACCATGCCGTCGAGACCGGCGGGATTGTTGAACACGTCGATCGTGGTCACTTGCCCGCCGGCCGGCAGGCCACCGGCGGTCATCGCGAACTGAGTCAGGGCGATCGGCGAGGGCGCTTCGGTCGCCAGAGGCGCGTCGAGCGAGGCGTAGCTGACGGTGTAGACGCCGCCTTTCATCGCATTGAAGGTGAACATCGTCCTGTCCACTTGCACCTGGGTGTTTCCCGGTTCGAACAGATAGCTCCGGCCGCCCACCACCAGCGTGTAGCGCGAGGTGGTCCCATCTGTCAGCGTGGTCGCGAGGTTCACGACATAGGTATTGCCGTTGAGCGTGAACTTCGGCGTGGCCAGCACCACCCAGATCAGGTTGCCGGGATCGGTGGCGTCGACGAAATACTGCCCGCCGGCAGCCGTCGCGCTCTTGCCGGTGGAATCCATCACCGTGTTGGTCACGGCGTTGAACGTGTAGAAGACGCCGTCGTCCGCCTTCATGACGGTGCCCGGGGTGGGGTTGTCCGCGGTCTGCGCCGGGATCGCGCCGGTCCCCTGGAAGGCCCAGCTGAACAGCGCCGGCGTGCTGATGATCGCGCCCTGGCCGTTGCCGCCGTAGACGCCGGCGGTGATGGTCTGCGGGCTGGTGGTGCGCGGCAGGTAGCTGGCCAGGTCGGCCGATTGCAGCAGGGCGACCGTCACCTGCTTGTCGAGCCCGTGCGACAGCGAGCCGTAGAAAGGCAGCGCCTTCTGCTTCTTGGGATCGATCGGCTGGATCGTGGACGATCCCGCGATCGGATACGCGAGGCTGGCGGAGTAGATCTGCGAGATCAGCACCGGCTGCCGTCCGGCCGCGAGCACGTTCAGGTTGTAGCCGTTGAAGCCCGGCGCGCCCGAGATCGGCGCCGCCTGGATCGCCAGGGTCGGCGACTCGATGGCCTGGATCGGGAGATAAGCAGGGGGCTGTCCCGGCGACGAGGGCCCGAACACCGCATACACGAGGTTCGAGAGCTTGTTGATCTGGGCGACCAGGTCCTGCGGGTTGACGTTGTTGGGGGTCTCGCCCACCGCGGGCACCGCGGCGGGATCGGGCGGAGCCGCGAGCGTGACCCTCAGGGTGAAGGTGTTGGTTTCGAGGATACCGCTCGCCGCGGAATACAGGACGTAGGTGTAGAGCTCCTGGTAGTTCCCGTCGGCGTCGATGTTGTACTTGGCGACCTTGTTGCCGGTGCCGGAGCCGTCGTCCACCAGCACCATGGCGTAGCCCTGGTCGATCAGCTCGAAGGAGGCGTTGTTCAGGGTGAAGTAGTGATCGCGCGAGAACAGGAAGAAGTCGTATTTGCCCACGAGCCCGTTGAGCGGGAAGCTGGCGCCGCCCACCGGGTTGGCCCCGATCGAAGCGATGTCCCGGTCCGCCTTCTTGTTGACGAACACGGAGGCCGTCACGCCGTTCTGCAGGTGGAAATTGACCGAGACCACCGAGCTGAACGTATCCATCACGCCCGTCGCCTGCGGCCTCACCTGGTTCTCGAAATTCAGCAGCAGCGAACGGGTGCGGTTGCTGAAGGTCGGGTCGGCGACCGAGGGCGGCACGTTGGCGAGGTAGTTGGGCAAGCCCGGCGCGGTGAGCCCGTCATAGGTCAAGCTCCAGTATTGCCGGGGCAGGCTGAGGTCGGTGTTGTAGAACGCGACGTCATAGCCATAGAGGTTGGCGACTTGGTCCAGCAGCGGCAACTGGCTCGGCGCGACGTCGTCGACGTCGAAATGATCCGGGCTCGAAAAGCTGTAGCCGGTGGCGCCGAGATAGCCGTTGAGGAAGACCACGCCCTTGTTCGTCAGGTCGTGGAAATGCGGGTCGGAAGCTGCCAGGTTGCCGAGGTCGTTGTTGTCGTAGTCGAACAGCACCGAGACCAGCATGTTCTGCACCGAGGACACGGTGGAAATCAGCTGCCCGCCGGCCTGGTCGTTGGACAGCGAGCTCGACAGCGACGATTCCTCGATGTTGTAGACGCTGCCGGAAATCGAGATGAAGCTGTCGATCGAGAGTCCTCGGGTCTCCAACCCGTCGTTGGTCACCACCGAACGGTTGTGCGCGGAATAGATGATGTTGGGCCGGTCCATGTACCAGCCGTCCGGGACCCGGGACTGGGCGATGACGTTGTGCGGCGGCGTGCGGCCGTCCTGCAGGTGGTCCGTCCGCCAGCACAGGCCTTCCTGGATCTGCCCGTTGGTCAGCGCCAGCACTTGCTGCTTGGGCACCAACGGATATTTGTGGGTCAGGTCATCGGGCGAGAACAGGACCGCGAGCGGATCGAAGACGAAGTGGAGCTTCTGCAAGGAGAGGATCGGCTTGCCCTCGCCGTCCAGGTTGAGGCCGCTCGGATACGTTACCCCGTATACATCTTCTCCGGGCTGCGCGACGATCTCGGCATAGATGAAGGTCCAGAACTGCTGGCTCAGGAAATTGGCGATATCGGCGATGAATCCCTTGGTAGAGTCCAGCTCGGGGATCGGCACGAAGATGGTCGGGGCGACGAAGGCGTTGCCGGCGATGTCGGAGAAATCGAGCGTATCCAGCGAGTCGACCATGGTGGTGGGCGTGTAGCTCTCGCCGAAGTACTGCAGCCCGCTGCGCTTGTAGCGCGCCCCCTGGGCCGGCACGAGATTGCTGCCGGTGGGCACGAAGGCGTCGATCAGCAACCCCGAAGGACAGCCCAGCCCGCCGACACTGGCCAGCGCTGCCGAATTGGAAACGGCGCGGACCAGGTAGACCAGGTTGTTGTAGGGGATCGCCTTGAACTGCGGGGCCGGCAACTGGTTCGTGTCGTCCGGCGGCGTGAAGAACCCGTTGGTGTCCGTCAGCGCGGCGCTGATCGAGCTCACCCCCGTCAGCGTGGTGCTCGCCTGGCCGACCACGTAGATCTCGGCGGGGAAAGTGAGGGTCTGGTCGCTGTTCAACGACAGCTGGGTGCTGGTCGAGGTGGAGGTGAGTGCGAAGCTGGAGAAGACCGGCGCGTCGTTCTGGTCAGCGACGCTGATCACGTAGGGCACGTTGGCGACGCTGATCGTCTGGGCCTGTGCGTATTGGCGGACCGACGAGGAATAGGACAGGTTGTACATGTACCCGGGCAGGTCCTTGTCCGGGCTGAAGATGTCGTCCAGCCGCATCGGCGCCAGGTCGCCGCCGCCGAATGCGAGGTAGAGATGGGTGTTGTCCTGCGGCGTCGCCGTCATCAGGACGCAGGCGGCGTTCCAGTTTTGCCGGCGGCACACGAAGCTGAGGGGAGGCAGGAATTCCCGGGCGGAATATTGGGGAGGCTCGGCGACCAGGCGATAGGGCACGTTGGTGCAGACGTAGGTTCTCGCGTCGTTCCCCTGCGCCTTGTCCGATGCATCGGCGTTGACGAAGGAGAAACTCTCGAGGTCAGCACTGACGTCACCGAGGGACGACATGTAGCCGATCGAGAAATCGTCGGTCTTCGCCACCAGGTTCTGATAGACGTTGGCGGTGGAATAGGTGTCCGGCTCGGCGAGGTGCCCATATTGATCGTAGGCCATCGAAGGCACGATGATCGACATGTTGTAGGCCTTGAGCCGCTGGACGAACACGACCCGCACGTAGTATGGGTCGTAGGTCAGGTTCTGCGTCGGGTCGGGCAACTGGTCGGGGATCGCGAGGTCGGCGGGGACCAGCTCGATCAGGTAGCACTCGCCGGTCTGGGAGTCGTAGGCTGAAAAGCCGTAGATCACCTCGGGCTTTCGCTTGGCCGGGATGACGAACTTGTCGGTCGCCGTCGTCAGCACGGCTTGCTGCTCGATCTCCACCAGGGGACCGTTCTGCTTGGCCTGCGAGAGGTTGGCGGCCACCTGCTGCGCTTGCACGCTCGCGAGCCTGACGGCCGCGTTGAGGCTGGAGGGGCCGCCGCTGAGCGGCGTCAGGCTCTGCACCAGCACGCCGTTGATCCCTTCCGTGGTTCCGGTCGTGGCCGACACGCTGCCGGACGCCACGGCAGTCGACGTGTCCGCCAACGTGAAATCGACGTTGTCGGTATAGACGTTGAACTGATTGGCGGCGCCGGGCAGCACCACCTGTTCCTCCACGGGGCCGCCGCGGTCAATGATGGCCTGTCCCGGTGCCTGTCGGGCCAGCAGGCCGACGATGTCGGTCGCCATCTGCAGGATTCCCGCGCGGTCGATCGTCTGCTGGGTCACGTCGAACGGGAACCCCAGGATCGGCCAGACGACCATGCCGTCCGTATCCAGGTACATCTGCAGCGGTTCCTGCACCTTCTGCAGGCCAGCGGCGATCGCCTGGGTGTCTGCCTGGGCCTGCGCGATCCGCGCGTCTTCGGTCGCTCCCGCATAGCGGATATCGACGTACGGGTTGTGGCGATTGGCGAACTGCCAAAAGCGCTGGTCGGGCCAGAAATTCGGCGGGTAGGGACGCTGGGTGGGATCGTCGATCGCTGGCCCGATCTCGATCATGCTCAGCATGTAGCGCTTGCCGCCGATCAACACGCTATCGGCTTCGGGGACGAACACGTAGGTCTGGCTCGCGCCGACCTGCGCCTGGCGAACCAGCCCGATCACGAAGTTCGTCGGCGCGAAGGCCTTGGACGAGAGATCGTCAGGTGCGGAATTGATCGCTATCCCGGCGATGAAGACGTTCGACGAACTGGCCGAACCTGCCTGGCCGCTGTCCACGTTGATGTTGCCGAAGATGAAGAGCGAACTGTCGGTGATCTGCAGGTCGTAGGCAGGCAGGCCTGCAGTCGACGCGCCCAGCGACATGTCGCCGTCGAACGACGCGCCCGGGAGCAATGCGGGCGACACGCGCAGGAAGACCGGCGTGGCCCAGACGGTCACGCTGTCCGCACCGCCGACGAAGCTGCCGAAATAGAGGTCGCCGGCCTGCGGCCTGGACTTGTCGCCCGGCTTGGGCGTGACCACGGCGAGGCCGGTGGCCACGACGATCCCGTCGGCATCGACGATATCGATCTTCGATTGCTTGGCCGAGTAGGTGAAGCAGACGGAATAGGTCGCGCCCTGCTGGATGCCATAGGCTCCCACGCCCGGCGCGGCGCAGGTGAGCGAGAGGATCGGATAGAGGCGGACCGTCGTCAGCGCCGCGGTGAACACGATGGCGCCGATGTAGTTGTGCAATGCATCGGGCTTGGCGATCGGCGGAGTCGCGCTCAGTCGTGAGCCATCCGATCCGCGCACCGACAGCGCCGCGCCCTGCAGGCTGAAGACGTATTCGACGCCCGCGGTCAACGCCAGGCCGGTGTCGGCGATCGGCAGGTCCCGGGGCGCCAGCGGCTGGACGTCGCCATGGGCGTCGCACAGGTTGAGGATCGTGCCGGCCGGCTGGGCCTGGAATGCGGCGCCTTGACCGAGCGACTGCGTGCGAAAGGCCGTGCCGATCGGAATGGCGGTGATGCCGGTGTCGGTCAGGGCCTCCACGGGGATGAAGGCGTCGAGCTCGACCTGCGCCACCGACGGCGGCGCCGGGGTGGTGACCGGAGCGTTGCCGCCCTGGCCGACCGGAAACAGGATCGGCCCGACCGGGGGTCTGGAGATGACGCCGACCGGAATCTTTCGCGCTGCACTCACCACTGCAGCCGCGGCAGCCGCGGGTCGGGTGATCGTCTCGGCGGCGCGCTGGCTTGCGGCTTGCGGCGCCGCTGCCGTGACGTCGGTGGGCCGGCCGCTCGGCGCCGGCGGGGCAGGCGCCGGGGCGACCGCGGGCGTGGTGGTGACGGTCACGGTGGCGGGAACGGTCAACTGATCGGTGATGCCCGCTGAAGGGTTCGAACTCATGTCGAAGTTCAGCGCCGCGGTCATCACGCTCAGTCCTGCCGGTGCGCCAGCCGCCGAGTAGCTGCCGGCCTCCGCAACCATGTCCAGCAGCGCGTCGGGCGACAGGACGTAGGTGGCAGCTGCAAATCTGGCGAGCACGTTGGGCAGATTGCCGCCGTTCAGGGACGGGGCGGCAGGGTCGTAGACCAGTTCCGGGTCGATGGCTGCGACCGTGCTCGCGATCCTGAACAGCGAATTGGCCGCCTGGTAGTCATAGATCGGATAGCCGAGGCTCCCGTCCCAGCCGTCCTCGCGATAGAAGGCGGCGATGCGCTGGTTCGCGAAGGCGGCCAGCGGGTCCAGCGCCGTGCAGGTCAGCGCCGAGACGGCGGGGATGACGCTGCCTCCCAACTGAACCGTCCCGTAGGCGGTCGTATCGGCGAATCGGGTCGTGGTGAAGCTGTGGTCCGGAGCGGCGACGGTGGCCTGGCTCGTCGTCGCCAGAGCGGCTGCCTGCAAGCCGTCATAGCCCGGCCCGCCCGCGAATACCGCGGTCTGGCCGTAGTCGAACGCCTGGGCCGGATCGCCCTGCTTCGGCGTCTGGGTCGCGCCGAATCGGTTGACGGCGAACTGCCCCGCCGTCGCCTGATCGACCACATAGGCGACCGGCAAGACGAAAGTGGTGGCGCCGATGGCATTGTTGGTCGTGACGTCATAGACCAGGGATGTCGCCAGCGGAACGATGGCGGGGCTTTCGTCGTAGACCTGTTCGTTGTGGACCTGCGCGAAGTCGCCGAGCGGTATTACCTGCGCCATCGCCGAACCGAGCAGGATGCGGCGCAGACCGGTCGCAGGGTCATAGCCGACGGTCTTGTCCACCAGGCGGTCCTGCAGGCTGGGGGCAAGATCCACCCGGCCTGGAACGTAGCAATGGGTCACGGCGGAGAAGATCTCGCTGGCGGCGAGATCCTGGTACATCTGCAGGATGCCGGCGTCCGTGCGCGGGTAGTACGAGCGGTTCGCGCCGCCCAAGGGAGCGTCGGAATCCGAGTCCGGAGCAATCGAGAGGAAGTACTCGTCCCTGAGATATTCAATCAGGAACAAGCGCGTCGAACCCAACTGCCGATACGGGTCGACGTCGGCTCCGGCAAGGTAGGGGGCGAAGCCTCGCTGCGTGTTCGAAGCGTCGTAGTAGGACTGCCCCAGCCAACTCAGCGCGCTGTAGAACCAGGCGGGCGCCCACTTGCGAGACGGGGGCCTGAAGACCAGCCCCGGCGCCCGCCCCAGGGCCGCCCTGGCGGGGGGTGATGGCGAGGCCACGGTCGTTGTCGTGGCTGTCGGAACGACGATCTTGACGGCATTGTTTTCGCGCTGGTCTGCCATGGCACTCCCCTAGAGACTTCATGAGTCAGGTGAACTTTTCCGGACCGCGCTCGCCGCTCCCTGGAACCCGGGCGACGCCTCTGCGATGTCGGCAACAGGAGCCGCGGACAACGACTCCCGAAGCGTCGTCGACATGGCGGCCGCCGCCTGCGTCATCAACGCAGGCTCGCGTTTCGAGTACTTTTGCTCCCGCGCCATTTGTGCAATGACGCCCCTCGTCCTTCATTGCGATCCCGTCCCTGCGACGCGAGCGACATCGGCGTCCTGCCGCGGACGGGACGCTGTCCGGGGCCGCACACCAAGCCATCGACGCGCAGGTCGAGGTCTATCGGGGAAGGCGTCGAATGGGCCTGTGGCCATTGACGCGATTGGGCAGAATGATCGCCAGCCGAAGCGTTGTCAATCGAGCGGCCAGCGAAAACATGGGGGGCGGCGGCATGCGGAGTGGGGGGTATTTCCCGGCTGGAGCCAGGTGTAGATTCCCATGGGACCGCGACCCCGAGTCGACAGAAGCGTGAACGACAAAGCTCCTCGGCACGCGACGTCGAGGTGCCGCGGCGGGTCGCGCTCGCCGCTCGAACAAGCGCGTCCGGCTCACGCTCGACGTGACCGAGATCCGGTCGACCAGGTTTTCTGGCCGACCGGATGCAGCGCCTTCACGAATCAGGCGGCGATTGCCTGATGCGGGTCATTTCTTCAGCGTGCTGACGATGATCGGCCCCGCGCCGGCGGCACCGCCGGACGAGACCGCCGTGACGAAGAACTCGTAGAACGTCTTCGGCGTCAGTGCGGTGAAGACGGCGGTCGTCGTTCCCTTGGCGACCAGGATGGGCGACAGCGATATGCCCGTCGTGCCGTCGATGCCCTGGACGAGGTAGCCGTTGGCGCCTGGCGAAGCGTGCCAGTTGACGGCCACGCTCGTGCCCGCGGGCACCGCCGTCAGCGTCTTGGGGGCGGCTGGCGGATTGCTGCCGTTCAGGGTCGACAGCAAGGCGATGTCCGGCACGAGCGTCAGTGAGAACATCGCGCCCCAGCCGCTCGCGTTGTCGTAGCCGTAGCCGGCGGAGTAGCCCGGTGCGCCGTATTCCAGCGCGTTGCCGTTGTTGCCGTCGTAGACGTCGTAGAAGTCCGGGTCGAAATAGCCGCCGACGCTTCCGAGCCGATACAGGCCGGGGTTGGCGAATCCGGCCGGCCCGAAGCCCATGTATTCGGACGCCGCGCTGCCCAGACTGTAGACGCCGGCCCAGATCGGCGCTGCGACGCTGGTGCCGCCGATCGTGACCCAGCCGCCATTGAGCTTGCTGTACACGTCGACGCCGGTCAGCGGGTCGCCCACGGCCGCGACGTCCGGCGTGTTGCGCATCGTCGCGGAGCCGCCGTT
>FSZR01001840.1_pt1 | contig 20238 bp, 17 predicted proteins | sample 1638781 | NCBI WGS metagenome assembly FSZR01 (sample SAMEA3914813, study PRJEB12502) | metagenome | biome: forest; material: soil | place: Canada | collected 2011-07-07 | depth 0.3 m | reverse complement strand
GCCGCGCCCGATCCCGAGGTGCGCGACCCGCAGCACACGATCATTCTGGACTTCAAGGGCAACGTTCCGAACGAACCCAGCCCGTGGTTCACGCGGGTGCCCGTGTCGTTCGGGCCGCAGCTGAAGGCGCGCCACGCGCCGCTGGACCTCATCAGCCGCATGGCCTGGGGCGGCATGGAGTTTCCCGTCGCCGATCGGCTGAACCCGGCGCTGCTGCTGGCCGTCGACCCGGACATCGTCGACGTGCTGAACCTGCACAGCCTGGCCGGCGACCTGCGCGCCACGCTCTCGCGGCCCGATACCATCGCCGTCACCGTGGACCTGCTGCACAAGCTGTGGGGCGCGGTGACGCCGGCCGACGCGATCGGCCGCCGCGTGCTGTCGCACAAGCGCTGGTACACGGTGACCGCCGTCCTGCCGAACACCGACCCGCGCAGCCCGCTGTACGGCGCGAGCCCGCTGGTCGGCAACGCGATGGCGATGGCCAACTTCGACTCGCCGGCCAACGAGATGTCCGAAGGCGACCGTGTGGGGGTCTACATCATGTCGGGCCGCGTGTTCGCTCGCCTGCGTCCTGGCACCTCGATCGACCAGGTGGCGAGCTGGATGCGCGACGCCTTCGTCACGTCACCGAGCTTCAGCAAGGACGTGCCGCCGGCCTGGAGCGACCACCGCGAGGCCGCTTTCTTCCGCGGCGTCGCGATCGCCGACCTGCCCTTCGCCGGCCCCGGCCACGAGCTGCGCTGGACCGGCCTGGCAGCCGTGGGCGCCGCGTGCGCGCTGCTGCTGGTGCTCGCGGCGCTGAACACGCTGAGCCTGCAGGCCGCGCACATGCTGCAGCGCCAGCGCGAGACGGCACTGCGCCGCAGCCTGGGCGCCGCGGCGCCGCACCTGCTGCAGCTGTGGGCTGTCGAGGCCTTGCTGCCGATCGCGGCGAGCGCCGGCGCGGCGCTGCTGCTCGCCTGGTGGGTCGCACCCGCCGTCGCCAACTGGATCGGACTTCCGCCGGAACTGCCGCTGGCCGACCCGGTGCCGCTCGCCGCGCTGGCGGGCCTGGCCATCACGGTGCTCGCGCTGCTGCCGCTGGTGGCGGCGCTGCCCGCGTGGCGCGCGTTGCGCCGTGTGCCGGCCACGGCGCTGCAGGGCCGCACGGCCAGCGAAGGCCCGTGGGGCCGGCGCGTGCGCCAGGTCTTGCTGGGCGTGCAGCTGGGCGGCGCGTTGCTGCTGCTGACCCTGGCCGGCGGGCTCGCGCTCCAGCAGCGCCACATGCTGGGCGTCGACCGCGGCTTCAAGACCCACGACCGTCTTACCCTGAGCATGGAGACCGACCCCGACCACGTGCCCGCGCTCGACGCCTTCGCCGCGGCGTTGTCGCACGACCCCGCCATCTCGCACTGGTCGTACAGCTACCTGATGCCCGTCTCTGACGTCGACAACCTGGGCTCGCGCGAGCTGGAGCGCAGCGCCGACGGGCACGTCGTGGAGACGCGCCTCAGCTCGGTCGGCGCCTCGTTCTTCGACACCTGGGGCATGACCGTGCTGGCGGGCACGCCGCGCTTCTCCGAAGGCGATTCCAACATCGTGGTGGACGCGAAGACCGCGCGCCTGCTGGGCTTTGCGACGCCGCAGGCCGCCATCGGCGCGCTGCTCACCGGCGGCGGCGGCTTCCTGCAGCAGGGCAACGAGCCGCGGCGCATCGTGGCGGTGGTCAAGGACGTCTCGCTCGAGTCGGCGCGCTACCCGCGCATGCCGCAGGCCTTCTGGCTGATGGGCAGCCCGCAGTGGGTGGTGTCGGCCACTGGCCCCGACCCGGTCGCGTTGCGGTCGGCGCTCGACACGGCGTGGAAGACATACGGCCTGAAGGTGCCCTACGAGCTTCAGTGGGCCGACGACCAGCTCGCGGACGTCTACCGCCAGGAAGCCCAGATGACGACCACGGTGGCGGTCGTGTCGCTGATGGCCGTGCTGGTGGCGATGCTGGGCGCGTACGCGATGGTGGCCGACACGCTGCGGCGCCGTCGCACGGAGCTGGTGCTGCACCGCCTGCACGGCGCGGGCGACGCAGCCATCGCGCGGCAGGTGGCCGCCGAGTTCGCCGGGCCGCTGCTGGGCGCGGTGCTGGTGGCGCTGCCCATCGCGGGCTGGGTCGGCTGGATCTACCTGTCAGGCTTCCAGGATCGCGTGACGCTGGTGACGGGCCTGGTCGTGCCGGCGCTCGCGGCCGTGGGCGCGACGCTGGCCGTCACCGCCCTCGCCTGCCTGCACCACGTGCGCATCGCGCTGGCGCTGCAACCCATCGAGGCGCTAGCCTGAAGCGCTCGCGTCAGTGCAGGCCGCGTGCGGCCGCGATGGCGTCGCTCGCGGCGAAGCGCGAGGCCTCGTCGAACGGCAGCGCGAGCTCCAGCAACGAGTCTTCCAGTTCGGCGACGACGCGATCGAGTTCCTCGAGCACGACAGTCAGCTCGACGACGGTGAGTGGCCGGCCGCAGGACTTCTCGATCTGCGCGGGCCGGCCGGGATTCGATGGATGGGTGGACATGCCCGAACCTCCTTCACGCCGACGGTGGCGCAGCCGGTTCATGGCATTTGTCGCGCCCGGATGAGCCGCGCCGCGAAGGCACGCGGGTTGCCTGCGACGACGCTGGCGTCTCAGTCGAACAGCGCGGGATCGGCCAGCAGGTCGTGCGTCTCCGGATGCTTGCGCATATACGCGAAGAACATCTCGCACTGCGGCACCACCTTGAGTCCGCGCTCGCGCACCGAGGCCAGCGCGAACTTCACCAGCTCGCTGGCGATGCCCTGGCCGCGCAGGGCCTCGGGCACCACGGTGTGGATGAAGGTGATGACGTCGCCCTCGATGGCGTAGGTGGCGATGGCGGCGTGGCCATCGACGACCTTCTCGAAGCGGTGGGCGGCGGTGTTGTCGTGGATGTCGCTCATCATTGTTCCGGCCAGTATCTGGAAGGCAGCATCATCACGATGCCGGGATGCTCCGGCGAGACGAGCAGCGGCAAGCGGCCGCCGGACAGCACGCCATCGCGAAGATGCTTGCGGAAGAACAGCAGCGAGGCCGTCTGCAGGCCGCGCGCGCCCAGGCTCGCGGGCAGGTCGTGCCCGCTCGTGCGCACGCGCTCGTGCGTGAGCGCCTGAGCGAAGAACTCGAGCCACGGGTTGCGCAACCGCAGGCCCTTGAGGCCGTACATGGCCTGCGCGGCGTCGCCGAAGCGCGCGGGGTCCACGCGGCCGGTGGGATCGAACAGCACCTCGCCGGGGCAGTCGGCCGTGCCAGGCCGGAACAGCAGCGAGTTGGCCTGCACCAGCTGCGACCACACCACGCTGCCGCTGCGCCACAGCGCGGGCAGCGCGGCGAACCAGCGCTGGAACACGGCGTCGTGCGCGAACCAGTCGGGCGCGCTGACGCCCAAGACGCCGTGCGCGTCGCTCGCGTTCCAGGCCGCGCCAGGGTCGACCCGCGTGCTCGTGCGCGCGGCGCGGATCTGGCCCGTGGCGAGCGCCGCGGTGTCGACCAGCGAGAGCGCGTCGGCGTCGCCGAACAGGCGGCCCGCCACGACGTCGCTGGCCACCAGCAGGTGGCCCGTCCGCGCGCCGTCGCCATTGAGCACGGCCACCAGCGACGTGGACGGCGCGGCGTGGTCCGCGAGCCTTCCGGGCGCGACGCGTTCGAGCTGCCGTGGCGTGTACCAGCTGACGAGCGCGGAGTTGGCCAGCACCAGCGTCTCGCCGACGTAACTCGCGACGAGGTGCACGAAGTTGCGGCCGGCGGGCGAGGCCAGCAAGGTGTCGCGCTGCGGCCGGCGTTCGTCGCGCAGGCGATCGAGCAGCGCGTCGACGGCGGCCAGGCTGGGCAGCGAGAAGTCGAGCGTGAGCGCGCGCAGCAGCTTCTCGAAGACCAGGCCGCCCTCGAACGTGCCCTCGGCGAGGAACGCGTCCAGGTGCGCGGTGACCTTGCCGTCGCTGTTCGGGTGCGGGTCGTCGGGCGTGATGGCGGCGGCCCAGGCGTCGGGGTCGCGGCCGTCGGCCGGCGGCACGGGCTCGACGCCGGGCTCGATGGTGAGCGCGCTCATCCACGCCCGATGGCCTTCCTCGTGCGACTTGAGGCCGCGCCCGATCGCGATGACGAGGTCGTCGGCCAGCGGCCGCAGCGCGGGCGGGCAGGCCACGAGGCGCACCGAGTGCATCAGCAGCGGCGTCTTGCCCTGCGCCGTCTGGTACGGCAGCGCGATGGCCAGGCCGTTCAACTGGCCCGCGACGTCGGCGAACTCCACCACCAGCGCATCGGTGAACGGCGTGCCGTCCATCTCGAGCTGGCGCGACTCCTGCAGCACGAGCGCCAGCGCGTCGCCCCACGGCGGCGCGGCCATCAGCGCGCGGTACTGCGCGGCCTCCACGTGGCTGCGCGGGTCGCCCAGCGTCACCTGCGGCGGGCGGTCGGGCGTGAAGCGGCCGATGTCGGTGCCCGGCGTGCGCCCCTTGGCCAGCGCCACGCAGCGATAGGCCATCATGTGGCCGGCCAGCTGGAGGATGGACTCGAGGAGCGGCGTGATCTGCATGGCGCGCATTGTCGCCGCAGTGCGCCGCCGGATCTGTCATACAGTCGCACGCCAAGAGGCAGCCCGACCCGGGCGCCCGCCGATGGAAACGACAGGGAGGAGACATGCACCGAACGAACACCGGTCTGCTGGCCTGCGCGCTGATCGCGCTGGGCCTGGCGGGCGGCGCCCACGCGGCCTGCAGCGTGGGCATGACGGAGATGCCCGTGAAGATGGTCGGCACGCGCCCCATCGCCACCGTCGGCATCAACGGCACGCCGGTCACGCTGCTCGTGGACAGCGGTGCCGTCTACAGCATGCTGATGCACTCCACCGCGACCGACCTGAATCTGCCGCTGCGCCGCCTGCCGTTCCCCATCTACGGCCTCAACGGCCGCATCCTCGATGCCCGCATGACCACCGTCGAGCACCTGAAGCTGCTCGATGGCGACCTGCCCAACATCGACTTCATGGTCGCCGGCAACGAGATCGGCGACACCGCCCTGGGCGTGATCGGCCGCGACATCCTGGGCGCCGTCGACACCGAGTACGACCTGGCCCACGGCGTGGTGCGCTTCGTGCGCGCCAGCGCCGGCTGCGAGCACGCCAACATGGCCTACCGGGCCGGGGACACGCCGGTCTCCGAGCTCGACCTGCTGCCCGATCCCACGCGGCTGGGCCACCCCGCGATCCGCGCCAAGGTCCAGGTCAACGGCGAGGAGGTCACCGCGCTGTTCGACACCGGCGCCCGCACCGTCGTGTCGCTGCCCGCCGCGCAAAGGGCCGGCATCAAGGACGCCGACATGAAGCCGGGCGACGCGTCGTGGGGCGCGGGCCTCGGCAAGTCCCAGTCGTGGTCGGCGGACTTCGCCAGCGTCTCGCTGGGCGGCGAGACGGTCAAGCACAACCACCTCGGGATCGCCGAGTTCGGGTCGGTGACCGACGGCATGCTGATCGGCGTCGACTTCTTCCTGTCGCACCGCATCTACGTGTCGAGCAAGCAGCAGCGGATGTACTTCACGTACAACGGCGGCCCCGTGTTCGCGCAGAACCGCGGCGCGGCGCCGGCCGCGGTGGCCGATGCGGCCTCCGCGGCCGACACGCTGAGCGCCGACGAGCACGCGCGCCGCGGCGCCGCCTCGTTGTCGCGCAACGACCTGGCGGCGGCGCTGGCCGACCTTGACCGCGCCTGCGCGTTGGCGCCGGCCAACGCGTCGTTCCTGGCCATCCGGGCATCCGTCCACGTGCGCATGAAACACGCGTCGCTGGCACTCGCCGACCTCGACGCCGCGCTGCGCCTCGCGCCCGCCGACGTGCAGGCCCTGCTGGCGCGCGCCGCGCTGCATGCCGAGGCCCACGCGCACGAGCTCGCGGCGGCCGACCTCGCCGCGGCCGACAGGCTGTTGTCGCCGCAGGCGAACGAACACACGATCATCGCGGCCCTCCACGAGCGCAACCAGATGCCCGAGCGCGCGATCCCGCAGTGGACGCAGTGGATCGCCACGCACCCGCACGACATCCGCCTGGAGCAGGCCTACAACAGCCGCTGCTGGGATCGCATGCTGCTCGATCGCGAGCTGGACATGGCGATGAAGGACTGCGAGGAGGCGCTCGATTTCGACGCGAAGAACTTCCACAACCTCGACACCCGCGGGTGGCTGTGGCTGCGCATGGGCCAGACCGCGAACGCCCGCGCGGATTTCGACAAGGCGATCGCGTTGCACAAGGAGGCGGGCTCGTCGCTGTACGGCCGCGGGATCGTGCGGCTGCGAGCCGGCGATGCGGCCGGGGCGCACGCGGACTTCGTTGCGGCGCGGGCGGCGGAGCATGGCATCGACGCGATGATGAAGGACTTCGGGTTGCCGTTGGCGCCGGATGCGGCGGAGGCGGCAGTCGCTGCATCGGCGGCGTCGCGCTGACGACAAGAGCCCCGCCGGCGCCAGCGAGCAGGCCGCTCAGCGCCGCAACGCCGCGCTGCGCTTCGGCGCCCCCGCCCGCGGCTCCGCGGCCGCCGCCTCGTTGGCCTGCTCCAGCCACTGCAGCGCGTCCACGTAGCCCACGAAATGCTCGAGGTAGTCGGGCGACAGCGACTGCATCAGCGTCAGCGCGCGGTGCACCAGGTGGTGCGAGTTCAGCGGGCCTGCGTTGTCGGGCAGCGTGGCGCGCGATTGCGCGAGGCGCTGCTCGGCGCTCAGGCGCGACCACGTGCGCTTGAAGAACTGCAGCGTGCGGCCGTCGGGCGCAGGCGAGGGCACGGGCCGGGTGGGCGCGAGCGACGGCGTCGAGGCCGCCTCGCGCGGCTTGCTCGCGGCGCCCAGCACCGGCAGCGGCTTCCGGCGCGCGACGTCGGACACGAGCGCGGCCAGCAGGCCCCGCGCGGCGGACGCGCGCGTGACGCTCGCGGGCGCGACCTCGCCCGCAACATCGCGTTCGAGAGAGCCGGCCTCGCCGTCACGCACCGCCTCATCGAGACGCCGCAACACCCCCGCCAGCCGCGCCTCGATCGCCTCGCGCGCTGCGCCCGCGTGCGCGGACGCGCGCCGCGCGAGCGCCTCGGCCAGCCGGAAGCCCACCGGGTCGCGCGCCGGCGCGCCCTGCGCGCGCAGGGCGTCCAGCACGTCCGGAGCGGGCGTCGTTTCAGGCATGCGCTGCGCTCGCCGGCGCCGCCGGCTTGCCGGCGTTCACGCGCGCGGGGCGCGGCGTCGGCGCCATCTCCACGCGGCGATTCTTCGAACGGCCGTCGGCATCGCCGTTGTCGGCCACTGGCTGCTGCGAACCGAACGCCGCGGCGAAGATGTCGGACGACGGGATGCCCTCCTCGATCAGCGCGCGCGTGACGGTCAGCGAGCGCTGCGCGGACAGCTCCCAGTTGTCGGCGAACTGGTGATTGCCGCCGCGCACCTGGCGGTCGTCGGTGAAGCCGCTCACCATCAGGATCTCGTCGCGCGACTTCAGGTACGTCGCGATCGGGCCGGCCAGCGTCTTGAGCAGCGCGCGGCCGTCGGGCTGCAGCTCGGCGGAGTTGAACGCGAACAGCACGGCGCCGTTGATGTCGATGCGGCCATGGTCGATGGTGACGCGACCCGCGGCCAGCGGCACCGCCAGCGCGCGCTCGAGTTCGGCACGACGCTGCTCCTCCAGCTGGTGCTGGCGGATCTCGTCCTGCAACCGCGTCACGAGTTCGAGTTGCGACGCGAGCGCGAACAGCAGGATCAGCACGAACGCGCCCAGCAGCCCCGACATCAGGTCGCCGAACACCGCCCACACCGGCGTGGACGCATCGACGCCGCCGCCGTCATCGATCTCGTCGACGATCACGCCACCGCCTCCGCCGCGCGGCGGCCGGCCAGGCGCTGCAGTTCCTCGATGATCTGCTTCTGCGACAGGATGCTCAGGTCGATCACCTCGCGTGCCTGCGCCACGTAGTACGCGAGCTGCTCGTCGCTGCGCGCCATCTGCGCGTTGAGCGCGACGTCCACGCGCTCCAGGTGCGCGCCGAGCTTCTCGCCCGACTCGCCGAACACCTGCACCGCCGCGCCGAACGCCTCGCCGAGGCTGGCCACTTCCGCGGCGCCGCCGGTGATCTGCGCGGCCACGTCGACCAGCTTGCCCGTCTCGCCCTGCACCTGCTCGTGGAAGCGTGCGCCCACGCGTTCCAGCACCTCGGCCGACGAGCTCACCAGCGCGTCGATCGCGCCGCGCTGCTCGCGCGCGGCCTGGTTGATGCCGTCCAGCAGCGTGCCCAGCGTCTCGAGGATGCGGGCGCGTTCGTCCAGCATCGTGTTGTCGCGCGCCATGCTGTCCTCGAGCTTCTGGCGCAGCTCGGAGATGACCTCGGCGGCCGCGCGCGGCGCCTCGGACGCGGCCTGCACGAGGCGGCCGATCTCGGCGATGGTGGCGCGCGCCTGCGTCTGGGCCTGCCCGGTGATGTCGCGCGCGGTGCGCTCCATCGTCTCGACCACGCGCTGCTGCTGCTCGAGCGACTGCGCGCCGGCCTGCTGCCATTGCTGCCGCAGCGACTCGGCCATCGCCTCGAGCGACTTGGCCATCGCGTCGACGCGTTGCTGGTCGCGCGCCGCCGACTGCGTCTGCAGCTCGGCGTGGGCCTGTTCGACCGTGCGCAGCAGCAGGGCGGATTGCTGCTCGAAGCCGCTGGCGACGGCCGCGAGCGCGGCCGTGCGTTGCTGGTCGCGGTCGTCCGACTGAGTCCGAAGTTCGGCGTGCGCCTGTTCGACGGTGCGCAGCAGCGACGCCGAGTGCTGCTCGAAGCTGCCGGCCGCGGCAGCGAGCGCGTCGCTCGTCGTGATCGACATGCGCGCGTTCGCGGTCTCGTGCTGCGCCACGGCCTGGGCCCACGCGGCGGTGACGCGTTCGACGGCCACATCCAGGCGCGTGCCCACGCCGTCCACCTGCGCGGCGACGGCCTCGGCCATCGCGGCGCGCGTGGCCGCGGTCTCGCGCGCCATGCCCGCGAGCGCCTGCGCCATCTCGCCTTGCCAACCCTGGTGGCGCGCGGCGACGTCGCCGAGCAGCGATGCGGAGCGCGCCTCGAAGGTCTGCGCGAATCGCTCGTGCGACGCGGCCAGCGTGGCCGCAAGGTCGTCGCCCGCGCGCGCGTGACGCGCGAGCAGCGCCTGCCACGATTCGGCGACGCCGGCGGCACTCGCCTCGAAGCGCGTGGACAGCTGGTCGAGCTGGCCCTGCATCGTGCCGGCCAGTGCGGCGTGCAGCGCGGACGTCTCGCGCGCGATGCCGGCCAGCGTGGCTTCGGCCACCGGGCGGATGGTCTCGCCGGCGATGCGCGCGCCTTCGGTCAGGCTGGCCTGCAGCGTGCGGTCGACGGATGCCGCCAGGCCCGTGTATGCGGCCTCGGCCTGGCCCTGGAAGCGTTCCTGGCTGGCGAGCAGGCGCGCGTTCGCGGCCTCCGATTGCGTGGCGAGTCGCGCGTTGGCGCTCTCAGCCTGCTCGGCGAGCGTGTCCATCATCGTCTTGAGGCTGTCGACCAGCGCGGGCATCAGGTCGGCCTGGCGTTGCAGCAGGGCCAGCGAGGTCTCGCGCTGGTGGGCGACGGAGAACGGGCGCAGCGTGGTGGCGATGCGGGCGTCCAGGCGCTGCGTGACGGCCACGCGCTCGCGGCGCGCGAGCGCGGCCAGCAGGCCCAGCGAGGCCGACGCGGCCACGCCGGCCACCGAGGTGCCGAACGCGAGGCCCAGGCCTTTGACGGGGGCGATCAGCGAGTTGCGGACGGCGACGAGGTCGGTGGCCGTCTCCAGCGCGGCGCCGGTGCCGCGCAGCGTGAGGATCATGCCGAGGAACGTGCCCAGCATGCCCAGCAGCACGAGCAGGCCGGCGAGCGTGGGGGCCAGCGACGGGCCGGGCAGGCCGACGGGTTCGCCTTCGATGCGGCGGCGGACGCTGTTCTGCAGCGATGCGGGGACGCGGTCGAGGAAGGCGCGAAGGCCCGTCAGCGACTCGGGAAGCTCGCCGACGGCCGTGGCGAGTTCGGTGGTCGCACCGCGAAAGCGATGCAACTCCAGCACCCCTGCGAGATACAGCGCGCCAATGAGCACCGTGATGACCAGCGCGAGCGGATTCGTGAGCAGGTAGCCCGCGCCCACCCAGGCGACGACGGCCAGGCCCGCGGCGAAGGCGGCATGGCGAGGAAATTGGTTCATGAGCGATCGGACAAGGACTTGCGGCAGGCCTCGAGCAGGCCTTCGACGGGTTGCAGGCGGAGATCGAGTTCGGCCAGGAGCAGCTGGCGCATCTCCTGGCCGAACGTGTCCAGCCACGGCCCGGGCTGGGAAGGGGTGCCGAGGGGCGCGTCCTCGGGCACGCCGCGCAGCTGGTCGAAGCGCGGCTCCAGGCGGGCGCCGAGCGTGGCCAGCAGCGCGCGCTCCTGGCCGCCCACCACCTGCTCCATCACGGTGTCGAGCTCGGCCAGCTTGGCCAGCGCGGGCGAGCGGTCGGCGAGCGACGAGCGCAGGCGCCGGCGCAGCGGCACGATCTGCGTCTCCATGGCCAGCTGGCACTTGGTGTAGCGCTGGCGGAAGGTGGCGAACTCGACGGGCATTTCAGCAGGAACGACAGCGCCGGCCAGCGGACGGCCAATGCGGCGCGGCTCGGGGCCCCCCGCGGGCGCGTCGGCGATCGTCCTGGCGAGCGCGGCGCGCACGCGCGCGAGCTCGCGCTCGTCCGCGGCGAGGGCGGCACGTCCGCCCAAACCGGGAAAACTCGCGGGAACGTCCGATCGATCCGCCGCATCGCCCAACGCCGCCGACAGCGAGAACGCATGCGTCCAGTCGAACCAGTGGGCGAGGCGCTGCGCGAACGCGTCGGGCGCGGCCGGGGCCTGGACGTCGTCGAGCGCTGCTACGGTGCGGACGAACGACGAGCCGGTGAGAGGGGTGCGGCGCGGGTCGCGCGCCAAGCTGCCAGACACTGTCGCAGTGGAAAAAAGGGCGCAGTCTACTCTCGTTCGGGGAAGCGGAGCGGAGGTCGAAATGTGGTACGCACGGCCGTCGATCCGCACGGCCGAGCAGCGGATATTCGGGATATTTGCCGCCCGGATATCCCGGCCGGTATTGGCGCGGAAACTCAGCGGCGCGCGCGCCAAACTCCGACGGCGTAGCGCGCCAGCAGAATCAGGAAAAACAGGGGCAGGATCGAATTGGTCACGAGTTCGGGAAAGGCCGCCGCCTGCCGGGCCTGCGCCACCGCGGCGTAGCCCAGCAACGGGCGGCCGTCGACAACGACCTCGTAGATTCGCCCGCCGGCGAACGGGCGATCGTCCAGGCGCACCGCGATATGCGGCGCGGTCGCGCGCAGATACTCGGCATCCGGAATCACGCAGGGAATATCGACGGCCACGTGGACGGCGCCGGATCCGATCCAGGTCGGGTCGTGAGGCGGGCGGCCGCGCCGGGGATGGAAGCAGCCGGCGTGGTTCGCCAGCGGGCCTTCGATGGTGCGCAGGGTCGCGACATCCGGCGGTCCGGCGACGGCCAGGCGCAGCGAGTCGAACAGCGAACCGCAGGCCATCCAGACGAGGAACGCCATCGACGCGACCAGCGCGGCCCCCAGGACGAAGACGAAGGCGCGGTACGCGGGATGTCGCTGGACATCGGCATCGATGGGCAGGCGCATGGGCAGCCACTGTAGCGCCCTGCCCGGGCCCGGACGTCAGTCCGTCGCCGGCGGAATGCCCTGCGCCGGCTGGAACACGCGCCGCGGATCGTAGGCCGCCTTCACCTGCACCAGCCGCGCCCAGTTCGCGCCGTAATAGGCCTGCGGCCAGTTCGCCAGCGCCGGGTCGAGGTAGTTCTGGTACGCCTCGCCGGAACTCCACGGGCTCATCGCCGTGCGCAGGCCCGTGGCGACCGCGCGCGCCGCCGCCACCTGGCCGGACGCCATCCCCGGCAGGTAGTACTGCGCGCTGAACAAGGCGTTGCGATGCACGAACGCGGTGGCGTCCGGCGCGACGCGGGCGATCGCGCCGCCCATCAGGTCGAGGATCACGATCAACGCGCGCTGGCCCTGCTGCGCGGCGACGGCGTCCAGCAGCGCCTGCACGCCGGCGGGTGGCAGCGCGGTGTCGAAGAAGTCGGAGCTGGCCACGAACGCGGTGCGCGCGACGGCACCGTCGCTCGTCTCGCTGGCCAGGTGGCATTGCGAGACGGTGTGACTGCCGCAGGGGGCCAGCATCGCATCGCGGAACGGCACGGCCTGCACGTGCTGCGACAACGGCGTGGCGCCGGTGGCCGCGAGGAAGGCGCTCCAGAGAGGCGCGAAGTCGTCGGGGCCGCCGATGGCCCAGCCCGAGACCTGGATCGCGGGCGTGCCCGTGGCCGATCCGTCGGCGCCCAGCACCAGGCCCGACCACACGGTGTCGGGCAGCGCCTGCGGCCACGCCTGCCACGCGGCGAGCACCGCGGCGGCGTCGCTCCAGGCGAAGGCGGCCGCGAAGTTGACGAGGTCCGCGGTGGCGAAGGTGTTGAACGTCAGCGACGTGACGACGCCGAAGTTGCCGCCCCCGCCGCCACGCAGCGCCCAGAACAGGTCGGCGTGGGCGGACGCGTCGCACGTGACGAGGCGGCCGTCGGCCAGCACGACGTCGGCGGACACGAGGCGGTCGCAGGTGAGCCCGTACGCGCGGTCCACGACGCCGATGCCGCCGCCCTGCGTGATGCCGGCGATGCCGATGGTGGGACACGTGCCCGAGGGAATGCACACGCCCTGGCTGGCGAGCCGGTCGTAGATGTCCACCAGCTTCGCGCCGGCGCCGATCGTGGCGGTGCCGGCGGCGGTGTCGACGGTGATCGAGGCCAGCGGGCCGACGTCGATCACCAGGCCGGCGGCGCAGGTGGAGTCGCCGGTGTAGCCGTGGCCCCCCGAGCGCGGCGTCACCGGCAGCCCGTTGCGGCGCGCGAAGCCCAGCGCCAGCGCCACGTCGGCGGCCGACGCACAGCGCACCACGGCGGCGGGCACGGTCGAGTCGTAGAGCGTGTTGAACACGGGCGCGGCGCTCGCGAAGTCCGTCGAGGGCGGCCGCAGCAGCTGGCCCTGCAGGCGCGCCGCGAGGCCGTCCCAGTCGAGGGCCGCGGGCGGCCGCGGCGCGCCGGGATCGTTGCCGCCGCCACAACCGGCGACCAGCGCCGTGGCCGCGCCGGCGGCGAGGAGGCGCCTACGATCCATGGCGACCTCCGGATACGGTCAGCGGTATGCGGGAATGGCGGTCATGGCGGACTGGCGGCATGGGCGAAGGACGGCTGGGAAAGCGACGACGGCGCGCGCAGTGCTGCAGTGCGTCAACGAACACGCGGCCGCGCGCCGAACCGGTCTCGCGGGGGCAAGGCGCGCGCCAGCTCCTGCTCGACCATCACGTCACAGCACCGTCGCGCCCAGCAGCAGGTGCCCCATCCACGCGATGGCCGCGAGGCCGACGCCGGCCGCCAGCACCAGCGCCGCGTGCACGCGCGCCCACCACCAGGCGCCGCGCAGGCGCCAGCGCGCGCGCGTGGCCCACGCGGCGAGCGGCAGCCCGGCCAGCGCCAGCCACGAGGCGACCTGCACCGCGCGCAGCCACGTGATGGCCTCGGCGCCGCACAGCCACGTGAACGACGCCGTGGCGCGCGCCATGACCACCGCGAAAAGCGCCCACGGCAGCACGGCCAGCACGCAGGCGATGCGCAGCGCGACGCGCGCGCGCCGCTCGTCGCGCGCCGCGGGCGCCGGCACGGCGAAGTGCCAGCGCGCCGCCGCCGCGAGCGGCCAGGCCAGCAGGCTCAACGCCGCCACCGCGAGCGAGGCCGCCAGGAGGGCCGTCATCACGTCCGCGCCGTGCCACGCCGGCACCTGCTGCGCCATGAAGACCGGGATGCGCGAGTTCATCTGCCAGTGGCCGTCGGCGTCGCGCCGGAACCAGATGCGCTTGGTGGCGTCGTCGGGGCTCTGCCACAGGCCGTCGCCGAGCCAGCGGAACTTCGTCGGGCGATCGTCGAGGCCGACGCTGTCGTTGACCGTCAACGTGCCGTCCGCCGCCACGCTCACCTTCTCCTGCTGCAGCATCGCCAGCAAGGCCAGCGAACCGCTCTGCCCGCGGCGCGTGGCGCGATAGCGTCCGGCCAGGCCGTCGATGGCCGCGGCGGGCGGCGGGCCGGCGGGGAACGCGGCGGACGGCACCGGGAAGTAGCGCTCCATGAAGCGGCGCATCAGCACGTCGCGCAGCACGCGCGTGCCGGCGCTGTTCTGCGCCACGAACAGCCCCACGTGCTGCGCGGGCAGCAGGTACAGGCCGCTGTGGAACCACTGGGTGTCGCCGCCGTGGCCGATCACGCGCGTGCCGTAGCCGCCGTCCTCCCAGAAGCCCAGCGCCATCGCCGGCCCGTGCGGATGCGGCCGCCACTGCGGCGACTGCATCTGCGCGAGCGTCGACGGCTGCAGGATGCGGCCGCCGTCCACGCTGCCGTCGGCCAGCTCGGCGAGCATGAAGCGCGCCATGTCGCTCGCGCTCGCGGAGGCGCTGCCGGCGGGCTCGACGCGGATCAGTTCGAACGGCTTGGCGTCGTCGGCGCCGTGGTCGTAGCCGCGCGACATCCGCGCCGCCAGCGCCGCCGGCAGCGGCTGCACGAAGGTGCTGTGCGCCATGCCCAGCGGCTGCAGCACGTGGGCCTGCACGTAGGCGTCGAAGGGCTCGCCGCTGCGGCGCTGCACGATGTAGCCGGCGAGCGTCGCGCCGTAGTTCGAGTAGGCGCCCACGGTGCCCGGCGGGGTGATGCGCGCGGGGATGCGCGAGACGAGCCAGGCGCGGATGTCCAGCGGCTCGCCCTCGCCGGCCCACATGCCGTGGAAGGTCTCCTCGAAGCCGGCCGTGTGCGTCATCAGGTGGCGCAGCGTGATCGGCTGGGGGAAGGTGTTGGGGATGTCGAAGTCGAGGTACTGCTGGATGTCGGCGTCGAGGTCGACCTTGTGCTGCTCGGCCAGCTGCATCACGGCTGTCCAGGTGAACAGCTTGGAGATCGAGCCGACGCGAAAGAGCGTGTCGGGCGTGACCGGCACGTGCTGCTCGCGGTCGGCCAGGCCGTAGCCGCGCGCCAGCAGCACCTGGCCGTCCTTGACCACGGCCACCGACATGCCGTCGACGCCGGCGCGCCCCATCGCTTCGGGCAGAAAGCCGTCGACGAACGCGGCGAGGTCGGGGGCGGTCAGCGCGGGCGGCGTCGGCGTCGGCGGCGCGGGCGGCGCCGCATCGGGCGCGGCCCTTGCCGAGCCGGCAAGCAGCATCACGGCGGCCGCACGCGCGAAGGTCTGGAGGATCATGTCGGGACTCGGGTTGATCGATGCGGGCGCAGTGTAGGAGTCCGGCGCGCCGGCCGAGTGTCGTTGCGACGAACTGCAGCCCGGCCGGGACAGGCCGTCGCCTGGCTACCATCCGGGCACGACGCTGCACCGGGTCCCCTCCAGCCGCGCAGGGAGACATGGCCGAGGACCTGGCGCCGTGCCGCGAGGCGGGGATGCTGGCGCGGGTGGTCAAGCCGATCGAGCGGGAGGAGTTGGTGCGGGTGGTGCGGGCGCATGGGCGCACGACTGGCCGAGCGACGAGGCGCAGACGGGTCCGGCTCCTCCTCCATTCGCGCCACGACGTCGCCATCCGCCATGTCGCTCGTCGCGGATGGAGGCCGGGCCAGGCCCCGGCATCGGCACGCCTGCGAAAATGCCTGTTCGATGATCCACTCGGCCTTCTACCGCTTCACCCCCTTCGCCGACCCCGCCGCGACGGCCGCCCGGCTGCGCACGCTCGCGCAAGGCCTCACGGGCGCCCTCGTCGTCGCCCCCGAAGGCCTCAGCGGCGCCATCGCCGGCGAGCCCGCCGACGTCGCCCGCTTCGAGGCCGCGCTTCGAGAAGACGACGCCCTGCGCGACATGCCCTTCAAGCACAGCGCCTGCACGACGCCGCCGTTCGGCCGCCTCGCGGTCAACGTCAAGCCCGAGATCGTCGCGCTGGGCCTGCCCGGTGCCGACGCCCTGCCCGCGCCCGACGAACGCGACGCCAGCCATCTGTCGCCGCGGCAATGGCGCGAGCTGCTCGCGCGCGAGGACGTCGTGCTGCTGGACAACCGCAACCACTTCGAAGTGCGCCTGGGACGCTTCCGCGGCGCGCGCGATCCGCTGGTGCACAACTTCCGCGACTTCGTGGCCTGGATCGAGGCGAACGCACCCGCCTGGCGCGAGGCGAATCGCCCGGTCGCGATGTACTGCACCGGCGGCATCCGCTGCGACAAGACCGCGCCCTGGCTGCGCAGCCTCGGCCTGGACGTCAAGCAGCTCGACGGCGGCATCCTGAACTACTTCGCCGCGCTGCCCGACGCCGACCGCGACTGGCAGGGCGAGTGCTTCGTGTTCGACAACCGCGTGGCGCTCGACACCCACCTCGCCGAGACGCCCACGACCGCCGACCAGGTCTTCGACCCCGCCCATCCCGACGAGGCCTGGCGACTGGAACGCGCGCGCCGCCTCGACGCCTCCGCCGGTGGCTGAGCCCTTCGTCCCGGCGCCGCGCGACGGCGTCGCCGCCAGCCGCGTGGGCGTCGGCGACGGCCGCTTTGCCGACGTGCTGGCCTTCCTCGTGGCGCGCTTCCCGGCCGTCGCCGACTGGCCCGAGCGGCTCGCGCGCGGCGCCGTGCTCGACGAACGCGGCCACCCGCTCGCCGCCGATTCGCCGTGCCCACTCGGCCAGCAGCTCTGGTACTGGCGCGACCCGCTCCTCGAGCCACGCGTGCCGTTCGAGATGCCGGTGCTGTTCCAGGACGCGCACCTCGTCGTCGTCGACAAGCCGCACTTCCTGGCCGCGATCCCCGGCGGCCGCCACCTGCGCGAGACCGCCCTGGTGCGGCTGCGCCAGCTCACCGGCCTCGACACGCTCGTGCCGATGCACCGACTCGACCGCGAGACCGCCGGCGTGCTCGCGTTCATCGTGCAGCCCGGCGAGCGCGATGCGTACCAGGGCCTGCTGCGCGGGCGCGATGTCGAGAAGGTCTACGAGGCCGTCGCGCCGTGGCGGGCCGAGCTGGAGACGCCGCAGGTCGTGCGCCACCGCATCGAGAAGCCGCCGGGCGGGCACTTCATGCAGGTGCGCGTCGTGCCCGGCGAGCCCAACGCCGAGACGGGCATCGAGATGATCACGCGCCTGCCCGCCGGCCTCGCGCACTACCGCCTGCGCCCCGCCACCGGCCGCACGCACCAGCTGCGCGTGCAGATGGAGGCGCTGAGCGCGCCCATCGCCGGCGACCGCATCTACCCGCGCCTGCACCCCGAGCCGCCGCCCGGCGTGGCGCCCGACTGGGCCGACCCGCTGCAGCTGCTGGCGCGCGAGTTCGCGTTCACCGATCCGGTCACCGGCGAGCCGCGGCGCTTCGCGAGCGCGCGCACGCTGGCGCTCGCGGGGCGCTGACACGTACGCGGCAACACGCCGCTCACGTTGAGCAACGATGATGGCCGGAAGCGGTCAGAATCGCCCATCAACCCTCGCGGAGCTCGCCTTGAGACTGAAGAACGCGGACACGCTCTTCCTGCGCATCTTCCTGCTGCTGCTGGTGGCCTTCTCGATCAGCTCGTGGCTGGCGTTCGAGGTGTTCCGCGCCACCGCGCCGCCGCCGCCGTGGCGCGATACGCCGCCGATCCGCCAGTCCATCCACCCGCTGCTGGCCAGCACCAATCCCATCGGGCCGCCGCCACACGGCGCCAGCTGGCCGAGCGGGCCGCGGCCGACACCGTGGGTGTCCATCGGGCTGGACGCCGTCATCAAGGTGCTGGCGCTGGCGCTGGCCGCCTGGTTCGCGGCGCGCGCGCTGTCGGCGCCGATGCACCGGCTCAGCGACGCGGCGCGCCGGCTGGGACAGAGCGTGTCGCCGCAGGCCAGCGTGGGCATCGCGGTGGCGCCGCCGCAGCTCGACGAGGAGCGCGGCACGCGCGAGGTGCGGCAGACGGCGCGCGTGTTCAACGAGCTGTCGCGCCAGCTCAAGTCCGACTTCGACACCCAGCGCCTGATGCTGGCCACCGTGTCGCACGACCTGCGCACCCCCCTGGCCAGGCTGCGCATGCGGCTGTCGGAGCTGGAGGCGCATCCGGCCGCGCGCAACGCCATCGACGACGTGCGCCAGATGGACGAGCTCATCGAGGGCCTGCTGGCGCTGTTCCGCCCGCCGGCCCAGGCCGTGGGCGGCGGCACCGGTCGCATCGACGCGTTCGCGCTGGTGCAGGCGATCGTCGACGACCTGCCCACGCTCGAGCCGCAGGTGCAGCTGCGCGGCACCGAGGCCTCGACGCCCTGCCCGCCCGCCGCGTTCCGCCGCATGGTGGAGAACCTGATCGAGAACGCGATCCGCCACGGCGGCGCGAGTGGCGCGGTCGAGGTGGAGGTGAGCACCGGGCCGGCCAGCGTCTGCGTGACGGTGATGGATCGCGGCCCGGGCCTCAGCGCCGAGCAGCTGGCGAGCGCAGGCACGCCGTTCCTGCGCTGGGCCGGCGCCGAGGCCGACAGCGGCCGCCGCGCGGGCCTCGGCCTGGGGCTCTACATCACGCGCGCGCTGGCCGAGCGCGAAGGCGGCCGTCTGGAGCTGGCCGCGCGCTACGGCGGCGGGCTCTGCGCGACGCTGCACCTGCCGCTGTCGCGCTGAGCGTTTTCAGGGCGCGCCGACGAGCCCGTCGATCGCGCCGCCGCCCGTCGTCGATGCGTCGGGCCGGCTGTTGGGTGCCGGCTCACCATCGCCGAGCAGCGATTCGTGCTGCGCGGACTCGCTGGCCGCGCCGTCACCGCCGGCCGTCGGATCCAGCTCGACGCTGGACTGCGCCTGCTCGGGCTGGTTGGGCTGCAGCTCGCCGAGGCGGCCGCCCGAGTTGAAGTTCGGGATCGCGTTGGGGTCTTGCTTGATGTCCATGGGAAACCTCTCGCGCTGATGCGCCTGGATGCCCGGGTCGGGCAACCGGCGTTCCCTGCGGGCGCGCGGGCGCCGCCGATCCGTCGCGCCAGGATGCAGTTCGGCCCGGTTCCGCGGCCAGTCGTCGCATGCCTGTTGGACGGCGCGGGCGGCGGGCGGACAGTGCATCCATCGGAACACGAAAGCGCGTTCCGAACCAGACAACCCAGACCCCAGGAGCCCACCATGACCGCCACCGCCCGCCAAGCCGCCGCCCTCGCCCTGTCCGCCCTCACCACCCTGGCCATCGTCGCCGGCATGAACGGCCTCGCGACCACGCAGTATGCGGTCGCGGACTCGCTGGCCATGGCGCCCTACGGCCAGACGCACGTCGCCGTGCAACACGTCACCGTGGTCGGCCACCGCGCCACCGCGTGAACCAGCGCGCCGCGGAGCGCGCTCCCTCGACGCTCCGCAGCTTCTTCAGGCCCCGCCGTGTGCGGGGCTTTTTTTCGATCTTGGCGCGAGACGACTCGAGGGTTCTGGCCCCTCCTCCAATCGCGCCATGCCGCAAGCCGGCTCACTGATCGCGCTTGGAGGCTTCGCCTGGCCCTCGGACCGTCGCGAGCCTGGCGAACACTTCGACGGTCCATCGCGCGAATCGGCAGTTCACTCCGGCACCCTGGCCACACGTCGCAACCCGTTTGTCCCGCGCCATCGAAGCTCCGATAGTCCATCCATCGCAAGACGAACCAATGCAACGCCAGGAGCCGATCATCATGACCAAGACCACCCACCAAGCCGCCGCCCTCGCCCTGTCCGCCCTGATGACGCTGGCCGTCGTCGCCGGCGTGAACGGCCTGGCCACCACGCAGTACGCCGCCGCCGACGCGCTGGCGATGGCGCCCTACGGCCAGACGCACGTCGCCGTGCAGCACGTGACCGTCGTCGGCCACCGCGCCGACGCCTGAGCGGCCTCAGTTCTTCAGGCGGTAGCCCGTCTTGAAGATCCAGGCCACGATGCCCAGCGAGACCGCCAGGAAGCCGAGCGTCATCGCGATGCTCAGGCCCACGCCGACGTCGCCGGCGCCGTAGAACGACCAGCGGAAGCCCGAGATCAGGTAGACCACCGGGTTGAACAGCGCCACCGTCTGCCAGAACGGCGGCAGCATGTTGATCGAGTAGAAGCTGCCGCCCAGGAACGTGAGCGGCGTGACGATCAGCAGCGGGATCACCTGCAGCTTCTCGAAGCCGTCGGCCCAGATGCCGATGAT
>FSZR01000596.1_pt1 | contig 20896 bp, 16 predicted proteins | sample 1638781 | NCBI WGS metagenome assembly FSZR01 (sample SAMEA3914813, study PRJEB12502) | metagenome | biome: forest; material: soil | place: Canada | collected 2011-07-07 | depth 0.3 m | reverse complement strand
GAGGCGTTCCGCGCGATCCGCAGCCAGATCCTGATGCGCACCCAGTCGGAGAACAAGGGCCAGCGCCGCCCGCTGGCGGTCGTGAGCCCCGACAGCGGCGACGGCAAGACCTATTTCTGCGCCAACCTGGCCGTCGCGCTCGCGCAGCTGGGCGGCAAGGTGGTGGTGATCGATGCCGACATGCGCGGCGCGCGCATGGACCAGGTGTTCGGCGTCGCCGGCGGCGCCGGCCTGTCCGGCGTGCTGTCCGGCCGCGGCGGCAAGGGCATCGTCAAGTCGGTGCCGGGCATCCCCAACCTCTACGTGATCCCCGTGGGCGTGCAGCCGCCCAACCCGCTGGAACTGGTCGAAGGCCCGTCGTTCGGCATGCTGCTGCGCGAGGTGTCGATCAAGTTCGACCACGTCATCGTCGACACGCCCGCCGCCTGCTTCGGCAGCGACGGCGTGGTGATCGCGTCCCGCTGCGGCTCCGCGCTGGTGATCACGCGCAAGGACCAGAACAAGGTCGAACGCCTGCAGGACATGGTGGCGTCGCTGCAGTCCGGGCAGGTGCGCCTGGCCGGCGTGATCATGAACGAACTGTGAGCCTTCCATGAGCGCCGCACGCGTGTTGACCGACCGACGCTATGCCCCCTGGTGGATATGCGTCCTCGGACTGGTGGCGCTCTACGGGTCGACGCTGTCCGACCTGTTCCGCACGATCTGGTCGACGGAGGAGCAGAGCCAGGGCCCCATCGTGCTGGCCATCTGCGCGTGGCTGACGTGGCGCGCCTGGCCGCGCATCGAGGATCCCGCGGCCAGTGCGCCGCGCCCGCTGATCGGGTGGACGCTGGTGGTGATCGCCCTCGTGCTGCACCTGTTCGGGCACTCGCAGCGCATCCTGAGCGCCCAGACGCTGTCGGTCGTCTTCATGTTCCCGGGCCTGATCCTGTTGCTGCGCGGCCCGCGGCAACTGCGGGCCGCATGGTTCCCGCTGTTCTTCATGCTGTTCCTCGTGCCGTTGCCGGGGGCGCTGGTCGATTCCATCACGCAACCGCTGAAGCTCGCGGTCTCCAGCGTGGCCACGACCGTCCTGTTCACCGCCGGCTATCCGATCGCGCGCAGCGGCGTCATCCTGCAGATCGGCCAGTACCAGTTGCTCGTCGCCGACGCGTGCGCCGGCCTGCACACGCTGTTCTCGCTGGAGGCCATGGGCCTGCTGTACCTGAACGTGGTGCGCCACACCTCGCTGCTGCGCAACGTCGCGCTGGCCATCCTGATCGTGCCGATCTCGTTCTCCGCCAACGTGATTCGCGTGATGGTGCTGGCGTTGATCACCTATTACTTCGGCGACGAGGCCGGGCAGGGATTCCTGCACGGCTTCGCCGGCATGGTGCTGTTCATGACGGCGCTGATGTTCATCATCGCGACGGACAGCGGCTTGCGCTGGCTCGTCGCCCGCACAACGGCGCCGCAACATGCCTGATCCACTTCTCACGCGCCGCGCCGTCATCGCTTCGGTGCTCATGGCCGCCATCGCCGCCGGCGGCCAGGCCATGGTGCCCACCAAGCGAATGGCCGAGCTGCGCGGGCCGTTCCGCCTGGAAGCGCTCGTTCCGACCGCCTTCGCGGGCTGGAGCCTCGACACGACTGCCGTCGCCGGCATCGTGAACCCGCAGACCGAGGCGATGCTCAACAAGCTGTACAGCCAGACGCTCGATCGCGTCTACGTCGACACGCAGGGCCGTCGCATCATGCTGTCGATCGCCTACGGCGAGGACCAGGCCGACGACAGCGTGCAGTTGCACTATCCCGAAGTCTGTTACCCGGCGCAGGGATTCCAGCTGAAAGGCAATCGCAAGGAAGTGATTCAGTTGGGACAGGGCGCGGTGCGCGTTCGTCGCCTGCAGACGCAGTTCGGCGACTCGCGCTACGAGCCCGTCACCTACTGGACGATCATCGGCGACGAGCAGAGCCTGGGCGGCTGGGACCGCAAGGTCGCCGAGATCCGCCACGGGTTGCATGGCGAGGTGGTGGACGGCCTGCTGTTCCGCGTGTCGTCGATCGATCGCAATACGGAGGAGGGTTTCCGCCTGCAGGACGCCTTCATCCGCGACGTCGTCGCCGCGATGACGCCGAGCGCGCGCCGGCAGCTGGTCGGACTGGCCTGACGGACGCTGCCATGCGCTCCGATTTCAGCAAGCGGGTCGCAGCCGGGTTGCGCTGTGCCGGGGCCGCCCTCGCGTGCGTGGCCGTACTCGCCGCGGGCGTGGAAACTTCACGGATTGACGAGTCGAAAGCGAACGCCGTAGCTTCCTATAACACGGATTTACGGCCCGTTACTGACCTGCTCGGCGGTGAGCAGGCATGCTCGGCGTTCTCCGGAACTGGCCGTGACTTTCTGCTCATATTGCATTCACTTACGAGCTCTGAGGTGCCGAAGAGAAAGGCATCGCAGCGCTTGTCGACGGGACCCTCCGTTGGTGAAGCCGCGTTGCGGCTTGACCAATCCCGAGTGTCCCCAATGTCCTTGAATGCCTTTGCACGATTCCCGCTTCCGACCATCGCCCTGGCGGTCAGCGCGGCCCTGACGGGTTGCGGAGGCGGCGGCGGCGGTCCCAGCGACCAGGACTCGACCTCCGTCGAGGCCAGCGCCACGTCGACGGGCCCCGGCGTCTCCGCGTCGTCGACCTCCACGTCGACCAGCACCACCACGTCGACGTCGACGGAGACCTCTTCGACGGGTACGGACACGACTTCCGGCACCTCGACGACCACCTCCACGGCCACCGATACGTCCACGGGCGACACGTCCACGACCACGGTCGCGAGCGCGGGTTCCAGCGACGGGACGACACTGGGCCTGGGCGGTGGCGTCTCCAGCGCCAGCGCGACGACCAGCCGCTCCGGCGTGGGCACCAACCTGAACCAGGTCTCGTACTACTCGCCGGAGACTCCGACGATCGACCTGATGAAAAAGGCGAGCCCCTGGCTGACGCAATGCACGTCCGGCAGCGGCACGTGCACGGGATTCAGCGGCACGGCGCGCGCCTGGGACACCCTCGAAGAGGCCAAGCTCGATGTCGACGCGAACGGCTGGATCAAGAGCCTGCCCGCGGCCAATTCGACCGCCAGCACCTTCCGTTATGCGACGTCGGTCGTGATGTCCGGCAACTATCAGCAGGTCGGCAAATATGTCGTCCGCTACGACGGCAGCGGCACGGTCACGTATGGCGGCGCCATGTCCAAGTCGGCGTCGGAATCGGCGTCGGGTCGTGACGTCGTCAACGTCGTCAACAACGGTGCGGCCGGCTGGCTGACGATCCAGACCACGAACCCCACGAACTACATTCGCAACATCCGGATCTATCCGCCGGGTGGCGTGTGCTCGAAGGACATGACGGTCTACGCGGCGTCCGCCGCCGCCTGTTCCACCGCCGCCGGCACCTACATCGCTTTCGAGAACGTGCCGTCCACGGTCGTCTGGCATCCCCAGTTCCTGCAGGACCTCAAGGGCTACCGTTCGCTTCGATTCATGGATTGGGGCCAGACCAACAGCACGCCTGTGACGTCCTGGGCCCAGCGCACGGCGCCGACGGCCTATACCTGGTCGGGCGCGACCGGCGTGCCGATCGAGGCCATGTTCGATCTCGCCACGAGCGTCGGTGCCGATCCGTGGGTCAACCTCCCGCCGTATGTCGACGACGACTACGTGCATCAGTTCGCCAAGCTGGCGCACGCCAAGCTGGCGCCGCAGTCCACGATGAATCTCGAGTACGGCAACGAGATGTGGAACTACGCCTTCCCGGCCGCGAAGTGGGCCTATGCGCAGGCGCAGGTGCTCTACGCGAAGCAGGCGGCCGCGGGCGCGAACACCTGGCTTCTCGGAACGAACTGGTATGCGCAGCGACTCGTCAACGTCTGCCAGATCGTGAAGACCGAATTCGGTGCGGACGCGTCGCGCGTCAAGTGCGTCGCGAACACGCAGGCCGCGAGTCCGTACAACACGACCACGACGCTCGATTGCACCTATGCGGCGGCGACGCTCGGCAAGTCCTGTGCGAAGTCCATCGACGCCGTCGCCATTGCCCCGTATTTCGGGTACTACGTCGGTGCGACGGCCTCGCAGCCGGTCATCGCGAGCTGGTACGCCGACGCCGATGGCGGCCTGAACAAGATGTTCCAGGAGCTGACCGGTCTCGATGCCTCGGGCAACGCCGCGGCACCATTGCTGGCCCAGGTCGGTTCGGGCGCGCCCTCCGGCGCGATCAACCAGGCCAACAGCTGGATGGTGGGCACCAAGGCGGCCTTGTCGACCTACGGCCTTCCGATGCTGGCCTATGAAGGCGGCGAGCACCTGGTGCCGGGCAGCGATCCCAACCTGCTGACCTTGATGACGGCCGCGAACCGCAGCGCGCGCATGGGCACGGCCTACCAGCAGATGCTGCAGGACTGGCGCGCCGCCGGCGGCCAGACGTTCATGTTCTTCACCGACGTCAAGACGGTGGGCACGAGCGGCATGTGGGGCCTGAAGGAAAACCAGTTCGACACCACGGCCCCGAAGTGGCGGACCGCGACGCAATGGCGCAACTCCGCCTGCTGGTGGACCGGCTGCTGAAGCCGCCATCGCGACCGAGTCGCGTCGCAACAGGAAAGCCCGCACGCGCGGGCTTTTTTCTTGCGGCCTCCAGGCCGCCTCGCGCGGCGGGATGCCAGGGGAATTCCCGTTCATGTGAGAATTCCCGCTGCGCTCGTCTCGGCGAGCGGCGGATGGCACGGCAACCAAGGATGGATACGCGCGAACTATGAAATGGCTCATTGCGGCCCCCTTCATCAAGGACAGGCAGGACCGCTGGTTGGGAGCCTTCGTGCCGGGCCGCCAGCACGCCTTCGAGGCGATTCCGGCCGCGTACGAGCATGACCGGTCGCGCGCGCGGACCGGCGGTTCCGAATGGATGGATTACTTCAAGCACGCCTGGCGCGTGTTGAAGTTCGTGCCGCGAGCCCGGGGTACCGGCGTGATCACCTGTTTTCCGCAGCTGCCAGTGGCGCTGGGACTGCTCTCGATCCTGACTGGAAAGCGCTTCCCCATCGTCGCCTGGACATTCAACGTCGGCAAGTTGCCCGCCGGCTTCAAGAGGACCCTCAGCGGGATCGGGCTTCGCCGCGTCGATCTCATCGTGGTGCACTCCAGGAACGAGATCGACGAGTGCGTGGCATGTTTCGGCCTGCCGCGCGAACGGGTGGTGTACGTGCCGCTGCAGCGCGCGCTGGATCCGAAGCCGCGGTCCGAGGATACCGAGCACCCGTACCTGCTGGCGCTCGGAAGCGCCAATCGCGACTACCGCCTGCTCTTCCAGGTGCTTGCCCGGCAACCCCGGCGCGCCATCGTCGTCGCGGGGGCGCACGCGCTCGCGGGACTGGAGGTGCCGTCCTGCGTGGAGGTGCGCTCGGGATTGAGCATCGAGCAATGCCATGAGCTCGTTCTCGGCGCGCGCGTCAACGTCATCCCGGTCGCGAATGCGACCACGGCGTCCGGACAGGTCACGCTGCTGGACTCGATGGGCATGGGCTGTCCGACGATCATGACCAGGTGTCCCGGCAGCGTGGATTACGTCGAGGAAGGCACCACCGCGTTGCTGGTCGAACCGCAGGACGCCGAGGGGTTGTCGCGCGCCGTCGAGACCTTGTGGAACGACCCCGAACTGCGGGCGCGGATCAGTGCGGCCGGGGCGGCGCACGTGAAAGCCTGTTTCTCGGATGAGGCCGTCGGCGCCGAGCTCGGACGAATCTGCGATCGATTCGCCAACGATCGCGCCACCGCCTGACCGCCGCCTATCTCAGGATTAGCGACGATACCGCGTAGGCGGCGCCCGCGGTGACGAAGAAGATCGGCACCAGCTTGAGTTCGGCGCGCCAATCGAACACGCCGCTCTTCTTCTCGAGAACCATCACGAGCGGGACGATCGAGAAGTTCGCCGCGAGTACGCCCAGCACCGCGCCGGCCATTCCGCCCAACCGGTAGCCCACGGGCAGCGACACCAGCAGGACGACCACCTGCAGCAGGCCGCGCTTGAAGAGCTGGCGGGTGTTGCCGGTCGCGACCAGGAAGTCGTCGAACACCACGTAGCGGTGCGCGATCAATATCAGGGCCAGCAGGCGAAATATCGGCGCCGCGCCCTGGTATCGCGTGTCATACAGGATCTTGATGATCAGGTCGGCGCCCCCGAACATGAAGCCGCTGGCGGCCAGGCAGAAGATGTCGATCGGGTTGCGGCAGCGGCGGTACGCCCTGCGCAGTTCTTCGGGCTTGGTTCTCGATACCTGCGCCAGGGCGGGCATGCCGATGTTCCCGGAGAGCGAACTCACGACCTGCTTGGCGGCCGTCAGCAGCAGGATCGAGACGCCGTAGAGCCCCATCTCGGAAGCATTGAACAGCGCGCCCAGCACGAAGCGGTCGCCGTCGCGGTAGACGAACGTGAGCGAGGACGATATGAGAATCCACTTCGAAAAGTGCCAGATCTCGCGCGCGGCGTGGGCATCCCACTTGAAGCGATTGCCCGAGCCGCTCAGCGCGTAGCTGGCGACCGATTTCAGCAGCGACGAGAAGACCCAGCCCGCGGGCAATATCCAGAGCGCCGGGTGCAGGTAGGCCGCGATGACCATCAGCAGCGTCGCGCAAAGTTGCGAGAGGACGTCGATCAGGACGACCGGGCGCAGGTTGACGCCTCGACGCTGAAGTGCGAGGTTGGTCGACTCGAAGCCGTCGGCGATGGGAAATGCCGCCAGGATCACCAGGATCGTGACGAGGCGCGGGTCGCTGTAGGTGCCGTTGACGAGGCTGGGCGCATAGATCCGCAGGGCGGCCAGAAGCCCGGCGACGGCGACCAGGATGGCCGCCAGGATGAAACCCCGCACCAGCCGGATCGACCATATCGTGTCGAGGAATTCCTGCTCTTCGCCGCGCGCGCTTTGAATGACGCTTTGCGTCAAGCCGATGTCCGACAGCATCACCAGCGCGCTGACGATCACGTTGCCGACGGCCATCAAACCATACAGATCCGGCGCCAGCAGACGGGTCAGCACCAGGCTGCTGAACAGTCGAATCCCGTTATTCAGGACCATGCCTGCGAAAACCCAGGCTGCGGCAGGCCGCGCTCTGGCGGACATGCCAGCGGTGTTTTTTGTCAATTCCATGCCTAGAGATGTTTTCCGGCGCCGCGAACGCCGGCAACTGCCGGACTCATGCCGATTTGGCGACCCCGGGTTCGCTGCGGTGCGAAGCGATGAGCAGGCATTGTGCCCGTGAACCAGATGGGCGGGCAGCCAGCTTGCCGGGCCGTGTGCCCACGCATGGTCGCGGGCCGGCACGCGGCCCGGGTGCGGGCGGGGCTCCGAATTCGGCACCGTACAATGACGCCGAGCGCGATCGCCCACGGCCCTCCCGGCGGCACGGCCCGATCAAAGTAGAACGAACGTCAGCCCTGAAGGAATTCAATCTTGATCTATGGCATCAAATTACTGCTGCCGATACTATTGGTTTGGGTTGTATCTCTCGGGCTGATGCCGATTATCTTCAAGGGAATGCTCGATCGGCTGGAGATAAAGGCAACCCTGGGGGTCGTCCTGCTATTCACGGTGGTCGAGTTTCTCTCGTTTCGCGTCGATATCTTCTTTGTCGTCGCAATATTCGCGCTGCTGATCGGCCAGCAAGTTCTGGGCGGCGGGGTGAAGGCGAAGATCGCAGCCTTCTGGATGGCGGTCATATTGTTCCCGCCATTCAAGCTGGATCTCGCGGGCTTTGGCGGGATCAACCAGTTGATCAGCATCGATCACTTCCGGATCGCGGCCCTCGTCCTGCTGATTCCCGCGGCGTTCAGGATCGTGTCGGAGCCGGCTCCTCGCAAGCCGACGCGCCTGATCGACGCCGCCGTGCTGTGCTATCCGGTCTTCAGCATCGTGTTGTCCTATCCGCACGTCTCCACGACGGCTTCCCTGAGATCGATGGTCGAGACGTTGCTGGACATCGCCTTGCCCTATTTCGTGATGACGCGGGGGCTTCGGGACTGGGAGGAACTGCGGTTCGTCCTGCGGCGAGTGCTGCTGGTGGGCGTCTTCGCCGCGTGCGCGGCGCTGCTCGAGGCCGCCATCAGGAAGAACATCTATGCGGAATTGCAGTGGGTCTACGGATTCACCTGGAGCCTGACCCACACGTTGATGCGAGGCAACTGGCTGCGCGTCCAGGCCATGACTTCCGAGCCCATCGTGCTGGCCGTGCAGATCCTGTTCATGCTCGGTCTCTGGTACTCGGTGCGCCTGCGCGGCGTGGACCGGGCGCGCACGGCGACCGTGTCCTTGTTTCTCGTCGCGGTGCTGGTCCTGACGTGGTCCCGAGGGCCGTTGCTTGGCGTGGCCATCTTCGCGGTGGGCCTGTTCCTGATCAATCGCACGCCGGTACGGGTCTTCTCCAGCCTGCTTCTGCTTGCGATCGCGGCGGCGGTCGCCGGCAAGGCCGCGGGCCTCGACGAGCCGGTACTGGCTTTCGTGAAGTCCGCCTTCGGCGGCAGCGCGGAGGACATGGGTTCCATCGACTACCGCAGCAAGTTGCTGGACGCCTCGCTCGCCCTGATCAAGCAGAGTCCCTGGTTCGGCGTGCCGAACTACACCGCCTACATGCAGGACCTGGTGCAGGGCGAAGGGATCATCGACCTGGTGAACACCTACGTCGCCATCGCGCTCGATACCGGGCTCGTCGGACTGTTCCTCTACCTGCTGCCTTTCGTGATGGTGATCGTGCGGCTGCTGCGGCAGTTGTCCGCGGCGCGCGCGGCGTCGGATGCGCAAGGCATCGCGTTTGCCAGCGCGTTCGTCGCGCTGCTGGTCGCGCTGCTGGTGACGATCTTCACCACGTCGACCTACGAGCGGATTCCCTATCTGCTGCTGCTGACCATCGCCGCGCCCACCCTGACGTTCTCCTTCGTCGACCCGTCGAAGCAGCGCGAACCTGCAACCCCTTGAACCGCGTGTCCGCCGCCAGTGGCGTCCACGTCGCCAATGCCAGGCAACGAGAAGACGAACATGCGTGTTGACTTGGGAGTCGTCGTCATCGGACGAAACGAGGGGGAGCGCCTGCGCCGCTGCCTGTCGAGCCTGGCCGACGTCAAGCATCTGGTCTACGTCGATTCGGGTTCGACCGATGGGTCCGTCGAACTGGCCCGGGGCGTGGGCGCGGAGGTCGTCGCGCTGGACCCCGGCGTGCCGTTCACCGCGGCGCTGGCTCGCAACGCGGGATGGCGCCGGCTGGCGCAATGGGCGCCGGACGTCCGGCTCGTGCACTTCTTCGATGGTGACTGCGAGGTCGTTCCAGGATGGCTGGACGCCGCGATCGACGTGATCGAACGCCGTCCCGACGTCGCCGTGGTGTGCGGACGCCGGCGCGAGCGCCATCCCGAGGCGACGATGTTCAACCGCCTCTGCGAGATGGAGTGGAACGGCCCGGTCGGCGAGATCCGCTCCTGCGGGGGCGATGCGCTGATGCGGCTGGAGGTGCTGGCCGCGGTCGGCGGCTACGACGACTCGCTGATCGCCGGCGAGGAGCCGGAGCTTTGCGTGCGCGTCCGCGCCCGCGGCTGGAAGGTGTGGCGCGAGCCGCGCGACATGGTGCTGCACGACGCGGCGATGACGCGTTGGAGCCAGTGGTGGAAACGCTCGATGCGCGGCGGTCACGCCTTCGCGCAGGGCGCGCACATGCATGGCGCGCCGCCGGAGCGCCACTACGTCGCCGAGACGCGGCGTGCCCTGTTGTGGGGCGTGGCGATGCCGGTGGCGATCATCGTCGCGAGCTTCGGCACGCCTTTTGCACTGCTGCTCGCGCTGGTCTATCCGCTCCAGGTCGTTCGCCTGGCGCTGAGGCCCAGCGCGGCCGCGCGCGAAGCGCGGGCGACCTGGATGCGAGCGTTCTTCCTGGTCGCCGCGCGATTGCCCGAGGCCGTCGGCGTATCGACGTTCCACTGGCGCCGGTTGCGCGGTCGCGCGAGCACGCTCATCGAATACAAGTGACGGTGCCCGACGCTGTGCGTCCATGCCGTCGATCAACCGGATTTCCAATGATGATTGAATCAAGCTACGCGATCATTTCCCCGTGTCGGAACGAGTCCGACTTCATGCGCCAGACGCTCGACACCGTCGTCGCGCAGTCGGTGCGGCCGGCCATGTGGGTCATCGTCGACGACGGTTCGACCGACGCGACCCCGCAGATCCTGGCCGAGTACGCGAGCCGGCACGACTGGATCAAGGTCGTGCGGCGCGAGGATCGCGGCGTGCGCGCGGTCGGCCCCGGCGTGATCGAGGCCTTCTACGAAGGCTATGGGCACATCGACATCGACGACTACGAGTTCATCTGCAAGCTCGATCTCGACCTGCGGCTGCCTCCGCGCTACTTCGAGCTGCTGATGGAACGCATGCACGCCGACCCGCGGCTCGCCAGCTGCAGCGGCAAGGCCTACATCCACGAAGGGGGCACCCTCGTGTCGGAGCGCCACGGCGACGAGGCTTCGATCGGCGCGAGCAAGTTCTACCGGGTGTCGGCGTTCAAGCAGATCGGCGGCTTCGTGCGCCAGGTCATGTGGGACGGCATCGATGGCCACGAATGCCGCCGCCAGGGCTGGACGGCGCGCAGCTGGGACGAGCCCGACCTGCGCTTCGTGCACCTGCGGCCGATGGGGTCGAGCCACAAGGGCATCTACACGGGTCGCATGCGCCACGGCTTCGGCCAGTACTTCATGGGCACCGGATTCGTCTACATGGCCGCCAGCGCGTTGCTGCGCACCACGCAGCGCCCCTACGTCCTGGGCGGCGCGATGATGATGTGGGGCTACACGAAGAGCGCGTTCAAGCGCGTCCCGCGCTACGGCGACGACGAATTCCGCCGCTTCCTGCGCGGCTACCAGTGGCGCGCGCTGTTCGTCGGCAAGGCGCGCGCGATCGCCGAGATCGAGGCGCGCCAGGCGTCCCGCTTCGGCGGCGCGGCGCGGGTGGGCGACACGGCCCAGCGAGCGAGCGCCCGATGAAGGTCGCCTACCTCGTCAACCAGTACCCGCAGGTCAGCCACACCTTCATCCGGCGCGAGATCCTGGCGCTGGAGCGCCAGGGCGCCGAAGTGCTGCGCTTCGCGATGCGTGGCTGGGATGCCGACGTCAAAGGCGAGGAAGACCTGCGCGAGCGCGACATCACGCGCCATGTGCTGCGCCTGGGTGTCCCGCGGCTGCTGCTGGGCGCGCTGGGCTGGAGCCTGCGCCATCCGGCGGCCGCGGCGCGCGCGCTGCGCTGCGCCTGGCAGATGTCGCGCCGCGCCGAACGCTCGCTGCCGTATCACCTGATGTATTTCGTCGAGGCCTGCACGCTGGCGAAATGGCTCGTCGAGGAGCGCGTCCAGCACCTGCACGCGCACTTCGGCACGAATTCCACCGAGGTCGCGATGCTCGCGCACCTGCTGGGCGGCCCGCAGTACAGCTTCACCGTGCATGGCCCGGAGGAGTTCGACAAGCCGCGCTTCCTCCAGCTCGACCGCAAGATCCGGCACGCAGCCTTCGTCGTCGCGATCAGCAGCTACGGACGCAGCCAGTTGTGGCGCTGGCTGCCGGCGCAGGACTGGCGCAAGGTCAACGTCGTCCGCTGCGCGCTGGAGAAGCCGTTCTTCATGGATCTCGACGCCATCGCGCCGTCGACGGCGCCGCGGCTGGTCAACGTCGGGCGCCTGTGCGCGCAGAAGGGCCAGCTGCTGCTGATCGAGGCGGCCGGCCGGCTGGCGCAGGAGGGCCTGGACTTCGAGCTGGTGCTGGCCGGCGAGGGCGAGATGCGCGGCGTGATCGAGCGCGCCGTCGCCGATCGCCAGCTCGGAAGCCGCGTCCGCATCACCGGATGGATCGACAGCGGCGCGGTGCGCAAGGAACTTCTTGCCGCTCGCGCGCTGGTACTGCCCAGTTTTGCAGAAGGATTGCCCGTCGTGCTGATGGAGGCGATGTCCGTGGGACGTCCGGTCGTCACCACCCGCATCGCCGGCATCCCCGAACTGGTGCGCGAAGGCGTGGATGGCTGGCTGGTGCCTCCGGGCAGCCTGGACGACCTGGTCGATGCCCTGCGCGAATGCCTGAAGGCGCCCCCCGAGCGCCTCGAGCAGATGGGTCGCGCGGCGCGCCTGCGGGTGCAGGAGCACCACGACGTGGATGTCGAGGCGGCCAAGCTGGCCGGCCTTTTCGCCGCCGCGATCGCCTCCGGCCAGGAGGCGTAGGCGATGACCCGGCTCGGCGTGCTCGACGGATGGCGCGGCATCAGCATCCTGCTGGTGTTGTCCGGGCACCTGTTGCCGATCGGGCCGAAGGCGTGGGAATTGAACGCCACCGTCGCCGCGACGGGCATGGCGGTGTTCTTCCAGCTTTCGGGCTTCCTGATCACGAGCGTGCTGATCCGCAACGACCATGTCGGCGAGTTCCTGATCCATCGCGTCATGCGGATCGTGCCGCTCGCCTGGCTGGCGACGCTCGTCACGCTGTTCGCGCTGGGATCGAGCGCGCCGGTGATCCTGGCGCACCTGTTCTTCTACGCGAACAAGGCGCCGATGGCGCTGACTCCGGCGACGGCGCACTTCTGGAGCCTGTGCGTGGAGGTGCAGTTCTACGCGTTCGTCGCCGCCATCGTGCTGATCGGCGGCCGCCGGGCGCTGTTCGCGTTGCCGCTGTGCGCCCTGGCCGTCACCGCGCTGCGGATCTGGTGCGACAAGCCGATGGCCATCAACACCGAGTTCCGGGTCGACGAGATCCTGGCGGGTTGCACCCTCGCGCTGGCCTTCCACCACCGGCCGGCGTGGTTCGAGTGGCGGGCCATCCGCTTCTTGCCGTTCATCGCCGCGCCGCTGCTGCTGCTGTCGGCCTCGCCGAATGCCGGCGCGATCGACTACGCGCGGCCCTATCTCGCGACACTGCTGATCGGCGCGACGCTGGCGCCGGCGACCGTCGGCTGGCTGCAGCGCCTGCTCAATTCTGGCGTGCTGCGCTACCTGGCCCTCATCTCCTATGCGCTGTACATCGTCCACGGCTGCCTGATGGGGTCGTGGCTCAACGACGGCGACACCAGGGTCAAGTACCTGAAGCGGCCGCTGTTCTTCGCGCTCACGTTCGGCCTGGCGCACCTGTCCACGCGGTACTACGAAAGCCGCTTCATCGCGCTCGGGCGCCGCTGGGTCGACGCATTGCGTGCGCGTCGCGCGGCCGCCGGGCAGGCCTAGAAATTGCCGGTCGCGCGGCAGCGTACCCAATACGGGCCAGGGTGCCCGCGACTCTCGCGCGTGACCGCAAACGAGGGTCAGGCGCACCGACCCGCCGTGGCAAAATCGCCTGCCACCGCGCGGCGGTACATGCCGTGTGCCGCACCATCGAGGCTGCTGATTTCATGAACAAGTCCGGACGCCTCGTCGCGTCAACATCACCGGTGCGATTGCTGCGCGCGACCTCCCATGTCTGAGCATGTTCCCGCGTGGCCGCGCTATCCGCTGCTCAACATCTGGGCGGACGACCTGTCGATGGAGGGGCTGTTCCAGCGACTGACGACCGAAGGCGGCGTCGTCTTCACGGTCAATCCTGATCACCTGTACCACCTGCAACACGACGCGAAGTTCCTGCGCGCCTATCGTTGCGCCGACATCATCACGGTCGACAGCCACTACGTGCGGCAGGCGCTGCGCTTCATGGGCCACCCGGTCGAGAACCGGCTGCCCGGCTCCGACATCGTGCCCGCGTTCTGCGAGCACCAGCGGTCGAATCCGGACACGCGCATCTATCTGCTGGGCGCGCGCCCCGGCGTGGCCCAGACCGCGCGCGAGATCATGAACGCCAAGGCCGGCCGCGAGCTGGTCGTGGGCGCGCACGGGCCGTCGATGAACTTCGTCGACGATCCGGCCGAGATCGACGCCGTCATCGAGATGATCAAGGCGAGCGGCGCCACCGTGCTGCTGGTGGGTCTCGGCGCACCCAAGCAGGAGGTCTGGATCGCCGACCACCGCCATCGACTGCCCCAGGTCCGTGTGATGATGGGCGTCGGCGCCACCATCGACTACGAGGCGGGCGCGGTCAAGCGCGCGCCCGTCTGGCTGCGCCGCCTTCGCCTCGAATGGACGTACCGCGTGTTCACCGAGCCGGGTCGCTACCTGATGCGCTATGTGCGAAGTTCGCGCTTCGTCTGGTGGATGCTCCTGGACAGGCTGGGGCGCTACAAGGACCCGTTCGGCGGCACGTTGACGTCGCTTCCCCGATGACAAGAACTCAAGATGGAGCTGGTCGCGCAATGAACTTCAAACCCGTACTGACGCTGTGGCCCGCGGGGCTGCTGGTGATCGCCGGATCCGCCTACGCGGACCTGTCGCCGTATTCGCTCTCCGCCACCGAGACGATCGAGCACGAGAGCAACGTGGCCCATACGACGATCGCGACGGCGGACTGGCTGTCGACGACCGAGCTGCAAGCGGGACTCGATCAGGCGCTCGGTCGCGACCGCCTGACGGCGTCCGGCACGTTCGACCTGATCCGCTACGAACACAGCCACCTGAACAACAATGGCTACGACCTGAACGGCGAGTTCGACTGGAGCACGATCGACGACCTCTCGGGATCGATCGGCGCCGATTCGTCGAAGAAGCAGTACATCTACGGCCTCGACGGCGAGCAGGCGTCCACCAGCAACAATTCGCAGCGCACCGACCACGTCTTCGCGCGCGCGCAGCTCGGTGGCGTGACGCGCTGGACGATCTTCAGCGGCGTCGATGCCACGCAGCGGAAGTATTCCGATCCGAACTTCGCGCCCAACGAGGTCCACCAATGGTCCGTCAACGGCGGCACCCGCTACCAGACGAGTCCGGACCTCAACTTCGGCCTCGTGGCCACCTACACGAAGGGCGAGTATCCCCACGCCATCCTCAGCCCGGTGCCGGACGAGGTCATCGGCTCGGACGGCTTCGACATCAAGAGCCTGGACGCCACCTCCACCTGGCAGGCCAGCGGCAACAGCAGCTTCAACCTGCGTGCCGGCTACACGGTCGAAGACAACGACATCCAGCCGCAGCGCAAGTACTGGAACGGCGACCTCATCTGGAACTGGGCGGCCGGCGGCCGGCTGAAGGTCACCACCGAGCTGGAGCGCGACACCGATGCCGACGCGACGCAGTCGTCGGGTGGGTCGGTGGCCTCGAACAACCTGGTCGGGCACTCGCTGAACACGACGGCGCACCTCACCCTGACGTACGAAGTGACGGCCAAGATCAATCTCCTGGCCGGGGCCCAGTACACGGAGCGCAAGTACGCGCCGGGCACGCTGCCCGTGCTGCTTGGCCAGAGCCAGGCCGCGGATGGATCCGGCGAGAACCGCACCAGCCAGTTCAGCATCGCCGTGCACTACGCGCCGATCCTCAACACCGATCTCAGCTGCAGCGTCGCGCGCGAGGTGCGCCGTTCCGATGCGCAGATCGCGTTCTACACGCCGGCCTACACGGCCAACAACGTGCTGTGCGCGGCGCAGATCCAATTCCGTTGACCATTCGTTCCCTGGAGAACCAGAAGTGACCATTGTTGCCGTTGTCGGTGTCGGCTATGTCGGCCTCCCCCTCGTCGTCGAATTCGGCAAGCTCGGCCGGACCATCGGCTTCGACATTGCGCAGGACAAGATCGCCAAGTGCCGCACCGGCGTCGACCCGTCGCGCGAGATTCCCGACGATGAGATGCGCAGCGCCGTGCATGCCGTCTACACGTCCGACCCCGCCGACCTGCGCGAGGCCGACGTCGTCATCATCGCGGTGCCCACGCCCGTCGACGAGGCCCACATCCCCGATTTCAAGCCGTTGATCGGCGCGAGCCGCGCGGTGGCGCCGCACCTGAAGGCGGGCGCCACGGTGGTCTACGAATCGACGGTGTATCCGGGCGCGACCGAGGAGGTGTGCATTCCCGAGCTGGAGCGCGTTTCGGGCCGCACCTGGAAGAAGGACTTCTTCGTCGGCTACAGCCCCGAGCGCATCAACCCGGGCGACCGCGAGCACATGCTCACCAACGTCATCAAGGTGGTCGCCGGCGACACGCCCGAGACGCTCGATCGCGTGGCCGCGCTCTACGAGCGCATCGTCAAGCCCGGCGTGCACCGCTGCACCAGCATCAAGGCCGCCGAGGCCTGCAAGGTGATCGAGAACACCCAGCGCGACCTGAACATCGCGCTGATGAACGAACTGGCGATCATCTTCGACAAGGTGGGCATCGACACCAGCGAAGTGCTCGAGGCCGCCGGCACGAAGTGGAACTTCCTGAAGTTCAAGCCGGGCCTCGTCGGCGGCCATTGCATAGGCGTCGATCCGTACTACCTCACGCACAAGGCCGAGACGCTGGGCTACCACCCCCAGGTGATCCTGGCCGGGCGCCGCATCAACGACGGCATGGGCAAGTACATCGCCGAGCAGACGATCAAGCAGATGATCTCGGCGGGCAGCGCGATCAAGGGCGCCAAGGTCACCGTGCTGGGCCTGACGTTCAAGGAAGACTGCGCCGACCTGCGCAACAGCAAGGTCGTCGACATCATCAACGAGCTCAAGACCTATGGCGTCGAGGTGTTCGTGCACGACCCGCAAGGCGATCCCGCCGAGGCGCAGCACGAATACGGGGTCGAGCTGACCGCCTGGGACAAGCTGCCGCGCGCCGATGCGATCGTCGCTGCCGTCGCGCATAAGGAATATCGCGCGCTCGGCGCCGACGGGATCCTCGGCCACGTGGTCGGCGGCGGCTGCTTCATCGACGTCAAGTCGGCTTTCCCGCAAGCGGCGCTCGCGGCCAGCGGATTGCACGTCTGGCGCCTGTGACACGCGGGGGCCGGGCCATGAAGGTGCTCGTGACCGGGGCGGCCGGCTTCATCGGCATGCACGTCGCGCAGCGGCTCGTCGCGCGCGGCGATACCGTGGTGGGCATCGACAACCTCAACGCCTACTACCCGCCGGCGTTGAAGGCGGCGCGCCTCGAGCAGCTCGCGCCGCTGGCCGCCTTCCGCTTCGAGAAGCTGGACATCGCCGATGGCGCCGCGCTGCGCGCGTTGTTCGAGCGCGAACGCTTCGACGGCGTGGTGCACCTGGCCGCCCAGGCCGGGGTGCGCTATTCGATCGACAACCCGCTGGCCTACGGCGAGTCCAACCTTTCCGGCTTCCTCAACGTCCTCGAGGCCTGCCGCCATTTCCCGGTGCGCCACCTCGTCTACGCGAGCAGCTCCAGTGTCTACGGCGGCAACGCGAAGCTGCCGTTCTCGGAAGCCGACAGCGTCGACCATCCGGTGAGCCTGTACGCCGCGACCAAGAAGGCCAACGAGCTGATGGCGCACACGTACAGCCATCTGTACCGCATCCCGACGACCGGCCTGCGCTTCTTCACGGTCTACGGGCCGTGGGGCCGGCCGGACATGGCGTACTTCTCCTTCACGCGCGACATCCTTGCCGGCACGCCGATCTCTGTCTTCAACGACGGCGACATGATGCGCGACTTCACCTACATCGACGACATCGTCGACGGCGTCGTCGCCGTGCTGGACAAGCCAGCGACGCCCGATCCGGCCTTCGACACGCTGGCGCCGCACCCCGGGCGCTCGCATGCGCCGTATCGCGTGTTCAACATCGGCAACCAGGATCCGGTGCGGCTCGGCACGTTCATCGAGACGATCGAGCAGGCCTTGGGCGTCGAGGCGCTCAAGGTGTTCAAGCCGATGCAGCCGGGCGACGTCGTCGCGACCCACGCCGACGTCGCGGCGCTCGCCGATTGGACCGGCGTGCGGCCGCACACCAGCCTGGCCGACGGCATCGGCCGCTTCGTGGACTGGTACCGGCGCTTCCACGCCTAGCGATCGCGCGCGGGCCGCGGCCCTTTCTCGAGCATGCCCGCGATCAGGCCGGCCGACGAGCGCGTGAGGTGCGAGTTGTCGAAATAGACGGGGTTGCCGCCGATCTCGACGACGCAGGTGCCGGTGGAACAGAGCGCGTCGGCCGGCGAGAAGACGCCGTCGATGTCGGCCGCGCTGTCCTTCAGGTCGTCGAAGAAGAACGCGAACTCGCGCAGATAGTCGTCCCGGCTGATCTCGATGCCGGCCGGCTTGCCCGTCAGGCTCGCGCGGGCGAGCGCCTGCGGCACGCTGGTGCGCGCGCCCGGCACCGGCGCCCAGACGTAGACGTGCTTGCCGAGGTCGTGGAACTGCCTGACGGTCGCCGCGAAGCGCGTCTTGAACAACGCCAGCGCCGCGGCGCGATCGAGTTGGACGTGTTCGTCGATGGACACGTGCAGTTCCGGCGCCTGGCGCCAGGTGGAGACGAGCAGGACCGACTGGATGGAGGGATGCGACGCCGCGAAGGCCAGCGCGGCGTCGTTGAATTCGTGGCATTGGCCGTTGTCGCCCAGCAGCCGGATGCCGTTGACCGGCAGGCACTCGTGGCGGAAGGCGAAGATGCCCGTGCTGCCCTGCGACGCCAGCCACTGGTCGAAGGCATCGCGCGAGGCCCACGCGTGCGAGTCGCCGATGATCAACCATTGCGGCGTGGCGCCGGGCTTGCCGATCAGGCAGGGGTGCTCGAAGGCCTGCGGACTCCGGCCGGCGAACTCGCATTCGCTCCAGGGCGGCGTCCGGTCGCCTTCGAACGCGGCGAGCCGCAAGGTCTCGGCGGGAAATCGTTGCGGCCAGCCGTTGCTCGCCCGCGCCAGCGCGAACAGGGCGGCCGACGCGGCCAATGCGAGCAGGTAGGCCATGACCAGCGTCCGGGTCGTGCGCAGGAACCGGCGTTCGCGGATCGGCCGCTCCGCGAGATGGAAGATCGCCGCCGCCGCCGCGATCGAGACGAGGAACATGGCCATCCGCACCGGCCATCCGCTGCGCTCGCCGGTCGCCACGTTGCAGAAGACGATGAGCGGCCAGTGCACCAGGTACAACGGATAGGAAATCTTGCCGACGTATCGAAGCGGCTGCCGTCCGAGTTGCCGATGCGCGAAGGTCGGAGCCGCGGCGCCGGACCCGAGCACCAGCGCGGTGCCGAGCGTGGGAATCAGGGCGAAGAATCCCGGGAAGGACATGCTGGGGCGATACAGCACGGCACCGGCCACGATGGCCACCAGGCCGGACAAGCTGCACGCCTCGAGCACCCAGCGTTTCCCGGCGAGGCGGTCGAACTGCGTCGCGAACGCGCCGATCAGGAGTTCCCAGGCCCGGGTGGGCAACAGGTAGAAGGCCGTGCCGGGCTTGGCGCCGACCGTCTCGATGTTGAGGCCGAAGCTGGCGAGCGCGAGCAGCGCCAGGACGATCCAGAAATTGCGCCGGTTCAGTCGCTTCAACAGGATCAGCAGCAGCGGAAAGAACAGGTAGAACTGCTCCTCGACGGCCAGCGACCAGGTGTGCAGCAGGAAGACGCTGTCGGCACTGAGCCCGAAGTAGTTGACGTTGCGCCAGAAATAGATGTTGGCCACGTAGGCCTGCGACGAGAGTATCTGGTTGGCCAGTTCGACCAGGTCGTTCGGGTACAGATAGACGATGCCGGCGATCGTCGTGGCTGCCAGTGTGGCGATCAGTGCCGGGCCCAGCCGCCGCGTCCGGGCGGCGTAGAAACCGTAGATATTGAAATCGCCCGCAGCCAGGTCGGCCCGGATAATCGCGGTGATCAGGAATCCCGAAATCACGAAGAATACGTCGACTCCGGTGAATCCGCCTGCGACCGAGGGGACGAGTCGAAAATGGAATATGAGGACGAGCAATACGGCGATGGCGCGCAGCCCGTCGATGTCCGGGCGATAGCGTTTGGTGCCATGGGCGGGAGGATTCATGCGCGCATGTTAGCGGCCACGCCGGACCGCTTGGCACCCGCGACGCACCGGGATCTGCTGGCATGACGCTTGCCGCGCGTCGAGTCCGACGAGCGTGCGCCGAAGCGTCGCACAAATTCCCCGGAGCTTCGCCGCGATCCAGTCCCGCCTGGGAACGACTGGATGGTTGGCGCGAGCCGCGTGCCGGGAAAAGCATTACCGTAGAGGGCCTGCCATGGCGCGGGCCACACCTGGATTGACTGTCGAGCGAAGAATGAACAACGAGGGATCGACCGAACCGGCGAATGACGACATCGGCGTCATTTCCGCCGAGGTACCGGACTGGCGGCGTGAAGTGGCGCAGCGCGGCGTCTGGGCGCCCGCGCGCGCGCTGCTGGCCAGCATCCGCGCGTACCAGCGCCATGCCGAATCGTCGAACCCGCTCGCGCGGATTCCCCGCAGGATCGCCGTCCTGCGCCATCGTTTCTGGAGCGCCGTGGCGGGCGCCGACATCCCCCTCAATTGCCGGCTGGGTGGCGGACTGCTGCTGCCGCATCCGAACGGCATCGTCATCCATCCGAAGGCCGTCATCGGACCGAACTGCCTGATCTTCCAGCAGGTCACCATCGGTGCCGGCGCCACGCCCGGGCTGCCCTGCATCGGCGGCCATGTCGACATCGGCGCCGGCGCCAAGATCCTCGGCGGCGTGACGATCGGCGATCACGCCAAGATCGGGGCGAACGCCGTCGTCCTGCACGACGTTCCCGCCGGCGCCACGGCCGTCGGCATTCCGGCGCGGGTCCTTCGATCGGACATGGTCCCGCCCGCCAAGATGGTCGCGTAGTGCCTTTCGCGCCGCGGCGATCCCACGAACCGCCACGCCACTTCGGCGATACTCCGATCCCTCATACGGCGACGCGCGTTCGAAGGGATCGGAGCACGTCGCGGCGCTGGCAATTGGAAACGACATCATGATCCTCGTCACCGGCGGCGCCGGCTTCATCGGCAGCAATTTCGTCCTCGACTGGCTCGAGAACCACGACGAGCACGTCATCAACCTCGATGCGCTG
>FSZR01000735.1_pt1 | contig 21583 bp, 15 predicted proteins | sample 1638781 | NCBI WGS metagenome assembly FSZR01 (sample SAMEA3914813, study PRJEB12502) | metagenome | biome: forest; material: soil | place: Canada | collected 2011-07-07 | depth 0.3 m | reverse complement strand
GGCAATCTTAGGTGGGCGCCCGCGGAATCCCCAGCCGTTCAGGCTGGGATTCAGGCGCACGCGACCTGGAGAGCCAAGCCCCCGCCCGGCCTGCCGCTCGCGACGACGCACCCCGGGAAGCCAGGCGCGCAGCGCCTGGAAAAGAAACGCCGCAGACATCATCAACGGGAAAGGACACCAGCCAATATGGTGTTGCAGGCCATGAGACACATAAAACAGTTTCGTTGCCTCCATGGCAGCGTTGCAAATACTCGCCGTACGGCCCGTGCCGTCCGCGGTTTGCGCCCGGCCACGAAGGCAAATCCATCGGCTTTGTTAGGTTCCTCATAGCCCGCAAGACCACACTAGCCGGTGCGCGGCGAGCAGACGACGAGGGCGCGGCACGTCCCGTCGCAGGCGTTCAGGTAGGCGTGGCCCATCTCGCCGTCGAAGTAGCTCGAGTCGCCGGCCATCAGGCGCACCGGCGCGTAGAACTCGGTGTGGAGCTCGATCTCGCCTTCGAGCACGTAGACGAACTCCTCGCCCGGGCCGCGCATCCAGTCGGCGGATTGGGCGAAGAAGTCCCGCAGCGTGTGCGCGCGGATCTCGTCGATGCGGGGCGCGAAGCGCTTGCTCAGGAGTTCGGTCGCCAGGTGCAGCGTGCGCTGGCCCGATGTCTCGACGCGCGTGCCTTCGCCGGCGCGCTGCACGACGCGGCGCGAGTGGCCGGGGCCGGCGCCTGCGGGACGTGTCCGCGCGTCGAGCAGCCGCGCCATGTCCACGCCCAGGCCCTGGCTGATGCGCAGGAGCTTGTCGTAGGACAGCCCGGTGCGGCCGTGCTCCAGCTTGCACAGCGTCGAGACGGTGAGGCCCGTGCGCGAGCTCATGTCGCTCAGCGTCATGCGGCCGTTCTTGCGCAGCGCGCGGATCGTGTCGCCGGGCGCGGAGCGGTCTGCAGGGGGCGAGGCGTTCATGGCATGAGTCAGCGTCGGGTGGACGTCGTCGAGGCCGGCATGTGGCGCTGGAACCAGTCGACGACGCGGCTCGTGAAATCGATGGCCGCGGGGAAGCGGCGCACGCCGTGGCCTTCGCCGGGATACGTGAGCAGCACGCTCTTCGCGCCGGCCAGCTGCAGCGCGTGGTGGAACTCCTGCGCCTGCCCGGGCGGCGTGCTGCGATCGAGCCCGCCGCAGATGATCAGCGTCGGCGTCTTCACGCGGTCGGCGCAGGTGACCGGGCTGCGCGAGAAGTAGAGGCTGTCGGGCCGGTCGGGCTTGCCGCCCAGCATTGCCTCGATCGACGCCGGTACGTGGCTGGTCAGGCGCAGGCTCGTCCAGTCGCCGACGGGCGCGATCGGTACCGCGGCGGCGAAGCGCGTGTCCTGCGTCACCAGCCAGGCCGCCATGTAGCCGCCGTAGCTGCCGCCGGCGACGCCGATGCGCGCCGGGTCGGCGATGCCGCGTTCGACCAGGCTGTCGAGGCCGGAGAGCAGGTCGCGCGCATCGGCGCCGCCCGCGTCGCCGAGGACGGCCCTGGCGTATTCCTGGCCGCGACCGCTGGAGCCGCGCGGCTGCGGCTGCAGGATCGCGTAGCCCGCGCGCAGCAGCGCCCCCTGGAAGCCGCCGCGGCCCACGTAGCGCGGCCGTGACCGCCAGACCGGCCCGCCGTGGATCTCCATGACCAGCGGATGCGGGCCGTCGCCCTGCGGACGCAGCAGCCAGCCTTCGATGCGCAGGCCGTCGGGCGCGTGCCACTCGACGTTGGTCAGCGTCGCGCCGCCGTGGGCCGCGTCGGGCGACACGCCGGCGAGCTCGAGCACCGCGTGCGCGGACCCGTCGGCGGCGACGCGCACCAGCGTGGGCGGCGTCAGGTGACCCTCGGCGACGAAGACGGCACAGCCCGGCGCGGCCAGCGGCGCGAAGTCCGGGCTCAGCGGGCCGCCGAAGGTGCGGGTCGACGACACCCACGCCTCGCAGATCGCGCCCGACGACACGTCGAGGTGCGCGAGCACGGACTCGAAGCCGCGCAGGCCGGCGAACAGCAGGTCCGCCTCGTCCTGCCAGGCCGTGAAGGTGACGTCGATGCCGCGCGTGGCCACCGGCACGACGCCGTCCACGCTGCCGACCATCAGCGTGCCCGCGACGAGCATGCGATCGCTGCAGGCCGCCTCGACGAACGCGATGCCCCGGCCCGAGGGCGAGGCCGAGATCCAGCCGACCTGGTCGCGCGCGGCATGCACCGTCGAGACGTGGCCGTCGTCGAGGCCGATCACGCGCACGTCGGCCGCGTACCAGGCCTGCTCGCCGGGCGCGTCGCTCGCGATGCAGGCGATGGCGCGCGGACCGCACCAGCAGGCTTCCCACACGTTGACGCCGGCGGGCGAGGCGCGCCGGCACTCGCCGGTCGCCATGTCGCAGATCCAGGCGCTGCGCCAGTGCGATTCGGCGGCGCCGACGTCGATCTCCGGCGCCCACGACGGCGCGTCGGAGGCGACGCCGGTCGGTGCCGAGATCGCCCCGTGCGCGCCCGCGAGGTCGGCGCCTTCGCCCGCCGCGACGAGCAGGATGTCCGCGCCGTCGGCCGACCACTGCAGCGACTCGACCCAGTGGCCGGGGAGGGGGACGACGCGCGTCGCGCCCGTCGCGAGCGTGAGCACGTGCAGCTGGAAATCGTACGGCTGCATCGAGTCCGAGAGGTAGGCGATGCGCTCGCCGGCCGGGTCCCAGCGCGGCAGGCGGTCGCGCTGCGCGCCGTGCGTGGCCTGGCGCAGCGCGCCGGTCTCCAGGTCGACGAGGCAGATGCGCTGGATCGGCAGGCCTTCGAGCCGGTCCATCTGCGCGCCTGCGGCGGCGACGGTGCGACCGTCCGGCGACGCGGCGAGGTCCTGGAGCTCGAACGGCTGGCCCGAGCCGACGCGCAGCGCCTGCGCCAGGAAGCCCTCGACGCGGCGGAAGGTGTCGGAGGCGGTGATGTCTCGTTGCATGGCGCTCTTTCGCTGGGAGGTCGGGATGCCGGCCGGCGCGTCACAGGCCCGGCGGCGGATCCAGCTGCTCGCGCCGGTGCGCGGCGACAAGCGTGTTGCGCAGCAGGCAGGCGATCGTCATCGGGCCGACGCCGCCGGGCACGGGCGTGATGGCGCCGGCGACCGCGCCGACCTCGTCGAAGGCGACATCGCCAACGAGTCGCGTCCGGCCATCGGCGCCGACGGGCACGCGGTTGATGCCGACGTCGATGACGACCGCGCCCGGCTTGATCCAGTCGCCGCGGATCATCTCGGGCCGGCCGACGGCGGCGACGACGATGTCCGCGCGGCGCGTGATCGCCGGCAGGTCGCGCGTGCGCGAGTGCGCGATGGTCACGGTGCAGTGCGCCTGCAGCAGCAGCTGCGCCATCGGCTTGCCGACGATGTTGGAGCGGCCGACCACGACGGCCTCGCGGCCGGCGAGGCTGCCCAGCGTCTCGCGCAGCAGCATCAGGCAGCCCAGCGGCGTGCAGGGCACGAAGCCGTCCGTGCCGATCGAGAGCCTGCCCACGTTGGCCATGTGGAAGCCGTCGACGTCCTTGTCCGGATCGATCGCGTCGATGATCGCCGCCTCGACGATGCCTGCGGGCAGCGGCAGCTGCACCAGGATGCCGTCGACGCCCGCGTCGGCGTTGAGCGCGCGCACGAGCCTGAGCACGTCGTCCTGCCGGGTGTCGGCCGGCAGGCGATGCTCGATCGAGAGCATGCCGGCTGCGCGGGTCGCCTTGCCCTTGCTGCGCACGTAGACCTCGCTCGCCGGATCGGCGCCGACGAGCACCACGGCGAGCGCAGGGGGCCGGCCGGTCGCACGGACGAAATCGGGGACGAGCGCGGCCATGCGCTCGCGCAGGGCCAGCGCGTGCGCGGCGCCGTCGATGCGCGTCGCGCCGTGGCGCGTTTCGGCCGGGGAGGGTGTCGCCGTCGTGCGATCCAGCATGGAGGAGTCCTTGAAGGGAAGAATCCGGCGAGCGCTCGCGGCGCCGGCCGGATGAACGATACAGGTGCCCGCCGCAGGTTCTCGCCGCGGCGGGCCGGGATCAGAAGTCCGCGCGGCCGCTTACGCCGATCGTGCGGGGACGCTGCTCGAGGTTCTCCGCGAACACGCCGAACGGGCCGATGATGTTGGGGGCCTTCTGGTCGAACAGGTTGTCCGCGAACAGCGCGACCTGGTACTTGCCAAAGTCGGTGCCAAGACGCAGGCCGACGAGGTTGCGGCCGGGCCGATGGATGATCTGGTCGAAGTTGCGCAGCGTCATCTGCGCCGGGCCGGCATGCTGGTAGTCGACGCGCAGGAAGCCGGTCGCGCCGTCGGTCAGCGCATGGCGGTAGTCGAGGGACGCGGACCATGTCTTGCGCACCGCACCGTCGACGGGGTCGCCGGGCAGCTTGTCCCCGGTCGCCTTGTCGAAGGCCAGGTTGTTCCAGCTGTAGGTGCCGGTCAGCGTCAGGCCGTTCATCGGCCGCCCCGACAGCGACACATCCGCGCCCCAGCCTTTCACCTGGCCGCTGTTGGAGACGATGACGACCGGGTTGCCGGGCGCGAAGCCGTAGGACTGCACGTCCGACCAGATGCTGCGGTAGACGCTGACGTCCAGGAACGCGCGGTTCTGGAACAACTGCTGCTTCGTGCCGAGCTCGTAGGTCCAGATGTTGTCCGGCTTGAAGGTCGGCGGCACCGTCGAGTCCGCGCCACCCGTGGACGTCAGGTTGAAGCCGCCGCCGCGGAAGCCCTTGGCGATGTTCGCGTACGCCATCGAATCCCGGTTGGCCTCGTAGCTCAGGTTGATGCGGGGGTTCAGCGTGGTGAAGGTGCCCGTGTTCACGTCGACCGAGTCGACGCCGAAGCTGGTGGTCAGCGTGTTCTGGCTCAACTGCTCGCGGAAGTAGCGCAGGCCCGCCGTCAGCTTCAGCTTGGGCGTGAAGGCGTAGTTGCCTTCCGCATAAGTCGCAAAGGTCTTGGACCGGACCGCTTCGTCCGTCAACAGGATGGTGAACGGCGCGGGATTGGGTGCTGTCACCGTATCGGAGTACATCCCGAGCTTGAGGTCGCGGTAGCTGGCGCCGACGGTCCAGCCGAACGCGCCTTTGCCTTCGGACGACAGGCGCAACTCGGTGTTGTAGACGTTGTAGTCGTAGTTGACCGGGTCGGCGACCGAGCTGATGCTGCCCGCGGGCACGCCCAGCGCGGGCAGCACCGGCACGTAGAACGGCGAGAGATCGGCCTGCACCTCGTTGTTGCGCTTGATGTAGCTGGCCGTGCCCGTCAGGGTGGCGAAGTCGAAGTCGTAGTCGAACTTGCCCTGGGTGAGGCTGTATTCGTCCTTCGCGTAGGTCGGCACCTGTGCGTTCGTCACCCGGTTCTCGCCGAAGTCCTGGTAGTCCTGGTTCGTCTTCTGGTACAGGGTCAGCAGCGACAGCGTCAGCTGGTCGGTGGGCTGGGCCAGCAGCGTGCCGCGGAACGCGTCGACGTCGGCCGCGTTGACGTCCTTGCGGCCCGTCGCGGCGCTGTCGATCCAGCCGCCCACGCGTTCGTGGTTGGCGACCAGGCGCAGGCCCAGCGTGTCCTTGACGATCGGCAGGTTGAGCACCGCGGTGGCGTCGTAGCCGGCGCTGCCGGCCTCGGTCATCGAATACTTCCCCTCGACCGATCCGCCGAGCGCGTCGAGCTTCGGCTCGTTGGGGATGTAGCGGATCGTGCCGCCCATCGAGCCTTCGCCGTACAGCGTCGCCTGCGGGCCGCGCAGCACCTCGACGCGCTGCATGTCCAGCAGCCGGATGTTGATCGCGTTGCCCTGGCGGTCGAGCGTCAGCGGCGTCTCGTCGAGATAGGTGCCCACCGTCGACGAGCCGAGCGTGTTGGAGACGCCGCGCAATTGCACGAATTGCTGCCCCACGCCGTATTCGTACATCGACAGGCCCGGGACCGAGTACTGCAGCTCGTCGAGCGTCGCGACGTTGCGCGCCTTGAGCTCCTCCGACGAGACGACGCTCACCGACAGCGGCACGTCCTGCAGGGCCTGCTTGTAGCGCTGCGCCGTCACGACGACCTGCTGGATCTGGTTGGCCGACTCCGCGTTGCCGGCCGACTGGGGCGCCGAGGCGGACGGACTGGGCGGAGTCGCCGCGCCCCCGCCATCGGCCGACTGGGCCGCCGCGACGGTCGGCAGCAGCGCGGTACCCACCAAGACTCGTTGAATCCACTTCGTCATCTTGTTCTCCGGGAGGTTGTGTTTGGTCGTCGAATCGATTCTCAAACAGTGGTGTACTGTATGTCAATAGCGCTTCTACTGCGTCTTGAGGAGCGATCGACGGGGGTTCGGAACGCGAATTTCCGCGGCGCCGTCCACGCGCGCCGCTGCGGGATCGAAGACGCTGGCTACGCGGCCGGCGGCGCGTGCCCGAAGCGCGCCGGCGACAGCAGCGCGGCGCTCACGCCCTGGCGCGCGACGTCCTGCGGGATGGCGTCGCCCGCGGCCAGCGCCGCCGCGACGCGGCCCATCGCCGGTGCGGTCTGGATGCCGTAGCCGCCCTGGCCCACCAGCCAGAAGAAGCCCGGCACCGACGGATCGAAGCCGACCACCGGCGTGCGATCCGGCGCGAAGACCCGCAGGCCGGCCCAGCGGTGGTGGATCTGGCGCACCGGCGTGCCGATGGCCTGCTCGAAATGGTCGACGGCGATCGCGACGTCGAGTTCCTCGGGCTGCGCATCGCAGGGCGGGCTGGGATCCTCGTTGGCGGGCGAGAGCAGCAGGTGTCCCGCGTCGGGCTTGAAGTAGAACTGTTCGCCCAGGTGCAGGGCCACGGGCCACGCGCCCGCGGGATGGCCGCCCGGCACGGAGACCAGGACGGCCGTGCGGCGCAGCGGCTGCAGGCCCACCGGCGCGGCGCCCGCCATGCGCGCGAGTTCGTCGCCCCACGCGCCGGCCGCGTTCACCACGACGCGCGCCTTGAACCTGCCGCCCGTCGTCGCGACGATCCAGCGTTCGCCTTCGCGACGCAGCGCCGTCACCGCGCAACCCAGGTGCACGGTCGCCTTGCGGGCGCGCGCGGCGCGCAGGAATCCTTGCAGCAGCGAGTCGACCTCGATGTCGGCCGATCCTTCTTCCAGGGCGCCGCCGCGCACGTAGCCGGGGCGGAAGATCGGGATCAGCTTCAGCACCTCGGCCTCGGAAAGCACGGACGTCGCGCGCGCGATGTCGGCGTCCTCCCTGAAGCGCGCCACGGCGTCCGGCTCGTCCGAGGCCGCGAAGTACAGCGAGGCGCGCGGCGCGACGAGCGGCACCTCGCTGAAGCCGGCCGGCGTGTCGAACAGGAAATCGCGGCTCGCCCGCGTCAGCGCGCGGATGGTGGCGTTGCCGTAGATCTCCGTGAACAGGGCCGCCGAGCGGCCGGTCGTGTGGTAGCCGGCGTGGCCTTCCATGTCCACGATCGCCACGCTGCCGCGCTTCGCGAGCTCGGCGGCCGCCGAGGCGCCGGCCATGCCCGCGCCCACCACCAGGAAGTCGATGTCCGTCGTGTTTTCCATACAGTACTGTCTTCTTGATGAGCCGTATCGGAAGCCCCGGGAAGGGCGCTGTCCGTTCGTGGAGATCGGCGTGTCGCGCCGGACGAGGCCCGTCAGGCCGTCGCCGTCGCGGGCTGCCAGACCGCCTGCGCGACGCGCATGAAGTTGCCTCCGAGCACCGCCCGGATGTCGTCTGCGGAGTAGCCGAGCCCGATCAGCCGCTCGACGATCTGCCCGGTGGCCTCGGGCGGCACCATCTCGATGCGCAGCGAGTAGCCGAGCTCGGGCGGAAACGTGGCCGGGTCGCCCGACGTCATGCCGTCGAGTTCGCCCATGTCGAAGACGTAGTCGAGGCCCAGGCCGACGTGGCGGACGCCGATCAGCTGCACCACGTAGTCGAGGTGCCGCACGAAGTCGTCCACGACCGGCCCTTCGCCGAGGAAGATGTTGATCCCGTTGATGCCGACGACGCCGTCCGTCGCGGCACAGGCCCGCAGCGCCTCGTCGCGCACGTTGCGTGGATGGTCGTGGACGCCGCGCGCGTTCGAGTGCGAGAAGATGACCGGACGCCGGCTGTGGGCCATGACATCCATGGTCGTACGGTACCCGGTATGCGAGCAGCACGCGACCATGCCGACGCGAGCCATCTCGTCCAGCACGCGCCGTCCGAAGTCCGACAGGCCCGGGTCGTCCTCCTGCTGGCAGCCGCCGCCGACGCGGTTGTGGCGGTTGTACGCGATCAGCATCCAGCGCACGCCGAGGTCGTAGTACAGCTGGACGAGGCTGGGCTGGTCCGCCACGGCGTTCATGCCCTCGATGTCGAACGCGATGGCCAGCTTGCCCTCCGAGCGCGCGCGTTCGATGTCGCCCACGTCGCGGACGAGGACATAGTCGTCGCCGCGCATGGCCAGCCAGCGTCGCAGGTGCGCGGCCATCCGCACGTGTTCCTCGACGCCCTGTTCGCCGTAGCCGATGTTCAGGCAGACCATGTCCACGCCCGCCGCCTTGTAGCGGGCGAGCTGCGGCAGGAAGGACTCGTCGTCGGGGCGCAGCGGCATGCAGCCGTGGTTGTCCCAGACCAGGTTCTCGCGGAGGAGGGCGCGTGCGTCGAGGGCGGACATGTCGTTGGAGCCTCGTGGAAGTTTGGTTCAGAAGAAGGTGCGGATCGCGTCGACGATGCGGTAGTCGTCGGCTATCATCATCATCACCGGCCAGCGATCGAACGTCGTGCAGGGATGCGCGATGCCGAAGCCGACGCGGTCGCCGACCCGCAGCGGGCCGCCGGCGGGCACCTCGAGATAGGCGTGCTGGTCGTTCATGCGCAGGACGCGGTGGCCCGCGAGGGGCGACGGTGCGGCGTCGCCCGGCCGATGCCAGGCGAGCGGCGTCGGCAGGTGGACGTCGTAGGAGCAGTCGCGCTTGCCCATCGCGACGATCGCGAGCCCGGGCTCGGGCACCGACTGCACCATCGCCCAGACCTCGATCGCGGGCCGCAGGCCGGGGCCCAGCGTGGCGATCTCCGGCATGCGGTGGGCGATCGCCTTCGCGTATTCGCTGAACCAGCTGGAGTCGTGCGTCACGTAGCAGCCGCTGCGCAGCACCAGGATCGTCTCGCGCCCGGTCGACAGCCGCGCCGCGAGCGACGGCGGCAGGTCGAAGTACTGCGATCCCCCGGCCGACAGGATGACGGGCCCGTCCGCGAAGAAGCCGAGCGCGTCGCACTGCATCGTCACGTCGGCCATGTCGTCGAGCAGGCGGCCGATGCGCGCCAGCGTCTGCTCGGGCGTGGCGGCCTCGAGCACGCCTTCGAAGCCCTCGACGCCGCGCAGCGACAGGTGCGGCGCCGCGTCGTTGACCGCGCGCGCCACGGCCATCGCCTCGCCGACGGTGCGCGCACCGGTGCGGCCGCCTTGCTGGCCGATCTCGACCAGGACCTGGAGGGGCCGGCCGTGGCCGTGCCCCTCGACCGCGCGCCGCAGGATCTCCACTGTCGCCAGCGAATCCACCAGGCAATAGAAGTCGAACGCCGGGTCGCGTGCCAGCTCCGACAGGACGAAGCGGATGCCCTGCGGGTCGACCAGCTGGTTGGCGAGCAGGATCCGCTGGACTCCGAAGCGCCGATACACATGCAGATGCGACACCGTGGCGGCCGTGATGCCCCAGGCGCCGGCGGCGAGCTGGAGGTCGAAGAGCTGCGGGCTCATGCTGGTCTTGCCGTGCGGGCACAGGCGCATGCCCGTGAGCTCGGTGAAGCGTCGCATCCACTGCACGTTGTGCTCGATGGCGGACTTCTTCAGTACCGCCGCGGGCAGCGGCGTGTCGCCTTCCAGCAGTCGCCAGCCCTGTTGCCCGACGTCGCGCAGGGGCATTGGCGGGCCGTCCGGCAAGCCCTTGGTCAGGCCGTCGACGAGGCCATCCAGGATGGGTTCGAGATCCAGTCGCATCGGGTACTCCTTCGGCCTGCGGTCGGCTCAGGCCGGGCTGGCGCCTTCGTCCAGCGGCCAGATCGGGTGCGACAGGCGCTTGAACATGCCGGCGTCGAAGTCGAGCGTGAGCGAGCCCGGCGTCTCGCCATAGAACACGCGTTGCGCCAGCGGCGCGAACGCCGCGTGGAAGTGCTGCGTCGACTTCACGACGATGATGCGCTTCGAAGCCAGGTCGACGCCGAGCCCGGTGAAGCACCCCGTGCCGTAGACCTGCTGGCGGATGGCGTTCACGACCACCGCGACGCCGCCGACCTGCAGCAGCGCGGCGCGCCCGATCGGCACCGGACTGCCGCCGCCGGGATCGATCTGGTGGACAGCGTCGGACAGCGCGACGACCGTGGCCTCGACGTCCAGCGGGGCGCCCGCGAACGGGCCGGTCTTGCCGCCGAGGCGCAGCCGGAACGTGCTGCCGACGCCGGCATCGTGCGCGAACGCCACGGCCACCGGGTCCCAGACCATCCCGAGCGTGGCGTCCTGCGCGTTGCGCTCGAGCAGGCGCCGCAGGATGAACGTGGAGTCGGACCCGGCGCCGCCACCCGGGTTGTCCGCGGCATCGGCGATGACGAACGTGCCGCGCGGCGGCTGCGCGTCGATCTCGTCCAGGATCGCTTCGACGGGTTGTCGCAGGCTGCTTGTCTCTTCACGCGCCGCGAAGAACTGGTGCGCCAATCGACGCGCGAGCTCGGGTGCGTCGGCGTGGCCGGGCTCGGCGACGACGATCACGCCGGCGCCCGTGTCGGGCTGGTCGGCCCAGGGGAAGCCATGCATCAGCGAGACGGAATGGACGCCAGGCATGGCCTGCACGACGTCGGCCGCGCGGTCGAGCGCAGCCATCTGCGGCAGGGTGGTGTAGTAGATGCCCAGCATCGGTACGCGGTGGAAGGTGTGCTCCGTCCGGATCTCGCCGCGCACGAAGCGTTCCGCGATGTCGAACAGATGCTCGGCACGGGCGTCGAAATCGGTATGTGGGTACAGCCGGCAGGCGACCAATGCATCCGCGCTTTCGAGCATCCCCTGCGAGGTGTTGCCGTGGAGATCGAGTAGCGCGCCGATGAAGCAGTCGGGCCCGACGATCTCGCGCGCGCGCCGCAGGATGTCACCCTCGCAGTCGTCGATGCCCTGCGCCATCTGCGCGCCGTGCAGGAACAGCGTGACCATGTCGACGGGCATCGCGCGCCTCAGGTCGGCGAGGATCTCGTCGCGCAAGGCCTCGTAGTCCGCGCGGCTGGTGGGCGCGCCCGGCTCGGCGAAGGCATGCAGCGAGGTGTAGGCCGGATACCCGCGCTCGCGCGCCTTGCGCAGGAAGGCGCCGTAGCCGATCAGCTCGAAGGCGGCGGGCTCGGGTTCCGGCGACAGCGACTTCGGCCGGAAGAACAGCGCGTTGTCGAACGACTGGCGCGACGTCGGCACCGCCGAGAAGCTGCTGGTTTCCGTCATCAGCCCGGCAACGAAGATTCTCATGGTGTTCTCCCGTGCGAAGAGGTTCAGAGGACGACCGTCTTGCTGCCGTTCAGGAAGATGCGGTGCTCGGCGTGCCAGCGTACCGCGCGGCTGAGGACCGACGCCTCGGTCTCGCGGCCGATCGCCACCATCTCGTCCGCGCCGGTCTCGTGGTTCACGCGGCGCACGTCCTGCTCGATGATCGGCCCTTCGTCGAGGTCGGCCGTCACGAAATGCGCGGTGGCGCCGATGATCTTGACGCCGCGCTCGTGCGCCTGGTGGTAGGGCTTCGCGCCCTTGAAGCTGGGCAGGAAGCTGTGGTGGATGTTGATGCAGCGGCCGCCGAGTTGCCGGCAGAAGTCGTCGGACAGGATCTGCATGTAGCGCGCCAGCACGGTGAGTTCGGCGCCGCTCGTCTCGATGAGGGACAGGAAGCGCGCCTCCTGCGCCGGCTTGCCGTCGTCCATCGGGACGTGGTGGAAGGCGAGCCCGTGCCATTCGGCCGTCTTGCGCATCGCCGCGTGGTTCGAGACGACGCCGACGATCTCGATCGGCAACTGGCCGATCTCCTGCTTGTGGATCAGGTCGACCAGGCAGTGCCCGAACTTCGATACCGCGACCAGCACGCGCATCTTGCGTGCGAGATCCTTGACCTCCCAGTCGAGTTGAAGCTGCCCGGCGGTCGGCTGAACGAGGGCCGCGAGCGCCTCGCGCGGGATCGGGCTGGCGAGTTCCATGCGGCAGAAGAAGGCATGCGTCTCGTCGTCGCCGTAGACCGCCGCGGACCGGATGTTGCAGCCGTGCCCGGCCAGCACGGCGCTGATGCCTGCCACGATGCCGGGACGATCGGGTGCACGAAAACGCAGGACGAGGAGATGGTTCATGGGTCGGTTCATGATCGGGACTGAGGGCCGGCGAGCATGCGCGCGGCGTAGGCGGCCATCGTCTGGTCGACGACGATCCGGAAGCGGGGGACGCCGGTCGCGTCGGGCAGCCGCGCGACGAACATCCCGGCGTCGCCCAGCAGCGAGCGCGCGACCGCGTGGACGGGAAACGACTCCGACCAGAGGTCGAGCGGGCACAGCGACGCGAGCACGTCGCGCGCATCGGTGCCATTGACGACGAACGCGGCGCGCGCATGCGTGAGGTCGACGGCGAGCGCGTCGTCGCCGCCGCGGTCATCGAGCCGGGCCAGCATGTCGGTGACGGCCTGCTCCGGGCCGGTCAGCAGCCATTCGTTCGGCGCCATCCATGCGAACTCCAGGCCCTGGGCCGCGACCTGTGCGCACGCGGGCGGCGGCTCGATGCCCACCAGGGCACGGAAGACGGCGGCGGGATCGGCGCCCAGGACCTGGAGCTTGCCGATGCCCAGCCCCGGTTCGGCCAGCACGCCGAGGCTGGGCCTGACGAAGGAGGAGGCGCGGGGCAAGGTGCGGGTCAGGGTCATCGTCTTGTCGGGTTCAGCCACGGAGTCGCTCTCCTTGCGGGTCGAGGAAGCGCGGATCCGCGATGCGCGCCAGGCGCGACCGGCCCAGGTCCCACACGCGGACGGTCTCGCCGATGCGTCGGGTGCCGCGTTCGACGAGCGCCATCGCGAGCGGCCTTTCGAGCGTGGGCGACAGCACGCTGGACGTCACCCAGCCTTGCGTGAGACGCGGCTCGGACGCGTCGTTCGCGACGACGTGCGCACCGGTGGCCAGCGGCTCGCGGCCGTCGACCACTTCGAGCCCGACCAGTTGCCGCCGGTCCTCGCGCAGCCCGTCGGGCCGCATCGTGGAACGGCGACCGACGAAGTCGTCCGGCTTCTTCGCCATGGCGCCGGCGAAGCCGACGTCCTGCGGATAGGTCGTGCCGTCGGTGTCGGAGCCGACGTGCAGGAAGCCCTTCTCGACGCGCATCACCATCAGCGACTCGACGCCGAACGGCGTGATGCCGAAGGCTTTCCCGGCGCGCATCAGGGCGTCCCACAGCGCCGCGCCGTGGCCCCACGGCACGGCGACCTCGTAGGAGAGCTCGCCGGTGAAGCTCACGCGCTGGATGCGCGCCCGCACGCCGCCGACGTGGCCGGCGCGGAAGGTCATGTGCGGGAATGCGGCGGCGGACAGGTCGATGTCGGAGCCCACGGCCTCGAGCACCTGGCGCGCATGGCGTCCCGCGACGTTCATCACCGCCCACGCGGTCGTGACATTCTCGACCAGCACGCGCAGGTCGCGCCATTCGCACTGCAGCCATTCGTTGAGCGTGTCGGCGATCGCGGCGGCATGGCCGCTGGTGGTGCCGACGAGGAAGTGGTTCTCGCCGATGCGCGCGAACACGCCGTCGTCGTACACGATCCCGTGTTCGCTCAGCATGAGGCCGTAGCGGCAGTTTCCGACCTTCAGGTTGCGCACCCCGTTGACGTAGATCCGCTGCAGGAACTCCGCGGCGTCCGGCCCCTTGACCTCGATCTTGCCGAGCGTGGACGCGTCGAACAGGCCCACGCCCGCGCGGACGGCGAGCACCTCGCGCGCGATCGCCTGCTCCTCGGACTCGCCGGCGCGCGGGAAGTACGCCGCGCGCAGCCAGGCGCCGTAGTTCTCCATCTTCGCGCCGAGCGCGATCTGCGCCTCGTGCGAGGCGGGATGTGCCAGCGGCGCGAGATCCTGGCCGACGGCGCGGCCCGCGAAGGCGCCGATCGTCACCGGATCGAAGGGCGGCCGGAACTTGGTCGTGCCGATCGCCTGCGCCGGCTTCTTCAGCAGGTCCGAGAGGATGTGGATGCCCGCGACGTTGGACGTCTTGCCCTGGTCGGAGGCCATGCCCAGCGTCGTGTAGCGCTTGAGGTGTTCCACGGAGCGAAAGTTCTCGCGCGACGCGAGCTGTATGTCGGCGACCGTCACGTCGTTCTGGAAATCGACCCAGGCCGTGCGCGCGGCGACGCCGCCGTCGGGCAGGCGCGGCGTCGGGCCGACGGCGCCCGGCTGCGGCAGCGCGAAGGTGTCGCCGCGCACGGCGGCGCGGGCGGACGTGACCGCCGCCGCGAGGTCGAAGACGCCCGCCGCCGCGCCCACGCTGATGGCGTCCTGCGCCATGCGTCCCGGCAGGAAGGCCTGCAGTTGGCCGTCGTACGTGAGCGATCCGCCGGACTGCGAGTGCAGGTGCACCGCCGGGTTCCAGCCGTCCGAGACCAGCACCGTGTCGCACGCGAACAGCCGCTTGCGGCCGCCCGCGCCGATCTCCAGCGCGCTCACGCGGCGTCCGCCGCGGGCGCGCACCGGCATGCCGCCTTCGACGAGCTCGATCCCCCGCTTGCGCGCCTCGTTGCCGAGGACGCCGGCATGGGTGCGCGAGTCGACGATCGCCGCGATGGCGCAGCCGGCGTCCTGCAGCGCGAACGCGGTCGCGTAGGCGCTGTCGTTGTTCGTGCAGACGACCGCGCGCCGGCCGGGCAGGGCACCGAAGCGTCCCGCGTAGGTGCGCGCCGCCGAGGCGAGCATGACACCCGGCAGGTCGTTCCCGGAGAACGGGAGGTGGCGCTCGAACGCGCCCGTGGCGAGGACGACCTGGCGGCAACGCATCTTCCAGAAGCGCTGGCGCGCGCCGTTGCGCTGGCCGATCGGCAGGTGGTCGCTCAAGCGTTCGCACAAGGCCACCAGGCCGTGGTCGTAGAAGCCGAATGCCATCGCGCGATGGAGCAACTGGACGTTCGGCAGCGCGCGCAGGCGTGCCAGCGCACGGTCGCGCCACTCGAGCGGCGGCAGCCCCTCGATTGGTTCGCCGCCGGCCAGCAGGCTGCCGCCGAACTCCGCATCGGCCTCGACCAGCGCGACCCGCCGGTTCGCCGGGTTCGCGGCTGCGGCTTCCGCGGCCGCGAGGCCGGCCGGGCCCGAGCCGACCACCAGGACATCGACGTGCGCGTGGCGATGCTCGTAGCCATCCGGATCCGGCTCTGTCGGCGCGGTGCCGAGGCCGGCCGCCTTGCGGATGGCCGGCTCGAACAGGGCCCACTTCGGCCAGATGAAGGTCTTGTAGTAGAACGCCGCCGGAATGAAGCGCTTGAACAGCGAATTCACGGCCATCAGGTCGAACTCGGCGCTCGGCTTCGCGTTGACCGGCTTGGCGACGAGGCCCTCGTAGAGCTCGACCTGCGTGGCCTTCAGGTTCGGCAGCGCGTGCGCGCCGCCTTCCAGCTGCACGATGCCGTTCGGCTCCTCGAGGCCGGCGGCGATCAGGCCGCGCGGGCGGTGGTACTTGAAGCTGCGGCCGACGATGGCGACGCCGTTGGCGAGCAGCGCCGAGGCGAGCGTGTCGCCGGCGAATCCGCGGTAGGGGCGTCCCGACCAGGTGAAGGAGATTTGCCTGCTGCGGTCGATCGTGCTTCCGCCGCTGGTGCGCCATCCGCTCATCGCGCCGACTCCACGCCCGGCGTGCTGCCCATCTCGTACACGGCGCTGATGCGGTGCGTGACGGTGTCGCGCGCGACGTTGAACCAGCGGCGGCAGCCCGCGGCATGCAGCCAGCGCTCGCGATGCTCGCCCTTGGGATTGCCGCGCTGGAAGAGATAGTCGGCCCATTCGCGGTCGGAGACCTCGGTGTGCGGGCCGGGACGGGTGATGTGGGACTCGCCGCCGCAACGGAATTCGATTTCCGCGCGCGGGCCGCAGTACGGGCAGGGGATGAGCAGCATGTCGGGGATGTCCTTCAGTGCGCGATGCCGGAGGCTGCGGCCTCGTCGATCAGCGCACCGGTGGTGAATCGTTCGAGGGCGAACGCCTGGGCCAGCGGATGCGACTGGCCGGTCGCCATGACGTGGGCCAAGCACCAGCCGCCCGCCGGGATCGCCTTGAAGCCGCCCGTGCCCCAGCCGCAGCTGACGTAGAAGCCGTCGACGTCGGTCGCGCCGATGATGGGTGTGGAGTCGTGGACGACGTCGACGATGCCGGCCCACTGGCGCAGGAAGCGCATGCGCGAGAACGCGGGGAAGAGTTCCAGCACGCCGGCGGCCGCACGCTCCATCCACGGCAGGTTGCCGCGTTGCGCGTAAGACAGGTAGAGATCCAGGCCGGCGCCGATCACGAGCTCGCCCTTGTCCGACTGGCTCAGGTAGGTGCCCGTCGCGGGCGACAGGACCACGGTGTCGAGGCAGGGCTTGACCGGCTCCGACACGAAGGCCTGCAGCGCGTACGAGCTGATGGGCAGCCGCACGCCGGCCTTGGCGGCGAGCTGGGTCGAGTGGCCGGCCACGGCCATGCCGATCTTCGCGGACCGGATCGTGCCGAGGTTCGTCCGCAGGCCGCGCACGCGCCCGCCCTCGATGAGGAAGTCCTCGACCTCGCAGTTCTGGATGATGTCCACGCCGAGGGCCGAGGCAGCACGCGCGTAGCCCCAGGCCACCGCGTCGTGGCGCGCCGAGCCGCCGCGCGCCTGGTTCAGTCCGCCCAGGATCGGGAAACGCGGCGACGGGTTGAGGCCGGGGATGTTGGCCCTCACGGCATCGGCGTCGTGGAGTTCGGCGTCGATGCCGTTGAGGCGCATCGCGTTGGCGGAGCGGCGCAGCATCTCCATGCCGTGGCGATCGTGCCCGAGCATCCACATGCCTCGTTGCGAGAACATGATGTTGTAGTTCAGCGCCTGCGACAGCCCCTCGTAGAGCTTCAGGGAGAACTCGAAGAAGTGCGCGGTCTCGGGGTAGAAGTAGTTCGAGCGGATGATCGTGGTGTTGCGGCCCGTGTTGCCGCCGCCGATCCAGCCCTTCTCCAGCAACGCCACCTTCGTCAGGCCGTGGTTCTTCGCGAGATAGTAGGCCGTCGCGAGGCCGTGGCCGCCGCCGCCGATCACGATCGCGTCGTAGGCCGCCTTCGGCTTCGCGTCGCGCCACGCGGGCTGCCAGCCGCGTTGGCCGTTCAGGCCTTCCTTCAGCAGCGACAGCGCGGAGTAGCGCGTGGTCAAACTCGGCTCCCGGCAGTCATCAGGGGGGTCACGTCTTCGTGCATCTCGCTTGCCTCTCTCGTTCGCTGGTGCGTCGATCTTTCGACGCGATTGTTATACAGTGGTGTACTGTATGTCAATGCCACCGCGGATCGACCTGGAGTGATCGTGAGCATGGCGGTCGACGCGCCGTTTCGCATCGGGTCGTGCCCTGACTTGACAATACAGTATTGTATGTTTAACGTCCGGCGAGAGATGCCTTGCGGATGGCCCGAACCCGCGTCACGACGAGAGGACCAGGATGAGCGAAGACCGTGCGAACGCGAAGGGAACCGATGCTGCCGACGAGGCGCCGCGGGATTCGATGACCTTGCTGAACAGCACCGGCGCGGGGTCTGCGCCGCAGATCGAGCGGATGCCGGAACCGGATCTGCGCCTCATGCTGCCGATGCGCGACGGCGTCCGTCTCGATACCCACATCTGGCTGCCCCGCGGCGGCACGCCGCAGCCCGCGATCCTGTGGCGCACGCCTTACCGCGAGGAGGTGCTGGGATGGGCGCGGCTGCGCCAGCTGCGCTATGTCGAGGACGGCTACGTGCTCGTGAACCAGCTGATCCGCGGCACCGGCGAATCGGAGGGCGAGTTCGCCTTCAACTCGCCCTTCGAACGCACCGACGGCCACGACACGATCGAGTGGCTCGCGACCCAGCCCTGGTGCGACGGCAACGTCGGCATGGACGGCGGCTCGTACGTGGGCATGACGCAGCTGGCGGCCGCGGCGACGCGGCCACCGCACCTGAGGTGCATCATCCCGATGGTGCCCGCGGCGGACTTCTTCCGCGAGATGCCGTACTTCGGCGGCGCATTCACGCGCCTGCACACGATCAACTGGCTGAAGCTGATCTCGATCCGGACGCTGTCCGAACTGACCGGCGGCTTCATGGCGACGCTGCCCATCCTGACGCAGCCCGACTGGCTGCGCCGCCTCACGATGCGCCCCGCGATAGCCGCCGCCGACGACGTGCTCGAGGGCGACAAGCTGCGGCACTACCGGGATGCGCTCGCGCATCCGACCTTCGACGACTGGTGGAGGGCGCGCACGATCCTGCCCGAGGACTACGCCGCGATGGACCTGCCGATGCTGTTCATCACGGGCAACTTCGATCCGAGCCTCGGGACGATGACGGCGTGGAACGCGCTGGCCGCGCACGCGCCCGACCGCGAAGACCGGCAGTTCCTGCTCGGGCCCTGGGACCACGGCCAGGTCTACGCCGGCGGCAGCGACCGCTACGGCCCCTACGCGTTCGACGCCCGCGACTCCGCCGATCCCTATCCGATCCGCCTCGCGTTCTACGACAAGCATCTGAAAGGCCGGGGCGACGGGCCCGCCATCGGCGGCAAGGCCAGGGTCTACATCACCGGCCGCAACCGCTACGAGACCTTCGATGCCTTCCCGCCGAAGGAGGTGCGCCGCCGTTCCTTGTTCCTGTCCGCCGCCGCGCCGGCCAACGGCGAATACGGCGCCGGCCGGCTCGTGATGCGGCGCGAGGACGTCGCGGGCCGCCCCGATCGCCTGCGCTCCGATCCCGGCACGCCCTTCGTGGCGCCGTTCACCGAGGCCATGGGGCGCATCGGCAGCCTAGACGAGCACGTCCGGCACGTCGACACGCTTCTGTTCAGGACCGAGCCGCTCGCCGAGCCGCTCGCGCTGCTGGGCGAGACGGAGCTGGTGCTGCACGTCGCTGTCGATGCACCGGACAGCGACGTCGTCGCGCACCTGGCCGAGATCCGCGCGGACGGGTCGGTCGTCGAACTGGCCTATCACGCGCTGCGGCTGCGCTATCGCGAGGGCTTCGATCGCGAGGTGCTGCTGGTGCCGGGGGAGCCGGTCGAGGTGCGCCTCAAGCTGACCCTGTGCAGCCATGAACTCGCGGCGGGCCATCGTCTCGCGCTGCTGGTGCGTCCGGACTTCTTTCCCTTCCTCGATCCGAACCCGAACACCGGCGAGCCGATCGCCACGGCGGTCGAGATGCGCACGGCGCAGATCACGGTGTTCCACGACGCATCGCGGCCGTCGCGCCTCGAGCTGCCGGTACTGGAAAGCCCCGGCCGCATCGACCGGAAACGCTGAATCCTCGAACCATCGGAAGCACCGAGCATGGCCGAACGCATTCCCGTCACCGTCGTCAACCACGTCGCGATCGACGTCGCCTGCGCACCGGATGTCGTCTGGGCCGCCATCCTCGCGGAATACGTCGAGGCGCGGAAGTTCCGCGAGATCGGCTACGCGATCGACTGGCTCGACGAGCCCGCCGCCTTCCTCGGCGGCTACCGCCTGCGCTTCGTGCAGGACGGCAGCGTGCTGGACGACCGCGTCTGCCGGGTCACCGAGCTCGACGCCGTCGCGCGACGGCTCAGCATGGTGGCCGACTACCGGTCCGTGCCGGGTGGCATGACGGTGCACGCCACGTACCACGCGCAAGCCGCTGGCGCCGGCACGCGCCTGGCGATCGACTGCCATTCCGGCCTGGGCATCGAGCCGCCCGCCGACGGCTCGCGAGCGGCGGTCGAGTCCGCGGTCGCCACGATGACGACGCAGTACGCAGCCGCCCTGGCCGACTACCTGCAGGGCCTGAAGGTCCGGCTCGAGTCCGAACCGCGCAACGACTCCCTGGAGAAACCATGATTTCCACACCGCGACGACCCGTCACGAAAACGATCGGCAGCGTCACCTTCGAGGATTCCTACGACTGGCTGCAGCACGACAGCGAGGAGGCCCTGGCCTGGCAATGGGCGCAGGACGCCCAGGCCGAGGCGGCCGCGCGCGCCTGGCCGCACTTCGACGCGCTCGCGGCGCAGATCCGCGCCAACGACGCGGGCAACTTCGCCGCGTCGCGGACGCCGCCCCGGCTGCGCGGCAAGCACTGGTTCTGGATCGCGCCGCCGCCGCAGGGCGGAGGGCGCGTCGTCTGGACGTCGACCGCGCTGCACGACGCCGGCCGGCCGGTGTTCGACGTGGCCGACCACGCGTCGCCCGAAGATGCGGCGAGCGCCGCCGTGCTCTGGTTCGAGCCGTCGCCGGACGGCCGGCGCGTGGCCGCGATCGTCTGCGTGCACGGCGACATGACCGGCCAGTGGCATGTCTTCGACACGGCGAGCGGACGTGCCGTGCGCGCGCCGTTTCCGGCGATGGGCTACAGCGGCGCGCTGCCCGGCTGGCTGCCGGACGGCAGCGGCTTCTACCTGCACGACCGCGATCCCGAAGGCCGGCATCGCATCCGCTTCGTGGCGCTGGACGCCGGCGTGGCCGAGCGGCCCGAGGTGGTGTTCGACTTCTCCGAAGTTCCCGCACACATGTCGGGACTGACCTGCGAGGTCTCGCCCGACGGCCGCTGGGTCGTCACGACGTCCGGTCCGCACGAGCGCACCGCCTACATGATCGGTGACACCCGCACCGGCCAGTGGCGGCGCTTCATCCCCGAGCACCACGAAGGCGAGGTCAGCGGCGCGTGGCTCGACGCGGATACCTACGTCGCCCGGGTGCACGGCGACGACTGCCCGCGCGGCCGCATCGTCGCCATTCCTGCATCGACGTCCCGCGACGCCTCGACCTGGCGCGAGATCGCGCCGCAGGGCGAGTCCGTGCTGCGGGCGGTCGGCGTGTGCGGCGGCCGGGTGACCGTCGCCGAGTTGCTCCATGTCTCGCTGCGGCTGCGCGTGCTGGATCCGTCCGGCGGCGGCGAGCGCGTGGTGCCGCTGCAGGAGCCGGGCAGCAGCTGGATCGGCGCCTTCCACCGCTTCGATCGCAGCGATGCGCTGACCTTCGACTACGGCGGCTTCACCGAAACCAGCGGCATCTACCACTATGCGGTCGACAGCGGGGCGCTGACGACCGTCGTCGCGCCGGCGGCGCGCCTCGACGGCATCCAGGTCACGCAGCATTTCGCGGCCAGCGTCGATGGGGTGCGCATCCCGTATTTCCTGATTCACCGGGCGGATCTCGCGTTCGATGCGCCGCGTCCCGCGTTGATGACGGGCTACGGCGGCTTCAACGCCGCGTTCGCGCCGACCTTTCTCGCGCACTACACGCCGTTCCTGCGCGCGGGCGGCGTGCTGGTGCACACCAACATCCGCGGCGGCGGCGAGTACGGCAAGCTCTGGCACGAGAGCGGGCGGCTCGCCTGCAAGTGGAATTCGTACATCGATTTCTTCGCCATCGCGCAGCAGGTCATCGCGCAAGGGCTC
>FSZR01001920.1_pt1 | contig 21595 bp, 18 predicted proteins | sample 1638781 | NCBI WGS metagenome assembly FSZR01 (sample SAMEA3914813, study PRJEB12502) | metagenome | biome: forest; material: soil | place: Canada | collected 2011-07-07 | depth 0.3 m | reverse complement strand
TCCGCTCACCGGTGCGCCGACGCCCGACGACCTGGACGAGCTGCTGACCAAGGTCTGGAAGGAGCCCGCGTTCTTCCTGACCCACCCGCTGGCCATTGCCGCCTTCGGCCGCGAATGCACCCGCCGCGGCGTGCCGCCGCCGACCGTGAGCCTGTTCGGCTCGCAGTTCCTCACCTGGCGCGGCATCCCGCTGATCCCGTCCGACAAGGTGCCGGTGGCCGACGGCAAGACCAAGATCCTGCTGCTGCGCGTGGGCGAGAAGCGCCAGGGCGTGGTCGGCCTGTACCAGCCGGGCCTCGCGGGCGAGCAGAGCCCGGGCCTGTCGGTGCGCTTCATGGGCATCAACCGCAACGCCATCGCGTCCTACCTGATCTCGCTGTACTGCTCGCTGGCGGTGCACACGCCCGACGCGCTGGCCGTGCTCGAGGACGTCGAGGTCGGCAAGTACCACGAGTACCCGGACACGTACCGCTGAGCCGCCGATGTCGAGTCTCCATGACGCCGTCGATCCGTCGGCCGCCGCGGGCCTGCCCGACCTGGCGACGCTGACCCGGATCGCGAGCGATTTCTTCAGCGCGCTGCCCGGCAACCAGGCCGCTGGCGGCGTGCCGGTGCCGGTCACGCCGCAGCCCGCGGGCCTGAGCCTGCCGCCGGGCTCGTCCGGCCCGGCCACGCCCGCGGCGGTGCCGTACGGTGCGTTGCCGCCGGGCGCGGGCCTCGCGCCCACCTCGCCGCAGACGCCCGCCAACATCGGCGCCTCCGCGCCCGCGCTGCGTCCGCACGCGCAGGCGCCCAACGGCGTGCCCGACGTCCTGCTGCAGGCCGCGCCGGGCTACGACGGTCGTGTCGGCGGCGTGGTGCTGGGCGTGCCCGAGGCGCTCGCCGGCGCGCAGCCGCCGCAGGGCGTGCCGACGTTCGAGTCCGCGCCCGCGGTGCCGAAGCCGCCGGTGTCGACGCCGTCCGTGCCGGCCGGTGCGCCGGCCGCGCCGTTCTACTTCCTGGGCGAGCGCGGCGCGCCCGAGGCGCCCGCCGTCAAGGCGCCTGCGCTCACCCAGCCCGGCGCACGCGACTTCGGCCTGCCCGACACCGATGCCCTGCGCGCCTTGCTGGGCTCGCACGCGCCGGCCACGCCCGCGTCCGGCCCGTCGTCCGGCTTCTACTTCCTGCAGCCGGCGGCGCCCGTCCCGGCCGCGGACAGGTCGGCGCACCCGGCGTTCGATGTCAACGCCGTGCGGCGCGACTTCCCCATCCTGCGCGAGCGCGTCAACGGCCGTCCGCTGGTGTGGTTCGACAACGCGGCCACCACGCAGAAGCCGCAGGCGGTGATCGACCGCATCAAGCACTTCTACGAGCACGAGAACTCGAACATCCACCGCGCCGCGCACGAGCTGGCGGCGCGTGCCACGGATGCGTACGAGGGGGCGCGCGAGACGGTGCGCCGCTTCATCAACGCGAGCTCCACCGACGAGGTCGTGTTCGTGCGCGGCACCACCGAGGCCATCAACCTCGTCGCCAAGAGCTGGGGCGCGGCCAACGTGGGCCCGGGCGACGAGATCATCGTCTCGCACCTCGAGCACCACGCCAACATCGTGCCGTGGCAGCAGCTGGCCGCCTCCAAGGGCGCAAGGCTGCGCGTGATCCCGGTCGACGACTCGGGCCAGGTGCTGCTGGACGACTACCAGAAGCTGCTCAACGACCGCACGAAGATCGTCTCGGTGACGCAGGTCTCCAACGCGCTGGGCACCGTGGTGCCGGTGCGCGAGATCGTCGCGATGGCGCGCCGCGCGGGCGTCTGCACGCTGGTGGACGGCGCGCAGTCCGTCTCGCACATGCGCGTGGACGTGCAGGCGCTGGACGCCGACTTCTTCGTCTTCTCCGGCCACAAGATCTTCGGCCCCACCGGCATCGGCGCCCTCTACGGCCGCCGCAGCGTGCTGGAGGCGATGCCCGCGTGGCAGGGCGGCGGCAACATGATCGCCGACGTCACGTTCGAGAAGACGGTCTACCACGGTCCGCCGTCGCGCTTCGAGGCCGGCACCGGCAACATCGCGGACGCGGTCGGGCTCGGGGCGGCGCTGGAGTACGTGGAGCGCCTCGGCATCGAGAACATCGGCCGCTACGAGCACGCGCTCCTCGACTACGCCACGCACCGCATGCAGCCGATCCCCGGCGTGCGCCTGGTGGGCACGGCCAGGGACAAGGCCAGCGTGCTGTCCTTCGTGCTGGCCGGCTACACGACCCAGGAAGTGGGCGAGGCGCTCAACGAGGAAGGCATCGCGGTGCGCACCGGCCACCACTGCGCCCAGCCCATCCTGCGCCGCTTCGGTCTCGAGACCACGGTGCGTCCGTCGCTGGCGTTCTACAACACCTGCGAGGAGGTCGATCGCATGGTGGCGGTGGTGCGGCGGCTGGCGGGCAACCGGCGCTGACCGATGGGGGTCTGGCAACTCCTTGAATCGCGCCGAGTGGCAGCCGATGGTGGTGACGTTGGTCGCGTTCGAGGAGGGGCCTGACCCCGATCCCGATCGCTGCGACACCCTGGGATCGGGGTCGGACCCCTCGACGTGCCGCGGCTGACATGGCCGCTATCAGGCGAGGTCGTGTGCGGCACGTCGAGTTGTCAGACCCCTTCGCGCGGCCCTGCCGGGCGTAGCCGGCCTTCGCGTCGTACGACCGCCCGTTGAACCCGGACGCACGGGTTGGGTCCGGAGGGGCCAGACCCCTCCAGTCGCGATCGCGGCCTCAATGCGCCATCCACACCTGCCTGGCCACGTCGATCGCCTTCGGAATGATCTTCTGCTCGAAGAACACATCCGCCACCTTCTGCTGCGACGCCACGATCGTCGGGTTCACCGGCACCGCGCCGAAGCGGACACGGGCCTGGATGCGGGTGAGGGTATCGGCCGGCAGGCCCGTCAGCGGCGCCAGCGTGGCCACCGATTCCTTGACGTGCGCGTTCGCCCACGCGCCGTCGTCGGCGAGCTGGGCGACGATCGCGCTCACGAGCGCCGGGTTGGCCGCGGCGAACGCGCGCTGCGCCTCGTAGAAGCTCCACGGCGCGCCGACGGCGGTGTAGTCGGCCAGCACGCGCGCCTTCGTCGCATCCTGGGCGATCGTCAGGTACGGGTCCCAGATCGCCCAGGCATCCAGCGCGCCGCTCTGGAACGCCGCGCGGGCGTCCGACGGCGCGAGGAAGATCGGCTTCACGTCCTCGTAGCGCAGCCCCGCGTGGCGCAGCAGCGCGACCAGCAGGTAGTGCGAGTCCGAGCCCTTCTGCAGCGCGACGCGCTTGCCCTTCAGGTCGGCGACGGTGCGCAGCGCGCTGCCCGCGGGCACCAGGATGCCGGCGCTGGTGGGCTGGCCGGGCTCGGCGCCGACGTAGACGAAGTCGACCCCCGCGGCCTGCGCGAAGATCGGCGGCGGCGCACCGGTGACGCCGAAGTCGATCGCGTTGACGTTCAGGCCCTCGAGCAGCTGCGGTCCGGCCGGGAACTCGATCCACTGGATGGTCCAGCCCAGCGTGGCCAGCTTGCGATCGAGCGCGCCGCGCGTCTTGGACAGCAGCAGCAGGCCGCCCTTCTGGAAGCCGATGCGCACCGTGCGCGACGCGAACGCGCGCCCGGGCCAGGTCGCGGCGGCGGCGAGTGCCGCGGTGGCCGCGAGGGCACGGCGGCGGGAAAGGTCGGTCATGCGGCTCCTTCGTCGGCGGCGGCGCGACGTCGGTCGCCGAATGCGGGTCGCGCCAGCCCCAGGTTCTCGCGCAGGGTACGCCCTTCGTAGCGGGTGCGGAACAGGCCGCGCCGCTGCAGCTCGGGCACCACCAGCGCCGCGAAGTCGTCCAGGCCGCCGGGCAGCGTGGGCGGCATCACGTTGAAGCCGTCCGCGGCGCCGGCCTCGAACCATTCCTGGATCGCGTCGGCCACCTGCGTGGCGCTGCCCACCACCGTGAAGTGGCCGCGGCCGCCGGCGATGCGCAGGGCCAGCTGGCGCAGCGTGAGCGCGCCGTCCTGCGCGAGCGAGGTGAGCAGCTGCTGGCGGCTGCGCTGTCCGGTCTGGGTTTCCGGGAGCGCAGGCAGCGGCTCGTCCAGCGGGTAGCCGGAGAGGTCGAAGTTGCCGATCATGCGCGACACCAACGCCACGCCCGCGGCCGGGTCGACCAGGGACTGCAGCTGCTCGAACTTTTCCTGCGCCTCGGACTCGCTGCGGCCGGTGACCGCGAACAGTCCCGGCATCACCAGCAGCGAGTCGGGGTCGCGGCCGGCCGCGGCCGTGCGCGTGCGCATGTCCGCGCGGAACGCCTGCGCGGGGGCGAGCGACGGATGGGCGGTGAAGACGACGTCGGCGGTGGCCGCGGCCAGCGCGCGGCCCGGCTCCGACGAGCCCGCCTGCACGACCACCGGCCGGCCCTGCGGCGAGCGCGCCACGTTGAGCGGGCCGCGTACGGTGAAGTGCTCGCCGCGGTGGTCCAGCACGTGGCGGCGCGCGGGGTCGAAGTAGCGCGCCGCGGCCTTGTCGTTGGGGAAGGCGTCGTCCTCCCAGCTGTCCCACAGGCCGGTGACGATGTCGTGGAACTCGCGTGCGCGGCCGTAGCGCGTGGCGTGCTCGACGTGCTGGTCGCGCCCGAAGTTGAACGCCTCGGCGGCGTTGTCGGAGGTGACCAGGTTCCAGCCCGCGCGACCGCCCGAGAGCTGGTCCAGCGACGCGAACTTGCGCGCCACGTGGTACGGCTCGTTGTAGGTGGTGGTGGCCGTCGCGATCAGGCCCAGGTGCTCGGTGGTGGCGGCCAGCGCGGACAGCAGCGTCAGCGGCTCGAAGCGCACCGCGCGCGCCATGCCCTGCGTGCCCGGGCCGCTGTCGGACGCCACGCTGTCGGCCACGAAGATCGCGTCGAAGCACGCGCGCTCCGCGGTCTGCGCGAGGCGCTGGTAGTGGCGCAGGTCGTGCGCCGCGTGCGGCGGCACGTCGGGCGCGCGCCAGGCGGCCACGTGGTGGCCGGTCTCCATCAGGAAGGCGCCGAGCCGGAGCTGGCGGCGGGCGGTGGCGTCAGAACTCATGGCGGACATCGATGCCGAAGTAGCGCTGGTCGTCGCGCGGCACCCAGCGGTTGACGTAGGTGGCGCCGCGCGCCAGGAACGACGCGTACGAGCGGTCGGTCAGGTTCTTGCCGAGGACGGCCACGCGCCAGCGGTGGTCGGCGGTGGAGACCGCCACGGTGCCGTTGAGGATGCCGTAGGCGCCCTGCTGGGTGTCGGCGAACTGGCCGATGTCGTACTGCACCTTGCTCTGCCAGTTGTAGTCGCTGCCGAGATCGAGTTGCAGGCCATCCTGCAGCGGGATGCGGTAGTTGGCGTTGACCGCGGCCTTCCAGTCCGGGGCGAACGGCAGCGGCTTGCCGTTGACGGCGCAGCTGGCGGCGGCGCCCACCGGGCAGTTGAAGTCGTCGATACGGGCATGGGTATAGGCCAGCGCGCCGCCGACCGTCACCTGCGGGGTGGGGCGCGCGTCGGCGTCGATCTCGACGCCGCGGCTGGACACCTGGCCCGCGTTGATCAGCCGCGTCACCACCGCGCCGGCGACGGTGTCGTAGAAGTTGGCCTGGTAGTTGTCGTATTTGGTGAGGAACGCAGCGACGTTGACGCGCAGGCGCTTGTCGAACGTCAGGCTCTTGACGCCCAGCTCGAACGAGTTCGACGTCTCGGGCTTGAGCGCCAGCGTGTCGCGGTTGAGCATGTTGAAGAACACGTTGTAGGCCGGACCCTTGTAGCCGCGCGAGAAGGTCGCGTAGCTGCCGACGTCGGCCGACAGGTCGTACTGCGCGCCGATGCGGCCCGAGGTGCCGAGGCGGTGGGTCGAGCCCGCGTTGGCCACCGCGGCGCTGACGCCGGGGATGGCGCCGGCGAACTGCGCGTCGGGCGTGCTGGTGGTGCGCTCGTGGGTGAACGACAGCTCGTCCTCGGTCAGCCGCAATCCCAGGATGCCGCGCAGCGACGGCGAGAAGTGCACGCGGCTCTCGCCGAACGCGGCGACGCTGGTCTGGTGCGTGGCGTAGTTCGCCAGTCCCCAGTCGGCGTAGCTGGCGCCGCTGGCCACCACGCGCGTGACGTCGCGACGGTAGGTCTCCTGGTCCTCGTCGTACAGCAGGTAGAGGCCGCCCACGTAGTCGAGGACGCCGCCGCGCGGCGACGCGACGCGCACCTCCTGCGAGACCTGCGTGAAGTCGACGCTGCCGTGGTCCTCCGAGTGCGGCAGGCCGACGACGGCGGCGGCGAGGCGGTCGCCGTCCTGCACCTGGCGGTTGCTCCAGGCACGCAGGGCGGTGATGGACGTGAAGTCGTAGCCCTGGGCCTGCCAGTCGACCTGCACCGAGCCGCCGCCGTTGCTGTCGGCGACAGTGGTCTTGGTGTCGGTGTTGATGGTGCGGTTGTCGTCGCTCGCGACGACCGGGCCCAGCGCCGCGGCGAAGGCCGGGTAGGGGGTGACCGCGCCGCTGGGGTAGGCGATCAGGCTGGTGCGGGTGACGACGCCGGTGGGGATGGTGTCGAACGAGTGGATGAAGTCGGCGGCCAGCGTCACCTTGAGGTCCGCGCGCGGCGCGTAGACCACCTTGGCGCGCCCGCCCTGCTTGTCGTAGCCGTTGACGGTGGTGCCGTCGTGGAGGTTCCTGACGTTGCCGTCGTACCTGGCCACCAGCAGGTTCAGCGAGCCCGTGACGTCGGGCTCGAGCGTGCCGGAGACGCCCGCGCGCAGGCGGTTCTCGTTGCCGCCGCCGAAGTGCGACAGGTCGACATAGCCCGAGGTCTCGGCGGTCGGCGCCTGCGTGGCGATGTTGATCACGCCGGCCGACGCGTTCTTGCCGAACAGCGTGCCCTGCGGGCCGCGCAGCACCTCGATGCGGTCGATGTCCAGCAGGTCCAGCGTGGCCTGGCCGGGACGCGCGTAGACCACGCCGTCGATCACCGTCGACACCGTGGGCTCCACGCCCGGCGACGTGGAGATGGTGCCGACGCCGCGCACGAAGATCGAGGTGTCCTTGTTGGACGCGCCGGTGCGGAAGTTGACGCTGGGCACCTCGGCGGCCAGCGCGCCGAGCGTGTTGCGGTTGGACTCCTCGAGCTGCTCGCCGCTGATCACCGACACGGCGACCGGCACCGACTGCAACGACTCGGCGCGGCGCGTGGCCGTCACCGTGACGCTCTGCACCTGGGCGCCGTCGGCCGCCGAGGCGGCACCAGCGGCGGCCGTCGCGGCTTGCGCCGCGGCGTCGCCGCACGCGAGCGCCGCCAGCGCGGCGAAGGCGAGGGCACCGAGGCGCGCGGGCGGGCGGAGGGAGGCGGGTCGTGCAGGCGTGTTCATCGGGGTGGGCTCAGGCTGTGTTCGGAGGCGTGGGTTGATGTGCGCAACTGCTAGCGCTAACATCATGACTGCATTTTTTGTAGGGCGCGGTCGTCGCGTCAAACGACCAAAGATGATTTGCTTATTCGAGGAACGACCGCGGCGCGCGGCTATCGTCGCCCGCCATGCGTAAAAGAAAGGGCAGCGAGCGGCCGACGCTCTTCGACGTGGCGCGCATCGCGGGCGTCTCCGCGATCACGGTGTCGCGTTTCTTCAACGATCCGGCGCTGGTCTCGACCGAGCGGCGCGCGCTGGTGGCCGCGGCGGTGGAGAAGATCGGCTACGTGCCCAACCTGATGGCCGGCACGCTGGCGTCCGCCCAGAGTCGCGTGGTGGCGATGGTGGTGCCCAACATCTCGGGGCCGATCTTCGCCGGCACGATGCAGGCGCTGTCGGACGGCCTTGCGCGCGAGAACTTCCAGCTGCTGCTGGCCTCCAGCTACTTCTCGCAGGACAACGAGGAGCGCGCCGTGCGCGCGTTCCTCGGCTGGTCGCCGGCAGCGCTGGTCCTCACCAGCCGCTTCCACAGCCCCGGCACCGAGGCGATGCTGGACAAGCTGGCGCAGCCGGTGATCGAGACCTGGGACTTCGACCCGGCGCGGCGTCCGCTGCAGGTGGGCTTCTCGCACGAGCAGGTCGGGCGCGACGCCGCGACCCACCTCGTCGAGCGCGGCTACGAGCGCATCGCCTTCGTGCACAACGTCGTGCCCGACCTCAGCGCGCGCCATCGCTGCACCGGCTACGCGCAGGTGATGGCCGCGCGCGGGCGCAAGACCATCGAGTACACGCCGACGGCCGCCACGCCGGTGGACGGCGGCGCGCAGGCGCTGCTGGCGCTCACCGCCCAGGGCAGCCGCCGGCGCGCCGACGCGTTGTTCTTCGCCAACGACAACCTGGCCTTCGGCGCGGTGCTGGCGGCGCAGCGCGCGGGGGTCCGCATCCCGCAGGACGTCGCCGTGTTCGGCTTCGGCGACTACGCGATGGCCGACAAGCTGATGCCCAGCCTCAGCACCATCCGCCCGCCGGCGCAGGCGATCGGCGAGATCGCGGCGCGGCACGTGCTGCAGCTGGTGGGCGGCGACGCGGCCGCGCGCGAGGCGGTGCCGCATGCGACGTTGCTGACCTGCGAGCTGGTCGCGCGCGAGAGCGCCTGAAGGCGGCCGGAGGGGTCAGGCTTCCTCCCTGGATCGCGCGACCGCGTCGCCGGCAGCTGACCGGCAGGCCGCGATCCGGGGGGGTGCCTGACGCCGATCCCTGGCGACGTCCTCGCTGCAGGGGATCGGGGTCAGACCCCTTCTCGCGCCGAAGGGGCGTCGCCGCCATCGGCCCCGGCCGTTGCGGCGCGAGCAGGGGTCAGACCCCTCCGATCAGTACAGCCGGCTCCTGACCTTCTCCAGCCCCGCGATCGCGCAGGCCTCGTCCTTCTCGCTGCCGCGGGCGCCGCCGACGCCGATCGCGCCGATCAGCGTGCCGTTGACGACCACCGGCACCGCGCCGGCGCGGGCAAGCCAGGTCGGATTGGCGGCCAGCTGGTCGGCGATCGCCTTGTCGGTCTTGGCGCGTTCGGCCACCAGGCCGCTGGGAAGGTTGAACGCCAGCGCCGCCTTGGCCTTCAGCGCGCCGTTCTGCACGCCGCGGTTGGGCGCGCCGTCGGCGGCGAGCAGCACGCGCTGTTCGCCGGCCGAGTCCAGCACGCTGACGCCCACCTTCTGGTCGATGCCCCTGCAGGTATCGAGCGCGGTCTTGGCGGCCTCGAGCGCGAGCTCGATGGGCAGGCCGCGCGCGGGCGGCGCCGGCGGGGTCTGCGGCGCGCTGGCGGCGGGGGCCTGCGCGGCGGCGGCGGTGGCGAAGGCGACGAGCGCCAGGGCGAGGGTGGTCTTCTTCATGGGAGCCCGGTTCTTCGTTGAGTGAGGGAACGCAGCGCGCCAATGCAAGCGCCGCGCCACGCGAGGCCGCCCTGCGCAACAGCGCGAAAACCGATCCGCGCGCTGTCTGGAAATCGACACCCGCGCTGAAAACGGTGCGATCGCGACTGCCATCGCAACAGTGCCGCCCGCGCGGTCTCATGCGCCCGCCGACATTCGACGAACGATTTCCGTCGTTCCCGCCAAGCCGGGGCCTGCCTATCGTTGGCAACTTGTCATGACAGGTCCTGACCGCCCGTGAAACGCCTCGTCCCCGCCACCGCCGAGCCCGCCGACCGCACGCCGGCGCCGCGGCCGACCTCGCTGCATGCGCGCATCCGCGAGGAACTGCGCGAGCGCATCGTGAGCGGCGACTGGCGGCCGCACGACGCGCTGCCGTCCGAGCGCGAGCTGATGGCGCAGTACGGTGTCAGCCGCATCACCGTGCGCCAGGCGCTCGGCGACCTGCAGAAGGAAAGCGTCATCTTCAAGCTGGCCGGCAAGGGCGCGTTCGTCGCGCAGACGCGGCCGTTCCAGGAGCTCGGCCGGCTGCAGGGCTTCGCCGAGCAGATGGAGGCGCGCGGCCACGAGACCTTCAACCGCGTGCTGGCACTGGAACACCTGGCGGCCGACGCGCTGGTCGCCTCGCGCCTGGGCCTGTCCGCGGGCGCGCCCGTCACGCGCATCCGCCGCGTGCGCCACCTCGACCGCCAACCGGTGTCGCTGGACATCACCTGGGTGCCGCGCGCGATCGGCGAGCGCCTGGCGCGCGAGGACCTGTCGTCGCGCGACGTCTTCCTGATCATCGAGAACGACTGCGCGCTGCCGCTGGGCCACGCCGACCTCGTGATCGACGCCGGCCTCGCCGACGACGGGACGGCCGCCCTGCTGGGCATCGCGCCGGGCGCGCCGGTGCTGCGCATCGAGCGTCTCACGCACGACGCCGCCGGCCGCCCGGTCGACTACGAGCACCTCTACTGCCGCGCCGACAACTTCCAGTACCGCCTGCGCCTCGAGCGCCGGCCCTGACGAGAAAGACCAACGATGCAAACGATCGAACACGACGTCGACGTGCTGGTGATCGGCGGCGGCACCGCCGGCCCGATGGCCGCCGTCAAGGCCAAGCAGGCCGACCCGTCGCTGCGCGTGCTGCTGCTGGAGAAGGCCAACGTCAAGCGCAGCGGCGCCATCTCGATGGGCATGGACGGCCTCAACAACGCGGTGGTCCCCGGCTTCGCGACCCCCGAGCAGTACGTGCGCGAGATCACCGAGGCCAACGACGGCATCGTCAACCAGAAGACGCTGATGGCCTACGCGCAGGGCAGCTTCCCGATGATCGAGGAGCTCGATCGCTGGGGCGTCAAGTTCGAGAAGGACGAGACCGGCGACTACGCGATGAAGAAGGTCCACCACATGGGCACCTACGTGTTGCCCATGCCCGAGGGCCACGACATCAAGAAGGTGCTGTACCGCCAGCTGAAGCGCGCGCGCGTCGAGATCACCAACCGCCTGGTCGCCACGCGCCTGCTCACCGACGCCGACGGTCGCATCGCCGGCGCGATGGCGTTCGACTGCCGCACCGCCGACTTCCACGTGATCCGTGCCAAGTCGGTCGTGCTTGCCACCGGCGCCGCCGGCCGCCTGGGCCTGCCGGCCTCGGGCTACCTGTTCGGCACCTACGAGAACCCGACCAACTGCGGCGACGGATACAGCATGGCGTATCACGCCGGCGCGGAGCTCTCGGGCATCGAGTGCTTCCAGATCAACCCGCTGATCAAGGACTACAACGGCCCGGCCTGCGCGTACGTCACCGGCCCGTTCGGCGGCTACACGACCAACGCGAAGGGCGAACGCTTCATCGAGTGCGACTACTGGTCGGGCCAGATGATGTGGGAGTTCCAGCAGGAGCTGCAGGGCGGCAAGGGCCCGGTGTTCCTCAAGCTGGACCACTTGGCCGAGGAGACCATCGCGCAGATCGAGACCATCCTGCACACCAACGAGCGCCCCAGCCGCGGCCGCTTCCACGCCGGGCGCGGCACCGACTACCGCGAGCGCCTGGTGGAGATGCACATCTCCGAGATCGGCCTGTGCAGCGGCCACTCGGCCTCGGGCGTGTGGGTGGACGAGCGCGCGCGCACCACCGTCGCCGGCCTGCACGCCGCGGGCGACATGGCGTGCGTGCCGCACAACTACATGCTGGGCGCGTTCGTCTACGGCAAGCTCGCCGGCGAGAGCAGCGCCGAGTTCTGCGGCGGCCACGACTTCGCCGCCGTCGACGCCGGCCAGGTCGAGCGCGAGCGCGCCCGCGTGTGGGCACCGCTGCAGCGCGAACGCGGCCTGCCGCCCAACCAGGTCGAGTACAAGCTGCGCCGCATGGTCAACGACTACCTGCAGCCGCCCAAGGTGACGCGCAAGATGGAGATCGGCCTCGAGCGCTTCGAGGCGATCCGCGGCGACCTCGAGCAGCTGCAGGCGCGCGAGCCGCACGAGCTGATGCGGGCGATGGAGGTGCACTTCATCCGCGACTGCGCCGAGATGGCCGCGCGCGCCTCGCTGTACCGCACCGAGAGCCGCTGGGGCCTGTACCACGCCCGCGTCGACCATCCCGAGCGCAACGACGCCGACTGGTTCTGCCACGCGCAGCTGAAGAAGGGCGCCGACGGCGCGATGACCAGTTTCAAGCGCGCGATCGAGCCCTACATCGTGCCGCTGGCCGACGGCGCGCGCAGCTACCAGCGCCTGCGCATCCCCGCCGCCGACACCGTCGCCGCCTGACCTTCGAACACGGAGCCCCGCATGTATTCCTTCGCCCCGCTCGCGCAGCACCCCAGCGCCGTCCCCGTCAGTGTCGATCCCGACAAGTGCATCGCCCACAAGGGCTGCACCGTGTGCGTGGACGTCTGCCCGCTGGACGTCCTGGCCATCGACCTCGTCAAGGGCAGCGCCTACATGAAGTTCGACGAGTGCTGGTACTGCATGCCCTGCGAGAAGGACTGCCCCACCGGCGCGGTCCACGTCGAGATCCCCTACCTGCTGCGCTGACCCCGACATGACGACACCGACCGACCCGCGCCTGGCCAGCGCCGATGCCACCGTGCGCCGCATCGCGGTGCTGGACATCGCCGACGCCGAGGACGACGACGACCTGCCGCAACTCACCGCGGCCCTGCGCGACGACGCCGCGACCGAGGTGCGCGCCGAGGCCGCGCGCGTGCTGGGCGGCTGGGGCCACGCCGACGCCGTCGAGGCGCTGGCGGGCGCGCTGCTCGATGCCGAGGCCGACGTGCGCGCCGCCGCCGCGCTGTCGCTGGCGCAGCTGAAGGACGCCGACGCCGCGGCGCGCCTGCTGCCCTGGGCCGATCACGCCGACGCCGCCGTGCGCGCCGCGGTGCTGCGCGGCCTCAAGGAGCTGCGCATCGCCGCCGCGGCCGCGCCGGCGCGCGCGTCGCTGGACCACGCCGACGCGGCGGTCCGGCGCGAGGCCGTGGGCGTGCTGGGCTGGCTCAAGTCCGCCGCCGATCTGCCGGCCATCGCGCGCATCGCGACGGGTGACGCCGATCCGGAGGTGCGCCGCGTCGCCACCGGCGCACTGGGGCTGTCCAGCGAGGCCGGCCACGTCACCGTGCTGCCCGCGTTGCTGGCCGCGCTGAAGGACGCGCACTGGCCCGTGCGCGAGGAGGCCGCCACGACGCTCGCCAAGCTCACGCCCGCCGCGGCGTTGCTCGCGCTGCGCGAGGCGATGGCCGACGACGCCTGGCAGGTGCGCCTGCGCGCCGCGCGCGCGCTCGGGCGGTTGCGCGACGCGTCGGCGCTGCCGGTGCTGGTCGAGGCGCTCGCGCATCCGATGGGCAACCTGCGCAAGGAGGCGGCGCTGGCGCTGGGCGAGATCGGCGCGCGCGACGCGCTGCCCGCGCTGGAGCTGGCCTGCGCCGATCCCGATCCCGAGGTGCGCAAGACGGCACGCCTCGCGGTGACGCGGCTCGCGTCGGCGACGGCATGACGGCACCGACGTCGGTCGCGCTGTCGCCGCAGGCGCTGGCGCTCGCCTGGGACGACGCCGGGGCGAGGCTGCCGGCCGCCCTGCTGCGCGCGCAGTGCCGCTGCGCCGAATGCCTGTCCGCGCGCCTGCGCGGCACCCCGGTGCCCGTCGACCCCGACACCTTGCTGGCCGACGCGCGCCCCGTCGGCCACTACGCCGTGCAGCTGGTGTTCAGCGACGGCCACGAGCGCGGCATCTATCCGTGGGCGCTGTTGCGCGCGCTGGCCGACGCGGGAGGCGTCGCGCCGGACCAACGCTCCTGAGGCGTCGCGCGCGGGAGCGCGCCGAGGTTCCTGCCCGTCGCGACGGGGCTCGCCAGCCCTGCGCCTCCGCGTGGGACGACGTCTCGCGGGGGCGTGCGACACGAGGCTTCCGGGCCTGCGGGTTTTCCCAAGTATCCGGGTTCGCAATGTCGCCCATCGCCAGATTCGATTTCCTGGCCGGCCGCACCGCCCCCTAGCATCGCGCCAGCTTCCTCCTCGCTCGACGGGGCGGAGCCGACGGTGATCCGCTCCGGGCACGAGATGCGGACGCCGCGGACATGGCGCGAGCCGTGGGTCCACCGAACTCGAACATGACGGAGACAACCTTGAACGACAGCAAGCCCAATGGTCTCGCCCTCACGCTGGTGGCCGGTGCCGCCGCGTGCGCCTTCGCCGCCCCCGCCGCCTGGGCGCAGGACGCGGCCGCCCCCGCGGCACCGGCCTCCGCGGCCGCGAGCGCATCGGCCGCGTCCGGCGCCGCGCGGTCGCATGCCGCCAACGACGTGCAGGAAGTCGTCGTCACCTCCGAGCGCCGCAGCTCCAGCCTGCAGAAGACGGCGGCGTCGATCTCGGTGAAGTCCGGCGACGACATGGCCGAGGCCGGCCAGAGCACGCTGGGCCAGATGCTGGAGGACGTGCCCGGCCTGAGCACCAACACGCAAGGCGTGAACACCGACTCGCCGGGCCTGAGCGTGGTGATCCGCGGCGTGCAGCCGGATGTCACGGCCGGCGGCGCGTCAGCCGCGGCGCCGACCACGGCCGTCTACACCGACTCGGTGTTCTCGGGCCTGGGCGGCGACTACGACGTCGACCGCATCGAGGTGCTGCGCGGCCCGCAAGGCACGCTGTACGGCCGCAGCGCGACCAGCGGCGTGGTGTCCATCATCACCAACAACCCGCAGCTGAAGCACACCGGCGGCGACCTGCTGGTCGAGGGCGGCAGCTACGATTTGAAGCACGTCAGCGGCGACCTCAACGTCGCGCTCGGCGACAAGACCGCGCTGCGCATCTCGGGCAACGACCTGCATCACGACGGCTACTACTCCGACGAGGGCGGCTACTACCGCACGACGGGCGGCCGCGTGAAGCTGCTGTTCAAGCCGTCCGACGACTTCAGCCTGCTGCTGGGCGGCGCGCGCAACCAGCAGACTATCCACACCGGCGGCGCGACGATCGTGGCGACGGGCCCGACCGACTACAGCATCTCCGACAGCGCGGTGGCGAGCCAGAAGTACACGTCCAACCAGTACTGGGCGCAGCTGGACTGGAACCTCGGCTTCGCCAACCTGACCTACCTGCCGGCGTTCCGCAACTGGGACACCAACGGCCACCAGATCATCGGCGCCAACATCATCGAGCAGACGGCCAGGTACCCGCACGACAACTTCCAGACGCAGGAAATGCGGCTGACGTCCAACGGCGACGGCCCGCTGAAGTGGTTGCTCGGCGCGTTCTACTACAACAACCGCTACGAGAACCAGACGTCGACCATCTGGATCGCCTCGCAGGCGCTGACGTGGGAACAGGACGTCAACAAGAACACGAAGAACCTCGGCGTCTTCGGCGAGAGCACCTACGCGTTCACGCCCGCCACGCGCGTGACGGCCGGCCTGCGCTTCGACGTCACCAAGGTCGACACCTACGGCTTCTACACGCAGAACACGACCACCAGCGACGGCACCAACAACCCGACCAGCTCGGACTGGGGCCTGCCCGAAAGCCTGTCCACCGCGACGCTCACGCGCGACCAGGGCCGCCTGACCTTCCACGACACGACCTTCAAGCTGCGCTTCGAGCAGGACCTGGGCCGCGCCAACTCGGTCTACGCCACGGCCGCCTCGGGCTTCCTGCCCGGCGACTCGCAGTTCACCACGACGTCCAGCGGCGCGCAGGCGATGCGCTACGACCAGGAGCGCCTGATGGCGTTCGAGCTGGGCACCAAGAACCGTTTCTTCAACGACCTGCTGACGCTCAACGCCGACGTCTTCCACTACAGCTACAGCGGCTTCCAGACGACGGCCAACACATCGGGCAACCCGGCCAACCCGTCGTACGCGGTGATGACGTCGCCGGCGCGCATGACCGGCGCCGAGCTCGAGGGGCGGCTGCGCGCGACGCCGGTCGACACGGTCTCGTTCAGCCTCGCCTACATCGACGCGAAGTACCACGACACCAGCGCCGAGTTCCAGACCTACATCGCGCAGGGCACCATCCCCGGGCTCGCGCCGCGCACCGCCACGCTGGGCGTCGACCACGTGTTCGCGATCGGCGAGCACTCGATCAAGGCGCACGTCGACGCGCGCTACCAGGCCGGCTACGACCTGGGCGCGGCGACCTCGTCGGAGTCCACGTACGCGGCGTGGAACCGCTCGCCGGCGACCACCTTCCTCAACACCAACCTGACCTGGGACTCGCCGTCCGGCGCCTGGTCGATCACCGGCTACGGTCGCAATCTCGGCAACCGGAAGATCCGCAGCTCGTTCTCGTTCCAGGACGAGTCGATCACGCTGTCGGACCCGCGCACGTTCGGGGTGGTGGTACAGGCGCACTACTGATCGGCCGAGGGGTCTGGCAACGCGCAGCGGGGCCTGACCCCGAGCCCCGGAGATGGCGCGGGACCGGGGTCAGGCCCCGGCAGGTGCCGAGCGACGTCGAGGCGATGCTCGACGTCGTTCGGCACCTGCCGTTGCCAGACCCCTCCGAGATCTCGGCAACAGGAAGATCCGCAGCGCGTTCTCGTTCCAGGACGAGTCGATCACGCTGTCGGACCCGCGCACGTTCGGGGTGGTGGTGCAGGCGCACTACTGATCGGCCGAGGGGTCTGGCAACGCGCAGCGGGGCCTGACCCCTCCGAGAGGCTAGTGCGCGTCCGGCACCAGCTGCAACAACACCACGTCGTTCGTGCGCATCGGCAGCGCCACGTCCAGCTGCCCGTCCTTGCCGACGCGCACGTGGCGGTCGCGCTCGGGCTTGTCGGTCGTCAGCGCCCGCAGCTTCCGCAGCTGCGCGGCGCTGAGCGACGTGGGCGAGCCCATCTCCAGGTACGCCGTGGTGGCGTCGTTGGCGTGATACCCCGTGCGGTACGCGCGCAGCCGATACCAGCCGGGGGCGAGATGGCGCAGCGCCACCTGCAGCGGACGCGCCGGCGTCGACGGCTGCGGCTTCGTGTAGTACGGGCGGTTGCTCACGTCCTGAACCGGCTGCGACCAGTCCCACAGCACGGCCGAGACCGCACGGCCGTCGCGCGATGCCCAGCAGCCGGCGTCCGCGCACGGGATCTCGTTGCCGCGCAGGGCGTGCAGGTATTTGTAGGCGAAGTAGGCCGGCTTGCGCAGGCCCTCGCGATTGAGCAGGCCGAAGCCGCCGTGGAAGGGCGTGGGCGGCGGGCCGGGTTCCTCGAACAGGTCGGTGTAGCTCCAGTAGCTCATGCCCTGCGCCAGCCCGCGCACCGCGCGCAGCTTGGCCAGGATGTAGGGCGCGCTGACGTAGGAATCGTGCACCGCGTCGCGCGGTGTGTAGCTGGTGCTCCACTCGGTGAAGTACAGCGGCAGGCCGGGGAAGGCCGAGGCCTCGATCTGCTCGCGCACGCGCCGCACGTCGCCGACGATGGCCAGGGGGTCGGGCGACAGCTTGGTGTCCTGCTGGCCCTTCTCGTCCAGGAAGCCGCCGTCCACGCCGTACGCGTGCGTGGTGACGAAGTCCACCGGCACGCCGTCGGCCTTGGCGCGGGCGAGGAATTCGGGCACCCACGCCGCGCCGGCGGTGGACGGCCCGCCCACGCGCAGCGTCGGGTCGATCGCCTTGAGCGTGCGCGCCGTGTCGGCGTAGAGCGCGAAGTAGGCGGCCTGGTCGGCGTGTTCCCAGAAGCCGTCGAGGTTGGGCTCGTTCCAGACCTCGAAGAACCACGAGCGCACCTCCTGCTCGCCGTAGCGTTCGCGCAGGTGGCGCACGAAGGCGTCGACCAGCGCGCGCCAGCCGGCCGGCTCGGGGTGCGACGTATTGCCCTTCCACCAGAAGATGGTCTGCGGCGAGCTGGCGAGCGCCTGCGGCGTGAAGCCCAGCTCGACGAACGGCTTCACGCCCTTGGCGAGCAGCTGGTCGTAGAGGCGGTCGATGCCCGAGAAGTCGTAGGTCACCTTGTCGCCGTCTCGCTTCACCGTGCCCAGCACGTCGTGGAAGATCGCGTGGAAGCGCAGGTAGCGGAAGCCCAGCTCGGTCGTCAGCGTCTGCAGCTGCGCCTGGCTGTCGGGACGGATCAGCGTGCCGGGATAGTCCGAGCCCACCGAGAGGTCGAACGCGCGGTCCAGCGGTTGCTGCGCGGCGGCGGCGTCCAGCGTGATGGTGCGCGGGTCGGCCGCGGCGATGCCGGCGGCCAGGGCGAGGGTGGTGGCGCTCACGAGCTTGAGGAGGGAGTGCATCGAAGGATCTCAGGGGCGGGGAATGGCTTGCGGCGTGCCGGCGTGGTCGAGGACGTCCTGCAGCGGCGCCGTCCAGACCTCGCGCCGATGCGCCGCGAGCCAGGCGACGAGCGCGTCGTGCGCCTGCACGGGCACGTCCTGCGGGCCGTCGCCGATGCCGTGGAACAGGAAGACGGCCAGGCCGCCGCCCTGCAGCGCCTTGTCCGCGAAGGCGATCAGCTGCTGCGCCGTCGCGGTGTTGTCGAAGCCGCGCGACGGGATGCGCAGGGCGTCGAAGCCGGCCGGATCGGCGGCCAGGTCCTCGTCGGACTCCCACACGCCGCGCGCGTAGGAGACGAGGCCGGAGCGGCGCAGCGCGCCGGAGACGTCGGTCTTGTCCGCGCCCACCTTCGTCTCGCCGCAGGGCCAGGCGAAGCCGTGGCGGGTGCGGCCGTCGAGCGCCGTCAGCAGCACGCCCTGCTGCGCGATCTCGCGCAGGAAACCCTGCGGGGTATAGCCTTCGAGCGTGTAGCGGGCGTCCTGCGGCACGATGGCGGCCGAGCAGGGGTGGAAGATCGTGTGGTTGCCAAGCTCGTGTCCGGCCTGCGCGACGGCGCGCCAGCGCGGCACGTCGACGGCCCGGACGTTGGACAGGAAGAACGTCGCCCGCAGGCCCGCGCGCGCGAGCGTGGGGACGACGTGGTCCAGCTGCGAGAACAGCGCGTCGTCGTAGGTGAGCGCGACGGCGGCATGCGCGCCGTCGGGCCACGCTGCCGCCGTCGCGCCCGCCGCGCTCACGCATCCGGCCGCGAGCGCGAGGCTGGCCAGCCAGGCGGCGGTCGGACGCGTGGCGATCACTTCACGGTCACCGTGGTCGACGCGTCGAAGTTGACGGTGGTCGCCGCCGTCGACGTGATCTCGAAGCCGTACTGCACCGAGCCCACCGTGACGTTGCTCAGCCAGCCCAGGCCTTCCAGGTAGGTGAGGATGGCCTTGATGTCGACCGTCACGTTGTTGGTCTTGGTGGTGCGCAGGAACGAGTACACGAGGTTGGAGCCGTTGGTGCCCTCGTAGACGTTCCAGGTCGAGCCGCCGACGGTGACGTTGCTGTACACGGGGATCGCGCAGCCGGCCGACGACCAGTTGTACGAGATCGGCTTGACGTTCCCGCAGCCGGCGGAGGTGCCGGTGTAGTTCAGCCACAGCATGATCTCGTGGGCATTGGTGCTGTCCCAGATGTCGAACGCCGATTCCCAGGCGCCGCCGGAGGGCGTCGTGGCCGAGATCTTCGACGTCAGCGTCGTCAGCGCGCTGATCGTCTTGTTGACGTTGTACGCGATGTGCGGATACGACTTGATGCCGCTGGTCGCGGGCTGGTCGGACGTCACGCCCCAGTCCGTGTTGGAGTTGGCCCAGATCGTCTCGGCGCCGGCGCCGGAGCCCCAGACGTCGTTGTTGAAGGTGTAGCTGCCGTACGTCCACGAGCCGTAGGCGGCCGTGGACGAGAAGGTGGCGGCGTGCGCCGAGCCGGCGAGCAGCAGCGCGGCCGCGCTGGCGGCGAGGAGTCGGTGGGTGCGGGTCATTGAAGTCTCCGTTCTTGTGGATGCGGACCCGGTTGTGCCCAGGGGCCGCGTGGTGCGAGTCCGCCGGCGTGGCTTCCTCGCCGTCGCCGTGGGAGCGGCGACTGCGGCGGATCATGAGTTCGGGCTTCGATCGAATTAATAGCGACAAACCCGCTCGGGAAACCCCCGCGGACAGTGGCGTGCCGGGCGGGCGACGGCGACTGGTTTGGCAAGGCCTGCCGTCCCGGGTAAGGTACGGAACGACGTACAGCCTCTCGAAACGGCCCCATGCCACTTGCCCGTCTCCTCCCCTTTGCGACCGCAGGCGCGCTCCTGGCGCTCGGCGCGGCGGCCGCCATCGCGGCCGAACATCCCGCGTCGCCGAGGATCATCCACGACCAGATGTTCGGCGTCGCACGCCTCTACGAATATGGCGTGCGCTGTGGCGCGGCGCCCGCGCAGTCGCGCGGCCTCCTGGCGTTGCACGAGACCGACCTGCACTTCTTCAAGGCGCTGGACGACCTGCGGGCGCTCCACCGGGACGCGACGGCGCAGCAGGAGGCCGAGATCCGCGTCGACATGCTGCCGCGCGACCTGGAAGGCGCCGCCTCCTTGCACGACGTCACGACCGGCTGGCAGGAAGGCCTCGCGGAGGCCGACGCGCACGACAAGCCGGGCGCGAAGCTGTGCCAGACGGTGATGCAGGCCCTGCCGCAGGGCGACGACGTCGCGGCCAAGGCGGCGGCCGACCTGCTGACGCGGGCCAGGGAGCTGGAACGACAGGCGGCGGAGCTGTCGCAGCGCCTGAAGCGGCAACGCGACGCCGCGCCCAGATGATGCCGCCAATGTTCGTCGAGAAGCAGGGTGGGCTGTGGCCCGACGGCGGGCCGACGACCTTCGAGTTGTTCGACGAGACGCGCCAGTTGCTCGGGGTGGTCTCGACCCGTGGCGAGCTGTTCCTCGCCACGATCCACGAGCAGCGCGTCGACCCGCAGTGGCGGCTGCCCGTCTGGGGCGAGCATGCTCCGGGATCGCTGTTCGGGAGCCGGGAAGAAGCCATCCGGTACCTCCGGTGGACACTTGGCGCGGGGACGTCGCGCTAGTCGAGGTGACGCGAGCACGGTGTGGACGAGCCCCGGCCGCGACGTTCCGGGAATATTCTTCGATGAGCCGTCGATTCTCGACCTCCCGCTTCGTCGTGCGTACATCACCACTCAAAGGATCACTCTTGAAATACCTCGGCCTCGCCTACTTCACGCCCGAAAAATTCGCCGCGATGGCGCCCAGCGACGTCAAGGCCCTGGTGAGCCAATGCCCCGCACTGGACGAGAAGATGCGCGCCAGCGGCAAGGTGCTGGTCTCCGCTTCGCTGGGCGACCTGGACGGCTGGCGAACGTTGCGTCCGCGCAATGGCAAGACGCAGGTCACCGACGGGCCCTACACCGAGTCGAAGGAGATCGTCGGCGGCCTGTTCATCATCGAGGCGGACAGCGCGGACGAGGCACTGCGCATCGCCTCCCTGCACCCGGCCGCCACCCTCGGCGAAGCGGGCGGCTGGGCCGTCGAGCTGATCCCCATGGACTTCTACCTGGGCCGCTGAACGCGGCGTGGACCGCGCCTTCGAGCGCGGGCCGGCTGGCGATGAACAGCGTGTCGGGACGAGCAGACGCTGGTCCCGCGCCTGCAGCTCAATGAACCCGCAGCACCTCGAACTGCTGCCGGACCGAAGCGATCTGTATCGACACCTCGTCTCCCTCGCATCGACCCAGGAGGGCCCGGCCCAAGGGAGCCTGGCCGCTGATGACCTGGACGAACTCGGCGCCGCGGGCCAATTTCATGCTGCCCCCCTCGGGGCCGAGAAAGAGCAGTTGCTGCCTGTCGTCGGCGTCGACCAGGCAGACCAGCGCGCCGAGCTGTATGCCTTTGCTGGCGTCGTAGGGGCGCGGGCGGAACTGGCGCCAGTTGGCCATCGCCTCGCGGATGGCCTCGGCGCGACGAGCCTGGCCGGTGGCCAGGTAGGCGGCTTCGAGTCCCAACG
>FSZR01001826.1_pt1 | contig 21763 bp, 13 predicted proteins | sample 1638781 | NCBI WGS metagenome assembly FSZR01 (sample SAMEA3914813, study PRJEB12502) | metagenome | biome: forest; material: soil | place: Canada | collected 2011-07-07 | depth 0.3 m | reverse complement strand
CCTGGATGGCCTACGGCCTGGCCGACGTCGTCAACCAGCGTCGCATGATCGACGAGAGCCCGGCCGGCGAGGAATTCAAGAAGCAGCAGCGCACCAAGCTCGACGCGCTGCTGTCGCTGGCCGAGGCGCCCGACTGCCGGCGCGTGCGGCTGCTGGCCTACTTCGGCGAGCAGAGTTCGCCCTGCGGCAACTGCGACAACTGCATCACGCCGCCGGCCACCTGGGACGCGACCGAGCCGGCGCGCATGGCGCTGTCCACGGTCTACCGCTTCCGCCAGCACTCGGGCCTGTCGTTCGGCGCCGGCCACCTGATCGACGTGCTGCGCGGCAAGGTCACCGACAAGACCACGCAGCACGGGCACGGCACGCTGTCGACCTTCGGCATCGGCGCGAAGTGGAGCGAGCAGCACTGGCGCGGCGTGATCCGCCAGCTGCTGTCGCTGGGCCACCTGCAGTCCGAGGGCGAGTACAACACGCTGGGCCTGACCGACAGCGCCCGCGCGGTGCTCAAGGGCGAGGTCACCATCATCCTGCGCGAGGCGCGCGAGCAGCCCGCCGGCACGGGCCGCACGCGACGCGTCCGCGGCGAAGGCGGCCGCAGCACCAGCCCCGCCGCGGCGGCGCTGCAGGCCAAGCTGGACGATCCCGCCAAGCAGCGGCTGGCCGCGCTCAAGGCCTGGCGCTCCGAGGTCGCGCGCGAGCACAACCTGCCCGCCTACATCGTGTTCAACGACGCCACGCTGTCGCAGATGGCGCTGCAGGCGCCGTCCTCGCTGGACGCGCTCTCGGGCATCAGCGGCGTGGGCGCGAAGAAGCTCGAGGCGTACGGGCGCGAGATCCTGCGGGTGCTGGAGAGCTTCGAGGGCTGAGCGGGCGCGGCGTCGCCGCGTCCATGTGGGAACATCTCGCCTCGCCCCGGCGCGCCACCCCCGCGCGCATCCGCCCACGAGAGATCCTCGCCACGCCATGTCCACCCCTGTCCGCCTCGCGTCCTTCGTCGTCGCCTGCTGCGCCGCGCTGCCCGCCGTCGCCGCGCCCGCGCCGCGCGACGTGCCCTATCCCGGCACGCTGACCCTGTCGCTCGACGCCACCGACCTCGACCACCGCCTCTTCACCATCCACGAGACGATCCCCGTCTCGCCCGGCCCGCTGACGCTGCTGTTCCCGCGCTGGCTGCCCGGCGACCACGGCCCGTACGGCAAGCCCGGGCGGCTGGCCGGCCTGGTGATCCACGCCAACGGCCAGCGCGTGCCCTGGCAGCGCGACCCGCTCGATCCGATGGCCTGGCAGGTGACGGTGCCCGACGGCGCGACGCAACTGGAGCTGGACTTCCAGCACGTCAACCCGCTCGAAGGCAGCCAGGACGCGATCTCGATGACGCGCACCCTGCTGCGCGTGCAGTGGGAGGGCGACCTGCTGTACCCCGCCGGGTACTTCTCCTCGCGCATCCCCGTCGCCGCGCGCCTGCGCGTGCCCACGGGCTGGCATGTGGCGACCGCCTTGCGCGACGCCGCGGGCGCCGAGCCCGCCGCCGACGCGCAGGGCTGGCGCCAGTACGCGCCGGTCTCGCTGGAGCACTTCGTCGACTCGCCCGCGGTGGCCGGCGCGCACTACAAGCGCGTCGAGCTCGACCCGCCCGGCGCGGCGCAGCCGGTGACGTTGCAGCTGTTCGCGGACGCCGACGACCAGCTCGCTCCCACGCCCGCGCAGCTCGACGCCCACAAGCGCCTGGTGCAGCAGGCCGACCGCCTGTTCGGCGCGCGCCACTTCCGCCACTACGACCTGATCCTGTGGCAGAGCGACACCTTCTTCACCGACGGCCTGGAGCACCACGAGTCCAGCGAGAGCGGCCTGGACAACGGCTTCTTCGACGACTGGGACAAGTCCTCCGTCGTCGACCGCCAGGTCTTGCCGCATGAGTACGTGCACTCGTGGAACGGCAAGTTCCGCCGGCCCGCCGACCTGTGGACGCCCGACTTCAACGAGCCGATGGCCAACGACCTGCTGTGGGTCTACGAAGGGCTGACCGAGTTCTGGGGCGAGGTGCTTGCCGCGCGCAGCGGCCTGGTCGACGCACAGCAGGCGCGCGACGACCTCGCCGTCCTCGTCGCCGCGCAGCAGGGCCGCGTCGGCCAGCGCTGGCGGCCGCTGCAGGACACCACGCTGGAGCCGACGCTCGCCGACGACGCCAACAAGGACTGGGAGACCTGGCAGCGCGGGACCGACTACTACGACGACGCCGCGCTGGCCATCTGGCTGGACGTCGACATGATCATCCGCCAGCAGTCGCAGGGCAAGCGCTCGCTGGACGACTTCGCGCGCCGCTTCCACGGCATGGGCACGACCGGGATCGAGCCGCTCACCTACCGCTTCGAGGACGTCGTCGCCGCCCTCGACGCGGTGCAGCACGCGGACTGGGCGCCCCTGCTGCGCCAGCGCCTGGACGCCGTGGGCGAAGCCGCGGCGCCGCTGCAGGGACTCGCGCGCAGCGGCTGGCGCCTCGCCTGGCGCGACACCGAGACGCCCACCGCGCGCGCCCGCCAGCACAACGGCGTGAAGGTGGATCACTTCCAGTTCTCGATCGGCCTGCTGGTCGCCACCAAGGACGGCAAGGAAGCCCGGATCAGGCAGGTGGACTACGACAGCCCCGCGTACGCCGCCGGACTCGCGGCCGGCGCCACGCTGCTGGCCGTCAACATGCAGGCGTACTCGCCCGAGAAGCTGGCGCAGGCCATCAAGTCCAACCAGGACGGCCAGCATCCGATCGAGCTGCTGGTCAAGGAAGGCGACGCGTTCCGACGGGTGGCGATCGACTACCGCGGCGGCCTGCGCTACCCGGTGCTCGAGCGCATCCCGGGGCAGCCCGACCTGCTCTCCAGGCTGTTCGCGGCCAGGCCCTGAGGCGCCGTCGCATGAAGCTGCCTGCGCTCGCGCGGTTCACGCCCCTGCTGTTCGTCGTCCTCTGGAGCACCGGCTTCATCGGCGCGCGGCTGGGGCTGCCCGACGCGGAACCGCTGACGCTGCTGTCGCTGCGCTACGCCAGCGTGCTGGTGCTGATGGGCGCGGTGGCGCTGCTCACGCGCGCGCCCTGGCCCGCGGCGCCGCGAGAGTGGCTGCACATCGGGGTGTCCGGCCTGCTGGTGCACGGCGTGTACCTGGGCGGGGTATTCACCGCGATCCGGCTCGGGCTGCCGGCCGGCGTCACCGCGCTGGTGGTCGGCCTGCAGCCGGTGCTGACGGCGCTGGGCGCCGGCCTGTTCCTGGGCGAGCGCGTGCGGCCCGCGCAATGGGGCGGCCTGGCGCTGGGGCTCGCGGGCGTCGTGATGGTGGTGGCGCACAAGGTGGCCGCGGGCGCCGGCGGGGTCGCGCTCGTGGCGCCGGCCGTGGTGGCCCTGCTGGGCATCACCGCGGGCACGCTGTACCAGAAGCGCTTCTGCCCCCGCTTCGACCTGCGCACCGGGTCGATCCTGCAGTTCCTGCCCTGCCTGGCCGCCACCGCGCTGGTGGCCTGGCGCACCGAGACGATGGTCGTGCACTGGACGCCGTCGTTCGTCTTCGCGCTGGCGTGGCTGGCCGTGGTGCTGTCGGTCGGCGCGGTGAGCCTGCTCAACCTGCTGATCCGCCGCGGCAGCGCGGTCGACGTGGCGAGCCTGTTCTACCTGACGCCGCCGACCACGGCGCTGATCGCCTGGGCGATGTTCGGCGAGACGCTCACCGGGCTCGCGCTGGCGGGGATGGCGCTGGCGGTGGGCGGGGTGTGGCTGGCGCGCAAGTGATTCGGTCGATCGTCGCTGCCGGAGGTGTCTGGCATCTCCTTCATTCGCGCACGACGGCAGACAACCGAAGGAACGCTGGCCGCGAATGAAGGCAGGGCCTGACCCCGATCGACGGACGTGTCGCCTTTGGGGGCGGCATCCGCGTCGCAGCTTTCATTGACCCGGTCATCCTGCGACTGCGCGCAGGATGACAGGCGGGTCAGTGGCCGCCCAGTCGAGCAAGGCCTCGCCGACGTGTTCCGCCTGCATGCGGAGGCGTCCGGCACCTCCTCGAATCGCACCGAGCCATCGCTCGAAGCGGGCGGTTGGCCGCGGCATGAGGAGATGCCAGACTCCTCCAGCCTCTCCGCTCCCGGCGACTCAGCTCGTCCGCGCCTTCAGCAGGCGCGGCGTGATCTCCACGGTGTTCACGGTGTCCGACACCCACACCGTCCCGTCCTGCACCGTCACCTGCCAGGCCATCGTGCGCGCCGACAACCGGGCCAGCGCCTGCGAGGCCTCGGGGTCGATCGCCCAGACCTCGACCTTGGGTTGGCGCGTGAGCTTGTTGGCCAGCGCCGCCCACCAGATCGGCGTGCTGGCGATGTAGCTGTAGACGGTCACCTTGTCGGCGCGGCTGCTCGCCTTGGCCAGGCGGCGGTCGTCGGGCTGGCCCACCTCGAGCCAGTGCACGACCTGGCCGGTGAGGTCGACCTGCCACAGGTCGGGCTCGTCGACGTCCCACAGGCTCTTGGCGAGCACCAGCGCGCCCTTGTCGTCGTCGGCCGGCACGTTGAGCGCGTAGGCGAGCACGCGCATCAGCATGCGCTCGTCCGTCTCGGACGGGTGGCGGGCGATCGTCAGCTCGTGGTCGCCGTAGATGTTGCGATCCATGTCGGCGAGCTGCAGACGGACCTTGTGAATCGTTGCTTTGAGGGCCATGGGGCCGATTGTCTCAGTCCTGCATGCGCATCAGGGCATTGATGCTCGCCGCCGCCTCCAGCAGCCGCGGCAGCAGGCGCTTGCGCATCTCGTCGGGCGGCATGTGCTGGTCCTGCGCGGACACGTTGATCGCGGCCACCACGCGGCCGGTGCGGTTGGCGATGGGCGCCGCCATCGTCACCAGGCCCTCCTCCAGCTCGCTGTGCACCAGCGCATGGCCGATGCGCTCGACCAGTTCGAGCTGGGCCAGCAGCGCGTCGACGTCGGTCAGCGTGCGCGACGTGCGCGCGGCCAGCGGCACGCGCGAGAGGCGCGCGCGGCGCTCGGTCTCGGGCAGCCCCGCCAGCAGCACGCGGCCCATGGCGGTGCAGTAGGCCGGCAGCCGGCTGCCCGGGCCGAGGCTGATCGTCATGACCTTCTTGGCCGGCACGCGCAGCACGTAGACGATGTCGTCGCCATCGAGCACCGCGGCCGAGGACGACTCGTGGACGTCCTGCACCAGGTCCTCCATCACCGGCAGCGCCAGGTGCCACACCGGCTGCGAGCTGAGGTAGGCGAAGCCGAGCTCCATCACGCGCGGGGTGAGGCGGAACAGCCGCCCCTCGGCCTCCACGTAGCCCAGCTGCTGCAGCGTCAGCAGGATGCGGCGCGCGCCGGCGCGCGTGAGGCCGCTGCGCTCGGCGGCGCCGGTGAGCGTCTGCGCCGGCGCCTCGGCGCCGAAGCTGCGCAGCACCGCCAGCCCGCGCGCGAACGACTGCACGAAGGCGTCGCCGGGACGCGTGCCGGTGGGCGGGGAGGAATCGGGCTCGTCCATCGCGGCATTGTCACTCCCGGCAGGCGTGACACTTGGCAACGCCGATTGACTCGGCCGTGGACGCGGTGCGGTAATCGCCCCACACCTTTGCCGACCCCCGCGCCATGCTGCCACGCCTGTCCCTCGTGATGTCCACCCTCGCGCTCACGCTGGCGGCCTGCGGCGGTGGTGGCGGCCCGGGCGGGTCCACGACGCCGGTGGCGCCCGCGGCCACGTACACCGCCGCCTCGGGGGTCGCGCAGAAGGGCGCGCTCGCGGTCGGCTCGTCGGTCACCGTGCGCGAGCTGGGCCTCAACCTCGCGGCCACCGGCGGCCTCCACACCTACGCCACCACCACGGCCGACGGCGGCTTCGCGCCCGGCGACACCTTCGCGTCGCCGCGGCTCGCGCTCACCGCCACCGGCCAGTACGCCGACGAGGTGACGGGCGCGGCGTCCGACGGCGCCGTCACGCTGCAGGCCTACGCGAACCTGGCGACCGAGAGCACGCTGGGCGTCAACGTGCTCACCACGCTGGCCTTCACGCGCATCGACACGCTGGTGAACAAGAACGGCCTCGCGTTCGCCGACGCGAAGGCGCAGGCGGAACGCGAGGTGCTCGCGGCGTTCGGCATCGTCGTCGCGACGTCGCCCGGCGCGTTCGGCACGCTGGACATCGGCGCCGCCGCCCCCACCGACGGCGACACGCTGCTGGCCGCCCTCTCCAGCGTCGTCGCGCACGGCCGCAGCGCGGCGCAGGTCGGCGTGCTGCTCGCCAGCCTGCAGGCCGACATCGGCGCCCACGGCGCGATCACCGACGCCGCCGCCCTCGCCGCGCTGGCGCTGGACGAGCGCTCGCTGGACCTCGACCGCGTCGCCGCCCACCTGGCCACGCAGTACGGCAAGGCGATCAGCGCCGACGCGCTCGCGCAGTGGCTGGACCAGGACGGCGACGGCGTCATCGCGCGCGACGAGTTCCGCGTCGACGGCGCGACCGCCGCGTCCACCTTCGCGCTGCCGGCCGACCTCGTCGCCGCGCGCGCGGGCGCCGCCGTCACGCCGAGCGCCGGCCAGCTCTGGATCAACGGCACGGCGGCCGCCGCCGGCGCCACGCTGCACGCCGGCGACAGCGTGCTGGTGGCCGCGCCGTCGACGCTGCCGGACGGCGTGCTCGACGTCTACCTGCAGGCCGGTGGTGCGTCGATCGCCCGCGTCAGCTTCGTCAAGGGACTCGCCGCCATCGCCATCGCGCCGACGACGGGCACCCTGCCGCTGGGGCTGTCGCAGCGCTTCACGGCCACGGCCAGCTTCGCGGACGGCAGCACGGCGGACGTCTCGCGCGCCGTCACCTGGCGCTCGGGCACGCCCGCGGTGGCCAGCATCGGCAGCGCCAGCGGCCTGGCCGATGCGCTCGCGCTCGGCACCACCACGCTGTCCGCGAGTTCGGGCGGGGTCACCGGCACGCTGTCGCTCGACGCGGTGGCGGCCGCGCTGCAGTCCCTCACGATCGCGCCCGCGACGCTGCAGACCGGCGTGGGCATCACGCGCCGTCTCGTGGCCACCGGCACGTTCTCGGACGGCAGCACCGGCGACGTCAGCGCCAGCGCCGCGTGGACCGCGCAGGCGGCCGGCCTCGTCGCGATCGGCAACGGCGCGGTCAGCGGGCTCGCGCTGGGCACGACCGGCGTCACGGCGACGATCGGCGGCGTCTCGGCGAGCGCCAGCGTCACCGTCGACACCGACACCTGGTCCGCCGCGCCCGCCATGCCCACCGAGCGCGTCGCCGGCGCCACCGCCACGCTGCTCGCGAACGGAAGGCTGCTGGTCGCCGGCGGCGTGAAGTCCGGCGGTGCCGGCAGCGCGGCGGTCGACCTGTTCGACCCGGTCGCCCTCGCCTGGACGGCCGTCGCGCCGATGACCGTGCAGCGCGCCTCGCACACCGCCACGCTGCTGCCCGACGGCCGCGTGCTGGTGGTGGGCGGCTCGGTGGTCTCGACGCAGGCCAGCCAGGGCGATGTCAACGACGCCGGCGCCGAGATCTACGACCCGGTCGCCAATACCTGGACCCGTACCCCGGACATGAGCGTCGCGCGCTCCCACCACAGCGCGACGCTGCTGGCGGACGGCACCGTACTGGTGGTGGGCGGCGAGGACGCGCACTACCTCGTCAACGCCAGCGCCGAGCTGTACGACCCGGTGGCCAACGCGTGGTCCGCGCCGCGCACGCTGCCTGTCGCTGCGCGCTCGCGCCACACGGCCACGCTGCTCGCGTCCGGCCAAGTGCTGATCGCCGGCGGCTTCGACATCGTGGCCGGCGTGCTCACGCCGCTGGCGACGACGGAGCTCTACGACCCGGTCACGCACGTCGACACCGCCACCGCGACCGACGGCACCGTCACCACCACGATCACCGGCAAGGACTTCACCGCCGCCACCCCGATGGCCGCGCCGCACGACGGCCACAGCGCCACCCGGCTGCCCGACGGCCGCGTGCTGGTGGCCGGCGGCGGCACGACGCTGTCCGAGCTGTACGACCCGGCCACGGCCACGTGGACGACGCAGGGCGCGACTGGCGCGCTGCACGCGGGCCACGCCGCGGTGCTGCTCGCGAGCGGCCAGGTGCTGGTGGTGGGCGGCACGCAATCGGCCCAGCCCGCGGCCGAGCGCTTCGATCCCGCGACGGGCTTGTGGTCGCCCGCGGGATCGATGCAGGTCCTGCGCGCGAACCCGGTCGCGGCACGCCTGCCGGACGGCTCGGTGCTCGCGTGCGGCGGCGCCGTCGACAGCGCCGGTGCGAACTGCGAGAGCTACTGGTAGGACGCGCGCGCTACGGATTCCTCCGTCGCGCACGGACACGCTCCCAAGGGATACGCAACCGGCGTCGACGACCCGACAGTGGTGGCAGCGGCGCCCGCCGCACACCCACCTCGGAGCCTTCCTCATGCGTCTTCATCCGCGCCTCGCGGCCTGCGTGCTCGCCCTCGCCTCGGCACAGTCCTTCGCCGGCATCGTCGCCGGCACCACCACCGGCGTCTGGGTCGATTCCGTCGCCAACACCGGCGTCCTGGACCAGGCCGGACTCGGCACCTCGCAATACGCGTGGGGCCAGTCCTCGGACGCTCGCCAGCCGCGCAACAGCATCGCCTTCACCGCGACGGCCGGCTTCTCCAGCGTCACGGAGACCCCGTTCAAGATCGGCACCATCAGCTTCTTCAACGGCAGCGTCTACAACGGCGACCTGGGCTCGCTCGACCTCGAACTGACGCTGGACTTCGGCGCGCCGACCATCCCGTCGGTCACCAGCGACTACACGCTGCACTTCGTCAACACGCCCAACACCGGCGACCCGGACGGCGACGCCGACTACGTCTACCTGCCCAGCGTGTTCGACACCACCACGTTCCTGATCGACGGCGTCACCTACGGCGTTCGGCTGGTCGCGTTCGAGAACATCGTGGGCGACGGCTTCCTCGCCTCGAACGACCTCGCGCTGCACGTGCGCGAGGACAGCAGCGCGACGGCCGATCTCTACGCCGTCGTCACGAGCTCGGTGCCCGAACCGCAGGACATCGCGCTGATGCTGGCCGGGCTCGGCATCACCGGCCTGATGGCACGCCGCCGACGCGCCTGACGGCGCCCACGTTGTAGGGATTGGGCGGCCCCGAGGCGAGGAGGATCGTCGGCCTCCCGGACCACTTCAACCAGGAGACCCCATGGCCGCAACCCTGCGCGCGCTCGTGAGCGCCCTCGAAGACGACCCCTACTGCGGCACCCGTCCGCCGCACTGGCCGGGCGGCCCGCTGCGCCCGGGCTCGCTGGCCGACATCCTGCAGTCGCGCCTGGCGTCGGTGGAGATCAACCCGCAGCCGTTGCCGCCGGCCGAACGCAGCGCGGCCGCGATTGCGTTCCAGCAGGTGCGCCTGTTCCAGCTGGGGCTGACGCTGCAGGCCCGCACGGGCGCCGCGGCCGAGATCGGCGGCCAGATCAGCGGCTTCGCGTCGCAGGTGTTCGACGACTTCTGCGGCAGCGTGCCGCTGAGCGTGCTGATCAACTGGCTGCTGCACCACAACCCGCCGCCCCCGCCGCCGTGGCTGGACGACATCTCGCAGGTCGTCTCCCAGCTCAACCTCGCCACCCGCATGGAAGGCAGCGTCGGCGGCGCCGTGCAGCACGCGGCGATCAGCGTGCTGAAGGAACAGCTCGGGCAACTGCAGGCGCAGCGCAAGCAGTCGCTCTGAGCCTCGCATCGCCATCCAGGGCCTCGCCGCGGCGAGGCCTTTTTCATGCGCGCTCGCAACCGGTCGAGGCGAGCGGAGGGGCCAGGCCCCCGTCCCTGCGTCCTCAAGTCCGGCAGGCAGCGGCCGATAAGGACTCGAATCCCTCGCCCGCGCATGCCCGTCCTCACCTCCTCCTACAGCCCCTGGGTCGTCGTCGCCTCCGTGCTGCTGGCCAGCTTCGCGTCGTACGTGGCGCTGGACCTGGCGCAGCGCGTGCGCACGCGCGATCGCCGCGTGGGACTGGCGTGGTGGGCCGGCGGCTCGGTGGCGATGGGCACCGGCATCTGGTGCATGCACTTCGTGGGCATGCTCGCGTTCTCGCTGCCGATCGCCCTCGGCTACGCGTTGCCCATGACCGTGCTGTCATGGTTCGCCGGCGTCGCGGTGTCCGCCGTGGCGCTGTCGATCGCGAGCCACGGGCGGCTCGGCTGGCGAAGCCTGTGCGGCGGCGCGCTCGCGATGGGCGGGGGCATCTGCGCGATGCACTACACCGGCATGCTGGCGCTGGAGATCCAGCCCGGCATCGTCTGGGACCGGCGCATCGTCGCGGCCTCCGCCGTCATCGCGGTGCTCGCCTCGGCGGCCGCGCTGCAGATCTTCTTCTGGCTGCGTGCCCGCGACGGCTGGCAAGGCGTCGCGCTGCAGGTCGTGGCGGCGCTGGTGATGGGCGTGGCGATCAGCGGCATGCACTACACCGGCATGGCCGCGGCCAGCTTCCCCGCCGGCAGCATCTGCCTGAGCGCCGGCGCGCTGGGCGGCGCCAACCTCGGCACGATGGTGTCGCTGTTCTCGATGGTGCTGCTGGTGATGACGCTGCTCGCCTCGTTGCTGGACGCGCGCATGCAGGGCTCGCTCAACGCCGCCAACCGCCAGCTGCAGACCGCCAACGAGGCGCTGCGCCAGCGCGCGTTCATCGACCCGCTGACCGGCCTGCCCAACCGCCTGCTGTTCGAGGACCGCCTCGAGCACGCGCTCGCCCGCATCGAGCGCGTCGACAACCGCGTGCCCGGTCGCGCCGCGCCGCGCATCGCCGTGCTGTTCGTCGACCTCGACGGCTTCAAGCCCGTCAATGATTCGTTCGGCCACGCGGTGGGCGACGTGGTGCTCAAGGAAGTCGCCGCGCGCCTGCGCCGCGCCGCGCGCGAGAGCGATACGGTGGCCCGTATCGGCGGCGACGAGTTCGTGCTGCTGATGGAGGACGTCGCGGGCCCCGCGGACTGCGCCGGCCTGGCCGAGCTCATCCTGCAGGTGCTGAAGCTGCCGTTCGACGTCGCCGGGCGGCCGGTGGTGATCTCCGCCTCGATCGGCATCGTGGTCCACCCCGACCAGGGCCAGCGCGACAAGCTGATCGCCAACGCCGACGCCGCGATGTACGCCGCCAAGCGCGCGCGCGGCAACGGCTACGCGCTGTTCGAGTCGCACATGGACGCCGACGCGCGCGAGCAGCTCGCGCTGCAGAACGACCTGCGCCACGCGCTCGACCGGCGCGAGCTCGAGCTGTACTACCAGCCCAAGGTGGACGGCCTCAGCGGCCACATCCACGGCGTCGAGGCCCTGCTGCGCTGGAACCATCCGACGCGCGGCGTCGTCGGCCCGTTCGTCTTCATCCCGATCGCCGAGCGCTTCGGGCTGATCAACGCCCTCGGCGCCTGGGTGATCGACGAGGCCTGCCGCCAGATGAGCGCGTGGGCCGACGCCGGCCTGCGCATGCGCGTGGCCATCAACATCTCCGTGCACCAGCTGCGCGAGCACGACCTCGCCAGGCGCATCGACCGCGCGCTGCGCCGCCACGGCGTCGAGCCGTCGCAGCTGCTGTGCGAGATCACCGAGTCGGTGGCGATGGAGGACATCACGAGCACGCAACGCGCGTTCGAGGGCCTGGCCGCGATCGGCGTGTTCCTGTCCATCGACGACTTCGGCACCGGCTACTCCAGCCTCAGCTACCTGCGCCAGCTGCCGGCGCGCCAGCTCAAGATCGACCGCAGCTTCGTCAGCGACGTCGGCGTCAACAACGACGCGCGCGCCATCGTCAGCGCCGTCATCCGCCTCGCCCACGAGCTGGGCCTGCGCGTGGTGGCCGAGGGCGTCGAGACCGAGGTGCAGCGCGGCATCCTGATCGAGCTTGGCTGCGACGAGCTGCAGGGCTACCTGTTCGCGCGCCCGATGACCGCCGGCGCGCTGCAGGCCTGGGCCGAGGGCCGCCGGCCCGACGCCGCGGTCGACTTCGCGCCCTCCGTGATCATGGGCGAGGAACAGCTCGGCTGAACGTCCGGATACACGCCGCGTCGCCCGGTTACGTTGCGCGACCGCAAACTTGCGCAGAGGTGTCGCTTTACGAGTCTTCACACACCGGCGCCGCCGGTGGCGCAAAGTAGCCGTCTCGCAGCGACCGCGCCACAAAGGTCGCGCGCACCGGAGACGACCATGAAGACTGCGCAATCGACCTGCCTTTTCCTGCCGGCGCTCGGGCTGGCGCTGACCCTCGCGGCCTGCGGCGGCGGAGGCGGCAGCACCGGTGGCACCGGCGCCACCACGCCGTCCGGCGGTACCGCGACGCCGTCGGCGGCCACGTCGTCCGGCGAGATCAGCGCGTTCGGCAGCGTGTTCGTCAACGGCCACGAGTTCGCCACCGGTTCGGCCCAGGTCGTCGACGACGACAGCGGCGACACCACCGCGACCGTCGCCGGCCTGGAGGTCGGCCAGGTGGTGGACGTGCAGGCCGCGACCGACAGCACCAGCGCCAATCCGGCCGCCGCGTGGCTGCACGTGCATCCGCTGGCGCGCGGCTACGTCGACGCCCTGGACAGCAGCGGCGGCACGCTGTCCGTGATGGGCCAGGCCGTCAGCCTGGACAGCGCCACGCTGTTCTCCGACCACCGCGCCTGCGTCGGCGCCACCACCAACGCGTGCACCGCCGTGACCGACGCCACCGGCCTCGTGGCCACCACCAGCGCCGCGGGCGCGACGGTCGCGGGCACCTACGTCAGCGTCGACGGCTACCTGTTCAACGCCGGCTCGGGCAGCGCCAACATCGTCGCCACGCTGGTCTCGGTGCACGACGTGCCCACCTCCACCAACGCCGTCGCCGCGTTCAAGGTGGAAGGCACCGCGAGCGCGGTCGGCACGACGAGCGTCACCATCGGCGGGCTGTCGATCGGGCTCGCCCAGTCGACGTGCCGCGTCGACGGCAAGGCCGCCGCGTGCGCCGGCGCATTCGCGGTCGGCGACGTGGTCTCCGCGTTCTCGGCCACCGCGCCGACGTTGCCGGCCACGTCCTTCGCCGCGACGATCGCGATCAAGCGCAGCCACCTGCCGGTGCAGACGGCCGGCGCGGTGGTGGAGTTCGACGGCAGCGTCTCGTCGTTCACCGCCGCGTCCGGCAGCAGCGCCGCGAGCTTCGTCGTGCGCGGCGTGAAGGTGGACACCTCGGCGCTCGCCGCCGGCACCTCGCTGCCGGCCGTGGGCGACATCGTGCGCGTGACGGGCACGGTGTCCTCGGACGGCCTGTCGGTCGCCGCGAGCGCCATCCACATCCTGCACGCCGCGTTGAGCGCCAGCTACGCCCTCGCCGGCGACGTCAGCGCCGTCGCCGCGGGCGCCAGCGCCAGCACGTTCACGGTGACGGTGCTGGGCGAGCCGGTGGTGGTCAGCGACCAGACCCGGCTGGCCGACCGCCAGGCCGCGCACTGGTTCAGCCGCGATCCGCAATCCGACCCGTTCAACATCAGCACCTTCCAGACCTACCTGGCCGCGAGCAGCTCGCAGCACGTGGTGGTCAAGGCGGCCCGCGACAGCAGCGGCACGCTGCAGGCGCAGTCGCTGACCATCGCGCCGGCCTCCACCGCGAGCGCGATCGCCGGCCCGGTGGACGCGAGCCCCGCGCCCGTGGCCGGCACGTCGACCGCGCCCGCCACGTTCTCGATCGACGGCGTGCCGGTGAGCGCCGCCACCAGCGCGATCACCTACGGCCGCCACGCCGCCTCGGCGATCGCCGCCGGCGACGAGGTGACGGCCTGGGGCACGTTCGCCAGCGGCGTGCTGGGCGTCGCCGCGACGCGCAGCCCGGTCAACTTCGTCTTCGACCTCGGCACGCCGGGCAGGCACGACATGCCGCTGTTCTGACCCGGCGCGCTTCGTGCGACCATTCCGCCAACATCGGCGGAGTGGCACATGACGACAACGGGCGAACTGGAGCAGGACTGGCCGGCGATCAGCCGCTTGCTGGACGAGGCACTGGCACTGCCGCCGGCGCAGCGCGGCGCGTGGCTGGAGGGGCTGGTCGAGATCGGGCCGGCGCTGCGGCGCGTCGTCGGCGAGATCCTGTCGCGCCAGGGCGGCATCGAGAGCGCGGACTTCCTCGGCTCGCTGCCGACCCTCCACGACGGCGGCGGGCCAGCGCACCCGGGCGATCTCGTCGGCCCCTGGCGGCTGCTCGAGCAGATCGGCCAGGGCGGCATGAGCACCGTCTGGCGCGCGCGCCGCGAGGACGCCAGCCCGCGCCGCGAGGTCGCGCTGAAGCTGCCGCACGCGGCCTGGGGCGGCGGTTTCGCCGAACGCCTGGCGCGCGAGCGCGACATCCTCGCCGCCCTCGAGCACCCGCACATCGCGCGTCTGTACGAGGCCGGGCTCGACGCCGCCGGCCGGCCCTTCCTCGCGATGGAGCTGGTCGACGGGCTGCCCATCGACCACTGGTGCGACGAGCACGCCGCCGGCGTGCGCGAGCGCCTCGCGCTGATGCTGCAGGTGTGCGCCGCGGTGGCGCACGCGAACGCGCGGCTGGTCATCCACCGCGACCTCAAGCCCGCCAACATCCTGGTGTCGGCCACCGGCGAGGCGAAGCTGCTGGACTTCGGCGTGGCCAAGCTGCTCGAGGACGGCCGCGGCGCGGACAGCGCGCTGACCGAACTCTCGGGCCGCGCGCTGACGCCCGACTTCGCGAGCCCCGAGCAGATCCGCGGCGAGCCGCTGGGCACGGCCAGCGACGTCTACAGCCTGGGCGTGACGCTGTTCGTGCTGCTGGCCGGGCGCCGGCCTTACCGGCTCGCGCACGGCAGCGCGGCCGAACTCGAGGCCGCACTTGCCGACGCCCGCCTGCCGCGCGCGAGCGACCTCGCCGCCGGCCCGACGCGCCAGCACGCGCTGCGCGGCGACCTGGATGCCATCATTGCCAAGGCCCTGCAACGTCGTCCCGAGGATCGCTACGCCGGCGCCGACGCGCTCGCGCAGGACATCCGCCGCCACCTCGACGGCCTGCCGGTCGCCGCGCGCCCGCACGGCCGCGCCTACGTGGCGCGCCGCTTCGTCGCCCGCCACCGGGCCATGGTGGGCGCCGCGAGCCTCACGCTGGCCGCGCTGTGCATCGGTCTCGGCACGGCGACGTGGCAGGCCGCGCAGGCGCGCCAGAGCGCGCGGGCGGCGCAGCGTGCGCTCGCGCGCGAGGCGGCGGTGCAGGAGATGCTGGTCGAGATCCTCGCCGTCGCCGTCACCGCCGACCCCGCGAAGCTGCGCGAGCCCTGGGGCTTCAGCGTGCTGCTGGAAGCCAAGTTCAACGAGCTCGAGCAGCGCTTCAAGGGCCGGCCCGACGAGTGGCTGGACCTGCTGCAGGTGATCTCGACGCAGCTGCCGCGGTACGGCGACGACGTCTGCTCGCTGGAAGTAGGGATGCGCTACCTCACGCTGCTGCGCGCGACGCAGGCCGACCCGCAGCGCATCGGGCAGGCGGCGCTGAACAACGCGCGCGCCCTCGCGCGACTGGGACACGCGGCGAAGGCGGTGCCGATGCTGGATGACGCGCTGGCGCGGCTGCCGCCAGGCGCGGCCGCGCTGCGTGGGGAACTCGCGGCGGAGCGCGCCAAGGCCGTTCGCCCGGCGAACCCGGCGAACCCGGCGAGCCCGGCGAGCCCGGCGGGGTCGGCGCCCTCACGCTGACCTCGTTTGCCGGCTGCCGCGAGTCAGTCCGCGACGAGCTGGCCGGCGTCGACGCGCCAGGTCTTCTGGTTGCCCGGCCCGACCAGCGTCGCGGCCCAGCTGTCGAACACCAGCGGGTGCCGCACCGGCGAGGCGGCCGGGCGGTAGTTGGCCGCGTCCTTGGCGTCGCCGTGGCCCACGTAGCGCGCGATCGCCGGGTAGGGATAGACCGGACGCGTGGCCAGCGGGGCGGCGTCGGGCGTGGCGTACGGGTTGCTCGGGAACGGGTCGGCGTGCGGGCGACCGCCTGCAGCGGGCGGGCCACCGGGCGGCGGGCCGCCGGGGCCCGGACCCGACGTCGCCTCCTTGCCCGCGATCAGCCGCGTCGGCGCGCGCTTCAGCTCGGTCCAGGCCATCAGCGGCGTCAGCAGGTCGACCTGCGCGAAGCCGTCGCCGCTGCCGCAATGGCCGACACCGGGCAGCAGGAACAGGCGCAGGAAGGTGTCGGTCGCCTGCGCGCCGAGCGTGGCCTGCACGCCCTGGTAGTAGGCGATCGAGATGGCGGGCGTGACCGAGGTGTCGGACCAGCCGTGCCACAGGATCAGCTTGCCGCCGCGGCGCCGGAACGGCCGCAGGTCGGTGTCGGTGCCGTCGTACAGCGGCGCGGTGGCGCTCACGCGCTCGAAGCTCGCGGCGTCGAACGTGAAGCGGCGCAGGTCGCCCGCGGCGGCGTCCGGCGTCGGCAGGATCAGCGACTGCAGCGCGCGCGACGCGATGCCGGCGCTCATGGACGGGCCGTCCGCCGTCGCCGGCAGCATCCACTGCGCCTCGGAGCCGGCCTCGGGGCCGCCGACGACGAAGGCGCGACCGTCCCTGTCGCGCGGGCCGGCGTAGAGCTTGCGCACGACGTCCACCTCCTCCGCGGTGAGGCAGCGCGACGCGTCCGCCGCGTCGGGCGGGCACTGCGCCCAGGCCGGATCGACGCGGCAGGCGCGCGGGTCCTGCAGCACGCCGTCGTCCACGCCCGACAGCGTCGCGCAATGGGCGAGCACGGCGTCGTGCAGGATCCGCGTGCGCCCGGCCAGGAGGATGTTGCTGCCGTCGGGGCGCCGGTTGGCCATCGTCGCCCACGCGTGGTGGAAGGAGTTCTGCACGACGAACAGCGTGGCCGGCGCGCCGGCGGAGACGCCGTCGAAGTCCTGCGGATAGCGCTGCACCTCGACGAGCGCCTCGCGCCCGCCGTCCGAGCAGCCCATGAAGTACGAGAAGCGCGGCGCCTGGCCGTAGTAGGCGCGGATCAGCGCCTTGGCGACGAGCGCGGTCTGGTGGTTGCCGCGGTAGGCGAAGTCGATGCGCTTCTGCGGATCGCTGCCGAACGTGGCCTCGTCGTCGCCGCCCATCGAGCCCTTGTGGCCCATGTCGTCGCCGGCGACGACGAACTCGCCGTCCAGCGCGGGGCCGCAGCGGCCCGCGTTGGCGACGCCCACGCGCGTCATGCCGCACAGGCCGCCGCAGCCGCCCTGCAGGTAGCGCTGCGTCCAGCGCGCGACGGGCAGGTCGACCTCGAAGCCGATGCTGGGCGCGACGCGGCCTTCGACCTTGCAGAACGCGCCCTGGGGCGTGTCGACGGTGGTGGCGGCGGTGATCGTGACGGGGGCGTCGGCGGTCCGGGTGAAGTCGGCGTGGGCGAGGTCGGCGCAGGCGACGATGGGTTTGACGACGGGCAGCGCCGCGTGGTCGGCGGCGTGCGCGTTCAGGGCGAACGCGAGCAGTGGCAGGGCGACGCGGCGAAAGAGTTCGAAGAGGGTCATCGTGCGGTTCTCTCTGGAGACCGGTCATGCGCCGAGGGGTCTGGCCTCTCCTCTCATCGCGCCGGGTGGTTGGCCAACGACACGGGCGCTGGTCGCGATGGGAGGCAAGGCCTGACCCCTCCAACGACTGCCCGCGTGTCGGCCATCGAAGATGAAGCGACGTCAGAAATGCGTCGTCAACACCGCCCCCACCGTGCGCGGCGTGCCGACCGACGTATACCCGGCCGCGTATCCGGTCTTCACCACGTAGTTGGTCACGTTCTTCACGTAGACGTTCACGCCCCACTTGTCGTCCGCCGAGCGGTACTGCGTCGACAGGTCGAGGTTGGTGTACGACTTCTGCAGCGTGTCGGACATCTCGCTGATCGACACGTACTGGCTCGTCACGTGGCGCACGTCGGCGCGCAGCGTGATGGCGGCCTCGGACGCAAGCACGATCGGCAGCTCGTAGCCGCCCTTGATCGTCACGCGCGGCGCGTGCGGCAACGGGTCGCCGGCCAGCGAATACTTGCTGCCGTCGGCGTTGGTCAGCACCAGCGCGCCGAGCTTGGCGTCCAGCCAGGTGGCCGACGCGCGCAGCAGGCCCTTGTTGCCGCCCAGGAGCAGCTGCGTGTCGGCCTCCAGGCCCTGGATGGTCTGGTGCGGCACGTTGAGGAACCTGGCGTAGAGGTCGCCCGAGTCCAGCAGCACGAAGTCGACCGCCTGGTAGCCCTTGTACGCATAGCGGAACGCGGCGCCGTTGACCTGCAGCGTGTTGTCCAGCCAGCGGCTCTTCAGGCCCAGCTCGTACGAGCGCAGCTTCTCGGCGTCGAAGCTGCCGCTGTTGCCGGGCAGCGTGTTGAAGCCGCCGGGGCGGTAGGCGGTCGAGACGGTGGCGTAGGCCATCGCCGTCCTGCCCAGGTCGTACTCGAGGCCGACCTTGCCGTCGGTGCTCTTCCAGTTGCCCACCGACCCGCTGATCGAGGTCTTGCGGTCGGCGGTGTAGCGTAGGCCGGCGACGGCGCGCAGGCCCTCGGTGATCGTGAAGCTGGCCTGGCCGAACGCGGCCTTGGAGTGCGTCGTGTCGCGCGTGTTGTTCGCGTTGGCGCAGCCCGTCGTCCCCAGCAGGCAGGTCTGGACGTTGAGCATGTCGTAGTCGTACAGGCCGACCACCCACTGCACGGGCGAGCCGGCCATGGACGACAGGCGCGCCTCGACGCTCTTCTGCGTCGCCGGCCCCGGATCGGCGTTGTACTGCTCGGCATCGCGGTGCGCGGCGTCGTACAGGCGGTAGACCACGCCGTCGGCGTCCTGGTACGCGGGCAGCAGCGTCAGCGTGCCGATGCCCACATTGATGTCGGCCTGGACCCAGGCCTTGGTGGCGTGGAAGTCCTGGTAGCCGACCTTCTCGAGGCCGGGGACGTCGGTGTCGACGTCGGCCGTCAACGCGCTGCCCTGGTGGTCGGCGTTGGCCGCCGACACGCTGCCCGGGCCCTTGCCGCCCAGGTGGATGCGCTCGACGCCGGCGAGCAGGCGGAAGTCGGCGTTGGGGCGATACAGCAGCTTGAGGCGGCCCGCGCTCGCCTTGGCGTCGTCGAAGCCGTCGCTCAGGTAGCCCTCGCGCGAGATCGAGGCGCCCGAGGCGCGGATCGCCAGCGTGTCGGACAGCGGCAGGTTGAAGCCCAGCTCGCCGCGCACCAGGCCGTAGTTGCCGACCTCCAGCGAGGCGTCGCCCTCGCGCTTGGCCGTCGACGGATCGCGCGTGATGTAGTTGACCGCGCCGGCCGCGGCGTTGCGGCCGTACAGCGTGCCCTGCGGGCCGCGCAGCACCTCGACGCGCTCGAGGTCGAACAGACCCAGCGTGTTCATCTCGGCGCGGAAGTTGTAGACGCCGTCGAAGTTGGTCGACACCGCCGACTCGCCCATGCCCGGCGGCAGGTCGGAGCCGATGCCGCGGATGGCGATGACGTTGCCGCGCGCCGCGCCCTGCACCTCGACGTTGGCGACGTTCTTCAGGATCTCGGCGGTGCTGGACAGGCCCTGCTGGCTGATGTCGTCGCTGGTGACCGCCGTCATCGCGATGGAGGTCTTCTGGATGTCGGCGGCGCGGCGTTCGGCCGTGACGGTGACGACCTGCAGGCCGCCGGGCGCGCTGGCCGCGGAGGCCGGCGCGGCGGCCGCGGACGCGGCCTGGGCGAAGCCGGACTTGGCGACCACCATCTGCGCGACGGCGGCCAGCACCGCGGCGCTCAGGCGATTGGGGACGGAAGGAATGCGCATGCTTGTCTCTTTCGGTTCTTGGTCTGTGGAGTCGTGGACACCCTGCCGGGTCACCGGGGTGATCATTGCGAGAGGGTCGGCGGCGGGCATCGGGGTTAGTCCGCGCGATTCGGTTAATCCAGGTTAAGCCGCGTGCCGATTTCTAACCTTCATGTCCATCGGACATTGCCGGACGCGGCCGCGGCGACCGCGCTCGCCCACGATTCAGGCGGTCGCCGCCTGCGGTGCGGACGCCACCAGCTGGATGCGCATGGTCAGTCCGCCGCCATCGCGCGGCAGCGCCTCGATGCGGCCGCCTTGTCCCGCGAGCGCCCGATGCGCAATCGCCAGGCCCAGGCCGAAGCCTTCGGGCGAGCCGGCGGGCGCGCAGCGGAAGAAGGGCTCGAAGATGCGCGTGCGCAGCTCCGGCGCGAGCCCCGGGCCGCGGTCGTGCACGTCGATGCGCCAGCCGTCCTGGCCACGCCGGCTGCCCGCGTCGCGCTCGAGCGCGACCTCGACGCGCGTGCCCGGCGCCGTGAACTTCACCGCGTTGCGGACCACGTTCTCGAACGCGCGCAGCAGCAGCTCGCCGCGCGCGGGCAGCAGCGCCTCGCGCAGCGCACGCACGTCAGGCAACACCAGCGCGACGTCCTTGCCCTGCGGCCGCGCCTCGAAGCGCGCGTCCTCGACCACCATCGCCAGCAGCGCGGGCAGGTCGACCTCCTCCAGCGCGCCGCCGGACTGCCCCGATTCGAGCCGCGCCAGCGTCAGCACCTCGCCGACCAGGTGGTCCAGCCGCTCGATCTCGCGGTTCAGGCGCTCCATCGTCGGGCCCGCCTCGCGCCCATCGCGATGCAGCAGGCCAAGCGCGGCCTGCATGCGCGCGAGCGGCGAGCGCAGTTCGTGCGACACGTCGTGCAGCAGCCGCCGCTGCGCGCCCAGCAGCGCGCCGAGCTGCGTGGCCATGCGGTCGAAGTCGTGCGCGAGTTCGGCGAACTCGTCGTGGCGGCGGTGCAGGCGCGGCGCGAGGCGCGTCTGCAGGCGACCGCGTGCGGCGTCATGGAAGGCCTGGCGCAGCAGGCGGATCGGGCGCGACAGCGACCAGGCGAGCAGCGCCGAAACCACCGCGCCGACCAGCGCGCCCGTCGCCAGCGGCATCCCCATCGACGGCCCGCCCCCCGGCGGCCGCGGCAACACGATCCAGCCCGGGAACAGGGCCGCCATGCCGCGCAGGCCGAAGCCGGTCGCCACGGCGCTGAGCCAGCAGGCCAGGAACAGCTTCCAGAACAGGCCGCCGGGCGAGCCGCCGCTCGGGGTCATGTCAATGGAACTCGCGCACCAGCTGGTAGCCCACGCCGCGCACGGCGCAGATGCGCGCGTGGCCGTCGGCGCGCGGGCCCAGCTTCTGGCGCACGGCGCACAGGTGGACGTCGATCGAGCGGTCGTACGGCCCGACGGCGCGGCCCAGCGCGCGGCGCGACAACTGCTCCTTGCTCACCACCCGCCCGGCATCGGCGGCCAGCACCTGCAGCAGGTTGAACTCGGTGGGCGTCAGCGCGAGCTCCTGGCCCAGCAGCTCGGCGCGCCGCAGCTCGGGCCAGATGACGAGCGGGCCGACGCGCAGGATCTCGGTGGGCTGGAGCGCCGCCAGCCCGGGGCGCGCGCGACGCAGGATCGCGCGCACGCGGGCCGTGAGCTCGCGCGGCGAGCAGGGCTTGGCCACGTAGTCGTCGGCGAGCTCCTCCAGGCCGACGATGCGGTCGTCCTGGTCGTCGCTCGCGCTGAGCATCAGCACCGGCACCTGGCTGCGGCGGCGGATGCGGCGCAGCACCTCGTGGCCGTCGAGCCGCGGGAGCATGACGTCGAGCACCACCAGCGCGTAGTCGCCGTCCAGCGCCTGCGCCACGCCGTCGGCACCGTCGTGCACGACGTCGACCGCGAACCCTTCCTGCACGAGATAGTCCTTGAGCAGCAGCGTCAGCATGCGGTCGTCGTCGACCAGCAACAGCCGCGCAACCGCCGCGGCGGGGGGCGCGGCCGG
>FSZR01000597.1_pt1 | contig 23724 bp, 23 predicted proteins | sample 1638781 | NCBI WGS metagenome assembly FSZR01 (sample SAMEA3914813, study PRJEB12502) | metagenome | biome: forest; material: soil | place: Canada | collected 2011-07-07 | depth 0.3 m | reverse complement strand
CCTGCGGCGCTACCCGGACATGACCATCGACATCGTGACCGAGGGCCGCATGATCGACATCGTGGCCGAGGGCTACGACGCGGGCCTGCGGCCGAGCGAGCTGGTGCCGCGCGACATGATCCGCGTGCCGATCGGCCACGACATGCGCATGGCCGTGGTGGCCACGCCGGAGTACTTCATGGGCCACCCGAAGCCGAAGTCACCGTCGGACCTGGCACGGCACCAATGCATCCGCGCTCGCCTGCCCAACGGAGCGCCGTACCGGTGGGAGTTCGCAAGGCGAGGCGAGACGCTGCACGTCGATGTCCCGGGCCATCTCGTCCTCGACGCGCCGCTGCTCATGCTCGACGCGGTGCGGGCCGGCATGGGGCTGGCGCATCTCGCGGAGTGGTACGTGGCCGAGGACGTCGCGGCCGGCCGTCTCGTGCGCGTTCTGCAGGAATGGACACCGCCTTTCCCGGGGCTTGCCCTGTACTACCCGGCGGGGCGGCACATGCCTGCGGGGCTGCGCGTGTTCATCGACTTGATTCGAGAGCTGGAAATTCGATAGGCCGGCGGCCCGCGGCGCACACGGCACCGGGAAAGTCGCACCGGCCTTTCTGCACGACATCAATATACGATTCCCACTTCCTTGATGCCTTCGAGTCTCCATCGCTTTGGCTCGTGGGCGCCGTCGGATTCCAGTACCCGAATCCTGAGAGGACTCTGAACATGTCAACCAGTCCCCGCCGCAGCCGTGCGAACAGCACGCCGACGTCACCCTCCGACTCGGAGAGCCACTCCACATTCGAGCGCATCGAGGCAGCGGCGCGTCTCGCGACCCAGGCCCCGGTGAGTGGCAATACGACCCGTGGCATCCTGACGGCGGTGGCGGTCGTCCTGCTCGCCTGGCGCGAGCGCCGGTTTGCGTCCCGCGTTTGCCGCGAGATGCTCCGCCTTCATGCCGAGACGGTGTCGCGTCACCCTGGACTGCTGGGCCTCCCGCTCTACCGCTGTATCGTGGCCGCCCGTCATGGCGGCAGCAATCTGCTTGCCGACGCCATCCTGGAGCGCGCCGGCCAGAGCTTTGCCGACTGGCCAACCAGTCGACCCTTGAATTTTCGCGACGTCGTGCACTACGTGGCCGTGCTTGAGTTTGTCGCTGCCAACAGGAGCGCCCACTGTATTCATGCCGACCTGAAACGGCTTGTCAGCAAATCGATTCCGCACGCTCTATGAGGGGTCTGGTGCTGCACGGGCCTGCTCATCGAGGGCCGCCCGGATCCGGCCAAAGGCCACCTGCAGCAGCTGCCACTGCGCGATCTCCATGGTACGAGGGCGGATGACGTCTTCGACCCGACACGGCGCCCACTGGCAGTCCTTGCTCGCAAACACGATGGCGTTGCCGCTTTCGTGCTCCTTGACCGCCAGGGGCGCGCTGTGGAAACTGCGGCCGATTCGGGCAACCAGGAGTGAGAATTCTTCGTTACCCAGATGGATGTTGGCGGCGATCACGCCGGATGGACGCAGGCAGTCGAAGACGTCGTCGTAGAAGCGCTTCGAGCTGAGCACGCCGGGAAGGCCGTCGCTGTCGTAGCCGTCCACCAGCAAGACATCGAAGGCGCATTCGTGCGCTCGTACGTACCTCGATCCATCGGCCCGAATCACTCGAAATCGGGAGTCGTCGTCGGGGACGGAAAAATCGTGGCGCAGGGCAATGACGTGCGGGTTGATCTCCAGAACCGTAATGTCGGCTTCGGGCAGGTGTCGATAGCAGAACTTGGCCAGCGACCCGCCACCCAGGCCGATCATTCCGATGCGCAACGGCTTCGGATGAAACAGCAGGAAGCCCATCATCGTGCGCGTGTAGGCGAGATCGAGCGAGTCGGGCCGCGCCAGCTCCATGCTGCTCTGAATCTCCGCGATCGAGAAGTGGAGCGACTTCATCTTCTGTGTCTGGTGCACAAAAGGTTTGACGTGGATCTGCTCGGGGTCGAAGCTCATTGGGTGACAATCGAATGGTCGGCGTCGCCTGCGCTCAGGAGTGCAGTGGTCGAAGGGTTGCCGGGTCGACTCACACCCTACCACGACGCTATCGACGGCGTGATCTGCGCGCTCGCGCGAGGGACAAGATCGGCCCGCGCAAGCTCTGCATGCCCTCCGAGGATTCGTGCGTAAATGAACAATCCCCCTGGACGACGTCGCTTCGTGCGGCGCTGAAGGAGCACGCGTTGTGATCGCCTTGCTGGAAGCCCGCCGTGCCGGGTTGTTCGCACGCGGCTCGTGGGGCGGCAACATCCTGGCCGGCGTGATCGTTGGCGTGGTCGCGCTGCCGCTGGCGATGGCCTTCGCGATCGCGTCAGGCGCGCGCCCGGAGCAAGGGCTTTACACCGCCATCATCGGCAGCGTCGCCGTCTCGCTGTTCGGCGGCACCCGCGTGCAGATCGCCGGCCCGACCGGCGCCTTCATCGCCATCCTGTCCGGCGTCACTGCGAAGTACGGCATCGCCGGCCTGCAGGTCGCCACGTTCATGGCCGGTGCGATCCTCGTCCTGATGGGCCTGATGCGCCTGGGCGCGGTCATCAAGTTCATCCCGGCCCCGGTCATCGTCGGCTTCACCGCCGGCATCGGCGTCATCATCTTCGTTGGCCAGTGGAGCGACTTTCTCGGCTTGCCGAAGACGGGAGGGGCGCATTTCCATGAAAAGGTGTGGAACCTGATCCAGGTCCTGCCGCAGTGCCATCGGCCCACCGTTGCCCTGGCCACACTGAGCCTGGCGCTCGTCATGTTCACACCGCGCATCAAGGGTTTGCGGCGTATTCCGGGTCCGCTGGTCGCCATGATCGCGGCCACGCTGCTGGAATTGGTGTTTCATTTCAGAGACGTCGCCACGCTCGGCAGCGCGTTCGGCGGCATCCCGTTCGGCCTGCCGCGGCTCCAACTGCCGCAGATGTCGTTGGGCGAGGTCCTCACGCTGGTCGGCCCCGCCATGACGATCGCGATGCTGGGAGCCATCGAATCCTTGCTGTCGGCCGTCGTCGCCGACGGCATGACCGGCTTCAAGCACAACTCGAACCAGGAGCTCATCGGGCAGGGCGTCGCCAACCTGCTGGCGCCGCTGTTCGGGGGCTTCGCGGCGACGGGAGCAATCGCGCGCACGGCCACCAACATCCGCAACGGCGGTTCGAGCCCGCTGGCCGGTGGCGTGCATGCCCTCACGCTGGTCGCAGTGCTGCTGTTCCTGGCGCCACTGGCGTCGAGCATCCCGCTCGCCGCGCTCGCGGCCATCCTCTTCGTGGTCGCCTGGAACATGAGCGACCTGAAGCATTTCGGACACATCCTGCGCACGGCACCCACTGCCGACAAGGTGATTCTCGTCGTCACGTTCCTGCTGACGATCTTCGCCGACCTGGTGGTGGCGGTGAACGTCGGCGTCCTCCTGGCCATTCTGCAGTTCCTGCGCCGCATGGCCGATGCGGTGGAGACGACGCAGCTCGACGATCGCGCGTTGCTCGCCGACCTGCAGGAGGTCGGCCTGTCACGCCTGCCGAGCGACATGCTCGTCTACGAGATCGCGGGGCCTGTCTTCTTCGGCGCCATCGAGTCGTTCGAGCGCGCGCTGCTGCAGACGCACTCCGACCCGGATACGCTGATCATCCGCCTGCGCCATGTGCCATTCATGGACGCCACGGGGCTGCAGACCTTTGCGGAGGTCGTCGGCAAGTTGAGCAAGCGCGGCGTCGACGTGATGCTGTGCGAGGCCAACCCGCGGGTCGCGACGAAGTTGAGCAACGCCGGCATCTTCGCGCTGGTCGGCGACGGTCGTTACGTGCAGGAGTTCCACGCCGCGCTTGTCGCGGCGCTTGCGAACCGCGCCAGCGGCGGACCGCCACCGGCCGGTCTCGACGAGACCGCCAATGTGATGCGCGAGATCACTCGCAATCAGAACCTGTAGCCGAATCCCACCATCGGCAGGCGGTGGTCGTCTCCAGGCGCGCCGGCGATTCACCTGGCGGCGGCCGGCGGGCGCAGCGCCTTCTGCGCCTTCACGTACGTCATGATGTGGATGAACGTGTCCGTCCAATACACGTCGCGATGCGCTGCCAGGAACGCGAGCAGTTCCTCGTGCGCCTTGTTCGAGGTGGTAATGTAGTCGCCGCCGATGCCGTGGAAGGTGAAATTGATCATCGTGCCCCTGGCGCCGGCCTCCTTCACGAGGGCGATCAATTGCTCGCCGGTCGCGCCGTCGGGCGCATTGACCGCGACCGAATACGGGTCGAGGGTGGCCATGTCCGCCACGACGCCGCCGAAGCCCGACTTGATTGCGACGAAGTCGCCGTGGATCAGCTTCACGTAGTTCTCGCCGGCGGCCAGCACGTCGCCGCAGGGCACGGTGAAGGTGCGCTCGGTCTGGCCGTCGATCGCGTGAAGCATCGTGTTGCCCAGGCGGATCTGTTCGACCAGGCGGGCGGCGCTGGTGGTGTCGATGTTGTCCTCGGGCGTGACCCACGTGCGATCCGGCAGCGCGGCGGAGCATTGGTGGAACAGCGTGTGGTTGCCGAGCTCGTGGCCGCGTGCGGCGGCGGCGCGCCATTCGGGCATGCGCCGCGCGAGGGTGGGGCTGGCCAGCTTGAGATAGAAGCTGCCCTTCAGGCCCGCGCGATCGAGCGCGGGGATGGCGTTGTCGAGCTGGCTGTCGATGGCGTCGTCGTAGGCCAGGCTCACCGCGGCCCGGGCGCCGTGGGGCCAGATGAACGCGGCGTCGGCGGCGCCGGCGAACGGGACGGTCGCGGCCAGGCAGGCGGCGGTGAGCAGGGCGCGGAGCGGGGCGTTCTTCATGGTGAGCGCGAGGATAGGCCAATTCCATGAACAGGGGGGACCACGCGCGCGGCGGGCGCGCGCGTCCTAGGATCGAGGCCAGCCCGCACCACCTTTTTCGGGAGTCGCCATGCCGATCCAGAATCCCCACGCCGGCGCGCATTACGCCCTCGATATCGGCGGTTCGCACGTCGACTCGCTCAAGTCCATCAGCGGGCTCGACATGCTGGCCGACATCGTGCTCACGCCGGCGGCGCCCGGGGCGATGCCCGGCAAGCACGTCGCCAACGTCCATTGGACGCCCGGCAAGGCGACGGTGGGCATGGGCATGGGCAAGGGCATGTACGACTGGATCAAGGCCTCGTTCGCGCAGGGCGTCTCGGTGGCCAGTGGCACGCTCGCCACCGGCGACTTCAACTTCAAGGAACGCTCGCTGCTGACTTTCAGCGACGCGCTGCTGACCGCGATCACGCTGCCCCGGCTCGACGGCTCCAGCAAGGAAGCAGGTGCGTTCGAGGTCGAGTTCGCGCCCGAGCGCGTACGCGCGAGTCCGGGCGACGGCTCCGACATCCGCAGCGGCATGGGCACCAGGCAACAGCCGTGGCTGTGCTCCAACTTCCGTTTCGAGCTCGGGTCGTTGCCGTGTGCGCGCGTGGCCAGCATCGAGTCGTTCACGTGGCGCTGCACGCCGGCGGCCGCCACGGTGTTCCAGCAGCAGCCCGCGCCGACGATAGCCGTGCCTGACCTGCGCGTGGCCATTTCCGCGGCCGACTACGACGCGTGGGCGCAGGCCGCGCAGAGCTGGTTCATCGACGGCAAGCACCTGGAGGGCGACGAGATGAGCGGCATGATCACGCTGCTGACGCCCGACCTGCAGACGCCGCTGGGGGCCATCCTGCTCGGCAACGTGGGGTTCAAGCGCTTCTCGCAACTGCCGTCGGCGGGCGCCGGCGATGCGCTGTATCGCTTCACGGTCGACCTGTACGTGGAGCGCATGTCGCTGCAGTTGCTCCAATATGAAGGGTGAGAACCTGACGCGGCGTCGTCCGACACGCGCTGAACGCGACAGGGCACCCGCGTTGCCTGTGGAGGGCTCATCCCGGCTTCGTCAGCGAAGCCCCGCCCCGTATCCCACAGGAGTTCAGCATGCGTCACCTCAACAAGAAGCTTGCCGCGACCGCCGCGGCCGCCGCCCTGATGGCCGCGCTCGGCGCCGCCGTCGCCCAGTCGGCCGACAACACGGTCGACCAGATGGCCACGCCGCAACAGAGCGTGGACGTCAACGCCAACTCGACCGGCGAGCACATCTACTTCTTCCGCGACCAGGGCAACTCGCCCGAGACCGATCCCGCGGCCCACCTGATGCTCATCAAGCACGAGCAGCCGCTGGTGCCGGTGGCCGAGCGCACGACCACCACGACCACGACGGTCGCGCAGACCAGCACGGCCTCCGACAACGTGACCACCGCGATGCCCGCCGCCAGCGACACGAGCAACACCGAGACCCGCACCGACACGGTCGCCGCACCGGTGGACAACACCCCCGCGCTGGCGCCCAAGGCCGATCGCAACTGATCGCCGTCAGTCGTCACCGCCCCGGCGGCCCGTGCTCGCGCACGCGGCCGCCGTCGGCGTGCGCGCCGCATCGGCCGTCGTGTCGGGCGCTCAGAACGGCTTCATCAACGCCAGCCAGATGACGGCCACGATCGCGCCCAGCGCGAGCGGGGGCGTCACGCGCCATGTGCGCACGTGACGAGGTCGTAGAGGCTGGCCGGGCTCACGTCAGGGCATTGCCAGCACGAGCGTGGCCCGCGGCGTCCACGGGTTGGCGTCGGCCGCGTGCAGGCTCGGCGCCGCCAGGAACAGCCGGTCGCTGGAGATGCCCTTGGCGGTCAGCGCGTCGCGCACCGCGATCGCGCGCGTGAGTGCCTCCTGGCGCATGGCCTCGTCGGTGACGGCCACGTTCTTGCGCAGCAACGCCTCCATCTCGGCGTCGGGCAGATCCTTGGCCATGCCGACCAGGTTGCGCGGCTTGTCGGGCAGGCGCGTCTGCTTGTAGAGGGTCTTGAGCAACGCCGACCGGGCGGCCGGTGTGAGCGGCGCAGGCGCGCTCGCGGCCGCGGCGCCGGAACGCAAGCCCTCGTCATGGGCCAGCGTGCGCAACTGAGCCTCGACCTGCTCGCGCTGCCAGGCCTCGCGCTCGGCCTGCGGGTCGGCGCTGCCGGTGATGGTGATCTGCAGCGCGGGCCGATCGGCCAGTGCGACGGCGATCTTGTCGAGCGCGGCCGTGCTGGCGTCGGTGGGCACGGCGGTGCCGGGCCTGAACTCGATGGCGCTCATGTCGGGGCCGTCGCCGCCACCGCCGGCCAGCAGCGAGAACGGCGAGGTGACGGCCTTGACCAGCAGGTTGACGATCAGCTTCACCACGATGCCGCCGACGCTGAACTGCGGGTCGTTGACGCTGCCGCTGATCGGCAGGTTGATGTCGATGACGCCGTTGCGATCCTTCAGCAGCGCCACTGCCAGGCGCACCGGCAGCTTGGTGGCCGTGGGCGAGTCGATCGCGTTGCCGAACGTGAGCTGGTTGAGGATCACCTGGTTCTTCGCCTCGAGCTTGCCGTCGGCGGCGATCTTGTAGGCCACGTCCATGCTCAGCTTGCCCCGCTCGATCGCGTAGCCGGCGTACTTGGCGGCGTAGGGCGACAAGGGTGCGAGCTCGAGGTCGGTGGCCTTGGCCTCGATGTCGAGCGCCAGCGGGCGTGCCAGCGGATTGACCTGGCCGGCGATGTCCAGGATGGCGGTGCCTTCGGCGCGGCCGTGCAGTTGCAGCGGCGCCATGTCGCGCGTGGTCGAACTGAAGGCGCCCAGCGATCCGTTGAGCTCGGTCAGCGCGGCGCTGTAGTTGGGCCGCACGAAGTGGTCGGTGTAGTCCACGCGGCCGTTGGCCAGCTTGATGCCGCCAATGTTGATGACGATGGGCAGCGGCGCGGACGCCGCGGCCGCGGGTTCGGAGGCGACGGCAACCGGAGCCGGCGCGGAGGCCGGGGCGGACGCTGCGTCGTCGGCCGCGGGCGGCGCGGCGCCGCCGATGTCCTGCAGGTTGAGCCGGCCCTGCTCGGTGACCAGCACGCGTGCGAACAGGTCGTCGAGCTCCACCATCGCCACGTCCAGGCGCGGCGTCGTGCCGGGCTTGAGCGCGAACTTCACGCCCTTGATCGACAGCGCCTGCCATCCGAGCAGTTCGTCGCCGGCGGGCGCGGGCGCCGAGGCCGCGCTGGCGGGTGGCGCCGCGGCCAGCGTGGTCAGGTGCACGTCGCCCAGCAACGCGTCGCCCGCCGTCGTGAGCGCGAGGCCGGCGGGCGAAGACTGCACCTCGACGTGACCCGTGTAGCCCGCCTCGGCGCGCAGCAGGCCCAGCGGCAGCTTGTCGGCCACCCAGGGCGTGACCAGGGCCACGGGGAAGCGCACGATGCGCAGGTTGCCCTTCGCCGCCAGCGGGCTCGCGCCCAGCGTGCCCTTCCAGCCCAGTTCTCCACCGTGCGGCGTCTTGCTGCCGGCCACGGCCGGGCGGCCGATGCGGGCGCTGAGCGACACCTTGGCGGGCGGCAAAGGGTGCTCGCCGTTCCAGGCGAAGTCCTGCACGTCGAGCTGCAGCTGGCGCAGCTCGGCGCGCAGCGGCGGCAGGTGCTGCTCCGGATGCAGCGAGGCGTCGCTGAACTGCAGCAGGCCGTCGTCCAGCGCGACGCTGTGCACATGCACGTTCCACGGCGCGGTCGGCGCTTGGGACGCCGGCGCCGCGGGTGCCGGGGCGCTGCTGGCGCGCAGCCAGTGCGCGGCGTCGATCTGGCCGTTGGCGTCGCGCATCACCTGCACGTTCGGGTGCACCAGCTTCACGCCGCCGACGGCCAGCGTACGTGCCGGTACGTCCACCTGCAGGTCGGACAGGGCCAGCTGGTCCCAGCTCGCACCCTGCGCCGCGCCGGCCGCCTGCACGCGCAGCGCATCGAGCGTGGCGCTGCTGACCGCGATCTTGAGCACGGGCGCGTCGGCCTTGGCGGACCAGGTGATCGCGGCCTTGGCGGCGAGCCGCCCATCGACGCGCGGCACGACGCTTTGCGCGATGTAGGGCGCCAGCGTCTGCAGCGACAGGTCGGACAGCGTGATCGCCACCTGGGCCTCCTGCGCGCTGGCGCTGCCCTCGAACGCGAGGCGCGCCGTGGCCGAGGCGGCCGACGCAGCTGGGGCCGCGCCGCTGGCCGCGGGCGCGACGACGTTGGCGGCCAGCGTGAACGGCGCGGGCGTCGAGCCGGGCCACTGCAGCGTCTTCGCGGCCAGCGTCAGGTCGTCGAACCGGAGCGCGGCGGCGGGCTTGAGCGAGGCGTCGTTCCACAGGATCTGGCTGTTGGCGATGGCGATCGCGGCGATGCGCAGCTCCCATGGCGGCGCCGGCGCCGCTTCCGGGGCGCTGGCCGTCGAGGCCGGTGCCGCCGCCGGGGCGGAAGCTGGCTTGCCCGCGCGCAGCGCGTCGATCGTGCCGTCGGCGGCGCGATCGAGATGCCATTGCACGCCGTCCAGGCGTATGTCGGCGAACGCCAGCTTGCGGGCCAGCGGCTGCACGTCGGACAGGCTCACGCGCACCTGCTTCCACGCGACCAGGGGCAGGCCGGCGGCGTTGTTCAACGCCACGTCGCGCGCCGCCACCCAGCCCTTGAGCGCGATGCTGGGAGAGGCCTTGGCGGCCTGCGTGAAGGCCAGGGCCAGGTCGGCCGACAGCGTGCCGCCGGCCAGCCGCACGGGCAGCGAGTCGGGCACGTAGCCCAGGTAGGGGCGGACGTCGAGATCGGTCAGCGCCAGCTTGAGCGTGGCGTGGTCGGTGGCCGCGAACGGCGTGGCCTGCGCCGCGCTGTCGAACGCCGCGCCGTTGAGGCGGAACGCGAGGTGCGGCTGCACCGTGATGTCGACATTGGCGGGCAGGTTGGACAGGAAGGGCAGCGACAGGTTGAACCGGTCGACCACGTGCACCTGGCCCGTCGGCCTGTCGTCGAAGCGCAGCGCGAGGTCGTGCACCTGCAGGTTGTAGAGCGCGAAGCGCGCGGGCTCGGACGGCGCCGCGTCGGGCTTGGGCGTGAAGCGCTTGATCAGGTCGTCGATGTCGTAGTGGCCCGGCGCGGTGCGCGCCAGCGCGAAGTGCGCCTGGTCGAGATCGATGGCTTCGACGACCGGCGCGCGGCGCACGAGCGACGACAAGGCCACGTTCGCCCGCACGCGGGCGACGGTCAGCAGCGGCGGCGCCGACGCGCCAGCGGCGGGCCCCACGGCCAGGTCGTGCAGAACGATCTCGAGGGCCCAGGGATGGAAGTCGACCCGGCCCAGCGTGACGTCGCGACCGAGCGCGGCCGACAGCCGACCCGGCGCCTGCCACTTGACGAGCGGCGGCACGGCCAGCCAGGTGACCACCCACAGCGCCGCCACGACGGCGACCGCCGTCACTGCCCGTCGCATCCACTTGCCCTGCACCATCGCGCCCTCGCTCCCCGCGCCGTCGAGGTGCGGCGCCGAGTGCCGAGTATGGTGCGATTTCGGATGTCGAGTGTGTCAGGCTGTGATGGCCCCGGGAGGATTCGACGGCGCCGTTGCGTCGCCACGATGCCGGCGTGACAGTTGTCCGCTTTGACGCATACCAGCCAAACCACGGACACGCGCCGGCGTTCCACTGCACGCATACCTTGTGATGGGGTATGACCCGGCAGTGCGACTTTCCTCTTTCCTCCCTGGCTGCCGGCTTCACAGCCCGGACTCACCTCCGGGCTGTTTTCTTTTCCGGGCCTCGATCAGCGTTGCGGGTAGGGGTTGGGGACAACGTCGGGCTTCTGCGCTGCAGGCTGGTGTTCGCCACCGGGCACGCCCACGCCGGGTCCGGCGGGAAAGCCGTAGGCACCGTCGCCGCGCACGTTGGCGCCATCGACCTCGGCGATGCCGCTCTCGACGGCCGGACTGGCGCCGCCCATGTAGCCGCCCCCCTGGCCCACGTAGGTGCCGTCGTCGGCGCTGGCGTTGGCGCTCTGCAACGGCGCGTCCCCCTCGGGGGCGAGCGCCCGTTCGGCGGGGCTGGCGGTCTCCTGGCGCACGCCGGCCGCGTGGTTGCGGCCCAGGGCAGGGTCGTGGGCTTCGGGGTTCTCGAGGTCGGGTGACATGGGGTGGTCCTGAGGCGCGCCGGTGGGGGCGCGCCCTTGCCGGGCAAGCCGGGTGCCGCCCTCGGGGCCACGAAGGCTTCACATCGCCTCGGTAGACTGATGCCAAGTTCCCACGACGTCATGGACCCCACCGACACTCTCGCGCTTGCCAGGGACGCCGGACTCACGCTGCCGAGTCCGGCGTGGATCTTCGGCTGCATCCTGTTCAGCCTGGTCGGCTTCGCCGCCTGGCGCTACGGCAAGGCCGTGCAGGTTGCGCGCATCCGCTGGCTGGGCGTGGCCTTGATGCTCTACGGCTACGTCACCGGGCCCACGTGGCTGCTGTACGGCGTGGGCTGCGCGCTGTGCGCGGCGATCTGGTGGAACCGGCCGCGGCGGGATTGACGCTCGCTGCCGATCCAGGTGCTCAGGTCAGCAGGTTGAACCGCGCCGTGTAGCCGCCCGTCGCGGGCTCCAGGTGCAGCGCAAGGCGCTGTCCGGTGCCGTGCAGCAACAGCCGCACGCCGTCGAGGGCCGGCGGCGCACCGACCGCCTCGAACGCCACGTTGAACTGCTCGGTGGCCGCGCAGCGCGCCACGCGCTCGACGCCGCGCACGACCAGTCGGTCACCCGTGCCGACGCCGCCGACCACGTCGAAGCGTTCGCCGACGTAGGCGTCGAACGCGTCGGCGCCGGCCTGCGCGATCAGGTCGGGCAGGCGCCGGGTGCGCATGAGCAGCCCCTGCAGCGGCGCCTGGGCAGCGACGCCGCCGTCGGTGTGCGCCAGCACCGGTGTGGCGACGACCGCGGCCACGCTGCCCGCGACGAATTCACGCTTGTTCATGATGCAACTCCTTGGAAGGTCCCGCGCCGACCGCGCCAGGTCGCCAGTACATGGCCTGGCGCACGCCTGCCTCGCCGACGGCGCGGAAGCCCAGGCGCTCGTAAAGCCGTTGCGCGGGATTGCCGCGCACCACCTGCAACTCGACGTCGAGCCCGGCCGCCGCGGCGAGGCGCTGCACGCGGCGCAGGCACTCGGTGCCGATGCCCTGGCCGCGCAACTCGGTCACCAGCGAGATGTCGAGCACCGTGAAGCTGCGCGCGTCGTGCGCCACCCACAGGCGGCCCACCGGGCAACGGCGCTGCTCCACGATCTGGCACAGCGCGCCCGGATGGCGCCGTTCGTAGTCGCCGCGCTGCGCGTCGAACTGCATCTTCATGAACGCGCGCTCCATCTCCACGGGCCAGCCGAGTTGCGCGAACTCCTCGGCGCGCGTGCTCGCGTACAGGGCGAGCAGGAAGGCCCGGTCGGAGGGCCGCGCGTCGCGCAGCGTGACGGCGTGGTCGGGGCTCACGAGCGTGCCGGGAAGATGCCTTGCAGGGCGATGATGAACGTGAGCGCCAGGTAGGGCGGCAGGTTGTTGTGCGCGCCGCCCCCGCCGCTCGCGCCCATGTCGGACGGCGACGTGTTGAGGTAGACCGCATCGGGTGCACGGTACAGGGCGGTGCCGTTGGACGTCGGCGCGAGGCTCACGGTGGCGTCTGGCGTGCCGGTGCTGGCGCCCGGCACGGCCGCCAGCGCGTGGCCGTGGGCCGGCAACTGCGCGCCGGTGAGCGTGACGCCTTCGCTGCCGCCGGCCTGTCCCACGCTGCGCTGGCTCAGCCCCGGGCCGGCGCTCGAGCCGGCGTGCATGGGGAACGCGCCCTGCAGGTTGGGCAGCGCGAACGTGCTGCGGCCGTCGCCGCCGTAGTTGGTGCCCAGCAGGGAGAACAGGGCGGTGTTCTGCGAGATGGGCAGCACCTGCCCGTTGCAGAACGCCCATCCGATCGGTGCGAAGTTGCCGCAGAACATGCGCACCTCGCCTACGAATTGGTCGGCCATGGCGCTGTCCTTTCAGTTTTGCGAGGGGAACACGCCGAACAGCGACACGATGTAGCTGAGCGCCACGAAGGGCGGCATGTTGTCGTGCGGCTGGCCGCCGCCCACCGCGGTGATCGCGTTCGGGTCCATCGCCATGATGGGCGTGCCGGTGCCGTACAGCTTCATCGTCGCCGAGCTGCCCAGCACCTCGGACGGCCCGTGCGTGGCAGCGGCCGGCGTGGTGCTGGCGAGCATCGCGTGGCGATGCGCGGGCATCTGCGCCGCAGTGAGAGCGACCGTCTCGACGCCGCCCGACTGGCCGATGACGTCGTTGGACTGGCCGTTGTTGCCCTGGTGAACGGGCACGCGCCCGCGCAGGTCGGGCAGCGCGTAGGTGTTCTGGCCGTCGCCGCCGTAGGTGGTGCCGATCAGCTGGAACAGAACCTCGTTGCCCGCGATCGACAGCAGCTGCCCGTCGCAGAACGCCCAGCCGAGCGGGGCGAAGTTGCCCGCGAACATGCGGATCTCGCCAACATAAGGTTGTGACATGGGACCTCGCTAGTTGCGCGACGGAAAGATGCCTTGCAGCGCGATGACGAAATTCAGCGCGAGCCAGGGCGGTCGGTTTTCGTGCGGCTGGCCGCCGCCGGCCGTCGTGACGGCCAGAGGGTTGAGCGCCACCAGCGCGGTAGCGGCCGCATAGGCGGGTGTTGCGCCGCGCCCTTCGGCCGCCAGCCCCCCGCCGTTGGGCGACGACGATGCCGCCGCCTTGCCCGAGGCGCGCAACGCGTGCACGTGAGCGGGCATCTCGCCGGCGACCAGCGTGTGCGTCTCCTCGCCGCCGGTCTCGCCGATGGGGTGGACGCCGGAAAAATGCATGGGCGAGCGGCCCTGCAGGTTGGGCAGCGCGAAGGTGACGCGGCCGTCGCCGCCGTATTGCGTGCCCAGCAGCGCGAACAGCGCCTGGTTCTGGTTGATGGGCAGCAACTGCCCGTTGCACATCGCCCAACCCTTCGGTGCGAACGCGAAGGACGTGACGCGGATCTCTGCAAGGTACGGCGTTCCCATGACGATCCCTTTCGTGCGGGCAGGACGGGTGGCCCCGCCGGCTGATGCGGATCACATCACCGGCACCGGGCCGTCGCCATCCCCAGGATGAAGTCGCGGCGGCGCAGGCTGGCTGTATCCAGGCTGACGCGGTGGAGTCGCGTGGACGGCGAGCATGCGTCTTTCCTAACATGCATATGAGTCGGACAGGATGCGTCGGCGCCTGCTGTTCCGGCACGCGCCGCGGCCGTGCGGCACCCCCGCCGGCGTGCGTGAACTAGTTCTCGAAGCTCGCGTGGCGCGCTGCTCAACCGTTGAGTCGCGTTGCCGATATGGACAGCAAGCGCTGCTCGCGCGCCGTTCGTGGCGCGCGGCCGCAACCGCACCCGCCCCCGGACTGGAGACGCGAATGAAGTACAGCTGCATCCCCCTCGGCCTCGTGCTGGCCGCCACCTTGTCGCTGGCCTCGTCGCATGCGGCCGCCGCCGGCGCCGACCTGCGCGCGTTGAGCGATACCGAGATGTCTGCGGTCTACGGGCGGGGCCTCACCGAACCGACGCTGTCGGCGCTGGGCGCGCTCACCACGCAGGAGCAGGCCGGCAGCGCCGTCACGGCGACCGACGCCCTGGCCGCGCTGGGCGCCTTGTCCGGCGACGGCGTGCAGGACTTCGACCGCCAGATGGCCCAACAGCGCCTGGGCACCACCGTCAGCATCCAGGCCAACCTGAAGATCGCGCAGACGCTGGCTGCGCTCAACAGCGCGCTGGCGCCGATCAATGCCGGGCTGTCGCTGCCCATGCTTCCGTTCCCGTTCCTGTTCGTGCTGCCTGGCCTCGACGCGGTCCAGAAGAAGCACTGATCAGGGCAGGGTGAGGCTCACGCTGGCCGACGCGCTTGTCGACAGGTCGACAGGCGTGCTCGCACGTGTCCAGCGTGCCGACGTGGTTTCCGTGGCGCCGATCCAGGTGCGCAACGCGACGCCGTAGACCGAGACCGCCGGCACCGCGGTCGAGTTGCCGCTGGGCACGGCGATCGAGGTGGAGCCGCCATGGGTGGCGAGCTGCGCCGTGACGTCGACGACCGCCACGGTGCCGCCGTCGTTGGACACGATCAGTTCGGCATGGTCGGCGGCATTGCCGGGCGTGCCCGTGAGCGTGACCGCGATCGTGCCGGCGCCGAGGTCGGTGCGAGCCACCGGCGCGGGCGCGCCAAGCATCACGGCCCCTGCGGCGAGCGTGGCCGCGGCGCTGGTCGTGGTGGCCAGCGTGCCTTGCGTCCACACCGTCCAGGCGCCCGCGCCCTCGGCCGGCGTCACGGTGGTGAACGAGGGCGGCACGCCGTTGCCGTCCTTGGTCGGATCGTAGACAGCGTAGTGCAGCGGGCCGCCGGGCAGCGTCACGCTGCCCGGCAGGCGCCCGGTGCCGGGGTCGGTCGCTCCCGATTCGATCGCGTACGGAATGTCGGCGCCGGTGCCGCCGCTGCCGGCCACCGTCTGGCCGAAGAAGACCTGGCTGCCGGCCGGCGCCATGGCGTTGGTGACCGTGACGGCGCGCTCGCTCGTGTCGAGCGCCGGCACCAGCGGCGTGGCGGCGCTGCTCAGCGCCGTCGGCGCGGGCTTGAGCAGGCCGGTGGGATCGACGAACACGTTGTGCACGACGATCGTCTGCATGTTGCCGCCATGGATGACGACGTCGTAGAGCGACTGGCTGGGCAGCGGATAGAGCAGGAACGTGCCGTCGGCGCCGACGTCGACGCTGCGCACCTCGGCGTGGAAGCGGCTGTCGGGCGAGACGGCGGTGGCCGAGGCGACGACGTCGTGGATGCAGCCCGCGTGGCTGGATCCGGTGCAGAACTGGGTGGTGTCCAACTGGCCCGAGATCGAGTCGAATATGCTGCCGTCGATCTCGAGGTTGCCGTCGCCGAGTGCGGTGAGCAGCTGCTGGTTGTAGAGCTGCAGCTCGTTGCGCAGCGTGAAGCGATCGGCGCCGCCGGCGGTCGACGAGGCGCGGCGCACCAGCGAGCGGGCGTTCCATTCGATCGCCATCGGCGTGGTGGTGTCGGCGCTCAGGTTGAACGACGTCAGCAGGCGCAGTCCGGCCTGGATGTCGGGCAGTTCCAGCGGCACGACATGCGCGCCGCCGGCGTCGGTGTATTGCACCTGGTCGTTGAACTGCAGCCCCTTGGCCTGGGCCGACGCCAACGGCGTGAACGACGGATCGGACGACGCGACGATGAGGCGCATCTGGCCGAATGTGCCGAGCGCGCTCACGCCCTGCTTCATCAGCGACACGGCGCCGCCGTCGGCCAGCGCCGGGTCGGCGAGATCGACGGTGATGGGCGTCGCGAACGACTGCGCGAACCAGCCCGGATCGCCGTCGCCGTACACCCGCGTGGCGTCGGCATGCATCGCGATGCCGGTCAGCGTGACCCAGAGGTGGTCGACGCCGGTGCTGGCGCCGCCGGACAAGGTCACGCTCAGCACCGCGGTGGACGGCGGGCTGGGCGTCGGGGGCGGCGTGCTCCCGCCGCCGCCACTGCCGCCGCCGCAGGCGACGAGGGCGAACAGGGCGCCGAGGGAGGCGAGCGAGCGGGCCGATGCCATGATCAATTGAGCGTGGCGGCCACGCGCAGCTTGGTGCCGACCGATTCGGTCAGCGCCTGGATGTTCTTGTTGATCTGCGGCGCGACGTCGGCCTCCACCTTCTGGCCGATGGCGATCTCGAGCTGCGGCACAAGCTTGTCGAACTTGTCCTTGATCGGGGACTCGAGCATGGCGGCCAGCTGGCGCAGCTCATCGGCCGTGAAGTTGCGCGCCAGCAGGGGGCCGACCGCCTTGTTGGTGACCTTGGCGGCGCTGGCGGTGACCAGCGGCGTGACCGTGTCGATGTACTTCTGCGCGTCGGCGCCGATCTCCTTCATCGTCTTGTCCATGCGGTCCTTGGGCACGTGCGCGGCCTGCAGCGCGACCATCGACTTCTGCACCGCGTCGACCGCCGGGTGCTGGGCGGTCTGGATGACGGCGTTCTCCGGGTGGAACGTCGCGAGGATGCGGTCGATCACCTTCTGCTTCTCGGCATCGGGTGCGGGTAGGGCGGCGGCCGCGGACGCCGCCGCAGGGGCCGGCGCGGCGGCCTGAGCGTGGGCCGCCGAGGCGGCAACCAGGGACAGGGCGACGGCGGCGAGCGAGAACGGGCGGATCAGGGAGTTCATGGCGTGTGCGGAGCGAGACATCAGAAAGGTTGCGTGATCTTCAGGCCGAAGTAGCGCAGCACGAGCGTGCCGGAGACGTCGAGGCCTGCGTACGGGTTGTAGATCACATTGAAGAAATCGGAGCAGTTGAGGTTGCAGTCGGTGTTGGCGGGCGCGTTGAAGCGGCCCCTGGCGTAGCTGAAGCCCGACTCGAGCTTCATGCCGTTCTTGAGTTCGTAGCTGACGCCGATGCTCTTGATCGGCAGTTCGGGCATGGGAGCGATCAAGTCGATCTTGTTGGCGGGAACCGAGCTCTTGCGCGGCTCGTAGCCCACGCGCAGCTTGACGCCGTCCCACACGTCGAACTGCAGCCCGGTGCCGTAGCTCCAGACGCTGCGATAGCCGCGCGGAATGATGAGCTTGGTGGAGTCGGCCTGGCCGAAGATGCGCGCCATCTCGAGCAGGTTGACGGTGCGGTCGAACTGGAACGTGAGCTGGTTCCATTTGGACCAGTCGGTCCAGCCGGCGTCGAAATTCCATTGCACGCCGGGCAGCGGCTTGGCCTTGAGGCCGAATTGCCAATGCGCCGGGTAGGGCAGCGTCATCGTGAAGTTGCCGCCCTGGTCGGTCGGGATCGACGTGGGAAAGCCGAACATCGCCCCCACGATCGGCCCGAACAGCGACGCGTACATGTGGCGCACGAACTCCGGCAGCATCGGGTTGGCGTGGAAGTTGTAGTCGCCGGTGATGACCGTCTTGGAGCCCGACTGGTACACCGCGCCGAAGCCCACGTAGTCGCTCGGCTGCCACAGCGCCCCGACGTTGAACGTGACGTCCGCAGGCGACGTGCCTGCGAAGCGCATCTCGCCGATGCTCTCGAAGGGGCGCAGCCGGCCGCTCTGCTTGCCGCTGGCGTCGGTGCCGCACAGCCCGAAGCCGAGCGTGTCGAGCGGATTGCCGTTGTTGCCGCACCAGGCGTCCTGCAGCTTGCCGATGATGCCCAGGAGCTTGTTGGGGAAGCGCATCTCGGTGTCGAGCGCGAAGCCCTGGTGGGCGATCGGCACGCCGAAGCCCAGGCTGAACTTGTCGTTGACCTTGAAGCCCACCGACGGCGACAGGTACACCAGGCGCTGGATCACCACCTGCTTGCCGTCGAAGCGGGCCGGGTCGTCCGGGTTCTTCGTGCGGTCGATGCCCACGGCCTGCGGCACGTACGTGGCGGTGGCGAAGGTCCAGGGCGAGCCCTCGGTGTGCCACGCCAGGCCCAGCCCCGCGGCCACCGCCAGCGGAATGCGCGGGCTCGGCACGCCGGCGATCGGAAGAAAGATCGCCTGCTTGTTGTGGTCGGAGTGGGTGCCGGCGAGCGGGTCTTCCTTGAACCCGCCGACGTCGAAGCCATCGGGCTGGTGGAAATCGGCGCTGGTGCGCAGCACCGCGCCGAAGATCGTGTCAGAGCGCGTGTCGCCCTTGATCTTGGCCAGGCCGGCGGGATTGAAGTGGATCGAGTCGAGCCCGGGCGGGTCGGCGGTGACGGCGTTGCCGAGCGACATGGCCACGGGGCTCACCGCCAGGTTCTCGGTCAGGGCGGCCTGCGCCGGGGCGGCGGCCAGCAGGCAGGCGGCCGCGAGCGCCGACAGGGCCGGCGCGGCGATCGCCGGGCGCCGCGGCGGCGGCAGGTGACGCGCCGGGCGCGTCGTCTGGAGCACGGTCATGGCGTCAGAACAGCGAGAAGGTCAGCGGCAGGTTCAGCGTGAGGCTGAAGTCGGGCGAGTCGGTCGTCAGGCCGATGCCGGCGCTCAGGTTGACCGTGGTCTTCGGGCTCAGGCGCAGGCCCAGGCCGAAGTTGAGCAGGGCCGACACCTGCATGGCGGTGGGGCGGCTGCCCGGCGCCTTGTTGACGTCAAGATAGGTGATGTGCGACGACGTCGTCACGTTCTCCTGGAACGACACGCTCGTCGACACGTTGTACGAGAGGGCGTAGGTGAAGCCGGCCCCGAAGCCGATGCCCTTGCCGGGGGAGACCCCGGTCAGCTCGCTGCCGTCCACGTTGTTGGACTGGTGCAGGTTCTTGACGCTCTTGGCAGCGGTGAAGTTGAGCGAACCGAACAGGGCCACCGGGTCGAACACCTGCGACGCGTTGACGCCGACGGTGGCGGCGGCATAGCCGCTGCCCGTGGACAGGTTCTGGCCGATGATCTGGTCGAACGGACTGCGGCCCGTGGGCAGCGACAGCGACGAGGTGAACGTGAAGGTGGGGCCGCCGGTGGTGGACTGGACGAACGGCTGGAACCGGGCGCCGACGACCAGGTCGCCGATTCCGGTGGCGATGCCGCTGAACTCGGAGCTTTGGGTGAACTTGCTGACGAACGGGAAGGTGCCGCTGAGCGTCAGGTTGTCCAGCAGGCCGTAGTCCACCGACAGCGTGTTGGTGATCGTGTGGGCGCGCTGGGTCTCGATCTTGAACAGGTCGATCGTCGAGTTGCTGTTGGAGGCATCCTTGGCGAATCCGACGTCGATCGACTCGCTGCCGACGTAGCTGTAGTTGAAGTCGTAGTTGGCCGCGATGCGGCCGGCGCGCAGCAGCGAGTACTGGCGGTCGGTCTTGGTGAGCGTGTCTTTCAGCAGCGTGGCCTGGTCGACGTCGCCCGCCTGCTTCTTCAGGGCCTGGGCGGCGGCGTCGGTCGTCGCGGGTGCTGGCGCCGGTGCGGGCGTCGCTGCAGGCGCCGGCGCGGCGTCAGGTGCTGCCGGGCCGCCGACGGAGGGTTGGGTGTCGGGCTGGGCGCTCGCGGACACGCAGGTGAGCAGTCCGCAGGCCAGGCCCAAGGCCATGCCGCTCCAGTTTGCCGTTTTCATGGTCATTGATGCTTGAAATTGAGATTGCCGAGGCCGGACTGTACGGCCCGTTCCAGCGCGTCGCGGTTGTCGACGGGGCGCAATGCGATGTCCTCGCGCACCAGGTCCGGCGAGATGACGCCCAGTTCACGGTCGGTCAGCGCCAGGCTGGACTTGACGGCGGGATGCGTCTTGGAGGGGTAGATGACGAATAGCGTGCCCTTGTCCCAAAGGCCGGCGAACTCCGACGCGGAGAACGCGATGTTGCCCGCCGACGGGTCGGCGATGTAGACCTTGCCGTCGCGGATGCCCTTGACGACGACGAAGTGCTTGAAGCCGGCGTAGTCGATCGGCACGATGGCCGGCTGGTCGAGCTTGGCCAGGTCGTTCATGTCGGCGCGAAAGCCCCCGCTCTCGCTTCCGAGGGTGGCGACGTAGCGCTTCATGTCCAACAGCGAGAAGCCGCGGCGCGCGATGATCTTCTCCTTCTCGCCGTGCTCCAGCATGCCTTCCATCGCGTCCTTCTCGGTGACGGCCAGGCCCAGGTGGAATTGCAGCACGGTGGTGAGCGCCGCCGATCCGCAGCTGTAGTCGAACGCCTGGTGGACGATGTGCTGGTACTTGTAGTACTGGTTGGGGTACATCTGCACAGGCTCGGGCGCGATGCCGCCGTTCATGCGCGCCACGTTGATCTCGTACTCGAGCGGCGGATGGTTCAACGGCTCGTTGCGCGACCCGACGCCCGCGCCGATGATGGCGGCGGCGACGACGCCCAGGAGGATCAGCAGCATGGTGGTCTTTCTTGCGGCGCGGCGATCACTTCGCCGCCCACAGGTTCAGCTGGCCGGTCATGTTCGCGGAGCCGTTCAGGAGAATCGAGCCGAGGCTGCCGGTGATCGGGCCGGTGGCGTCGGTCTGCACGCCGATCGCGCGAACGCCGAATTCCTGGGCCCCCAGGTAGGTGGGCATGCCGATCGCGAGGTAGCCAGTTCCGTCGGGCTTGGTCGACGGGTCGATCGTGATGGCGAACAACTGCAGCCCGCCGCCGAAGTTCTGCATGATCGCGTAGGTGGTGACGCCGTCGACGACGAAGCCCGCGCTGAGGCGGCTGTCGATCGGCGCGCCGGTGAGCAGGCCGCCGTTGAGCATCAGGTTCACCGCGATGGTGATGCCCTTGGCGGAGACCGCGCGCAGTTGGTCCTCGTCGAGCGGCACCTTCTCGGCGAAGGCGCCGGACGTCCCGAGGGCGAGCAGGCAGGCGAGTGCGAGGCGATTGCGCATGGTGGATGACCGTGGTGGGGCGGGCAGGGGCGGCGTCGCGGCCCCCTACTGGCCCGTCCTGAACTTGATGTCGACGTAGTTGATCTGCATCGACGCGATGCTGGCCGAACCGAGGTTCGTGATTGTCGGGGCTCCGCCCGTGGCCGAGGCGGTGGTGAACGTGATGTTGTCGATGCGCAGCGCTACGGCCGGCACCGGGTCGGCGGTGGTGGGCCAGCCCACCTGCAGGTGCAGGTACGAGCCGACCGAGTCGGTGGCCGCGTTGATCAGGCCCGGGTGCTTGTCGAGATCGGCCAGCATCCAGGCGCCACCGGTGTTGGCGTCGACCAGGTGGATGCCGGACAGCGCGAGCATGTCGCCCTTGTCGATCGTGCCGTCGGCGCTCCGGCCGCGCGGGTAGACCGACAGGCTGGCGATGTCGAGCTGCGTGCCGAGCCCGAACGCGATGCCTTCGGTGTTGGCGACCTGCGACGGCGCGACGTAGAGCCCGCCGCCCTTCATCGTGAGGTCGACGACCTGCAGCGTGCCGCCGAGGAAGGTCGTGCCGCTGCAGGTGCCGGCCGTGACGGCGTCGCAATGCGCGAAATCGGCGGTCAGCGACCACTTTTGATTGCCGGCGACGTTGAGGGGAAAGTCGAGCGCGATGATGTCCGACAAGCCGGGGCGCGAGCGCAGCGACAGCTGGTACGGATCGGCGAACTGGTCGACGTCGTCGGTGCGCGACAGGTCGAGCCCGGACAGCGTCAACGAGCTGCCGTTCGGCGACAGGTAGGTGAGCGTGAGCGGGTTGCTCGGGATGCTGGTGAGCGAGAAGTTGCTCAGGTTGAAGGCGATGCCGTCGGCACCGCGTACTGCTGCCAGTTCGTCGTCGGCGAGTGCATGCATGGCCGGCGGCGCGGTCTGCGCGCGCGCCGTTGGCGCCAGCACGATGGTGGCCAGGAGCAGGGCGCACGCGGCACGGCTCGAGCGGCCGGCCGGCGTGAAGGCCCGCACGGCAACCCGCCATCGCATGTCGATGGCGCTCCGTGCCGCGCTGACCGCCCCGCCAAGCATCATGGCCCGATCTTGGGCACGTTGGGCGGCGTGGTGCCGGTGGTGTTGATCGCGTTCAGGCGATCGGTCCAGTTGAGCCAGAACCCGGCCTGCGCCGCCGCCGACGACCCCAACGCGCTGTTGGCCGCGGGGTAGGTGACGGCGGACTTCAGCACGGACAGGAAGAAGTCGCGGCTGGCGCCGTTGGTGTCGCCCGCGGTGACGCCGCCGATCTGGTTCAGCGCGATGGAGCAGGCTCCGGAGCATCCGGTGAGCGCCGTCTGCTGCGAGCCGGTGGTGCTCGCCTGGCCGGTGGGCGTAGTGAGCGCCAGCGAGCCGCTGAGCGTGTTCATGGCCAGGCCGACGTCGCCCGCGATGCCGCCGAAGCCGATGCGCATGCCCACGACCTGGCGATCGCCGGTGGCGGCGCTGCCGGAGTAGACCCACTCGAAATACGGGTTGGTGATGGCGACGGTGCGATGCGCTTCGTCGAGGTCGCTGCGACCGAAGTTGAGCGACGTGAAATCGATGTCGGACGTTCCGCTGGCCTGCGTGCCCAGCTTCAGGCCGCTGAGCGTGGCCGACATCGTGATGTCGGCGTTGAGCGTCAGGCGCGAGAACTCGAAGCCGTTCAGCGACGTGTTGGTCAGGTCCATCAGCGCCTGGCCCCAGACGCCCGAAAGCTCGGTGTCGTCCAGCGCCTTCAGCGCGGGGCGCGTGGGCGCCTGCGGCGCAGTGGTGTCCTGGGCCTGCACCGACCCGACGAAGGCCGCGCAGGCGAGCATCAAGGCGTGGGAGGTGGCGAGGCGCGAAGGCATTGACGGATTGTCCGTGTAAGCGCGCCGAGCGCGGCATGCAGGCATGCGGCGTATTTGGCGCTAGACAAGGGAAAGGAGAACAAAGGCCCCGTGATGGTGATCACGGGGCCTCTTGAATGATCACTGACTCAGGCGTTCCCGAGCCCTTGTTCATTCAGGCAGATCAGTGAGCCCACATCCAGACGGTCGTGCCTTGCAGGTCCATGTTCTTGATCGCGATGGAGCCGAACGAATTGTCCGAACCCGACATCTTGATGCTGCCGACCGTGATGGACGGCGAGAACGAGTGGGCGACGCCGCCGGAGGCGGCGGTGTCCAGCTGCGGGAAGGCGAACTGCACGACGTCCGAGGTGCCGAGGCCCAGGGCTGCGGAGCCCGTCACGGTGCCCAGCAGCGCGGCGCCGGTGGCTTGCGCGATGGCCAGTTGAGCGGGCGTGGCGGTTGCAGCGGTCACGCCTTGGGCGGCCAGGCCACCGGCCGTGCCGGCGAGCGTGATGTCGTTCTTGAACGTGGTGTTCGACACGACGTCGATCGTCATCGCCACCAGGCCCTTGATGGAGATGTTGTTGAAGCTGACCGAGGCGTTGTTGTCTTCCGTGTTCGTGTACGTGAACGAACCGATGTTGATGTTCAGGTTGGCACCGATCGAGACGCCGTCCTGGCCGGCGACCGTGCTCAGTTCGTCGTCGGCGAT